>Ga0070671_100005255_pt1 | contig 10320 bp, 8 predicted proteins | sample KBSS73metaG_FD_65341 | JGI IMG/M metagenome (GOLD analysis project Ga0070671, IMG submission 65341) | Switchgrass rhizosphere microbial communities from Kellogg Biological Station, Michigan, USA - KBS S7-3 metaG | ecosystem: Host-associated > Plants > Roots > Rhizosphere > Soil ... | reverse complement strand
GGCGATCGCAGAGGTCGACGCCGCGACCGGCAACGCTCCCGCCTACTACATGATCAACTGCGCCCATCCGACTCACTTCACAGGCGTGCTTGCCGGCGGCGCCTGGGTCGAGCGCGTACGTGGCCTGCGCGCGAACGCGTCGAAGCGCAGCCATCGGGAGCTCAATGAGGCGCCTGATCTCGACGATGGCGATCCCGTCGAACTCAGCAGCCAGTATCGTGATCTGCGCCAGCGCTTCGGCCACATCAACGTGCTTGGCGGGTGCTGCGGCACTGACCACCGCCATATCGAGCAGATCGTGAAGGCCTGCCGGGCAGCGGCATCGGCGTGAAGACGGATTCGTCGCGCTCTTATGAGTACTCGCCCAGTTTGGCGGCGCGCGTCACGATCGTTTCCAGAGGCGGCCCCAAACTTGCCGCATGAGTTGCCCGACGACTGCGGCGGCATAGCCGGCGAGAGCCAGTGCCGATCCGGCGAAAAGGAGCACGCCTTCCATGTAGTGATCGCCGCCGGCAAACGTGAACGGACTGACATTTGTGATGATGAGGCCGCCGATGATGCCGGCGGCCAGCAACACTGCAAACAATGGCCGCCGGGTCCACCGCAGATCGATGATGGCAAAGAGAACGCCGATCCCGACGATGCCGCCCCAGATCAGATAACGCATCAAATCCGCAGACGATTCCATCGCTGCCGTTCCGAGCATGGCGGGCGGTGAAGCTCAAGCACCGCACCGGCGTCCGAACCGCGACGATGCCCGGCCAAATCCCGACGCCCCGCGCAAACCGCGCGGAGCTAACGGGCGTCACCGACAACAGGCGCCGACGGCTGTTCGCAGATACTGCGGTAGATGATGCCGCCCAGGATGCCGCCGATAATCGGAGCGACGATGAACAGCCAGAGCTGGCCCAGCGCCCAGCCGCCGGCGAAGAGCGCCGGCCCGATGCTGCGCGCCGGGTTGACCGAGGTATTGGTGACCGGAATGCTCACGAGGTGGATCAGCGTGAGCCCCAACCCGATCGCGATGGGTGCAAAGCCCGCGGGCGCCCTCCCGTGCGTCGACCCCATGATGATGAACAAGAACATGGCGGTCATGACGATTTCGGTTACGAAGCAGGACCACACGCCGTAGTGACCCGGGGAGTGCTCGCCATAACCGTTGGCCGCAAATCCGTTAGCCAGGGTGAAGTCGGGAGCGCCACGCGCAATGACGTAGAGCAACGCAGCCCCGATGATTGCACCAATGACCTGGGCCACGATGTACGGCCCGATCTGGCTCGCCGGAAACCTCCCGCCCGCCGCCAATCCGATGGTGACCGCTGGGTTGATATGGCAACCGGACACATGGCCGATCGAATAGGCCATGGTGAGGAGCGTGAGACCGAACGCAAGGGATACGCCCAGGAGACCGATGCCGACATGCGGGAACGCTGCAGCGATAACGGCGCTGCCGCATCCACCGAAAGTCAGCCAGAACGTGCCGATCGCTTCAGCTACTAGCTTCTTCGGGTCCATTTCCAGCTCCCCCAAATGAACTCGTGATTGCCGCCTGCGCTTGGCGGCCCGGCCCATACAGAAATACCTCCGGCCCGGACCGACGCGATTTCACGCAGACGGCGGTTGCGATGCTGGCGGATTCCAACCAAGCGAGCCGCTTTTTTGATTTTCCGCCAGGAGACGATTTCGGGCTTCAGCAATCATGTGAATTTTGCATTCGATCTAGCCCGTTGCGCAGTATGCCTCATTGCCCCGGCATGGCAACTGCGCACGGTTCGCGAGTCCACAGCGCAGTGCGGACAATTCGCAAGACGGATCAGCAAGCAACGATGGCTGATGGCGACAGCCGCGACTCTCGAGATCGTCGAGGCGGCAGCAATCGGGGATGACAGGAGCATCCACGCACCCGCGGCGACACAAGCCGCTCCGGCGGCGCGCGCAATCCACCGTCCGATGGGTGTAAGCTTCTCCAGAAGAACCAGCAGCGCGAGCAGCGCGATCCAAAGCACATTCATCACGCCGCCAACGAACAGAAGCGCCATCAGCACCCAGCAGCAGCCCACGCAGTAGCCGCCGTGGCGAACCCCCAGCAGCACGCAACCCGGCACATCGCTGCGAAAGCCGCCGTGGCGCATCAGGAACTGAAATGGCGTCTGGCACTGGACCAGACAAATGTCCTTGAGCGGCGTCCATTGATAGATACCGGCCGCGATCAGAACGACTCCTCCGAGCACATTGCTGGCGCTGGCCATACGGGCATCAAGCAAGGCCGTCCGGTCGAACGTCCATTGGACCACAGTTGCCGCAAGCGAAAAGGCGCTCCACACCAGGAAATAGCCGGCGGCAAACCAGCCGGTTGCGGCGAACGGTTTGCCCTCCGCCCTCTCCTGACGGCCGACGCGGGCGTACATCAGGATCATCGGCGCCGCCGATGGCGCCATCATGCCGACCATCATCACTGCCCACATAGCGAAGACGTAGGCGAACTCGATCGCCGTCCAGGGCGTATTCGCCGGCAGCATGATCCCGAGGCCTGCCGGGACCATGCGAAACCCGGTCATGTCCATTCCGCCCATGTCCATGTCGTGGGCGAGCCAGATGACATAGGCCCACGCCAGCGCGACAACGATCGCCAGCGCGCCGGCCACGACCAGGCGGTCGCGCCGCAGCACCGCCTCCAGCGCCGTGTCGGTCATTTGTTGGAAGGGTCGCCGCTGCTGCCGCAGGGCAGTTTCATTGTCACGACTGATTTGACCAGCGGATCGGCGCGTAGTGGCCGTTCCTGCCGGAATTGTCCCAGCGCATGCCGTGATCGCCGAAGGTGTTGCCGGCTGCGCCGACGGCGAACGCCAGTTTGTCGGGCGCAACCGGATGGCCGGTGTTCGCCCACATCTCGCCGCTCGGATGAACGGTCGGCAGCGGATCGACCGACATGTGCAGGATGCCGGGGATTTCCGCGGAACGTTTCTTGCCGTCGATGCGGAAGGTGATCGGCACCTTTTTCACGCCGAGGTTTTGGCCGATCAGCGGCGCGAACGCCGCCATCGGCCCGCCGGCGGCGCCGGTAAAGATCGCACCCAGCGCCTCGGTCTGCTTGGCGTCGGCGCGCTGATCGATATAGGCGGCCACCGACCAGTTTCCTTCCGCCATCGGCCCGGGCGTATGGATCGCGAGCGCCACGTTGAGGCCGTCGAGCGCCACGTCGCCGTATTTGCCACTGTCGATATGAAAGATCAGCGGCACGTTGCACACTCCCTCGGTTGGCCGCGAGGTCAGCGGAGCGGCCTTCGACACCAGGCAGGGACACACGACATTGCAATTGCAGTTCTCGAAATAGTCGCCGGAAAGCTGCCATTTCACCTCGTCGGCCATTGCTTCCTCCTACCGGTCCGAAAATCAGTAGCTGCCCCAAAACAAGAAGGCGCGCCTGAGTAAGCGCTCGCTCCGCTCACATTACCACATCAAAAAAGGGGCGAAAAATCGGGCGTTGATTCCGACAATGCTAGTAAGTTTTTGGCAATCACTGTTCGCCGATACATTGTCCACACCTGCGGGCCGGCACCTGTTCGAGCGTGTGTGCTCAACGGAGGTGGAATGCGCCGTTGCATCCGTGACCGTCGGGCTTGACCATTCGTCGCCGCCATCGCAAAGTTCCCTTGGTGGTTCCCGCAAGGGATCAAAAGGGAACGCGGTGCGTGGGAGAAAAACTTCCGCAATGCCGCGGCTGCCCCCGCAACTGTAAGCGGCGAGTGTTCGGCCATATTGCCACTGGGAGCGACGCTCCTGGGAAGGCGGCCGGAGACAGTGACCCGCGAGCCAGGAGATCTGCCACCGGCAACGGTCACGCGCGAGCGCGTCGGGCGGGGTGTCCTGGCGAACTAAGTCCGGTTGGTGTGCGGTCCGCGTAGGGGCGAAAGCGGGTCTCGTCAGCCAAAATCGCGGTGACAGGACGTTTTGTCGCCTTCGAGGCGTGACGTGTTTCCTGTCAGCTTTAACGGCCGCTGTCGCGGCCGCGGTGTTCTCGTTCCTGCGTTCTCGACCCTGCTTGCGGCCCTTCTTCTGAAAACGACCGCCGCCGTTGCGCAAAACGCATCGGAATCACAACAGACAAAACCTGCCGCGCAACCCCTCCCGCAAATTAGCGTGTCGGGGGAACGGCCGGCGCAGCACCAAGTCAAACGGCGTCCCGCCGGGAGGGCGGCCGTGGCGCCGCCGGCAAATACAAACCTTCCAGCACATCCCAATCAGCCCCCGACGCAGCCGCTTGCGGGAATTCCGATGACGCCCCTCAATACCGTGCCCCAGAGCGCCACGCGCCTGGGGCTGCCGGTCATCCAGACCCCGGCGTCGGTCGAGATCGTCAACCAACAAACCATTCAAGAGCAGGGCTATCACACCACGACAGACACCGCCCAGGGCGCGGTGGGGGTGCTGGCCGGCGACAGCGCCGCCGCGCCGGCCAGTTTCTCCATGCGGGGCTTCAGCGGCTCCCAAGTCAACGTCCTTTACAACGGAATTTGGATCGGACCGGCGGACATCACCTCCCGTTGGATGGATACTGCCGGCTTGGAGCAGGTCGAATTCCTGAAAGGCCCGTCCTCGATCATGTCGGGCTTCAACGCCATCGGCGGCGCCGTCAACTACGTCAACAAACAGCCGACCAGTGGACCCGTCCGTAATGAAATCGATGCCAGCGTGGATTCCTTTGGCTCGTTCCACACGCATCTCGGTTCGGGCGGCAACACCGGGGTGCAAGGCCTCGACTATCGCTTCGATGCCATCGGATCGAAGCTCAACAGCTTCATCGACGGCGATTTCCGCGATCTGGCCGGGCTTGCGGCACAGCTCAACTATCGCGTCACGAGCGACTTTGCGGCCTTTGCCGCCTTCGAATACAAAAACGACTACGGTCATGCCTACTGGGGTACGCCGCTCGTGCCGGTCTCGTTTGCCGGGTCGCACGCCGTCAGCGGGGTGGTGTCGGGCACGGCGGTCAGCACCTTTGACGGCTCGATCATCGGCCCGGTGACGATCGATTCCCGAACGCTCACCACCAACTACAACGTCGCGGACAATGCGACCGGCGCGCACAGCCTTTGGCTGCGTGGCGGCTTCACGTGGACGCCGCTCAGCAATGTCACCATCAAGGATCAATACTATTCCTTGCAAGCCAAGCGAAGCTGGTTCGACAGCGAGACCTACGCCTTCAACAACGCGACCTCGACCATCGACCGCGACCGGTTTTTCGTCACCCACAATCAGCATGTCATCGGCAACAACGCCGACCTCACGTGGGACAGCCGTTTCTTTGGCATGGACAATCGCTTCGCCGCGCAGCTGCAGGTGAGCAGCAACTGGATCACGTTCGAGCAGCAATCAGATCCGCCCTTTCCCGCTGACACTGTCTCCGTCATCGATCCCTCACCTGGCGTGTTCGGTCCAGCGTTCGCCGACACGCGGAACAGCCGGCTGACCGATATCGCCGGTTCATTCGAGGATCGTCTCAAGATCACCCCGGTCTTTGCGCTGATTGGCGGCGTACGCGTTGAAGAATTGAAGCTCGAAAGATTCGGCGTGAACTTCGACGGCACGATCCCGGACGGCCAGCCTTTCACGAAGACCTGGAAGCTGGTGTCCTATCGGGCGGCATACACCTATGAGCCGATCCCCGGTCTCATGTTCTACAGCATGTTCGCCACCGCCTATAACCCGACGGGCGCCGACCTCTTCTCCATCAGCCCGGACACCGCTCAGCTGACCAGCACCCGGCTCTACGAAACCGGCGCCAAGCAATTGCTATGGGACGGCAATGCGGAATGGACCGTCGCCGCCTACGACATCAAGCAGCGCAATGTTCTCGTGTCCGTGAACACGACCACCGTCGATGTCGCCGGCGAGCGCGACAGCAAAGGCGTTGAATTGGCCGCGGCCGTTCGTCCGATCGACGGCCTGAAACTCTGGGGCAATGCCGCCTTCACCCACGCCCGGTTCGCGAGTTTCGATGTCTGGACCGGCAATACTCCGCCGAATGTCGCGCCGCTCATTTGGAACACCGGCGCATCCTATCGCTTCTACCACTGGCCGTGGCCGGTCGAATTCGGCGGTTCAGTGAGGTATGTCGGCAACCGCTTTCTGTTCCCGGACGATGCGACGACCTTGCTCGCCTACACGACAGCGGACGTTTACACCTTCGTGGATATTCCCGGCCGGGATTTCTGGCGGCCGGAAGTCGAGAATTTGCGCATCGGCTTTCGCGTGCGCAACCTGACCAATGTCGTCTATGCGCAATGGGCGGATTCGACCTACCAAGACCAGGTCATACTTGGCGCGCCGCGCACCTACGAGGTCTGGGCGTCGGCACGGTTTTAGGCGGCGCCGCGATGCGCGCGCGGCCGAACGCGCCGCCGTCTGCGCTTAGTCCTGTTGGAGGCCGGCGTGTAACCCATTCGTGATAGCGCGCCGGCATTGTCAGGACCGGCACGCTCGACCGTTGCCTTGGGGTTGTCACACCGGACCACTAGATCTGCAGCGGCAAGTTTAGAGAGGATGCGACATCATGAATACGCAAGATCTCGCGAAGAATTTCACCGACATGTGCGCGAAGGGCGAGTTTGAGGGCGCCGGCAAGAAGTTCTGGTCCGACGACATCGTCAGCCGGGAGCCGATGACCGGCGACATGGCCGTGCTCAAAGGGCGCAAGGCAGTCGAAGGCAAAGGCGAATGGTGGTACGCGAACCACGAGGTGCACAACGTCAAGGTCGAGGGCCCGTATGTGCACGGCGATCAGTTCGTCGTTCGCTTCAAGATGGACGTCACGCCCAAGGGCCAGAAGCGCATGAGCTTCGATGAAGTCGGCCTGTACACGGTCAAGAACGGCAAGATCGTCGAGGAGTCCTTCTTCATGGGCGGCGGCGCGCCGTCCTGACTGGAAAGTCCGCTCAGCCAGGTAGTTGCGTGCCGCCGCGAGAGTGGTTCCAATCGACTGCGTTTCGAAAGACGCTCGCAGGCGTAGCGCTTGCGATGCCCTTGACGATTGGGACCCCTTCGATGTCCGAAGCCGCGACGTTCGTCTACGTGTCCGCTGCCGAAGACGGCATCATCGACTCTTATGTCATGGACGCGGGGACCGGGGCGCTGACCCCGATCGGCAAGGCCGAAGCGGGCAAGACCGTCATGCCGATGGCGGTCGCTCCCGACAAGAAGTTTCTCTATGCCGTGGTCCGCTCGGAGCCGATGCGCGTGCTCACTTACGCGATCGACAGCAGTAGCGGCGCGCTGACGCAAAAGGCAACAGCGCCGTTACCGGACAGCATGGCCTACGCCTCGACCGATCGCAGCGGCCGTTTCCTGCTCACGGCCTCCTATGGAGGCGACAAGGTCGCGGTGAGTCCGATCGGCGGCGACGGGCTCATCACCGCTGCGGCAACCCAGGTCCTGCCGACCGGCCGCAACGCGCATTCGATCCTGGTCGACCGCACCAACCGTTTTGTCTACGCGGCCCTTCTCGGCGCCAACTGTGTGCTGCAGTTCGCCTTTGACGCCAAGACCGGCAAGCTCACGCCGCTCGATCCGCCGGCCGTGAGCCCCGAACCCGGTCACGGGCCGCGTCATCTGGCGTTCTCACCGGACAACAAATTCCTCTACGTGCTCAACGAGCTGTCCGGCTACGTCACGCAATACGCCATCGACAGCACGAATGGCACGCTCAAACTCGTCGACTCGGTGCCATCAGTGCCGGCTGAGCTTGGAATGAAATGGGGCCAGCCGCAGGTGCCCAGCAGTGCCGCGCCGACAGCGCCAGCGCCCAAAGCGGACACAAAGCCGGATGAAAAACCTCCGATCTGGGCCGCCGATCTGCGCCTGACGCCGAACGGAAAATTTCTCTATACGACCGAGCGCAACACCGACAAGATCGCACTGTTCACGGTAGCGCCCGACGGCGGCAAGCTCACCTATGTCACCAATTTCGCCACCGAGCGGCAGCCGCGCGGCATCAATATCGATCCGAGTGGGCATTATCTCGTCGCCGCCGGTGTGAAGTCGGATCGTCTCTCAGTCTATGGGATCGATCAAACGAGCGGCAAGCTTGGCGAGCCGAAGCGCTATCTGGTAGGAAAGGGTGCGAACTGGATCGAGATTGTCGAAGTGAACTGAGCGACTGAGACGCGTGCCGCTCGTCCCCGCGAAAGGGGAGATCCTATCAGGATACCTGCGCTTTCCATCTGGATTCCCGCTTTCGCGGGAATGAGCGGATTTTGATTTGATACAATTGTTGCAAACTTCACTCGCGATCTACGCCCAATGAATCTCATGGCGCATCACGAACGGATCGAGACCCTCGTGAACCCGCTGGGCGACAGCTTCTCGTGACTCGGCTGGGACATCCTTGATCGTCACAGTCGCCAGACTGCCGTGCGTGTCATGAGCGACGACATTGACCTCACAACGTATCCCCTGCTCGACGAGCGGAGCGAGACTGCGGGCGAACACCCGTTGCGCCGCATCCCAGCGCAGCTTCGGCTTGAACACCTTGCCGACCGCGGTCAACGGCATCGGGTCGATCAAGATGATCTGTTGCGGCACCGCGGCCCGCTCCGGCGTGCGCTCGCGCACCCAAGCTTCCAGCTCGCCCGGCGCCACCGACGCGCCGGGCTTCAGCTGGATATAGGCCACCGGCAGTTCACCCGCGTACGCGTCGGGCTGGCCGACCAGGGCGGCCAGTGCGACGGCGGGATGCTGAAAGAACACCTCCTCGATCGGTGCCGGGTCGATGTTGTGGCCGCCGCGGATCACGGTGTCCTTGGCGCGCCCGGTGATCCACAAGTAGCCGTCCTCATCGAGGCGCCCGAGGTCGCCGGAGTTGACCCAGCCGGGTTCGACGAACGCGTCCTTGTTGTGCGCTTCATTCAAATAACCGCCGAACACGCCCGGTCCGGCCATGGCGACTACGCCGATTTCATTGCTGGCACAATCGCGCTGGTAGCGACCATCGGCATCGAGCTTGACGACGCGCACGCGGCTGTACGGCATCGGGTGTCCGACGGAGCCAAGCCTGATCGGCCGGTCCGGGTAGGCGATGGTGTGCACGCTCGCGGTCTCGGTCATGCCATAGACCTCGAACACCGGGATGTTGAATTTTTCCTGGAGCGCCTGGCCCACCGCGACCGGAATCGCCGAGCCGCCGCCGGCCGCAAAGCGCAATGAGGAAATATCGGCATTGCCGACCGGCACCGTGAGCGAAGCCGCGAGAACCGTCGGCACGCTGGAAACAGCTTCCGGGCGATAGCGCTCAACCAGCAACCACAGATTTCTCAGCGCGGCCGGATTTCGCCAGCCGGTCGGCGACAGCACCACCAGGCACGACCCGCTCGACAGCGTCGCCAGGCTCTGCGTCAAGGCGCCGCCGACATGGAACAGCGGCATGCCGAACAGAAGGCTGCGGCCCGGCGTCGACTTCAGCAACAGATTGCACGCCCAGGCCTGGTAGACCTGGTTGGCGTGGGTATGGAGAACAAGCTTCGGCGTGCCGGTGGTACCGCCGGTGTGGAAATAGGCGGCGACATCGCTCGCGGCAATTTGCCGGCCGCTGACCAGCCGGTCTGCCGGCTGCCTACTGATCAGAGTATCGAAGGCGTAGATGCCATTCGCCTCGTCGCCCGGCCCGTTGACCTGGACGATGGCTTTCAGGTGTTTCAGCTGGCCGCGGACCTTGGCCACCTTGTTCCAGATATCGCTGCCTTCGGTCGGTCCAAGCGCCACCAGCACCTTGGTGCCCGCCGCTTCCAGAATCTCGGCGATTTGATGCGCCTCAAGCAACGGATTCACGGGATTGGCAATGCCGGCTGCTTCGGCGCCGAACAGCGTGAAGAAGCTTTGTGGCAGCAGCGGCAACAGAAAGCTGACGACATCGCCGGTGCCGACGCCCAGAGCGTGAAACATGTTCGCCGCCTGGGTGACGCGTGCGACAAACTGACCGTGGGTGATCACGATCGGCGTGTCGTCAGCACTGGCGTTGAGCAGGAACTGAATTGCCGGCGCGTTCGGGTTATGCGCAGCGCCCAGCTTGATGGCATCGAAGGTACTTTTCGCGGCAATCCGCTCCGAGCACGGCACCGCTTCGAAAGCCTTCACCTCGGCGGCGCTCGCCAAACTCGGAAATGAGTCCCCGACTATGCGGTCCAACAGCATCGCACCAGACACTGTTCATTCTCCTTGTTTTTTACTTCGGTCAAAGCCGGCGTTTCGTCCCTATGGCGAAGATCAGCTTATCACCGAATTTATCGGGATTCGAAGCCTGCCAATCGACCACGCCCGGATCGGCCA
>Ga0070671_100005247_pt1 | contig 10326 bp, 13 predicted proteins | sample KBSS73metaG_FD_65341 | JGI IMG/M metagenome (GOLD analysis project Ga0070671, IMG submission 65341) | Switchgrass rhizosphere microbial communities from Kellogg Biological Station, Michigan, USA - KBS S7-3 metaG | ecosystem: Host-associated > Plants > Roots > Rhizosphere > Soil ... | reverse complement strand
GCTTACAGCCTACGATCCGCCGTCAGCTTTGGTGTCGCCCGCGAACGCGGAGGCGATCCAATGGCTGGCACGCGTTGCGGAGACCTTTGTCGGGATTGCTCGGGACGCGGGGATGCGGCCACGGATCCAGATCGGCGAACCCTGGTGGTGGGTAAGAGCAGACGGCGCGATCTGCCTTTACGACGACGCTGCGAAGGCTGCGTTCGGCGGTTCGCCTGTCAAGATTGCGGACGTTCGAGCGCGGCTGAGCGATGATCAGGTTGCGCTGCTCGACCAGGCGGGCGAGTTGCTCGCCGCGTCAACGGCGACGATCTCGGCTGCGGTAAAGGCGGCGGCGTTGGATGCGCAGACGCTTCTGCTGGCGTATTTGCCGGGGCCCCTAGACCCGAAAGCCCCAGAGCTAAGGCGTGCGAACCTGCCCACGGGCTGGGCGAGGCCCGCGTTCGATGTGCTTCAGATCGAAGATTATGAGTGGGTCACGGGCGGACGAATCGTGCTGCAAGTGCAAGCGCGTGCGCAGGTCGAAGCGCGGCTTGGCTACACCCGTTCGGAGCAGCATTACATTTCGGGGTTTGTCGCTGCTTCGGGGCAGCGGCCGCAATGGGAGCCGATCCTCGACGCTGCGCTCGAAGCGCGCGCGCTTGGCGTCGCCGAAACCTTCATCTGGGCGCTTCCGCAGGTGCTCCGCGACAATCTGACCATCTTCGGCGAGGAGCCTGAATTGACGCCATTCGACGACGTACTTTTTCCGATCGAGATCGGCGCCGAGGCCAGCGTCTCGCCGGGTTTCTCAACCGGCATCGTGACGAGCGCCAGCGGATACGAATGGCGCAATGTAAACTGGCAGCAGGCGCGATTGCGCTTCGATGCCGGGCCAGGCGTCAGGAGCGACGCGGAGTTGGAAACACTGATCGCCTTCTTTCGAGCGAGGCGCGGACCTGCGGTGGGTTTCCGGTTCCGCGATCCGTACGATTGCAGCTCCAACGGGATGACTGGCACGCCGACTGCGTTCGACCAGGTGATCGGCGCAGGTGAAGGAGCGACCAGCCGTTTCGAACTGTCGAAGACGTACGGTGGTGGCGAGAAGAGGCGCATCACCCGCCCCGTTGCCGGCAGCGTCAGAGTGGCCGTCGACGGCGTGGAGCAGGCCACTGGCTGGTCGGTCATGAAGGGCGCGGTCGTCTTCGACGAGCCTCCGGACGTGGGCGCGGAAATCGGCGCCGGATTCCTGTTCGACGTTCCGGTGCGGTTCGCGGAGGACCGCATCGACATCAATCGGGCGACCTTCCTTGCAGGCGAAGCGCCGAGCGTGCCGCTCATTGAAATCCGGGAAGCCTGATGGACAAGGATCGAAAGCTGGTCAGCACGCTCGCCTTCTGCTGGCGCATCGAGCGGCAGGACGGCGCGGGGATTGCGCTTACTAGTCATGACGCGCCGCTCATGCGCGACGGAGTCATCCACCGCTCCGATCCCGGCGTGGTGCCGTCGGTCCTTACGCGAAAGCTTGGCGTTGAGCCCCAAAGCGGCGAAGTGGCGGGAGCCTTGTCGTCGTCGGCGTTGACCGCTGCGGACCTGGAAATGGGCCGCTGCGATGGTGCGCGAGTCACGCTGTGTGCCGTTGACTGGGAGGACCCTGCGACGGCGTCGATGCGATTGCTTGAGGGCGAACTTGGCGAGGTTTCGGTAAGCGGCGAGAATTTCTCGGCCGACCTGAGAGGTGCAGCGTCAAAGCTCGAGGACGCAGTGTGTCCGAAGACATCTCCGGAATGCCGAGCGAGTTTTGGAGACAAAAACTGTCGCGTCGACCTGGCGGGACGGAGTGTTCGGGCGAAGGTACTTGCAAGTGACAGCGGCGAACTAAAGCTAGACCGCTCAGTGGACAATCGATTCCTGTTCGGCCGGTTGCGCTATTTGTCGGGCGCGAACTGCGGAGCGATGAGCGTGGTGCTTTCAGTCAATGATGACGTGATCCGCATGCGCGACGTGCCGCGAGCAGGTGTGAGTCCAGGCTGCACCGTCGAGCTTCGCGAGGGTTGCGACAAAAGATTGCAGACCTGCGTGAGCCGCTTTGGAAACGCTGCCAACTTCCGGGGCGAGCCGCACCTTCCGGGCAACGATTTGCTGACGCGTTATCCCGGAGCTTGATCATGGCAAATACAGCGGTGTTGCGCGCCCGGTCGCTGGTCGGGTGCCAATTCCGGCCGCAGGGGCGTGAGCCGGAGATCGGGCTGGACTGCATCGGACTGATATGCGCGGCGTTCGGGCTTCCGACCGGCGTCATTCCCAGAGATTATCGGCTGCGAGGCGGTCAGATCGAGCGCCTGGAAAGCGAGATGGGTCGCTTTTTCCGGCGCATCCAAGAGCCTGCCGAGGGTGATGTGCTGGTGCTTGGCGTGAGTGCGGACCAGCTACACCTCGCCATAGCGACCGAGCGCGGATTCATCCACGCGGACGCGGGCCTGCGGCGGGTCGTCGAAACGCCGGGTGCACCGCCCTGGCCGCTACTCTCCGCATACAGGCGCAAGGCTTAGACATGGCGACACTTGCACTCACCACGATCGGCAATGCGCTGGGGGGTCCGATCGGAGGCGCGATCGGCGGACTGATCGGCCAGGGCATCGACCAGTCGCTATTCGGGCAGGGTCCCCGGAAAGGGCCGCGCCTGAATGACCTCAGCGTCCAGACGTCGAGCTACGGAACGCAGGTCCCGCGCGTCTACGGAAGGATGCGCATAGCGGGCACCGTTGTCTGGGCGACCGAGCTTCAGGAAAGCAGCGAACCGCAGTCCGGAGCGAAGGGACAGCCGGACGTCATCGTCTACAGCTATTCGGCGAGCTTCGCAGTTGCGTTGTCCTCGCGACCGGCAGCGCGCATCGGCCGCATCTGGGCCGACGGAAAACTGCTTCGCGGAGCGGCCGGCGACTTTAAGGTGCAAACCGGATTTCGCTTCTATCCGGGCAGTGAGGACCAGCTGATCGATCCGCTGATTGCGTCGATAGAAGGAATTGAGAACGCGCCTGCGTATCGCGGGATGGCGCTCGCGGTTTTCGAGAACCTGCAGCTCGCTGAGTATGGCAATCGGATTCCCTTCATCACGTTCGAGTTGATCGCGGATGAGCAGAAGCCGACGGTTAGCGAAGTCCTGAATGATGTCGGCAATGGTGCGATCGCCTGCTCGGCTGCGGATGAGCTTACTGGATATGCCGCTTACGGCAGCAATCGCCGGGAAGCCATGCGGCCGCTCATCGATCAATTCGCCGTTCCGCTCTTCGACGATGGCGAGCGCCTGCGGACACCAGTAGGTTCGGCGATCGTGCCGGAGGACGATGAGCTCGGCGATCCGAGAATCGAACGGGAGCAGGTCGCGGCACGGAGCCTGCCGCGTTCGCTCGAGCTGACCTACTATGATCCCGCGCGCGATTTTCAAACCGGCCAGATGCGTGCAAGCGTGGCTTCAATCGGTGGGAACGACGAGGCGGTGGAGCTGCCCGCAGCCTTTAGCGCGAATCGCGCGAAGGCGCTCGCGGAGACGAGCCTGGCAAGGCGCTGGGCGCAACGCGACAGGCTTACGCTGAGCTTGCCGCCGGCTAGGCTGGATGTCGTGCCGGGCTCGACTGTCATCGTCGAAGGCGCGAGATGGCGGGTCGATGAAGTGACCGTGGAGGAGCTGGTTGTTCGAACCAGCCTCTCTCGCGCGTGGAATTCCATTACTTGTACTCCCGCTGACGGTGGAAGCCATTTGCCGGCGCCTGATCAAGTTGCGGTACCAACCACTCTTGTTGCGCTGGATCTCCCGGATCTGGGACTTGGCCGGCATGACGTTCCGACACTTCAAGTCGCTGCGTGTCAGGCGGGTTCGGGTTGGCGACCGATGCCGATCGAGGTCACGGTGAACGGCGAAGTTCGCACGATCGCGTCGGCGGCGGCGGAAGCGGTGATTGGAACCGCGTTAAGCCGATTGGCCGACGGTGACAGCGTCGATGTGGAACTTGCCGATGAGGAGCACTGGCTCGAGTGCAGTGCCGCGATCGCGCTTGCGAATGGTGCGAACCTGGCGGCGCTAGGAAGTGAGTTGATACAATTCGCTTCGGCAGTCCCTACTGGTCCGAAGCGTTTCCGCCTGAGCGGGCTTTTGCGAGGGTGCCGGGGAACGGAGTGGGCGATGAGTTCGCACGCGGTCGGCGAGACGTTTGTCTTGATCGCGCCAGGTGTCTTGCAGGAAATCACGCTTCCACCGCTCGCGCTCGGCGCGTTGGTGTCGATCAAGGCGCGAGGATTGGCCGACGACGGAGCGGTGCCGGTCGAGCGCATCGTAACGGGCGAGGCGTTGCGGCCGCCATCGCCAGTCGACCTTCATGCGGAGAGATTACCCGACGGTGGGCTGTCATTGTCGTGGACGCGTCGCAGCAGGCTTGGATGGATATGGCCCGACGGCGTGGAGGTGCCGCTGGGCGAAAGCGTGGAAAGGTATCGCGTGTCAGTTGGCTCGCTGACGTTCGAGACATCCGAGCCCCGGATCACAGTCCCTGCGGAAGCGTTCGATGACGTGGCCGGCGAGGTAACGATCAGCGTGTTCCAGATCGGCGACTACGCCGCGTCCCGCCCAGCAAGCATTTCCGTCACGATTTAGGCGCTGGCAGCGCGCTCCTCGCGCGTTGCTTCGAGGGCGTCGATCCTGCGCGATGCGATCCAGAGCGCGGCGAGCGTGAATGGCGGCACGACGTACAGCGCGAAGATTCCGGTCGCGAGATTGCCGGTAATCGCGGCCACCTTGCCGACGTAATAGGGTCCGAGGGCCAGACCTACGAGCGACGTGCCGAGCACATAAGTCGCACCGGCTGTGCCGCGCATCCTTGGCAGAACTAGATCCTGCAAAGTGGCGACTGCGGCGCCGACCCAGAGTGCGCTGCACAGGCTTACGTATGGTGCCAGGGTGTAGAAGGTGGCGAGCCTGTCTGTTGTGAACCCCCAATAGATTGCCGGTGCGGGCAGGATGATTGCCGCCATGTTCACATACAGGCGGCCCCCCGGGAAGTGTTGGCGGAGCCTGTCGCTAAGGATCCCGCCGAGGATGACGCCCACAGCGGATGCCGCCGCGGCCGACCAGCCGAACAGCGCGGAAACCTCCTCGGCTGCCGTAGCGCCTTCGAGGAAGACGGCTGGTCCGGTTGGACCCGTGTAGAAAGTCCTCAGCAGGTACGGCGGGATCCAGAAAGCTACCGCGTAGGTCATGAAGCTGATGCTTCCGAATGCGACGACGAGCATGACGGCGATCGGCGTGCCCCAAATCAGCCTGTGCGTGGCCGGATCGCGACGCTTCAGCGACTGAGTCCAGCTGAAGACTGCGTAGACTCCCGTGAACCAGGCCATCCACTGGGGCCAGTCGCCGGTAAGCTTGCCCAGTAGAAAGGCGCCGATGGCGCTGGCGGAGAGCATCAGCAGGTTTGGTCGCAGCGCTCCCAGCCGGGCGGCGCTCAGAATCGTAAGCGGCGGGATGATCGCCACGAGCTCGCGGCCGAATTCGGGCCAGGCGTTGGGTTGGACGATGTCCGAGGGGTGGCCATCGATGGCTCCGCGCAGCGGCTCCTTCAGGCTCCAGATCCAGATGGCGAGAAGCAGCCCCGGCAGGCCGACCGCGAGGAAGGCCGCTTGCCATGGCGCGATGGCCGAAGCGGGAAAGTTGCGTGCCCACCATGCGAGGACGAAGCCTCCGAGCGGCAGTGCAATTCCTCCGCCGATGTAGAGTCCGCTCGAGTAGATGGACAAAGCGGTCGCGCGCTTCTCCTTCGGGAAATAGTCGGCGATCATCGAGTAGGCCGCGGGTGAAGCGCTTGCCTCGCCAATACCGACGCCGACGCGAGCCGCAGCGAGCATCCCGAAGCTCTGCGCGAGACCGGACAAAGCAGTCATCGACGACCACAAGGCCAGTCCGATCGCCATTAGGCGGCCGCGGTACCAGCTATCCGCGAGGCGGCCGAGCGGGATCCCGAACAGCGCATAGAAGATCGCGAACGCGGTCCCGTAGAGGAAGCCGATCTGCGCATCGTCGAGCTTCAGGTCGGCCTTGATGCTCTCCGCTAGGATCGAGACGATCTGCCGGTCGATGAAATTGAAGATGTAGACGACGACAAAGAGAATCAGCGCGTACCAGGCGTAACCCGAGACGCGTTGCTCCGAGCCCGTGGAGCGCGCGGCATTTTCATCGCTCATGCTCGCGCTCTCTCCCTCACGAACTCGACAAAGATGACGGGGCGGAACAGAAACGCAAGCTGACGCTTGGAAGCGTGGGAGAAAGCGATGTTCCGTTGCTCTGTAGTCGCCTTGAGTTTGGTTCTAGCCGGATGCGTGCCGATGGCGCCGCCCGACGTAATCTACGCGGACGTCTCTTTGGTAAGGAACGACGGCTCGAATATCGGAACGGTGCGGGTCTTCCAGGAAAATACTGGTATCGTCCTAAGGGTCGACGCGCACGGCCTTCCCCCCGGACAGCATGGAGTGCACCTGCACGCGGTCGGCAGCTGCGAAGCGCCGAAGTTCACGAGCGCCGGACCGCACTGGAATCCGACAACGAAGCAGCACGGGCACCTGAACCCGAATGGTTATCACATGGGCGATCTCGGCAATCTCGGCGTCGGAGCCGACGGCGTCCTGACCGCGGGGCTACTCGTTCCGGGAGCGCGCCTGCGCACGGACAACAACGGCGACGGTCCAGTGCTACTCGACGGCGATGGCGCAGCTTTGGTGTTCCACGCGGCGGCGGACGACGAAAAGACCGACCCAAGCGGCAACAGCGGCGACCGGATCGCCTGCGCCGTCTTGTAGGAGACCCATGATGGCCAAGGCCAAGAAGCTACCGAAGCGCATCGCAGGCGTGAAGATCCCGAAGAAGGTGCGCAAGCGCGGAGCGGCAATCTATGAGCTGGCTAACCAGCCGATCGTTCGCAACGTCGTGTCCAACATGATTGCGGTAGGCCTGCTCGCGGCGGCGGACGCGCTGGCGAAGTCGAAGCTGGCGAAGAAGGCAGGCAAGAAGGCCAAGCACTCAGCCGCCGATACCGGCAAGGCAACGGCGGACACTGCGGGCGACAGCATGATCAACGTCGGGAACGTCCTGGCCTTTGCTGCGCGGGAGGCGGCAAAGGCGATCAAGAAAAGCTAGGCGGCTTCCGTCTCACCGGGGGTGGATCCCAGGATGAATGGCTGAAAGCTTCCGGGAGCGCAGCGTTTGTCCCCCGCATTGTCGAAGGCGAGGATTCGAATGCGGTAGAGACCCGCGAGCTCTTCGTGACGCCAGCGAGCGGCGATGGAGACTGCATCGCGGGCCGCCTGCTCCTCCTGCTCAACGCGCTTCAGATAATATTCGCGGTCGTCCGCAGTCATGTCGTCGTGGCTCCGCCCCATAGGGATGAACACCTACCGGAAACCCCCGGAATCCGGCCCTCTTTACGCTCTCGACTCGGCCACCGCTTGATCGCGGCACCAGGACCCTGCGCGCAGACTATTACTGGCGCGCTACAGAATAGTGCGAAGCTGAAATGAACCTGACCTTACGATTGCCCCGCTTCGATCTCCGACAGACTCCGATCAGGCCGCAACTCCGACACTCATGACCGGTTCGTGCACATCGCCAATGTCGATCTCGAAAGCCTCGTGACTGTCGGCGCGGTCGGAGAATTGCAGTCGCATCTCGTAGAGCCAAGCGAGCTCCTCGTGTCTGCCGCGAACGATCCGGTTCGGGCTTGTCTGGGCCGCTGTTCTTTCCTGCTTCGCCCTGAGCATGAAATAGGACCGATCTTCAGGCGTCATTGGTGCCTCCCGCCCCCTAAAGGGACGCTAAACTTCCCCGACGCTTTTCGAATCGAAAGCGGCACCCACCCTGTCCAGTGAATTTGACTCTTTATGTGGTCCTGCGCAATCTGGGATCATTACGAGCGGGAAATTACCTGAGGCAGGCCAAGGGTTTGTACTCTCTACGCTGGCCTGCAGCTGTTCCAGTTCCCATATCGGCGAAATGACGTTCGACCTCGGCAAAGCCATGGCCAAGAAGGGTGAGTTCGAGAGCGCGCGGCTGGCGGATTTCGAGTTCCCGGCAGCGGGCGCGGACGTTTCGCCTGATGGCCGAAAAGATCGGTCGGGAAGCCGACCCGGCACGCGTTGTGGCGATGATCACGCAGATGGCCGGCGACGCCATATTGGTGGAGCTTGCCGCGCGCTTCCCGGAGCATAAGGACAAGCTGGATCGGCTGTACCAAGAGTGCAGCGTTGAGGCGCGGGCGCAGCTGATCAAGGAGCTAGGCGACCCGACGCCGCATCGGCTAGCATAGCGCCATGTCCGTCAGCGGGTCCTGTCATTGCGGAGCGGTGCGGGTGGAGGTGCCGAGCGCGCCGGAATGGGTCGGATGCTGCAATTGCCACATTTGCCGCAAAACCGGCTGGCTGGTCGCTTATTATCCCGATGACGGGGAGGTGCAGGTGAGCGGCGAGACGGTGCCCTACGTGCACGGGGACCGGATGATCGCCTTCCTCCATTGCCCGAGCTGCGCCTGCGGCGTGGGATGGGTGAGCACGGGCGAAAGCTATGGGCGCATCGGCGTCAATGCGCGGCTCCTCGACGGGTTCGAGCTGCGCGACGGGCGATACCTGTTGGACGGTCGCGAGCTGGAAGTGCGCTACCTGGACAATGCGGGCTAAGGAAAAGCCCGGCCGGAAAGGGGGAGGAACCGGCCGGGCCTGAACAGCAAGCTCTAAGGAAAGAGCTTACTGCTTGTTCTGCTTCAGCAGCTGACGATCAACGACGCTGGCGAGTGCGGCCGAGCCGCTCTTCGCGGTGCAGGCGGCGTCTCCCGTCTTGCGCAAGGCAGCAAGCGCGTTGACGGTCGTGCCGCACACGTTTGCGGCGACGCTGATCGGAGCCTGGACAGTGATCGGAACGCTCACATTGTTGAGCGCGGCGATCTGCGTGTCATTGAGGAAGTTGTTCAGCAAAGCGACCTCACGGAGGCGAGGCAGAGGAAGTGGAGCGGCAGGGTCTGCTCGTCAAATTCCGGCCGCTTCACGGGTCCGGCGGGTTTCTGAACGCGGAGGCGGACGAGGTCGGCGGGGGCGATGGTCTTGGCGCACATGGCGCAGGGCTTGCCGTCCACGTCCGCGACGTCGTCGAGCATCGGCGCACGCCCGCTCCAGTGGCGGTGGAAGGTGAGCTTCACATCGGGCTGCAGAACTTTCTCCAGGCACTCCGTGTGGCAGGCGCTTTCGTTCAGCATGTAGCCGGGCGTGTCGGGATCGACGCGGATCAGGCGCAGAATCGTTCCCCAGGGGATGAGCCCACCACAGAAGCGGCAGAGATGGCCGGTCTTGAAGTTCGGATCGCGCCGTCGGGGCATTTAGCGAGCGGGCGGAGCCGGAGGGGGAGGGGGTGCTTCCGGAGCAGGAGGCTCGCGCGGGGCGGACGGAGCGCTGCTGCTATCCGGGGCGGGCTGGATCGCGCAGTCCTGCATCCAGGGGTCGTCGCCTCCGCCGGCCATGCGCTTGCAGCTGACCGTCACGCGCTGACCCGGGCGTAGCTGCTTGGCATCCTCGACGGCGATCCCGGCGAGGTCGGCGCCGAGCGGAGCTTCCGGATTGGACGTCTTGAGACGCATGTCGAGACTGCCGTAGCCGTCCGGCACGAGCCGCAGGAATTCTCCGCTGACGACCATCTCGCGGCCAGCGAACCTCTTCGCGGCAGAGCCGGGATCGTCGCGATAGGCGTCGTAGACCTGCTGGGCTTCGACCACGGCCGGCCCCTTGCGGTCATGGTCCACGTCGATGTGGATCGGAACACCGTGCAGCCCAATCTTGCCCATTGCCGCCAGCACGACGAGGAGCGCGGCGCCGCCGATCAGGAATTTCTTGCGGTTGGCGTGCAGCTCCTCATCCGAACGTCCGCCCTGGGCGCCTCGCGGTTCGCGCGCGTCGCGGCGGCGCTCGCGAATTGCCGGGTCCATCGGCGATCCACAATTCGGGCAGAACTCCCGGAGCACAGGCACGTCGGCAGCACAATTCGGACACTGCACTTGGCGCCTCTTTCCCTGTCCACGAAAGCCGCCGTCATTTGCCATGGAGAAATGACGGACGGCAAGTCATTCGGTGCACGCAAAATCAGGGCGCACGTCACGAACTGTGCTTTCGAGCGAGGCGCGCAACGAGGCGATCGCCTGCCCAAAGCTCGGCCGGCATACCGTCCATCAGTTCATGCACCATATCGAGGGCGGTCTGGTCGTCGTGCGCTTCGATCCATTCGGCGGTCGCGACCTTGCCTACCCCATCGAGGCAGTAAAGCCTGTA
>Ga0070671_100005244_pt1 | contig 10328 bp, 10 predicted proteins | sample KBSS73metaG_FD_65341 | JGI IMG/M metagenome (GOLD analysis project Ga0070671, IMG submission 65341) | Switchgrass rhizosphere microbial communities from Kellogg Biological Station, Michigan, USA - KBS S7-3 metaG | ecosystem: Host-associated > Plants > Roots > Rhizosphere > Soil ... | reverse complement strand
GATGAATTAATCGATGACGCGGGACGCCAGCGTGCGGTCGATGCGATCACTACGTATGTACTGTCACTGGAAGAAAATCCACTCAAGGCGGACCCAAAGCACCTGCCGCTCAAACTGGTAGGCGACGGCGCGACGCCGCGCTATCAGGATAACGAAGCCGGGCAGGTTTCATTGCACAGCCGCGAGAGTCTGGCATCCGTTGGACTAGCGCTCGGTGATACGAATCTCAACGAGTTGCGCTTCCGGCATAACATCGTGATCGATGGCGTGGCCGCGTGGGAAGAACAATCGTGGGCGGGCGGCAACCTGCGCGTTGGTAACGTCGTGTTTGAAACCGTCGTGCCCAAAGTGCGCTGTCTTGCCACGCACGCGAATCCGCTGACCGGCGAACGGGATTTGCAGGTAATGCAAATTTTGGTGAAGGCGTTTGCGCAGAGCCGGCCGACGTTTGGTGTGGGCATGCTATCCGCCGTGGGTGGCGAGATTCGGATCGGAGATACCGTCGTTCCGGCGTAAATCCTTCTCGTGTCAGTGTTCTATCGTTTCCGTCTCTGCTTTCCGGTTCAGCCAACATGTTCGCCTTCGATCAGGAGCAGACAGCGAGGGTTGCCTTCGGCAATGACTGCTGCTCGGCCGAAGCCGCCGCTGGCGATGTGGTCGCGATGAGTCCGCAATGAGCCACTCAGCAGTCATTGGAAACTTCATACGAAGATAGCAAAGCAGCTGCGGGGCGGCGCGCTGCTTTGTATGGCCTTAACTATTTCATCGAACACCGTCTCCAAGGTGGGGCGCAGATCAGCGCGCAATAGTTGGCCGTTCGACTGCATACGCGATAAGATTATTAAAGGCGCTAATCCGGCCCAGCTACCATCTTGTCGAAGGCGTAGATCGCGGCCGGGTCGCTACTAGCGGCGTTCGTCACGGTGCTTCGCACACTCATCAGAGATCGCCTGCGAACTGTTCAAATATCGGAGCGCCTCAATCATTGAGCACCACATGTTCGCCGTCGAGCACCGTGTCCGGGCCTTATCTGGTGAACTCGTTATGTAGGCTAGACGCAAATTAAGGAACGGGATTAAGCAAGCGGTACGTTTACGATTTCGGGTTGGCTGTTTAGCCACCTAAAATCAATTTGAGCAGGCCTTCAACAAACACATACGATCCGACCAGAAAAATTGCGAGCAGCACCAATGCAAGCTTCACAAACCTTGCGAGACATCCGCCTAACGGCGACACCGGTATCCGCAACTCCGGTATGGGTTCGCGCATCCATGCGTCTTCCGCGTCAGCCGCGGGCAGTCTTCCCCAGCGGACGCCGGGAGCGGGCGATTCCTCGAATGCATCGCGGGTCGGAGCCGCAGCCGGCTCGGCCGGCCGCCGGACTGGTTGCTGGCGTGGCGGGCGAACGACCGGCGTGGAAGCGCGAGGCGCCGGTGATGGAGCCTTGAGCGGGGCTGCGCCGAATTTCGCCCCGCACTTTACACAGGTCGGCGCATTAAGCCAAAGCCCCGGACTGTGATTGCTGCAGTAATAGCGGACAGTGTCTTCGTAGCACGCGTCGCACTCGCCCGTGTGGCTTTGCGTAGTGCCACACTTCGGGCAGCGCAATAAAACGCCGCTCATAAATGGTTTCGACCGGGTTGCGGGGAGGACTCAGTCTCGCCGGTCTCTTCCGGATAAGATTTGCGCACCCACTGTTCCGGTATATGCAGGCGATAAACCTGCGGCAGCGAGCCGCGAATCCAGCGCGCGACGGTCGGCACTCTCACATAAGGCCCGAACATTTCGCGGCCCAGCCGCCGCGAAATGGCAATCGTCGTCAGCACCGGCGTCCTGGCATACGCGGGATAGATTTCGTAGCGCTCGTCAACATGGTCGTGACCGCGCACCATATGCGTCACGGGCCTGTCCAGCGTCGCACTCAACGCACAAAACGCGGCGAAGTCTTCATACCCGAACTGGCTGCCGCGCGACATCCGGTTCGGCAGTTTCTTGCGGGCTCGCGGATGCGCGCGGCTCCACACGAAATCGTTCAGGCACTGAGGATCGTTCCAGTCGCGGGTCTCGGCGAGACGCGCATGCAGATCCACGAGCGGAAATCCACCATGCGCCGCGAGCAGTCCGTCGGGGAAAAACAACGCGCGCGGCGCCTTGGCAACGATTCTCACGACGAGTTTGCCGACGCGGCCGATCCACTCATGCGCTAGATTTTCATTGAGAAAGTCACAGAAATGCGATGGAGACACGGTAGCGGTAAAGCGCGCGCCGTTGTAGCCAAGCGACTCGTCATGATTGCCGGCGATAAGACAGACCGACGCGGAATGTTCAAGTATCAGTTCCAAAACCCGCAGCACGGTTTCAAGCGCATATCCGCCGTCGTCAAATAGATCGCCAAGCATCACGATTCTGGGATGTTCAACCTGTTCGCGCGCGGCCTCGCGACGGATCAATGCGAGCGCCGCATCGAGCGTAAGCAAGTCGCCATGCATGTCGCCGATGAACCACAGCGGTTCGTCCGAGATCTGAGTGAGCTGCAGCGCGCGGTCGGAGGCGCGCTCGCGCTTGTCATCAAACAGCATTTGCACGCCGTTGGTCGAATCAAGCAGGGCTTCGAGTTTTTCGACGGTTCCCCGCATGCGGGCACGCAGCGCGTCGGGCTCGAGCGATGCGCCGATAGAATCCCAGTCAAGGTCGTCGACGTCGACCAGGGGCGGAATCGGCGGCGCGGCGGGAGGCGGCGGCGTTACAGCTTGCGATTCAACAACTGGCGCGGATTCGGTGTCGCCAGAACCTGCGCCCGATTTTGTCTCACAATCAAGTGGCGGCGCTTCTGCTGCTGGCTCATCGGCCGGCACCACAGATTCACCGCCCCCTACTTCAGGCGACATGAGCAGTCAGCGGAAGTTTGCTGATTCCCTTCGAGCCGCGTCCCGCGGCCAGCACGTCGCCGGCGCTTAAAATTTTCGGCGCCGTCAACGCGGTGCCATTGATAAGCGTCTCGTTTGCCGTGCCAGGCGCTGGCGTCACCATCCATTGCCCGTCAGAGCGTCGCTCGATCGTGCATTGCTCAACGTCCCAGAATTCGGCTTCAGTGCCGAACCGGCGCAGCAGGGCCTTGCCAATACTCGTGCGCACGCCGATCTGCAACGCCTCGCCGGTCGACGTCACCAGCTTTATCCGATCAGACTTAAGCGATGACTTCGCTCCTGAAGCTGCCTTAACGCTACCCGCAGCGCCACCCGCTGAGGCTTTCGCTGGCGTGGCGTTAACGACAGGGCGTGCCGCGGGAGCCGCCGGCGCACCGGCCGTTTTAGGGCCGCGACCGCTGAGCGCCTGCCTCATCTCGGGCGCGGTCGGTCTTGCGGCTGGATCGGGCGACAGGCAGCGATGAAGTATGGCGCTCACCTGCGCGTTGCTCGCGGGACCCGGCATCACGCCCAGTAGCGCAGGGGGCTCGATCGCATAGGCGCGCACGCGCTTCGTATATTCGGCCTGGTCATCTGTCCAATACGGATGCACGCCCACGAGCAACTCGTATAAGATTAATCCGCACGTGAAGATATCCGACGCCAATAGCGGCACAGCGCCGCGCGTCATATGCTCGGGCGACCGATAGTTATCGGTTCCAACATAACCCTGGTGACCATGCCACGGTGCGCGGCGGTCGGCCAGGATGGAAAAATCAGTATCAATCAGCTTCAACTGAAATCCCGCTTCGAGCGATTCATCTTTGATCAAGTAAACGTTGGCGGGCTTGAGGTCGGCGTGAACGATCTTCGATTCATGCAGCGCGGCGATAGCAGCCATGAAAACTTTCGCCCACGTAACATGCCGCGCCCATACGGCCGGTTCGCGGGTTGGTGCTGTCCTCGTCCGACGGTGCGTTTCGCGTTCTTCGTCGAGCATGTGTTCGAGATCAAGACCGTGCTCGACGAATTCATACGCCGCAAAGTATGTGGGGCCGCCCCATCGCTCTTCAAACGCATCCACGAGGCGCACCGCATAGTGCGCAGCCTTGCCGGCGCCGATCCGATTTGAAAGCTCCCGCTGATATTGGACGAATTGCCGATACCACACGACGGTCGGCGCGGGCGACTTATACTGCTTGAGAAAAATCTTTACGCCGCTTGCGGACTCGGCTCCATAGGCGATCGCCATCGCTCCCGGTCCGAAGACTTTGGTTACGCGATAACCGCGGAGGATGTCGCCGATCTTTAGTTTTTTTGCCATAGCTCCGCAGTTTTTCCGGAGCTTAAAGGGCGACGGTTTCTGCGGACCTTGAAACGCTCGCTGCGAGTTGCTTGAGAGTGTTGCGGAAATTCGCGGGATCCGCGGTGAACTTTTGCAAAGCCTCCTGCGGGTTCATGCCTTCGTACTCGACCACTTCCCATTCGCTCTTGTCGATCTGACTCAAGCGGTCGTAACCCTCAAAATTGGGCGCGAACAGGCTCAGGATGATGCGGTTCGCCATGACGACGTTCGCGACGTCTTGCAGTGCGCCGCCTTTGGCCTCGGGAATGCTCATGGTCTCTTTGAACGATGCATCGGTGAAAACGACGACGACCCTTGCTGCATCGCTGCGGTAGCGCCACTTGTTGGCGTCTTCAGATTGCGAGCCCTTGGGTGACGCTTCCATCGTCGCAACTTTATAAAGCGCATCAAGCAGCGATTCGGGCTCATCGCCGCCGCCCTGCGCGCGCAGAGCCGCCAACTGCGCCTTCAGCGCGCCCACATCGCGCACAAACGGGTGTTCTTCGATCCACTTGATGCCCTCGCTGCCGGCGGCCTCGATGTCGCGATAGCCAACCACTTTGGCGCGCCAATCCTTTACCGGCGCGGCGTTATTGGCGTCGCCTGAATTGAGTGAGTTTACGAACGCCTCGATGTTCTTCCGCAGCGCGTCGATGATCGGCGACATGCTGCCGGTCACGTCGATGAGAAACACTACATCCGCAACACCCTTGGTCTTCGCCCGCGTTTGCGGTGCAGCGGCGGGTGCCGCGAGTTCGGATTGTCCGGCCACGCCAGTGGCATCCGAAGAAACAGAAGGTGCGCCGCCGGCAGGTTCTTCCCGAGTGATGCCGCTATCATCGCCTGCCGGTGTCGACCCAGACGAGATTTCTGAGGGCAGTGTGTCGACCGCCGGTGATTCAGTGTGTTTCGTGTTAGCAGTGCTGGGCATGGAAGGCTCCGGATTGAAAGTATTGCTGCTCTATGAGGTATACGATTGAATAGGCGTCGTGCTAGCCCAATCAACGGCAACGAATGCAGCGAAATGACACCATTGGGCTATGTCATTTGAGCTGTTGTGAGCATGGCTTCACGCCATACGCGAAGCAATCGGAATTCATGCCGTTCGCTTGTAGGAACGGCGTCGCCAACTAACGATGTGAGATCTTGGATGATTTCAACCTTGACTTGCTGGCCCCACGCTTCGCTCAGCTTCTGCGCGATCAGGCGGGCCAGCAAGTCGGTGCTGCCGCCCGGCGGCAACGGCGCAATCAGTTTGATCGGTTTCGTCGGATAGTTCTGCGCATGCACGCCGGCCTAGGCACCTGCACCCGTTTACTCTGGGCCTGCTATTGGCGTGGGGCGTGTATAGCGGCTGGCGTGGCGGCAGGCATTACGGCTGGCATCGCCGCCGGTGGAGGGCTCCTTAGTCAACCGGCTATGTCGTCACGCGGATTGATTGCCACCATGCCTGAACGGCGCGTCAGGATGGCTTCGATTTGAGCTGAGACTGAGTGTGCGGATGTCGCTTGCCCACGCGGTAACACCGGCCGTCGCTGTTTACGCTTCAATAGACGGGACAGGCGCGGTCTTACTCAATCACCATGTCTGCGCGCACGAGAATCGTTTGGGGAATCGTGATGCCCAGTGCCTTCGCGGTCTTGATGTTCACCACGAATTTGAACGTTGTCGGTAGTTCCACGGGGATTTCGCCGGGATTCGTGCCTCTCAAAATCTTGTCAACGAACGTTGCGATCTGCCGCCACCGAAGCTTATCATCGGAGCCATAGCTCATGAGTCCGCCGATTTCTACGAAGGCATCATTTCCGTACACTGCGGGGAGCCGCATCTTCTCAGCAACGTGTACCAGCGGCTTTCGGTTGTTTTGATTTATCGGATTGGCTGGAACATATATCGCGTCGGCCCCCCATTTGCGCAAAGTTCCCATCACTTGCTCAATATCCTCAGCGCTTCTCAACTCCACGGGCAACGTCTGTACACCAAGTCGTTTGGCGGCTCCTTCCATCTGTTCGAGATAACTGCCGGCGGCGGAAGTGCTCGAATCTACGAAGACGGCGACTCGTAAGGTTTGCGGGAAAACCGCTTTCAACAGTTCCATCTGCTTGGCGGCCAATTCCACCGCGATATTGGAGACACCTGTAACGTTGCCGCCTGGACGTGCAAGCGTCGCGACGAGACCTGAGCCGAGAGGGGTGGCCCAGCCGGCGAACACAATTGGGATGGCACGGTTTGCTTGTGCTGTCGCGCGTGCAGCGGCCTGCGTTGATTGGCCATTCGGGACCACGATCACGTCCGGGCTCTGGCCCACTAGCTCGGTAGCCAGTGCGGATAATCGGACAGCATCGCCGTTCGCATAACGTGCATCAAAGCTGACATTCTTGCCTTCGACATATCCATATTCCCGCATGGCCTGAATGAAAACATCGACCAACGGACGCCGCGTCTCAAAGGAGTCGGTTGCTAAAATTCCTATGCGAAATCGCTTCGTTTGCGGCTGCGCTCTTGCCATTAACGGAGCAGCGACGATGACACCGAGCATGACAATCAGTTTGCGGCGATTCTTCATAGTGTCCTTGGAATCTACTCAGTATGCGCGCTTATTCCAGCGGAAGTTCGGCCAGTCTTTCGCAAACAAGGTGGCCGCCAAGGCTGCCGAGTGTCGGATCTATCGAGACGCGTTAGGTGCAGCCCTGCGCCCATATTGCGAGCTGGAGCCTTGCTTCTTAAGCGATATGCGGTAGCTTTGTACAGTTATCGCAATGTCAGCGTACGAGATTCGGATCGGAGATACCGTCGCTGCCGCGTAATCCTTCACGTCCAGTATTCGAGGATCGCGAGCGCTATACGGTTACCACGTCTGTGTTTCCATTCCCGACGCTTTCACGACTCGCGCCCACTTCTCGATCTCGGATGCGATGAACGCGCGAAATTGTTCGGGTGTGCCACCGACCGGCTCCGCCCCGAGCGCCGTGAAACGCTCGCGGATTTCCTTTGTCTCGAGGATCCGTACAATTTCGGTATTGAGCCTGGACACAATCGCGCGCGGCGTTTTTGCGGGAGCGAGCACGCCGCCGGCGTTGGGCGAGACGTAGCCCGCAACGCCCGCTTCATCGGCGGTCGGCACTTCCGGCAACGCGCTAGAACGCTGTGCGGTCGCTACTGCGAGCGCCCTCAATTTGCCGGCCTTGATCAGCGTCACAACCGACGACATCGTCGCGAATGCGCAGTCTATGTGCCCGCCGACGATGTCCGCGACAGCCGGTGCGATGCCTTTGTACGGAACATGCGTTATGCGCAGGTCGGCCATGCTTCGCAAGAGCTCCATCGCTAAGTGCGTGCCGGTGCCTGTGCCGCCGGAGCCATAGCTCATCATTCCCGGTTTCGCGCGGACCAGCGCGATGAAATCTTTCAGATTGCCGGCGGGCGTCGAGGGATTCACGACGAGAACGTTGGTAATGTTGTACGTGAGTGCAATGGGCGCGAAATCCTTGCGCACGTCGTACGGAAGATTTTTGTAGAGGCTGGGCTGGATCGTCAGCGTGCTCGTGAATACGAGCAACGTGTAGCCATCGGCGGGCGCTTTGGCGGCGAGATTGGTGCCGATCACCGCATTCCCGCCGGGACGATTGTCCAAGACGACTTGCTGGCGGAGATTCTCCGTCAGCCGCTGAGCGATGATGCGCGCGACAACGTCTGAAGTGCCGCCGGGCGGGTACGCGTCGATGATTCGAATCGGCCTCGAGGGATAGTCTTGCGCGCGAGCGGCGCCTTGCAAGGCGAGCACGCAGATCAGCAGCGCGAATGCGGCTTTCACGACGCTATTCCGATGGACGCTTCGCCGGTTCAGCATCGATGACTGGCGCGAGGGCGGCGGCGACCGCAAGCAGACGCGCATCCGAGTAGCGCGGCCCCACGAGCTGTATGCCAACGGGAAGTGCCTTCGGCCCCTTGACGCAAGGAATGGCGAGACATGGCATGTGCATCAAGGTCCACATGCCATTGAATATGAACTCACCGGTGGTGTGCAGCCCTTCGGGCGCCTCACCGGGCGCCGATGGTGTGACGACAGCATCAAAGCTTGCGCTGAGAGACTCGAACGTTCTGCAGCAGTCAGCGACGAGATCGTAGGCCTCAACCATCATCCTGCCGGTGATGCCGTGCTTGTTCTCGGCCATGTCGCGAAACTCTACGTGCAAGCGCTCGCCATGCGTGAGCAGTTCCGGCAGAAATGCGGCGCCCCCCTCGCCGCGAGCGATCGTGCGTTGCGCGGCATTGAGCGCTCCGAAGCGCGAAGGCAGCTCAAGCTCTTCGGTGCGGGCACCTGCGTTCTGCAGCCGCTCGATAGCTGTAGCGAGAGCCTGCTGAGCCGACGGTTCGGCTTTATCCCAGTACGGCGTCTTGCACATCGCGACCTTCAACCCACGGATATTCGTCGGCGTCTGCGACGCGAGATCGCGAAGCCGGAACGCATGGGCCACCAACGCAAGGTCCGCGACCGATCGCCCGTACCAGCCGACGGTGTCGCACATCGCAGAAAAAAGCTTGGCGCCTTCGCGTGTGACTGCGCCCCACGTCGGCTTCAGTGCGTAGATGCCGTTGAACGCGGCAGGCCGGATAAGGGAGCCACCGGTCTGCGTACCAAACGCAAGCGGCACCATGTAATCACCGACGGCGGCGCCCGACCCCGACGACGATCCGCCCGGCGTGTGCGCGAGATTATGCGGATTGCGTGTCAACGCCTTGCGTCCGCCCGCCGCAAACTCGACCGTATCGGTCTTGCCCAGGATGAGCGCGCCGGACTGCCGGACCACTGCCACGCACCCCGCGTCCTGTCCGGGTCGATGTCCCTGATACAGCGGAGAGTTCTGCGTGGTCGGCATGTCGGCCGTATCGATCACGTCCTTCACGCCGAAGGGCAGCCCATGCAGCGGTCCCATGACGCCCGCGGTTTGCTGCTTGTCCAGTTCGCGCGCCATCGCAATGGCATGCGCAGGATCCACATAGGACCACGCGCGGATCTCCCCATCGCGCTCGGCGATTCTTTCGAGACACGACCGGACGAGCGCCTCACTCGTCAGGCTCTTCTCGCGGATACGGTCCGCTGCTTCTGACGCTGTTAGAAAACAGGGTTCCATGGAGTTTTATCTGCGCCTCGTTGTCACTTCGGTTGTGCGCCGTGCACACGCTTCTCCATGTCACGGAAAGAGTCGGTCAGCTTGACGCCGCCATGTCGCAGGAAATCCATGGGCGAAATGGTAAATAGCTGCGACCCGATGCGCATGTAGTGCCCCATGCGATCGACCGCGTCGTCCGTCAAGCGGATGGTGTGGCTCATATGCTTGCCGGCCGCGGCACCGCGCGTCGCAAGCTCATCGATTTTCTCGAACACGCCTTGCATGCCGGGGGGCATGCCCATTGACTGCCACAAATCCATGTGGCCGACGTGAATGACGTCGACCCCTGGTACCGCAAACATCTCATCGAGGTTCTCGAACGCTTTCATTTCCTCGATCATGCAGATCACCAGAAGCTCGCGGTTCGCTGCGGCCGCCCATTCGGCCGTATCGGGAAGGCCGACGGTATAGTTGCCGGATCGCCCGCGGTTATAGAAAGTACGCTCGCCGAGCGGATGAAAGCGGGTCCATTTCACGACCTCGCGCAGATCGTCGGCGCAACTGCATCGCGGCACGTGTATGCCTTGTGCGCCGGCATTCAGGAATTGCAGCGTCAGATCCGGATTGCGCGGCAGACGCACGATCGGCGTTATGTCGAAAGATTCCGCCGCGCGTATGCAGTGCACGATCTGCTCGCTGTTCATCGGCTCGTGCTCAGTGTCGAAGGTGACGAAGTCGAATCCAACCGCAGCACACAGCTCCACGAGATCGGGCGAGGGAAACGCGACGCTTACGCCGATTGCGCATTGGCCGGCTGCAATTTTCGCTTTGGTTTTGTTGACGCGCATTTGCACTCCCTTTTTTAGAGCAATCGTCTATGCGGTGGGGCCGCGTTGATCGAGAAAAAACGTAGTCATTGAGTTAACGGCCCGCATAGATTAACGTCGACTGCGCAATCTTAAC
>Ga0070671_100005241_pt1 | contig 10331 bp, 9 predicted proteins | sample KBSS73metaG_FD_65341 | JGI IMG/M metagenome (GOLD analysis project Ga0070671, IMG submission 65341) | Switchgrass rhizosphere microbial communities from Kellogg Biological Station, Michigan, USA - KBS S7-3 metaG | ecosystem: Host-associated > Plants > Roots > Rhizosphere > Soil ... | reverse complement strand
ACTGCTTGCAACCGCCATGAGCACAGGAATGACCTGGACGAGCGCCGCACCTGACGGGCGCGCCGATGCGCTGATCACGTCGTTCGAACGTGCGGGCTATGTGAGGGTCGCTCCCGCCATCCTGCAGCCGGCGGAGCCGTTCCTGGACCTCTCCGGCGAGGACATTCGCAAGCGGATGTATCTGACCACCGACCCGCAGGGGCGCGAACTGTGCCTCCGCCCGGACCTCACCATTCCGGTCTCGCGCGATTATCTGGCCTCACCTGCCGCGGGCGCGCCGCAGGCGCTCTGCTATCTCGGTCCGGTCTTCCGCCATCGCGCCGAGGGTGCAGCCGAATTCCTGCAGGCCGGCATCGAATCCTTCGGCCGCTCCGACAAGGCGGCGGCAGATGCCGAAATGCTCGCGCTTGGGCTCGAGGCCACGGCGCACTACGGCCTGGGCGCCCCCGACATCCGCATGGGCGACGTCGCGCTGTTTTCGGCCCTGATCGCGGCGCTCGACCTCGCGCCCGCGTGGAAGCGCCGCCTGATCAAGGACTTCAATCACAAGACCTCGCTGGTGCAGGACCTCGATCGGCTTGCCATCAGCGCGTCGCACGCGCGGCCGGAATATCAAGGCGTGCTCGCCGCGCTCGCCGGCTCCGATCCCGATGCAGCCCATGCGCTGGTCACCGATCTGCTCTCGATTGCGGGCATCACCGCGGTGGGCGGACGCTCGGTGGACGAGATCGCCGACCGCTTTCTCGAGCAGTCGGCGCTCGGCGCCCAGATCTCGCTGCCGCGGGAGACCCGCGCCTTGATCGAGAAATTCCTCGCGATCGGCGGCGACCCCGATGAGGCTGCGGCGGACCTGCGTGCCTTCGCTCGCGAGGCCAACATCGCGCTCGACGCCACTCTCGACCTGTTCGAGAGCCGCACCGGCTTTCTTGCCGCGCGCGGCGTCGACGTCGGCCGCATCCGCTTCTCCACCGCGTTCGGCCGTGGCCTCGACTACTACTCCGGCTTCGTGTTCGAACTCTATGACCCGAGCGCGCAGTCCGCCGGCCAGTTGGTTGCAGGCGGGCGCTATGACGGCCTGCTCACGCGGCTCGGCAGCGCCAGCGCGATCTCCGCGGTCGGTTTCGCGGTTTGGATCGAACGGCTCGCGCAGCGGCGGGGCACGCCATGATCACACCGTTCGTCATCGCGGTGCCGGCCAAGGGCCGGCTGCAGCAAAACGCGGAGGCCTTCTTCGCGCGCACCGGGCTCGAGCTCGTCAAGCCGCGTGGCGTGCGCGACTACCGCGGCGCGATCACCGATCTTCCCGGGGTCGAGGTGGCGTACCTCTCGGCGGCCGAGATCGTCGACCTGCTGGCGCAGGGCGTTGTGCATTTCGGCGTGACCGGCGAGGACCTCGTACGCGAGAAGATCGCCGATGCGGATCAGCATGTCATTCTGATCGACGGGCTTGGCTTCGGCCACGCCAATGTGGTGGTGGCCGTGCCGCAGGCTTGGATCGACGTGCACAGCATGGCCGATCTCGACGACGTTGCGACCGCGTTTCGCCTCAAGCACGAGCGCAAGATGCGCCTTGCCACGAAATACGTGAATCTCACGCGCAATTTCTTTTCTGCCCATGGCATCACCGACTACCGGATCGTGGAAAGCGCTGGTGCGACCGAGGGCGCGCCGGCGGCCGGCACCGCCGAACTCATCGTCGACATCACGACGACGGGCACCACGCTCGCCGCCAATGGGCTGAGGGTGATCGAGGACGGCGTGATCCTGCGCTCGCAGGCCAACCTCGTCGCGGCGCGCGCGGCCAACTGGGGTGCCGAAGAACGGGAAATCGCGCGCATCGTGCTCGACCGCATCGCGTCGCAGACGCGCGCGCGCGCATTTCGCGAAGTGCGCACACGCTTTGCAGGCTGCGACGCAGCGCTGCTGGCAGAAGCGAAGGAGCGTTTCGGTGTCGAGACGCCGTTCGGCGGCCCAACCTCTTCCGGCATGCTGACGCTGCACTGCCCGCCGAAGCACGTCCACGCGCTGGCGACACGATTGCGTGAAAAGGGCGCCGAGAATGTCGTGGTCGCGGATCTTGGCTACGTCTTTTCCCGCGCCAATCCGCTCTACGCCAAGCTCGAAGCGGGGCTTGCCTAGCAGGCTTTGCTATTCGGTCTTGATATTGGCGTCCTTGATCACCGGCCACCACTTCTCGATCTCGGCCTTTTGATATGCGGCGAGCGCTTCGGGCGTCAGCCGGTCGCGGGGCGGCATGTCGAGGCCGAGCTCGGCGAAGCGTTGCCGCACGGCGGGCTCGCTCAGGGCCTGTACGGCAGCGGCATTGAGCTTGGCGATGATCTCCTTGGGTGTGCCCTTGGGTGCCCACAGGCCATACCAGACGCTGATGTCGAGCGACGGCAGACCAGCCTCGGCAACGGTCGGAATGTCGGGCGCCGAGGGCAGGCGCGCACTGGCCGTGACGGCATAAGCGCGGATCTTGCCGTCGCGCACGTGCTGCAGCGAATTCGAAGCCTGGTCGACGATAAAATCGATCTGACCGGCCACCAGATCCTGCAGCGCCGGCCCAGTGCCGCGATACGGCACGAACTGGAAACGAGTACCGGTGATGTTCTGGAAATAGACGCCCGCGACGTGGGTCGCGGAGCCCGCGCCGGCCGTTCCCGCCGAGACTTTGCCTTCGTTTGCTTTGATCCACCCAACGAACTCGTTGAGGTTCTTCGCCGGCACGGCACTCTTGCTGACCACGATCATGGGATTGCTTGGCAGCAGCACGATCGGCTCGAGATCGCGCAACAGGTCGTACGGCAGCGGATAAATCGCGCCATTGACCACATGGGTGCTCCAGTGCCCGATGCTGAGCGTATAGCCATCCGGCGCCGCCCGCGCGACGCGTCCGACCCCGATCGATCCCGCCGCTCCGGTGACATTCTCCACGATGATGCTCTGACCGAGCGTGGCGCGCATCGGCTCGGACAGGATGCGCGCCACGGTATCGACCGGTCCGCCGGCGGCGAACGGCACGACCATGGTGATGGGACGTGACGGATAGACCTGCGCCGGCGCGGCTGCGATCCCTCCCCACAGGAGGACGCAGCCCGCCGCGATCCGCAGTAATGTCATGGCTTACCTCGCATGGTCCGTTGCTTCGCTACGGCAGGCACGTTCATTCCGGCTTGATGTTCGCGGCCTTGACGATCGGCCACCATTTCTCGATCTCCGCCTTGTGGTGAGCAGCGAGCGCCTCCGGGGTCTGCTGCGCGGGCGGCGGAAATTCGAGGCCCTGGTCGCCCAGCCGCTTTTGCACAACGGGATCGGCCAGCGCCTCCATGACGGCGGCACTGAGCTTGGCGATGACGGGTTTCGGTGTGCCCTTCGGCGCCCACATTCCGTACCAGGTCGATGTATAGAATCCCGGCAGGCCTGCTTCGTCGACTGTCGGGATATCGGGCGCGGAAGGGAGCCGTGCCTTGGCCGTGACCGCATAGGCTTTGATCGTCCCGGCCCGCACCTGCCCCAGCGAATTGGAGGCCTGGTCGAACATCAGGTCGATCTGCCCCGCGATGAGATCGGTCAGGGCCGGCCCGGTGCCGCGATAAGGCACGAACTGGAAGCGGGTGTCGGTAAGATTCTGAAAATAGACGCCGTTGACGTGCGACCCGCCGCCAGCACCCGAGGTCCCCGCTGACGCCTTGCCCGGATTGGCCTTCAGCCACGCAATCAGCTCCTTGAGATCGTTGGCCGGAAACGTCTTTTTCGTGATGATGAGCAGCGAATTGCTCGGCAGCAGCGCCACCGGTTCGAGATCCTTCAACAGGTCGAACGGCAGCGCAAAGATCGCGCCGTTGACCACATGCGTGCCGACGTGGCCGATGCCCAGCGTGTAGCCATCAGGCGGGGCGCGCACGACGCGGCCGACACCGATCGTACCTGACGCACCGGTCGCGTTCTCGATGATGACGGTCTGGCCGAGCGAGGCACGCATGCGCTCGCCCAGCGCGCGCGCCAGCGCATCCGCCGGCCCGCCGGCGGCGAACGGCACGATTAGCGTGATGGGACGCGAGGGATAGGTTTGCGCGCCGGCACTCGCGATGCCCAGGGCGGCGACAAGCCCGATGATGGCCGGAAACAGTTTTCGCATATCCGCCTCCCGCTTCCTCAGGGATGAAAGCTGCTGCGAAGCTCGTCGCACCCAGCCGCCGCGCCCACGGGGTCGACTTGCCCGCGGCGATTATTCGGCCTTCAGGTTCGATGCTCTGATGATCGGCCACCACTTCTCGGTTTCGGCCTTGTGATGCGCCGCGAGTGCCTCCGGCGTCTGCTGGTCGCGCGGCCACACTTCCTGGCCGATATCGGCAAAGCGCTGCCGTACGGTCGCATCGGCCAAGGCGTTGACAACGGCTGCGTTGAGCTTGGCGACGATGTCCTTCGGCGTCCCCTTCGGAGCCCACAAGCCGTGCCAGTACGAGACGTACAGGGACGGCACGCCCGCCTCGTCGATCGATGGAACATCGGGCAGCGCCGACCATCGGTCCTTGGTCAGGACGGCATAGGACTTGATCGTGCCGTTGCGGACCTGGCCGATGGCGTTGGCGGCCTGATCGAACATGATATCAACCTGGCCGGCGACCAGATCCTGCATCGCCGGCGCGCCGCCGCGATAGGGAACGAAGGCGAAGCGCGTCCCGGTCGCCTGCTGGAAATAGACCGCAGTGACTTGCGCGCCGCCGGCGGCGCCGACCGTGGCTGCGCTCGCTTTGTCCGGATTGGCCTTGAGCCACTCGACCAGTTCCTTGACGTTGTTCGCGGGAAAGTTCTTGCGCGCGATGATCAGCTGCGGCGTGATAGCAAGCAGCGCAATGGGCTCGAAATCGTGCAGCACGTCGTACGGCAGCGAGTAGGTGACGGCATTGACGACGTGAGTGCTCCACTGACCGATGCCGATGGTATAGCCATCGGGCGCGGCGCGCGCGAGCCGGCCGATGCCGATATTGCCGCCCGCGCCCGCGACGTTCTCGATCACGATCGGCTGGCCGAGCGCGGCGCGAAGCGGCTCGGAGAGGACGCGTGCCAGCGCATCCGAAGGGCCGCCTGCGGGAAACGGCGCGATCATGGTGATGGGGCGAGACGGATAGGGTTGCGCCTCGGCCCCGCCGATGATTGCGACCAGCGCGGCAATGGCGGCCGCCATGATGAGCTTGGTCATGGCTCTCCTTCCCGATATGACGTGGATGGTCCTTGTTACAGCGTCGCGAAATCGATCGGCTGCAACCGATCGAGCGTTCGGCCGACCGGAGGCATCGGATATTTGAGGCCGGTCGCACAGTTGAACAGCAGCGCGCGCTCGTCGCGGCGAATGCGGCCGTCGGCGAGACTTTGCTGGAGCGCAGCGTAAGTCGCCGCGCCCTCAGGACACAGCAGCAGTCCTTCGGCGCGTGCGACCTCGTCGATCGCCGCGGTGATGGCTTCATCCGTCACCGCGATGGCGAACCCGCCGCTCTCACGCACCGCGCGCAGCACCAGAAAATCACCGATCGCCTGCGGCACCCGGATGCCCGCGGCGATGGTCTGCGCGTCCTCCCAGCGCGGCGCGTGCTCCACGCCCGTGTCGTAGGCCCGCACGATGGGAGCGCAGCCCGCAGCCTGCACTGCCACCATGCGGGGGCGTTTCTTGCCGATGAAGCCGATGGCCTCGAGCTCCGCAAACGCCTTCCACATGCCGATGAGCCCGGTACCGCCGCCGGTCGGATAGAGCACGACATCCGGCAGCTCCCAGCCGAGTTGCTCGGCGAGTTCGAGCCCCATGGTCTTCTTGCCCTCGATCCGGTACGGCTCCTTCAAGGTCGAAGTATCGAACCAGCCGACCTTCGCCTGGCCCTGCATGACGATCTTGCCGCAATCATCGATCAAGCCATTCACCCGATAGACGATGGCGCCCTGCAGTGCGATTTCGCGCACATTCACTTCGGGCGTGTCCTGCGGGCAGAACACCGTGGTCTTGATGCCGGCGCGGCTGGCGTAGGCAGCGAGCGCCGCGCCTGCATTGCCGTTGGTCGGCATGGCCATGTGGGTGACGCCGAGCGCCTTGGCCATCGACACCGCCATCGCAAGCCCGCGCGCCTTGAATGAGCCGGTCGGCAACCGGCCTTCGTCCTTCACCAGGATCTCCGCCGCCGTCAGCTTCTTGGCGAGTTTGGGCATTGCCACGATCGGGGTGACTGCCTCGCCAAGGCTGACAATGTTTTCCACCCGCCGCACCGGCAACAGCTCGCGATAGCGCCAGAGATCGTGCGGGCGTTGCGCCAGTGCTTCCCTGCCCAAGGATTTCTTGACCCCGGCAAGATCGTAGCGCACGAGCAACGGCTTGCCGGCACGCGACAGATTGTGCAGCTCATCCGCCGGATAGCGCTCGCCGGTCGCCGAACATTCCAGATGGGTGACGAATGTCGGGCGCTCCGCCGTCAGGTTTTCGTCGTCGCGCTCTTGTTGTTCGACCTTGGCGTTGCGTGTCAGCAAGCGCTTCTCCCCTTCATTCATTAGTTCATTCGACCGAGGGTTCCACCCGGCGTTCGCGGGTCCTGAACACGACGAAGTGCGACAACGAAAAATTGACCACAAAGCTCACGGCGATGGCCAATAATTTCGCCGCCAGCACGGGAAGCCAATACGAGGCCACGACCAGGATCGCCGTATTGGTGATCACGCCGGCGACGCCCGAGGCGACGAACGCGCCGTAAGCGCGCCAGCGCAACTGGCGACCGGATTCGGCCGCGAAGGTGATGAAGGAATTCATCACATAGGAGCCGGAAACAGCAACCAGCCAGGCGAGCACATTGGCCGGAATCAGTGGCAGTTGGAGCAGATTGTAGGCTGCGAGGAAGATCCCCAGGTCGATGAAGGTGTTGACCACGCCGACCAGGGCGAAACTTGCCGCCTTGAGCGTGACCCCGCGCGTCCGCCATGCCTGCACGAGGCGGCGAAAGAGACGATCGAGCAGCGGGGGCAGCCTCATTCCACGCCCCTTAGCACGTCCGCCCGGTTCCGCCGAGCCCGGCCGGCGTCACGGGTGCCGCCGCCGCGCGACAGCCGTCCGCGCCTGCGCTATAACCCCATGCGGCGGACAACGGCTCGAGAGGCGCGGTCGATGGTACCCGATGCGATGACCCGGGCAGGCAGTCCTGGCGTCCCCGCACGATCGCGGGGAATGGCAGACGCCGGCCTTTCCATCGTCGTGCCTTTGTTCAACGAGGCGGCCAATCTCTCTTCCTTGCACGCGCGCCTCGTCGAGGCCGCCGGCGCCCTCAAGGCGACCCGCGGGCTGACGACCGAGGTCGTCTATGTCGACGACGGCAGCCGCGACGGAACGCTCGCGGTTGCGCGCGAACTTCCGGCCGACAACCTCGACGTTCAAGTGCTTTCGCTGTCCCGCAATTTCGGCAAGGAGGCGGCGCTGCTCGCCGGCCTCGACCACGCCCGCCTGGGCGCCGTCCTGTTCATGGACGGCGATGGGCAGCATCCGCCGACACTGATCGATCAACTCGTGGGCTATTGGGTCGACCAAGGCTACGACGTCGTCTACACCGCCAAGGCACATCGCGAAAGCGAGCCGTGGCTGCGCCGGGTTGGGGTCAAGGCGTTCTACAGCCTGATCAATTGGGGCGCGCGGCAAAAAATCCCGGCGGATGCCGGAGATTTTCGATTACTCTCGCCGCGCGCCGCCGCGGCGCTCAGACAGCTTCCGGAGCGCAACCGGTTCTTCAAGGGACTCGCGAGCTGGATCGGATTTCGCCAGATCCGGGTCGACTACGAGCCGGCGGAACGCATCCATGGCAGCACCACCTGGAATCTGTATTCGCTGATCGGGCTTTCGATCGAGGGATTGACCTCGTTCTCGGTCGCGCCGCTGCGCGTCGCGAGCCTGCTCGGGCTCCTGCTCGCGGCCGGCGCTTTCATTTTCGGCATGCAGATCCTGATCGAGACTGTCGTCTTCGGCGAGAAGGTGCCGGGCTATCCGTCGGTCGTTGTGGGCTTGATGGTGCTCGGCGGCGTGCAGCTGATCATGATCGGGATCATGGGGGAGTATATCGGCAAGATCCTGTCCGAGCTCAAAGCGCGCCCGGTCTATTTCGTGGCCGAGCACACGTTCAAGACCGCCGAGAGCGCGGGCGCGGGCGATCCGCAGGCGCGGTCGGCGGCGGAGTGAGCTCGGCGCAACGGTTGCGACAAGATTTTATCCCCGCTGTCGCACCCATAAGACGATCGATTCGGCTAGATGTTGTGGCCCCGCGCCGCCGCCACTTGAGCGGCGGCGGATACCGGATTGAGGTGACCGTGCGTGCCGATCGGACGGAGCGACTGGATGTGACCACGGCGGACACAGCCGGGCGCCGTCGCATCTGGCTGTGCGCCGACGATTTCGGCATTTCGAATTCGGTCAACCTTGCCATTCGCGATCTCGTGGTGCGCGGACGCCTGAATGCCACCTCGGTGCTGGTGGTGGCGCCGAGTTTCTCGCGCTCGGAGGCGATGTCGCTCAATACGCTCAATTCCGTTGAGCCGCGGGTGGCGATCGGGTTGCATCTCGGGCTCACTGCGCCGTTTCAACCCCTGAGCAAGAGCTTCAGGCCGGTGAGCGGGGGCGCGTTCCTTCCGCTCGCTGCGACGGCTCGACATGCCGCCATGCGCCGCTTCGACCACGACACGCTGGTGGCTGAGATTACGCTCCAGATGCAGACCTTTCTCAGCACCTTCGGACGCGCGCCGGATTTCGTCGACGGCCACCAGCATGTGCATCTACTGCCGCAAATCAGCGACGCGTTGCTCACGGTGGTCAAGGAGACGCTGCCGGACGCGTGGGTGCGACAATGCGGCCGCGTGGTCCCGCTCGCGGCACGATTTGCCGACCGCAAGGGGCTGCTCCTCGATATCATGAGCTATCGGTTCCGGCGCCGTGCAGCGGCGCTCGGTCTGCGCACCAATCCGGGCTTCGCCGGCACCTATCAGTTCGACGATGCGGCGAACTTCCCTGCCCTGTTCCCGCGGTTCCTTGATCGTCTGCCCGATGGCAGCGTGGTGATGTGTCACCCCGGCTTCGTCGACGCCGAATTGCAGCGGCTCGACCCGCTCACGACGTTGCGGGAGAAGGAATATGCCTACTTCGCCGGGGATGCCTTCCCGGCGGCGCTCGCAAGCCACGGCGTGGCGTTGGCTGGCACGCCGTCGATGCCGCTATCCAGCTGACGGCGCAAGAGAAAGCGAACCAGATTCTTTTTTATTGGCGCGGGTCATTCCGCTGCCACGGCCATTACCTACATGATTAATCGTCGTCACGGAAGCAAGGAGACGGCCAATGACCCCAGAGGAACGCAATCTCGTCATCGAATTGTTCGACCGCTTGGCCACGCTGGAGGACGCCCAGCGCGATCCGGACGCCGAACGCCTGATCAGGGACGGCCTGCGGCAAGCCCCCAACGCTTCCTATGCGCTGGTGCAGACCGTGCTGGTGCAGGACGAAGCGCTCAAGCGCGCTGACGCCCGAATCCGAGAGCTCGAAGGCGAACCGGCCGCCGACGCGCCGCGTGACAACAGTTTTCTCGGCGGCGTACGCGACAGTCTGTTCGGCCGCCGCGAAGGACGTGGCTCGGTTCCGTCGGTGCCGCGGCCGGAGGACGCGCGCGGCAGCATGTCGCCGGCTTGGCGTACCGGCACGCCGGCAATGGCGCCAGGCGCCGGAGCGGGCATGCCCATGGGCGCGGGCCAGCCAGGCGGACCGATGGCAGGCGGACCGATGGCAGGTGGATCGATGGCAGGTGGCGGCGGTTCATTTCTGGGCACCGCGGCGGCGGCAGCGGCCGGCGTGGTCGGAGGCTCGCTGCTCCTCAACGGTATTCGCTCGATGATGGGCGGCCAGCACGGCGCGCAGGCGGCGTTCGATCCCAACGCGGGCACGACCGGATCATCGCCCTGGGGTGGCAGTGGCAGCAGCAGCGGCGGCGATCTCTCGCGCCAGGCGGGGCTCGACGACATCGGACGCACACCCTCATCAAGTGGCGGCAGCGCCGGCGACCGCAGCTACGGTGCGCTCGACGACAGCACCGGCAAAGATGAGTACGACGATCAGGATACGGACGACCTCGATGACGGCGATGTCGATTCCGATCAGGGCGAGGACGTCTAGGCCAGCCACGCGCCCCTCCGATCGCTTCGAGCAGCTCTCCTCTGGCGGGCTCGGTCAGGTCAACGCGCCGCTTTGGGCGGACGTATCGCGATGAAGGCGACAAAGGCCACGGTCGCGAAGCCCGCGACCACCGCGAGCACCACCGGATCGGTCG
>Ga0070671_100005240_pt1 | contig 10331 bp, 14 predicted proteins | sample KBSS73metaG_FD_65341 | JGI IMG/M metagenome (GOLD analysis project Ga0070671, IMG submission 65341) | Switchgrass rhizosphere microbial communities from Kellogg Biological Station, Michigan, USA - KBS S7-3 metaG | ecosystem: Host-associated > Plants > Roots > Rhizosphere > Soil ... | reverse complement strand
GCTGTGGTGGGTATGGTGCTGGTCGACCCGAGCATCCCCGGTCAAGCCGACCGCCTGAACAAGGTCGCACACAAGCCGCCCATTCCGGACAACCAAACCCTCAGTCCTCTGGTCCTGAGCACCAGGTTGGTCGTCGACCCCAAGCGCCACTACGGCGAGATGCCCATCATAGTCCTCACTTCCACCAAGGTTCCTGAACTGCCGCCCGGAACCCCCGATGCGGTGAGCGCCCGGGCCACGTTCGCCGCTATGGATGCTGAAATGCATCGCGGCCACGCGGAGCTTGCTGCTCTCTCGTCTCGCGGTGTTCAGCGGCTGGTACCGGACAGCGGGCACTACATCCAACTTGATCAGCCCAATGCAGTCATTGGCGCAATCAAAGAGGTAATTTCAGCCACACGGCATAGGGCGGCACACCAGCAACACTAAGGTGCGAACGCTAGTGTCCGCAATGAGTCGAAAACAGACTTAGGGACGGGTGTTAGGAACAACGTTGGCCTGACGGGCTAGCCACCACCAGCGGCCCTGTTGCCAGACATAGACATTGGTGTACCGGCGCTGGAGCGGCCTTGCTCCGAACGTTCGGCCAAGCTCGCTATTCGCAGCGGGCGTGAAAACCTCCCGCCCCATGACGATCGCGACATCGCCACTGATGCTGACGTCTTCCGGCGTCCGCTCGAAGCCTTCAGCGGCTATTTCGCCAGATCGCATGTTTGCGAGAAACTGTTCGCGAGTGAGGACGCGGCCTCCCGGAGCATTGATGCGCAGATGGGGGTGAGCGAGCCTCTCAAGTCCCGAAATGTCCGCCGCTGCCACCATGGCGCGCTGCGCTTCATCGACGCTCAGGACAGAGGCCCTGCCCTGATCTGACGGGACCGACGCACAAGCTGCCGCGAGAAGCAGCGCGACGCACAAGAAGGCTGCCTTCATGTACCGAGTTTGATGCTGTTTGCGATTGTCTGCAATGGGTCGAAAGCTGCCGCTCGGCTAATGTCTGCAATGGGTGGAAAGCGGACATTAAAGGTGCGTCAGTGGCCTTTTATCTGCGCTCGGATTTTTGCGTCGTTCGCCTGAAATTCCTCGAACAGCGCGTCGCACGCTTCACGGCTCGCATCGCAGCGCATTTCCCTCGACATGTCAGTGCCTCCTCCCGAGTTGTAGAGATACCCACACGTTACGGCGGGATAGGCAGCATCTTTCGTCGTCGTCACGGTCCACTGCTTAGGTTCGGCGGACGAGAAATACGTTTCAAATCGTGCTGAACCCGACGGCTTCTCGACGATGTTCGGGTCGGCTCTGAGCTTCGCTCGGATTGCGAGTGCGTCTTGTCCGGTGAGGCCACAAATGTTTGAGGGACCAGTGGCATCAGTGTGATCCCCTTCGGGAACGGATTGAGCTACCGCTGGTGAGTGCATCGCCAGCAAGACTGACAAAAGCGGCAATACTCCACGCATAACATCCCCCAAATCCGCTTCGGCACTCGTGCGGGAAGGTAGCAGCAGAGCTAATGTCCGCAATGGGTCGAAAGGAGACCTAAGCGCAAATGTCCGGAACGGGTGGAAAGCAGACACTAGACTGAACGGTCTAAGCGCACCGACAGGGCGAGCGCTGACCGAAGAAGCAACGTTGCTCCGGCATCGTAGACAAGCAGCACTACAGTCGTGGGAAAGGTGCGCCCAACCGCCTCCCGAAATAAGCCGAGCAGGTCAGCTGCGAAGGACAAGAGAAGTGTCAGAATGAGCGCCACGCCAAATGCGAACGGTACCCACAGCGCCCTACGGAGTATCTTCGTTCGGGCGCTTACATGCCGGACGTTGTGAGCCATAGGTTGAACGTACCGAACCCGCGAATGTCTGCAATGGGTCGAAAGCTGACACTCACTCGCGTGCCAGCAGATACCTCAAGCCGCGTCCGAGCATTGCGAAGCCGAACCAAATCAAGATGACCGTGACGTAGAACACGGGTTCCGCGAAGCGTCGCTGAACTGCTGCAACAACACTTATGGTCGCGAATAGCAGGGCGAGGCCCACAAAAGACCAGTGTAAAAGCCGTCCGACGCGAACCGCAACCGATGCGTCTTCGTTCACCCCACGCGGCCACAACCAACTCATCGCATCCTCATGTTACAGGGTTCGGAACGCCCATTGGTAGCGACCGCGCGAATGTCCGCAATGAGTCGAAAGCAGACACTCTGCTAATGGCAGGAATGGGTCGAAAGCTGCCATCAGACTAAGTACCACTGCGCACGTACGCCCATTGGGGCATCCAGGTCTCGGATGTGCAATCAATCGGAGGCCGCTTCAGGGGCTCGCCAATTTTCCCCAACTATATTCTCGATCCTTCGGAACGGCGCTGGTCCAGCTTCGCTAAGCATCTGTGCGGGCGGCATTTTCCGCTCAGGAGCGAATCCATGAACCAGAACCTTATCTCCGCCGTCTTCGACAGTCGTTCGCAGGCCGAAGCCGCCGTCACCGCATTGCGCAGCGAGGGCATCGACACCGCCAAGCTGTCGCTCATCGGCCGCGACGAGGACGGCGCCAGCGTCACCGACGGTGCGGGCGAAAGCAGCGAAGGAATGGGCGACACAGTCAAGGGCGCCCTGGGCGGCGCGGGCCTCGGGGCGATTTTGGGCGTTGCTGCCCTGGCGATCCCGGGCGTTGGCCCCTTGGTCGCGGCGGGTGCGATCGCGAGCACGGCGATCCCAGGAGCAGCGGCAATCGGCGCCGGTGTGGGCGCGGTGGCCGGCGGCGTAACGGGAATGCTCAAGGACCACGGCATCAGCGATGAAGATGCGAATTACTACGAAGGCCGCATCAACGACGGCGGCGTGTTTGTGTCGGTTGACGCCGACGAAAGCGACGTATCCCCGGACACGGTTCGCGAAATCCTGTCGCGCTGCGGGGGGCACAGCGCGTCCCAGCCGCGCATGGCAACCGTGCAGTAGCCAACGGAGGAGCGCCGTCTTTTTGGCGGCGCTCCGGCCCGGCGAAGGTTAACGTTTTGCCACTGGTGTCCTCTTTGGGTGGAAAGCTGCCACTAACTCGAATCTGGCCTTGGCGACTGTTCGACTGCAACGGGCCGCGGGCGCGCTTGGTCGTCGATCGCCACAAAGGTGAACAGGCCTTCCGTGACCTTGATGCGGATCGCTCCGCTGTCGCGCCAAGCCATCACCTCGATCCGGACCTTCATCGAGGTCCTTCCGACAGTTTCGACCTCCGCATAGACCGAGATCAGATCGCGCAGGATGATTGGTGCAATGAACTCCATCCGCTCGATTGCGATGGTCGCAACCGGCCCGCCCGAGTGGAGCCGAGCGATGATGCCGCCGGCCTTGTCCATCTGGCTCAAGACCCAGCCACCGAAAATGTGACCATTTGCGTTGATGTCGCTAGGTCCGGGCATGAGGCGAAGAATGGGTTCGCGGCGGACTTCGGTCATGAGCGGCCTTTCCCGAGCGGCGTGATGATGGCTAGCTCAGCCGCAATCCTTAGACACGCAATCGGTCGAAACCCGACATTCGCTTAATGCCGCAATGGTTGGAAAGCTGACATCAGCTAACTGCCGAACTTCTTTGCCTCTCGGACCACTGATGCTTGGCGGGCGAGGAAGCTCCATTTGCCCTCCTCGAACAGATAGACGTCAGTGAAGCGCCGCCGAATGGGTTGCGTGCCGAACCAGGCGGCAAGGAGACTTCCATCGGCTGGCGTCACTATCTCATTACCCATAAGAACACCGACATCACCGGTGAGTGATGCCTTCTCAATCTGGCTCTGACAGTTCTCGCGTGCAAATGCGTCGCCTTGGAAGAGGCGGAGAATCTGATCTCGGGCGCCGCATATGTTGTTCGGCCCATTGATCGTGAAGTTCGGATGCAGAAATCGAGCGAAGGCCTCTTCGTCCCCATCGGCAATGATGCGCCTCTGATATCGATGGGCGGCTCGAAGTCCCGTGTCGCTAAGGTCATCCAACGGCTCTGACATGTCGCCTCTTCGCTGACTGGAGGAAGTTAGCATATTGGGCGAAACCCCCAGCGCTCCCGGACACCGCTAGTGGCAGGAATGGGTCGAAAGCAGACTAAGCCCCTAGTGTCTGCAATGGGTGGAAAGCAGAGATTTTAGGCGGAGGCTAGGCGGCGAGGCTCTCCAGCTGCTCGCTCGCTTCCAGCCAACGCGCTTCGGCGAGAGCCAATTCGGTCTCCAGCTTCGCTCGGCGGCGCGAAAGTTCGCTCATCGGCAGCAACGCGAGGTCGGGCTCTGCGCCCGCTGGATCGAACATTGCCCGGTCGATTGCAGAACATTGCGCCGCCAGTCGCGCACTTTCGGCTTCCGCATCCGATGCGGCCCTCTTCAGCGCACTCGCTCCGTCACGCGCTTTGGCGGCGGCCCTGCGATCTGACTTGCCCGCTTTCGGCTTGGCTTCCGCCCTGGGCTGGTTTCGGCCGAGCACGAAATCGATGTAGTCATCGATGCTGCCCGGATAGTCGACGGCGGCTCCGTTCTCCACCAGCACGAGCCGGTCTGCGGTCAGTTCGACCATGTGGCGGTCATGGCTGATCAGGATGACCGCGCCATCATAATCGTTGAGCGCCTGGACGAGCGCTTCACGTGCATCCACGTCGAGGTGGTTGGTCGGCTCGTCGAGGATCAGCAGGTGCGGCGCATCACGCGTGATCAGCGCGAGCGCCAGGCGCGCCTTCTCTCCGCCCGAAAGTTTGCGTGCTGCGGTCGTCGCCTTGTCGCCTGAGAAGCCGAAGCGTCCGAGCTGCGCGCGGACGGCGCCGGGCGTCTGACCTTCCATCGCGCGGTTCATGTGCTGCAATGGCGTGTCGTCGCCATGCAGTTCCTCGACCTGATACTGCGTGAAATAGCCCACGCGCATCTTGCCCGACGCGCTGATCGCGCCCTCCATCGGTGCAAGCTGCGCGGCGAGGAGGCGGGCCAGCGTGGTCTTGCCGTTGCCATTGCGGCCGAGCAGCGCGATCCGCTCGTCGGGATCGATCCGCAAGTTCAGCGAACGCAGCACGGGGTTCGCTTCCTCATAGCCGACGGCCGCCATTTCCAGCGTGATCAGCGGCGGCTTGAGCTCGGTCGGGCTGGGAAAGGCGAAACTGAGGCCGGGATCCTCGGCCATCGCTGCGATGGGCTGCATCTTGGCCAGCATCTTGGCCCGGGACTGAGCCTGCTTCGCTGTTGAGGCTCGGGCACTGTTCCGGGCGATATAATCCTGAAGCCGAGCCCGCTGTGCATCTTGCGATGCCTTCGCGGCGGCAAGCTGCGCGGCACGCTCGGCCCGCTGCCGTTCGAAGTCGTCGTAGCCGCCCGCGTAAAGCGTGATCTTCCCGCGATCGAGGTGAAGGATCGTATCGACCACATTGTTCAGCAGGTCGCGCTCGTGACTGATCACGACCAGCGTCCCCGCATAGGCCTTTAGGAAGTTTTCAAGCCAGAGGGTGGCTTCGAGATCGAGGTGATTGGAAGGTTCGTCCAGCAGCAGGATGTCGGGCTCGGAAAACAGCAATGCGGCGAGTGCCACGCGCATCTTCCAGCCGCCGGAGTAACTGTCGAGCGGGCGGCCCTGCATCTCCTCGTCGAAGCCGAGACCGAGCAGAATCCGGGAGGCCCGAGCGGGCGCGCCATAAGCATCGATCGCCAGCAGGCGGTCATGGATGTCGGCCAGCCGATGCATGTCGGCGCAAATGTCGGACTCGGCCATCAGCTCCGTCCTTTCCACATCCGCCGCAAGAACGGTGTCGAACGGAGTGGTGTCGCCGCTCGGCGCTTCCTGAGCGATGTAGCCGAGCCTCGTACGGCGGGGCATCTCAATGTCGCCTTCGTCCGCTTCGATCTGACCGATGATGGCCTTCATCAGCGTCGACTTGCCCGCGCCATTGCGGCCGATCAGGCCGACACGACTGCGTGGCCGAATGGCAGCAGTGGCGCGGTCAAGGATCGTGCGTCCGCCAAGGCGCACCGTGATTCCATTGATGTTGAGCATGGCCGGCCGCTTAACAGCCGATCGTGGCAAACCCAAGACGCGTAATAAAATGCCCGAGCTGCCGCGATTCAGGTCGAGACGTCTGCGCTGGGCCGAAGCCGATCGCTGCTCACCGGCGTCGCGACGCCCGAGGAAGGCGTCGTTGCACGGGCTGCGGTGAACGACGTTTTGGACTCGGTCCTGGCCCGAATGAATGGACCCATATTCGCACAGTCAGTTTCTGATCTGATTGGGCGCGGGATGAAGCGGGTCTAACTTGTGCATCGCGAATGTCTGCAATGGGTGAAAAGCGGACCTAAGAGGTTGATGTAGAACGCGATTGGGCAGCGCCATTCGCCAGCCGTTCGCCAAGCTCGCACTGCGCCAGGAAGTCTCGCATCGCCGCCCTCGCGGCTTCATAGCTGCCCACTCTAACGGCTTCCTGACCCGGTCTGCTCATCCAGACGTGGCCGTCGATGAAACTAAAAATTACATCGTCTTCGAATTTGTTGCGCTTGCTGTGGCCAGCATAATCTACGCTCTGACCCATTGTTGCGATCCCCTGTTTAATCGCAGGCACGAAGTCCCATAAAGCCGGAGCGGTCTCCATAATTTATATTGCCCGCGATTGTCATAAATCGCCGTCTGGGGGTCGAAGTGGCCGCAAGGGTGCGAAGTCGCCTGCGACGAGCGACCTCGCGAAGCGAGTCTAGAAGCATTTTCGCCCCCCACTGTCTGAAAAGCGTCATTTTCTTCTGCATCTGCGACAGTTTATCAGCCGGTCCCGATTTCACCCGACGTCTACCTTTAACTCGGCAATACCGACGACCCTGTCCGATGTTCTCCGTCGGCGTAACCTGTCGGTTCGCTTCTTCGTCATGACTGCAATGGGTCGAAAGCTGACGTTAGCGGACGGCGTCGCCGTAGCGACAAGCGGTGTCGTGGATTGTGAAACCCAGCCTGTCGTTTGAATGCATATCCTGACGAAGATGGGGCATTCTGCGACCGCTCCAAATTAGCGCGCTGATTGGAATCTAATGACCCGTCTGCACTTCGTCAGGAGCCGGCTGTTGGCTGCGCCTCCTCGCGGCCAGGCTGCCGTCCTTACTGCCTTGGCTATCGCAACCCCAACTCTCATTCGAGCGATGCTTGACGGGTTCGTATCCGGGACGACGTTTGTCGCCTATTTTCCATTCGTCTTGGTGTCCGCCATGTTCCTCGGGTGGCGGAACGCCATAGTCGTAACGCTGGCATCCGCCGCCGTTGCGAACTTCCTGTTCTTGGAGCCGAGATTCACCCTCTTCAACGGCTCTCGCGACACGACGGCAGCTCTTTTGTTCGTCTTTTCATCCCTTCTTCTGATCGTTCTGGCGGAGACTTTGAGACGCGCTGTCGCCGAGGTGGAAACTACTCGGAAACATGAAGCCCGTCTCAATCGCGAGTTGCAACACCGAGTGAAGAACACGCTCGCCGTGATCCAAGGCCTTGCAACGCAGACGTTTCGCGACCCGTCATCCGAGCCGGACCTGCGCAAGTTTCAGAGCCGCCTCCGCGCACTTGCCAGCGCTCATGACATCCTCATCACCGGCGAATGGGAAACATGCAGCCTTCCAGAGCTGGCGGCGAAGGCACTGGAACCGTTCAATCGTGACGGGAATATCAATCTATACGGTCCGCCCTGCAAGCTGCGGGAGGAGAGTTGCGTGCCATTCGTGCTTGCCCTCCACGAACTGGCCACGAACGCCGTGAAATATGGCGCTCTTTCGACGCCAGCAGGCAGTGTCGAAGTCGTCTGGACCTTATCTCCGGATCCGTCCTCCACACGGCAGGATCTCGTCCTTGAATGGGCCGAAGGTGGGGGTCCGCCGGTTCAGGCACCGACCAGGCGCGGCCTAGGCTCGAAGCTTCTCCGCCCTCAGCCGGGGATCAAGGGCGTGCAACTGACCTTTCCGGCGCACGGCGTTAGCTGCCGTTTTCACGTAACCGGCGCGAAGGGACTTCCTATTGATGCCGAACCAGGTTTGAGCGCTCCCGCCACGCTCTACTCAACCGCTGCCCCAATCCGCGTCTGATTGAATGTCCCAATGGTTGGAAAGCGGGCCATCGCATCTTTAGTCAAAGTCGAGATTTGATAACGCATCTCAAGCCATCCGTTTCGAAGCTCATGCTAGCCCCCATGGCCGATCGTGCCAGCAACCTAGAGCCGAAGCCTTTTGACGACGGTGCAGCCACTGCCGGCCCGTCGTGCTCTTTCCAAACGAGTTCAAACCAGCCTTCTTGGTAAGCCCAGCTTATCGACACCCAACCGGCGGGATCACCAAGCGCTCCATACTTCACGGCGTTTGTCGCAAGCTCATGAAGCGCGAGACTGAGCGACACGACCTGCTGGTCGGGCAGCGGAATGTCGTCGCCGCCGATCCGAAAGCGGTCATCCCCGTCCGCGAAAGGCGCGATCGCGGTTTCCACGACTTCCCTGACGAACGCGATTGGCTGCTTGATATGTTCGTTCAACAAATCGTGCGCGCTGGCGAGCGCCCGGACGCGACCCTCGAACTTCGCTACCTCCGGAACGTCGTCCTTGAACGTTTGGCCCGCTATCGCCTGCACAATGGTCATCGCGTTCTTGAGGCGGTGAGACATCTCACGCGCGAAGAGTTGCTGATGCCTTGTTTCCTGCAGAGCAAGCTGGAGCGCCACGCTTTGTCGCTTCTTTTCGCTAAGACGATAAAGCTGCGAAGTCGCCAGGATCACCGTTGTGACCGCAAAATAGCCGAGCAAGGCATAGGCGCCTTCGTTCCCTAAGTCCCAAGATCGGCTCGGATCGAGCAGGAAAAACCAGGTGGCCAGCCCGCCCACGAACATTGTTGTCAGGCCGCCGACGAAACCGGCAACCACGGTCACAACGCACACGGCAATGACAACGAGAAAGAAGGGAAGAACGTCGGCGGGCAAATTGATAAGGAGCCGCGCCCACACGGCCAGGACTGCGGCGCAAACACCGGCGAGAACGTTCAGAAATTGATGCTGGGCCAAGGCCCGATAACGCGCGGGTTCCGGTCGGTTCGGCAAGACTGGCGGCGCCGGCACATTCAGCCATTGTGCAGGCGTAGCTGCGGCGCCTCCCTCTCGTTTGCTCGCGTCCACGGTCGCGATCCATGCATGAGGATGGTTTGCGCTGCAACAAAGGAGATTTTTAAAGACTTGCCCCCAAGCCTCATTAGGAGGCTCATGTCCGATATGGTCGAAAGCAGACCTCCCGCGCGGCGTTAACGGAAAACAGAGCTCATTAGCCTAGGCGCCACCGTGGGGAGGCACATTAATGAAGTTCGTTTTGTTCAAGTCGCGGGGCGGCGATTACATGGTGATTGTGCAAAATGTCGCTTGGCTGCGCGCCCACGAGGATAACCAGACTAAGGTTGGCATCATCGGCAGCGACGCGATCCTGGTAGCGGGAAGCATCGAAGAAACGGCCGCCAAAATATTGGAAGGCTAGAGTCAGCTTTGGGTCGAAACCTGACGTTAGCCGTCGACTCCAGTCAACTCGCCTGCGCCTTTTCTAAGTAACCACGCCCACACTACGGCCAGGGCTGCGATAGCACCGAGCGCGGCGCTAATAGCGGGCATGTCTTTCGCAGGGCCGGAATAGGAGAACCGCCCAAGGGCATAGCCTAGTGTTACACCGAAGGCCGCGACGCGGCTGGCTCCGTCGGACGCGAAGAAGCCTGCCGCGTAACGCGCGATGGCTCCAATGATGAGAGTTGAAGCGAACGCCAAGGCAAAGGGCGTGACCGAGTTCATTATTCCTCCTCGATTCCACCGAGCGATAGATTTTCGCCTAGGCACGCAATGTCTGCAATGGGTGGAAAGCGGACATTAGGTTCTCGTCAGTTCCTTATGAACAGCGTCAGGACGAAGGCGGCCATGAATATGACGGCGAGCATTCGCGCGACCGCGCCGACAAACGGGTTCTTCCGCTTACATGCAATGTAAGCGCCAACGGCACTCGCCAGCCATGCAAACATATAGAGCGGACGCGAGGGCTCATAATTGGTCGGCAGAAACTGCATACCCAACATGACAGCGCTGCAAACCAGTGCAGCGATTAAGAGTCGACCCAAATGCTGTGGTGTCGAAAGTTCGGTCACGGCTCCGACCTTAGCCCCGGACGTAATGTCTGCAATGGGTGGAAAGCTGCCACAAGCGGGCTGGCCACTAGGGACGGTATTCATTCCCAACGAACTCCATCGGTGGGTCGAACGGCTTCAGTTCATGCAAGAGGCAATTAACTTTCAGATAGCTTGCATGGCTACTTAGCTTAAGCCGCAGCTTCCCTTCGGAGGTGTAGCGGAGCCATTTTC
>Ga0070671_100005239_pt1 | contig 10332 bp, 8 predicted proteins | sample KBSS73metaG_FD_65341 | JGI IMG/M metagenome (GOLD analysis project Ga0070671, IMG submission 65341) | Switchgrass rhizosphere microbial communities from Kellogg Biological Station, Michigan, USA - KBS S7-3 metaG | ecosystem: Host-associated > Plants > Roots > Rhizosphere > Soil ... | reverse complement strand
GCGCGGGTCAGGCCGGTGCACACGCTGGCCTACGGCGGCTTGGGCCTGACCGAGCTTAGACTCGGGGGCCTGGCCATGAACGCGCTGCTGGCGGCCGTCCCGCCCTCACGCCTGGATTTCCTGGGCCTGCCGATGAGCTATCCCGACCTGATCGCCTTGATCTGGAGCGTGGCGACGCTGCTGGTGTTCGCGACCAGCCTGACGGGCCAGGTCCGCGAACTCGCCCGCGAGGAGCCGCCCCGAAGGCCCAGGCGTAATTCCCCGGGCCCTGGCGCTTGAGCCTTACGCCTCCTGTGTCAGGCGATGCAGGAAGGCGGTGACGGCGCGGAAATAGGTTGCAGGGCTCAAGGGGCGGAATGTCCGTGCGAGAGCCTGGCGGCGGGCGAGTTCGGCGGGCTCGTCGTGCAGGCGTCGGATCGCCGCCAGCCATGCGCCAGCGTCGAAGGGCGACAGATGCAGGGCATGGCTGCGGCCGGTCTCACGATGGACCGGGATGTCCGACGCCAGGACGGGAACGCCAAGGGCTAGCGCCTCGGTGACCGGCAGGTCGAAGCCCTCGGCCCGCGAAGGCGCGAGCAGCGCGACGGCGCCCTGCAGAAGGTCCCGGAGCTGGGGCGTGGTCAGGCCGTGCCGGGCTTCGACGTGACGCGCGTCCGGGTCCCACTGTCGGACCTTGGCGAACAGGTCACTGGCCGCGTTTCCCCGCCCGCCGACGATCACCAGCTTGATCGGCGGTCCGTCGTCCCCGGCGAGGGCGCGCCAGACGTCGATCAGGAGACCAAAGTTCTTCCGGGCCTCCATCTCGCCGCAGGCGACGAAGTAGGCCGGCTGCCGCGGGACGGAAGGTGGGGACTGGAGAAAAGCGGGCTCGACCGGCAGCGGTTGGACCAGGGTGAACGGCGGTTGTGGCTCGCCACCCGCCGCATAGGCTTCGGCCACGGCCTGGGAATTGAAGATCACGCCTCGTGCGCGCGGAACCATGTCGAGGATGCGGCGGAAATAACGCAGCTCCGACGGGGTGAAGTAGGCCGGATGCTGCAGCGGTATGACATCGTGCAGCATGAAGGCCGCGCGCACGTCCGGACGACGTCGCAACCAGGCGGTCGCCCGGGGCTGCGAAAGCGAGGTGTGTCCGACGTTGAGGTAGAGCGCGCCTGTAGGCAGCTTCTCGGGTCGGCCGCCGAGCGACCGGGGCGCAGCGAGCGTGGCCGTGAAGCCGGCCAAGCGGCGGGAAATCACTCCCCGCTCCGCTCCGTCTTCCCCCCAGTGAGCGCAGATGGCGTCGACCCCGCGCATGGCCTCCTCGCGCGTGTAGGTGCGCGTGCCCCACGGCAGCGCCAGCACGGAGAAGCAATCGCCTGCCCAGCTCTGGAGGTAGTGCCGCGCGTAGAGCAACTCCACGCGGTCGATGCCGCGCGGCGTGTCGCGAAGCGCGCCGGCTACCAGGCGCGACAGGTCGATCGCCAGCGCTGGCGCGGAGGTCATGATGGACGCCCGCTCCCCGAAGGTCAGTTGCTGATGTTGTGCAGGGCCGCGGCGCTGAACGACACTTGGTAGACCAGCGACATCAGGTCGGTCCCCAACTGGAAGTACTTGGGATCGACATAGGGCAGGGCCACCAGCTCGTCGCCCGGCCGAAGCCGCGCCTTGGCGTCGAGGATGATTTCGCCGTTGGCCCGGCGGATGAGCAGCTTGCCGCGCCGTCCGCGCTCCGAGAAGCCCCCGGCCAGGCGGATGTACTGGGCGGCGGTCAGATCCGGCCGGTAGACGACAGCCTGGGGCGCCATGACTTCGCCCGAGACCATGACCACCTGCGAACGGCTGGGAATGACGATCACGTCGTCCTCTTCCAGGCGCACATCGGCGACGCGGCCAGAGTCGTCGGTCACCACCAGCCGGCCGTCCGGCGGCGCGCGGCGCGCCTTCTGGATATAGGTGGAGATGAGTTGCGCCTCGTTGGCGCGGATGGTCGAGACCCCGGTGGTCGGCGAGACCGCCAGGTAGAGTTGCCGCTCCAGCCGATTGAGCGCCTCGTCGATGACCCGCTTCTGCTGCTCGGCGATGCTGCGCCGGATCACATAGACCGAGCTGACGTCGGCCAGCGCCAGATCGACCTTGACCTGGCCTAGCGCATTGGCCAGCCGGTTGTCCGCGGGCAGGACCAGGAAGGAGGGGCCGATGCGGCTGCCCTCGACCCGGACCCGGACCGAGCGCGCCGGCTCGTCGCCCACGAAGGTGATCTGGTCCTGATCTTCCAGCCGCGTCGCGGCCAGGGCCTCCAGAGAGAGGTATTGCGAGAACGGCTTGCGGTCCCGGCTTCCGGCCAGGATGGCGTGGGTCGCCGAAGGCAGCGGCCGCGCGAACTCGATCACCTCCGCGCCCGTGGCGCCGGGACCGGAGAGCTCGAACAGATAGGCGTTGCGCGCGGCGCCGCCGGCGTCCACCAAGGTGCTCTGTTCGCCGACCAGGATGGTGTCGCCCTCGCGCAGCAGGCTGGAGGGTAGCTGGCCCGTCAGCAGGAACTGATAGAGGTCGACCTGGGCGATGCGCTTGCCGCGCCGGATCACCGTGATGTTGCGATAGCTGCCGCGGGAGGGATCGACCCCGCCGGCGCGCACCAGATAGTCCAGCACCGATTCCGAGGCCGTGCCGGTGTAGCGGCCAGGGCGCGCCACGAAGCCCGCCACATAGACGCCCACGGGATGGGCGGTCTGAAGCACGGCGTAGACCTTGACCCGGTCGGTGAAAACCCGGCTGGCCTGTTGTTGCACCGCGACCTGGAGCTGAGCGGCGGGCACGCCCGCCACGCGCACGGGCCCGACCTCGGGAAGGAAGATGTTTCCCTGCGGATCGACGATCAGGCTGGTGCTGAGCGCGCCCCCAGCAGCCGCGCCGCCGGCCGCCGCGCCGGCCGCCTCCGTGCCGCTCGGCCCGCCCAGGATGTTCACCGCGACCCGATCGCCGGGTTGGATGATGTAATCCGGGTTCACCGGGTCGCTGGCGGGGGCGACGGCGTTCTTGAAAATGCTGGCGCCGAACGGCTCCCGCTTTGGGCTGGCCGGCTCCTGCTGACCGATCGCCGTCTGGGCGACAGGCGCGCTTTCGGCCTGGGTCGCCTGACCTTCCCGGACCACCGCGCGGGGTTGTCCGGAGATGCGCTCAAGGATGTCGCTCACGGTGGTTTGCGCGAAGGCGCCGCCCGGGCCGAATGCGATCAGCGCGGCCAGAAACGCGGCGGCGGAGCGGCCGAGGCTATGCGGCATGTTCACGGGTTCCGGTTAGGATGAGCCAGCCGATGCCGTAGGCCACAAGCAGGCAGACGAAGACGGTGAAGACCAGCAGCCAGCGCTGCGGGTAGAGCGACTTTTGGGCCAGGTTCGGCTCCACCACGCGCACCAGGTAAAGGTGCTGCTTGATCGCGTCCAGCCGGGCGCCCTGGTAGGTGGCGAGCGCGGTCTGGTAGTCGCGCATGGCCGCTTCCCGGTCGCTGATGGCGCGATCATAGCCGCCGGCCGCGCCGCCTGGGGCCGCCAGCTTGGCGCGCTGGGTCTCGATCTGGCTCTGCAGCCCGTCGATACGCGCCTGCAGCTCCTCCAGCCGCGGGCTGCCGGGCCGGAGGTAGCCGCTGGCGGCCGTGTACTCCGCCCGGGCCGCCGCGAGCTGGCTTTCCAACCCGCCCATCACGGCGACGGATGCGGTGGAGGAGCTGTTGGGATCCCCGCCCATCGCCGCCAGGCGGAGCCGCGCGCCGTCCACCTCGGCCTTGGCGACCTTCACCGCGTCGCCCTGGGCGCGCGCGCTGAACTGGTTCACCAGGGATTCGCTCATGACCAGCAGGTGGTCGGCGATCTTCTTGGAATCCTCCGGCCGGAACGCCCGCACCTCGACCTTCACGATGCCGCTGCTCTTGTCGAGCGTCACCTTGAGGTGCCGGCGGTAGTACTTGGTGAGCTCCTCCTCCTTCGGGCGGCGCTTGATGCGCTCCAGGAAGTCGAAAGTCGGCCGCCGGTACATGGAGACGATGTCGAGGTCCGTCTGCAGCTGGCGCGCCGCGTCGTGCGAGGTGAGGAAGTCGACCACGCCGGCGGCCTCCTCCGGGGCCACGCTCGCCGCTCCGCCGCCTCCCCCGCCGCTCAACATGCGGCTGAGCATCGATGTCGACTGGGCCTGAGGCTCGGTCGTGCGGATCAGGAAGCTGGCCTGCGAGACGTACTGGTTGGCGGCGAACACGAAGAGGTAGATCGCGGTCAGCAGGGTGGGCAGGCCGATCAGCAAGAGCGGCCAGCGTCGACGGGCGGCTAAGGCCCGCCAGTCGACGGAGGCGGCGAGCCGCCCCGCGGGCGATGCGTCATAGGGCATAGTAGGCCTCGATCATCTCATCGACCGTCTCGAAAAAGGTGAGCTTGCCGCCGTCCAGAATGGCGCCGGTGTCGCAATAGAGCCGAAGCGTCTCCGGCGCATGCGAGATCATGATCAGGGTGCCGGTGGCTTTGCGCTGCATCAGCTCCTCGTGGCATCGCTGGACGAAGCGGTGGTCGCCGGCCCCGGTGATCTCGTCCACCAGGTAGCAGTCGAAGTCCACGGCCAGAGAGAGACCCAGCGAAAGCCTTGCGCGCATGCCTGCCGAATAGGTGTTGACCGGCATGTTGAAGTAGACGCCGAGGTCGGCGAAATCCTGCACCCGTTCAAGCAGCGGCTCGATCTCCAGGCCGTAGATCCGGGCCACGAACTTGGCGTTGTCCGCGCCGGTGAGGGCGCCGTGGACGCCGCCGAAGAAGCCGAGGGGCCAAGAGACGGTCATGGTGCGCTCAATGCGTCCGGCGTCCGGCTTCTCCAGCCCGCTGATGGCGCGCATCAGCGTCGACTTCCCGGCGCCGTTGCGGCCCATGAGGCCGAGGCTCTGGCCGCGTTCCACGCAAAACGAGACGTTGTCTAGGATCAGCCGCCGGCCCACGGGCGTGGGATATGTCTTCACGACGTTGACGAGCCGGATCATTCGAACCGCACCCGATGGCGCGCCACGCGAAGGCCAAGCAGGCCGAGGAAGGTCAACACCGCCGCCTGGGAGATGATGTAGAAGGGATGCAGGTAGTCCGAATGCAGGTCGCCCCAAACGCCCTGACGGACGATTTCCGTGATCTGCGGCAGCGGTAGCCACTGGGCGGCCTCGCGCAGTTCGGGCGGTAGCCACTCGACCCGGAAGAACATGCCGGAGAAGGGGAGCGACAGGTAAGTGAAGGGATGGACTAATCGGTCTACGGTTTCGCTATACTGACCCAAGGCACAGATAATCATCGCTAGACCGGTCGTGTACCACCACATCAGCAGCATGCCTCCAACCAGAAGGAGGGGCCGCTCAGGTGCGGGTGAGAGTCCGAACCAAGCAAATATGCCGGTGAACAAGATCAGCGCACATAGAGTCGCGCCCAATTCCAGGATCGTGCCGGCCAACACTATGTCTGGCATGGTGACCTGATGATGATACATCAGGACACGGTTGGAGAGAATGATGCTCGCGGCGCGGTTGGCGTTCGTTCGGAATTGCATATAGGCGATATAGCCCACTAGGTGGAACGGTAGAGACGCTAAGCCCTCAGGGATCGCCGTATGGGATGTGTACGTCATCAGACTCACGCCGCCGGCCAGCAACAGCGGCTCCACGAGGAACCACAGGAAGCCGATGTTGTGGCGACCAAACCGGCTCTGCAGCTCACGGATGACCAAAGCGCCGATGACGCGCAGTTGCTTGCGCGCGCCGCGCGCAAGCACGTCGAACTCCGGTTGCTGAATCACGCGTCCACCCCGAACAGGCTCGCGAACCTAGCCGCGGCGGCTCGGAATACAAGGCGTCCCGCGGTCGCGCTTCTCAGCGTCGCGTCGAATTGCTAGCGAGGGGGCGGCAATTCGGGTGGGGCGATGGGCGAAGATCAAGGCGGACGTCCCAGGATCGGCGTCGACGGTTATAATCTCGCGCTCGAACAGGGCACGGGCGTCGCCACCTACGCGCGCAACCTGACCTATGCGCTGAAGGACGCCGGAGCGGCGGTGGACGTCCTCTACGGCCGCAACATGCCAAGCTCGGGCGGGCGTCGCGCGGAACGCGACCTGATCCAGGAGATCGGGTTCTTCGATCCGGCCCCGGGCGCTTCCATCTCCAACGTGGCGGCCGGAGCCTTCTGGGCCATGGCGACGTTGCCGACCCCGCGCGCACGCGAAGTGCCAATCCGCGGAGAGGTCGTCGCCGAAGACTTTCGGGAGCGGCTGCCGGCGTTCGACCGCATCCTCAACGTCCGCAACCTGTTCCCCCTGGCGTTCAACCATTTCCACGCCTGGGGACGCCTGCTCAGGGTCCGCGTCCCCAACCCGCCTCAGGTGATGCACTGGACCTATCCCGTGCCGGTGGAGCTCATAGGCGCGAAGAACATCTATACGGTCCACGACCTGATCCCGCTGCGCCTGCCGCACACCACGCTGGACCACAAGCGCCGCTACCTGAAGCTGGTGCGGACCATCGGTCGGCGCGCCGATCATATCGTGACGGTCTCGGAAGCCTCGAAGGCCGACATCCTCAAGCTCATGGACGTGCCGGAAGATCGGCTGACCAACACCTATCAGGCGGTGGATATCCGACCGGCGGTCGATCGGGAGGGGGCGAGGGCCGATCTGGCCGGCGGGGTGGGATTGCCGGCGCAAGGCTATTTCCTGTTCTTCGCCGCCATCGAGCCCAAGAAGAACCTGGGCCGCCTGCTCGAAGGCTATCTGGCGGCCGACGTCGACACGCCGTTGGTGATCGTCGGCAAGAAGGGCTGGATGTGGGAGCGCGAGCTGCGCTTGCTGCCGCTGGCCCAGCGCCCTCGAGGCCCTGCGTCATCTTCGCCGAGCCGCGCGGCGCCCCGTGTCATTCAACTGGACTACGTTCCGCAATCGCTGTTGATCAGCTTGATAAGCGGCGCGAAGGCGGTGGTCTTCCCTTCGATCTATGAGGGGTTCGGCCTGCCTGCGCTGGAGGCGATGCAACTCGGGACGCCGGTGATCACGTCCGACACCTCATCCTTGCCGGAAGTCGTGGGCGACGCGGCCTTGCTGGTGAATCCCTACGATCCTCGAGCGATCTCCCACGCCATCCGGCGGATGGACACGGACTCGGATCTGAGGGCGCGCCTCGCAAAGGCGGGTCCTGAGCGGGCAGAGCTGTTTTCGCCAGACCGTTACCAGGCTCGTCTTCGCGATCTCTACGCCCGCCTCGGCGCCCATCTTCCGAATTCTTGAGCCCGCGCATGGTCCGCAATCCCTTCAAGAGCGTCGGCCGGGCTTCGGTGGAAGTCGCGATGGCGTCGTTCGACACGGTGCAGCGCGCTGTCGCAGCGACCTTTGGACAGCGGGTCGATCCCGTCGCCCTGAACCTCAAGTTCCAGGGTTACGACCTGGCGCGGAAGCTGCTCGCGGAACGGGGTGAAGTCACGCCGGCGCCGGCCCGTGTCGTGGGGCTCGGCAGCAAGCCCTCGACGCAAGCTGACCTGGACAGCGACTGGGCCACGACCTGGCTGGGCGGCTTGAAGTGCCCGCTGATCTACCACCGCAAGATCTGGGAATACCTCTATCTGCTGCAGGCCTTGTATGAGGCCGGCATGTTGCAGGCGGGCCGCCGCGGCCTGGGTTTCGGCTGCGGCCGCGAGCCGATCGCCAGCTTCCTGGCCTCGCAAGGGCCGAGCCTGACGGTGACGGACCTTCCGTCCGAAGACAGGGCCCGCGCGGGGTGGGAGCGCACCCACCAGCATGTCGGCGAGCGGGACCAGGCCTTCTACGAGCATCTGGTGAGCTACGAGCTGTTCGACGCTCGGGTGGATTATCGCGCCGTGGATATGAACAAGATCCCGAACGACCTGCGCGATTACGATTTCTGCTGGTCGCTCTGCGCCTTGGAGCACTTGGGCTCCATCGATCAGGGCCTGCGGTTCATCGAAAAGGCCATGGCGACCCTCAAGCCTGGTGGCGTTGCGGTGCATACCACCGAGTTCAACTACCTGGACGACGAGAGCACCATCGAACACGGCGAGACGGTGCTGTTCCAGAAACGCCACTTCGAGGATTTGGCCGAGCGGTTGACGAAGGCCGGCCACACGGTCGCGCCGCTCGACTTCTTCGTTGGCGACAGGCCGCTCGACCGCTTCATCGACGTGCCGCCCTATCCCAACGACTATTCCGACGCCATGCGCCGCCAGTGGGGCGAGGAGTCATCCCACCTGAAGCTGATGGTGGGGGATTATGCGTGCACTTGTTTTGGGGTGATTGTGCGGAGGGGGTAGCGAGCGGTTGCTTTCTTCGGATCTTTAGAAATATGTCGTGATGCGAGTTCGGCTCAGGACGGCCGCGCGCCTTTGCCCTATTGGCCTCCGTCTTGGGATCGGTTAACGCGTTGCGCGGATTGCGCTAGGCCAGCCGGCGTTCGCAATCATTTGGGCACATAAATCGGCAGGGCGACGCGAGCACTCCGCGGACAGGGCGTGGGCTGAATCCACCAGCAATGTTTAATGTGCGAGAGAGTAGCGGGCCGTCTAGACGAGGCTGACGACAAGAAAGAAGTCCATGCATATCGCGCCACCGGTTTCTCTGCTTGCGCCCTCTTTGTGGTTGGGTGGCCCTGCGCGCGAGACAGCTAATGAAGAGATATCTCGAATTCTCCGCGCCTATCTAATTGCCGTGGTTGTGGATGAGGATTGGTACTGCCGTGAGTATCCGGATGTGCTTGAGCAAATAAAATCGGGCGCACTAAGCAGTGCTACAGAGCACTATGTGAGCTCTGGGTATTTAGAAGGAAGAATGCCTATATACGTAGAGGTGGATGATCGATGGTATTTTGATACATATACAGATTTGCTTGCTGCCAAAAATGACGGATTATTAGTTGACGGAAATACTCATTTTAGGGATTCGGGATATTTGGAAGGGCGACTTCCGTGGCGTCCGGTTATTGATGAAAAATGGTATCTAAAAACATATCCCGAAGCAAAAAAGGATATAGATCGTGGTGATTTCATAAATTGCGAAGAACACTTCGTGAAATCGGGATATGTTAGGGGATATTTTCCCCATAGACCGGCGATGAAATAGAGTTTGGGGTGGGGAGTTGCTGAATTTACCTTGGGCGGTTGCAGCCCGCTGGGCGCGAAAGGCGGATGCCGCCCGCGATCGGGGTGAGTGGCGGCTCGCAGTCGCAAATTACCGGGCATACTTGGCGTTGCGGCCGAGGGATCATGATCGCCGCATCCAATACGGTCACGCTCTGAAAGAGAGCGGCAAGCTGACCGAGGCGAAGGCCGCATACTTGCGCGCCCTTGAGGCCAAACGTGGTTCAGCGGACCTCAACCTTCAACTTGGCCACCTCCACAAGCTCATGAGCGACTTCACTGTCGCGCGCAGATATTACGAGCGCGCGCGCCAGCTTGAGCCTTCTTCACACGATGCGTTGCGCGAGCTCGAAAGTTTGCCGCCGCCGGTTTCAGCTGCGCCGAGTGACGATCTCAGCGCCGTGGAGACGGCGGATGCCGCCCGCGATCGGGGTGAGTGGGCGGCCGCAGCCGAGAGCTACACGCTTCATCTTGAGGCCCATCCCCAGGATGGTCCGATTTGGGAACAGCTTGGACATGCTTTGCGTGAGCAGGGCGATCTGAGCGGCGCGCTCGAGGCTTATCAGCACGCGATGGAAGTGCAGGCGGAAACGATCGGACCCCGCCGTCACTTCGCTCACGTCGCCAAGGCGTTGGGCCTTCATGAGAAAGCTGTCGCGAGCTTTATTGCATGTCTGATCGCTGAGCCGAGCGACGAGGAAAGCTATCGCGAACTCGAGGCGCTTGGGGAGCGAGAGCGTGCCTTAGAGGCGTTACGCAAATGCGCGCCGGAACCACGCCGCAAACCCTCCTCGGCGCCTGGCCGGAAAATCGCAATCTTCACCATCGCCTCGAACAACTACCTTCCTATGGCGGAGGTGCTGTTGGAGAGTGCGGCCGGTGCCTATCCCGAAGCCGATCTTTTTCTCTGCCTCGCAGACCGACGAACCGATCCTGACCTGAATGTGCCTGAAACGGCAGAATTGCTGCTTGCCGCCGAAGTCGGAATCCCCGGTTTCGACGCCTTCGCTTTCCGTTACGGACCCACGGAGTTCCACACGGCGCTCAAGCCCTTTGTGTTTGAGTACTTATTGAGGGACCGATGCTATGAGCGGGTCATCTATTTTGACCCAGATATCAAGATATTCCGGCGCTCGGGTCAGATTCTTCAAGACCTCGATCGGGGTGCGCCTTTCGTATTGACGCCGCACTTCCGTGAAGCCCT
>Ga0070671_100005236_pt1 | contig 10335 bp, 13 predicted proteins | sample KBSS73metaG_FD_65341 | JGI IMG/M metagenome (GOLD analysis project Ga0070671, IMG submission 65341) | Switchgrass rhizosphere microbial communities from Kellogg Biological Station, Michigan, USA - KBS S7-3 metaG | ecosystem: Host-associated > Plants > Roots > Rhizosphere > Soil ... | reverse complement strand
CGCCCCGAGCGGTCCACTCAGCGCGGTGCGGAGCCGCAGCACCGCGGCGCCGGGCACGTGCTCGTGCTCGGCCCGCGCCAGCGCACCGAGCGCCAGGCCCGCGAGATTCGGGTTCGCGTTGAAGAAGTCGCTCGAACGCGCCACCGCCTCCGCGTGCCGGGCGGGATCCACGGTGCGCAGATCCTCGAGCAATGGCGCGGCCGCGTATCCCATGCCGACACCCAGCATCCGCTCGTAATTCCACGCTGCCTGCACGAAGTACAGCCGCAGCAGCGCGCGCAGGCCTCCCTTCATCGCATCGCTCCCGCAACCAGGGCGAGCACGGCGCCGACAGCCACACCGGCGACGAGCCATGTCAGCCGACGACCCTTGCCGGTGCTCCGCACCGCGCCGTTGACGACCGCCGCGAGGCCGCTGCCGATCGCCGCGGCGAGCAGGAGCGGCGGCACCTGCGCGGGCAGCGTCATGCGACGCAACAGCATCGCGACTGCGAGCCCGGCGGCGGTGAGCGCCGCACCGCGCAGCGCATCGCGCCCGAGCCCGCCGAAGTGCAGCGTGGCGATCGCGCGCGCGTCGGCCGCGGCCACGGCCGCCACCCGCTCCTGCACCGCGCGCGCGTTGGCGTGCCGGAGCCACTGCATCGCGAGGCCACCCGCGAACGCCAGCGGCAGCGCGAGCATGGTCGCGACCCCCAACCATTCCTGCCACGACCGGCCGGCCACCACGGCCACCGCGGCGACCGTCGCCGGCCCGTAGTCGGGATAGCGTGACGCGCCCACGGGCAGCACGTCGAGCGCGAACAGCTCCATCAGCACGCCCACCCGCAATCCTGCTGCGACATCGCCGGCTATGAGCCCCGCCACCGTGCCGGCCACGATGGGCCGGGCGAGCAGCGCCTGCGGGCCGCTCACGACGTCGAGCGCCACGATCACGCCCCAGAACAGGAGCCCCGCGAGCACGAGGATCGGAAGCGACATCACCCGAGATCCTCGAGCGGCACGGGCGCCGTGCTCGGCAGGTCCTGGCCGGTGATCTCCGCCCCGGCACCCGCGAGCCGCACGAGCTGCCGCTGCTCCTCATCGGTGAGGTACACGTACGGCAGACGCTCGGTGCGGCCCGGGCGGTGATGAATGCCGCCGAGGTTGATGTGGTGCATCACCCGTGGCGCCGCCTGGAACAGCTGCCCGGCCGCGTCGATGCTGCCGACCAGCACCGCCGTACGCCGTGCGTCGCGGCCCCACTCGTCGAGCCGCTGTGCCGCCGCGGCCACGGTGACGAACACGACCTCGAGGTCGGCAGGCACCGCCATCCGGTAGAGGTCCTGCTCCCAGTCACTTCGCGCCACCTCGTCGTCGGCGAGCACGATGCGCTCCAGTTGCAGCGCCTGTCCCCATCCCACCACGACCTGCCCGTGAATGAGCCGATCGTCCACCCGGCACAGCACCACGCTCACGCACTCACCCCGATCGCCTTGCCCCCGACCGTGGCTGCACGCGCGGCCGCCGCCTCCGCGGTCGCCACGCGATGGAACACGAAGTCGAGCAGCATGGCCAGGTTCACGCCGGTCACCACGCGCACGTCGTCGCGCGCGCGCAGCTTGCGGAGCACCGCGAAGAGGCACGAGCCACTCGCCATGTCGACGAACACCACCGTCGGCGTCTCCCCGACCGCCGCCTCCACGCGGGCCTCGAGGCTGCCCCGGTCACAACCATCGTTGGAGACGGCCACGAGCGCGCCCTTCACGCCCGAGATCTGCTCCGCGGCCCCGACCAGCGCCGCGGCGAGGGGACCATGGCAGACCACCACGCCGTGGAGCGTACCGTCACTCATAGTCTTCCTGCAGGTAGCCCTTGATGCCCCGCTTCTCCTTCATCCGGCGGATCAGGCGCTCGTTGAACTGCGCCGCGACGTCCACGCCGGAGTAGCGCAGCAGGTGCATCATGGCGACCACCTCGGAGATGACCGTGATGTTCTTGCCGGGGTTGAGCGGCACGATGACGCGCGGGATGGTGACGCCGAGCACCTCGCTGGCATGCTGCGAAAGCCCGGTGCGCTCGGCGACGTCCTTCGCCGTCTCCCAGTCCTCGAGCTGCACCACCACCTCGATGCGCTTCTGCTGGCGCACGGCACGGATGCCGAAGAGCGCCTGTACGTCGATCAGGCCGATGCCCCGGATCTCCATGTGATGCGCAGCGAGCTCGTGCCCGCGCCCGATCAGGATGTCGGCACCGCGGCGGGTCACCTGCACCACGTCGTCGGCGACGAGCCGGTGGCCGCGCTCCACCAGGTCCAGCACGCACTCGCTCTTGCCGATGCCCGAGCGACCGATGAACAGCAGCCCCACGCCATAGACGTCCGCCAGCGAGCCGTGGAGCGTGGTGCGCGGCGCGAACGCCTCCTCCAGTATCGGCTTCACGCGGCGGTAGAACTCCGCCGTCTTCAGGCGGGAGCGCAGCACCGGCACGCCGCGCGACAGCGCCATCTCCAGGAGCTCGGCCGGCACCTCGAGTCCCTTGGTGACGAAGAGGCATGGCAGGTCGAACTCGAAGAACTGCTGCAGCCGGTGGCGGCGCTCGGCCTCGGCGAGACCATTGAGGTAGGTGATCTCGGTCTCGCCCAGCACGTGCAGCCGTTGCGGCGCGAAGCGACCGACGTAGCCCGCCAGTGCGAGCCCCGGACTGGCCACCTCGGGATCCGGGACCTGCCGGTCCAGCCCGGCCTGGCCCGTGAGGGCCTCGAGCTGCAGCGGATCGCCCTCCCGCTCGAGCAGGTCCCGGAGCCGCAGCATCAGCCCTCGGCGGCCTCGGTGTGACGGCCGCTCCGCGCGCGGCTGGCGGCCGCCTGCAGCTGACGGCGCATCCGCTCCTCGGCGCGGTCGAGCGCCGTGCGGTGGTTCTCCCCTTCCCCGCGGCCGATCGTCTCGCCCCGCGCGTCGCGCAGCCGGAGCTCGGCCACGGAACTCGGCCCATCCACGTCGAACAGCACGGTGCAATCCATCGGGCGCAGCGCGATGCCGCCCACGCGCGTCGCCACCGCCCGGGCTCGCTCGTCCAACGTCCCGTCGATCTCGCAGTGCCGTACCGTCACGTTGATCTGCATGTTCGCCTCCCTGCGTCAGCGCCCGTGGGGCGCCTGAATGAGCTCGTCCAGATGTGCCTCGGTGGCGTCGGCCGCGGCCTCCCAGCTGAGGCTCTCGGCGTGGCGTCTGCCGGAGACGCCGAGGCGCTCGACCAGCATGCGGTCGCCGGCGAGCTCGAGCATGCGTGCTGCGAGCCCGTCCACGTCCCCATGCGCTACAAGGTAGCCCGTCTCGCCGTGTCGTACGGAGTCGCGGAGCCCGGGGCTGTCCGACGCGATCGACGGCGTGCCGCAGGCCGCCGCCTCCACCACCGTGATGCCCCACCCTTCCTTCGGCGACGGAAAGAGGTTGGCCCATGCCGTGCGGAACAGCTCGAGCTTCGCCTCCTCGCTCACGAAGCCCAGGAACTGCACCGCGTCGCGCTGCCCGAGCTGCTCGGCAAGCGCCTCGAGCGCGTGGCGGTGATCGCCGCCGCCGGCGATCTCGAGCTGCAGGTCCGGTCGCGTGCGCCGTGCCACGGCGAGCGCCCGGATGGCGAGGTCCACGCCCTTGTAGCGCTTCAGCCTTCCAACATACACGAACGTGGGTTGCGGCGTCCTTGCGACGCCGGGGTCGGGTCGGTAGCGCGTGCTGTCCACGCCCGGATGGATGACGCGGATGCGCTCCCGCGGCACGCCGCGCGCCACGAGGTCGTCGCGCGTGCTCTCGCTGATGGCGTGCCAGCCCGCGCGGCGGTACATCCACGGCAGCGGCCGCTCGGCGAGCCAGACGATGCTCGCCATGGCGAGGTTGGCCTCGTCGAACGCGGTAGCGCCGAACAGGTGCGGCACGATGGCGCAGAACGGCAGGTCGGTCAGGTTCGCGAGGAAGAGGGGCAGCTTGTTGACGTCCTCGCACACCACGTCGGGACGCTCCGCGACCAGTGCCGCACGGATGGCGGCGCGGCCGCGCAGCGCGAAGCTGTGGCGGTCGCCGACTCGCGTCACGCGCAGGCCGTCCACCTCTTCGTGCCGCAGGCCACCGTCCCAGCCGGAACAGACCAGCCGCACCTCGTGCCCGCGCGCCACGAGGCGCCGGAAGATCTCGAAGAGATGGATCTCCGCGCCGCCCGCCTGCGGATTGCGCACATCCTGCCAGTTGGAGAGAAGGACCTTCACAGCAGGCCGAGTTCGCGCGCGACGCGGTCGAGCACGCCGTTGACGAACGCCGGGGCACGCGCGCCGCCGAACCAGTGCGCGAGCTGCACCGCCTCGTCGATCACGACCTTGGGTGGCGCGCCCGGGTCACGTCGCAGCAGTTCGTGGATGCCCAACCGGAGGATGTTCCGCTCCACCATCGCAATGCGGGCGAGTCGCCAGTTCTCGGCCGCGGTCGCCGCGAGCCGGTCGATCGCATCGAGCGATGCCACGACGCCCTCGGCCAGCGCCTCGGCGCGATCCAGCACGCGCGGCTCCGGCCCCGTCAGGCGCACCAGGCCCATGGCGACCTCGGGCATCGGCGGAGTGCCGGTGAGTTCCCACGCACAGAGCAGCTGCAGCGCGCGGGCACGGCCCTTCGTCTCGTCGCGGATCACGCGTGCCGCCGCAGGCGCGCGATGGCATCCGCCACTTCCAGCGCCGCCATCGCCGCCTCATGTCCCTTGTTCCCGGCCGCACCGCCGGCCCGGTCGACCGCCTGCTGCATGGTGTCGACCGTGAGCACGCCGAAGGCGACGGGCAGGGCGTGCCGCACCGCCACGTCGCTGAGGGCTCGCGCCGTTTCGCCCGCCACGTAGTCGAAGTGCGGGGTCTCACCCCGGATCACCGCACCGAGGGCGACGAGGCAGGCATAGCGCCCCGTACCGGCCGCCGCGGCGGACGCCGCGCCCAGCTCGAACGCGCCGGGCACCCACATCACGTCCACCTGGTCCTCGACCACGCCGGACTCGGCGCATGCGGCTCGAGCGCCCTCCAGCAGGCGGCTCGTGATGCGCTCGTTGTAACGGCTGACGAGGATGGCGACCCGCCCCACGGGGCCGGGCCGTCCGGAGAAGTCGGGCATGGTCAGTGGGCCAGGAGGTGGCCAAGCTTGTCGCGCTTCACCGCCAGGTAGTCGCGGTTCTCGCGATGCGGGGCGGAGACCAGCGGGACGCGCTCGGTGATCTCGAGGCCGTAGCCATCGAGGCCGACGAGCTTGCGGGGGTTGTTGGTCATGATGCGGATCGAGGAGAGCCCGAGGTCGCGCAGAATCTGCGCGCCGATGCCGTAGTTGCGCAGGTCGGGCGCGAACCCGAGGCGCTGGTTGGCCTGCACGGTGTCGGCCCCCGAATCCTGCAGCTCGTACGCGCGCAGCTTGTTGAGGAGCCCGATCCCGCGGCCTTCCTGGTCCAGGTACACGATCACGCCCCGGCCTTCCTCGCCGATGCGCCGCATCGCCGCCTCGAGCTGGTCACCGCAGTCGCACCGCATGGAGTGGAACACGTCGCCGGTGAGGCACTTCGAGTGCATGCGCACCAGCACGTCGGACTCGCCCGACACCTCGCCCATCACCAGTGCCACGTGTTCGTTGTGGTCCACGTCGTTCCGGTAGCCGATGATGTGGAACTCGCCGAACGGCGTCGGCATGCGTGCGTCGGCGACGCGGTGCACCAGCCGGTCCTCGCGCAGCCGGTAGGCCACGAGCTGCGCCAGCGTGGTGAACGTGAGCCCGAAGCGCTCCGCCATCTCCTGCAGTTGCGGACGGCGCGCCATGGAACCGTCGGGATTGAGGATCTCGCAGATGACGCCCGCCGGCACGAGCCCGGCCAGCCGCGCGAAGTCGATGCTGCCCTCGGTGTGCCCGACGCGCTGCAGCACGCCCCCCGGGCGGCCCCGCAATGGGAAGATGTGCCCCGGCCGGCGCAGGTCGCTCGGCACGGACTTGGGATTGAGGGCCACCTGGATGGTGGTGGACCGGTCGCTCGCCGAAATGCCGGTGGTGACGCCGAAGCGGCGATCGGCGTCGATCGAGATCGTGAACGCGGTGGAGAGCTCCTCCGTGTTCCGGTCCGTCATCTGCGTCAGGCCGAGCTCGTCGCAGCGCTCGCCGGTGAGCGCGAGGCAGATCAGCCCGCGGCCGTGCAGCGCCATGAAGTTGATCATCTCCGGCGTCACCAGCTGGGCCGCGCCCACGAGGTCGCCCTCGTTCTCGCGATCCTCGTCGTCGGCGACGATGATCAGCTTGCCGTTCCGCAGGTCCTCGATGGCCTGCTCGACCGTGTGGCCGGTCATGCACTCACCTCCGCGCCGGGCGCGGGCGCGCGGCGGGGCCCGAGGAGGGCCTCGACGTACTTGCCGAGCATGTCGCTCTCCAGATGCACCCGATCGCCGGCGCGGCGATCGCCCAGCGTGGTCGCCTGCAAGGTAAACGGGATCAACGCGATCTGGACGACGTCGGGCGCCGGCCGTGCGTTGACGGTGAGGCTCACGCCATCGACCGCGATCGAGCCGAGCGGAATGGCGAGCCGCGCCACGTCGGCGGGCACCCGCAGGTCCACCAGCCACGCGTCCTCGCGCCACGCGGCGTGCAACACTTCGCCCGTGCCGTCCACGTGGCCCTGCACCATGTGCCCGCCCAGGCGGTCGCCCACGCGGAGGGCGCGCTCGAGGTTCACGCGGCGGCCGGCCGCATAGCCCGCGAAATTGGTGCGATCGAGCGATGTCGCGATCACGTGCACCGTGAACGTGCCGGCGGCGAGCGCCTGCACCGTGAGGCACGCGCCGTCGACGGCGATGCTCTCGCCCGGCTCGACGCCGTCGTACGGCGCGGCCAGCATGAGCTCCAGCCCGTCGGCGCCGCGCTCGGCGCGCGCCACCGTGCCGATCGCGGTGATGATGCCGGTGAACATCAGGTCCGATCCGCCACGAGCAACGTGTCCTCTCCGAGCGCCCGGCGCTCGACAATCCGCCATCTCGGCGCGTCCGCCAGCGGCGCGCCCTCGTGACCCGCCACCGCCGGCACGCCGTCGTCGCCGAGCCACACCGGGCTCGTCATCCAGTAGAGCCGATCCACCAGGCCCGCCTGCAGCAACGCGCCCGCGAGCTGGCCGCCACCCTCGACCAGCAGGCTCGTCACAGCGCGGGCACGCAGGGCGGTCATGCCAGCCGACAGGCCGTGTTCCCCCACCACCTCCACGCCCAGGGCGCGCAGCCCTGCCGCGTGCTCGCCCTCGGACTGCTCGGCGAACACGATCGTCGGCACGGCGGCGGCCGTCCGGGCCAGCACCAGCGACGCCGGGAGGTCGGCGCGGCGCGAGAACACGACCCGGAGGGGCGTGCGGCGCGGCTGCAGCGTGCCGCGCACCGTGAGCGACGGGTCGTCGCTGCGGGCGGTCGCTCCACCTACGGCGATCGCATCGTATCCCGCACGGAGCCACTGCACCCAATCCCTCGCTTCCGGTCCGCTGATCCAGCGCGAATGCCCCGCGCGATCCGCGATGCGTCCGTCCAGCGACGCCGCCAGCTTGAGTGCCACGAACGGCCGCGTGCCATCGCGATGCGCGTGCAGGAAGGCCGCATTCTGCGCGGCCGCCTCCGCGGCGAGCAGGCCGCACTCCACCGCCACCCCCTGTTCGCGCAGGCGCGCTGCGCCGCCGCGAGCCACCGGATTCGGGTCCGTGAGCGCCACCACCACGCGCGCCACGCCGCTCGCGAGCACCCGATCGACACAGGGCGGCTGCTTGCCCTGATGCACACAGGGCTCGAGGGTGACCACGAGCGTCGCCCCGCGAGCCCCCGCTCCGGCCATGTCGAGCGCGATCGGCTCGGCGTGCCGCTCCCCGAACTCGGCGTGCCAGCCTTCGCCGACCGCCTCGCCGTCCCGCAGGACCACCGCGCCCACCATCGGGTTGGGCGCCACGCGCCCCCAACCGCTCCACGCGAGCTCGAGCGCTCGCGCCATGGCCTGCCGCTCGTCCACCCTCAGTCCGCGAAGTGCACGCGGCGGGCACCGGCGCGCACGTCGCCCAGCACCCAGGTCTCGCAGCCCGCCGCGCGCGCCGACGCCTGGGCTGCGCTCACCGCGTCCTTCGGCAGCACCGCGATCATGCCGATCCCCAGGTTGAACACGTCGCGCATCTCGGCCTCGTCCACCCGGCCTGCATGCTGAATGAAGCGGAACAGCGCCGGCCGCGGCCAGGACTCCGCATCCACCACCGCCTCGACGTGCTCCGGCAGGACGCGCACGAGGTTGCCGGCGATGCCACCACCGGTGATGTGCGCCAGCGCGTGGACCGTGCCGATCACGGGCCGGATGGCGGGCACGTAGCTCCGGTGCACCGCGAGGAGCGCGTCGGCGACCGACTGGCCACTGTCGCCGAGCGCGTCGTCGAGCCCGAGCCCGGCCACCTCGAACACGACCCGACGCGCGAGCGTGTACCCGTTGGTGTGCAGGCCGGTCGAAGCGTAGCCCAGCAGCACGTCGCCCGGGCGTACGTCGTCGCCGTGCAGTGCCTCATCCTCCTCCACCACGCCGATGATGGTGCCGGCGAGGTCGTAGTGTCCGTGCTGGTACAGGCCCGGCATCTGCGCCGTCTCGCCACCGGCGAGCGCCATGCCGTGCGCACGACAGCCGCGCGCGATGCCCTCCACGATCCCGGCGATCTGGTTCACCGTGAGCCCGGCACCCGCGATGTAGTCCATGAAGGCCAGCGGCATCGCGGCGTGCACGAGAATGTCGTTCACGCTGTGGTTGACGAGATCCTCGCCCACGGTGTCCCAGCGGTTGGCCTGCAACGCGACCATCACCTTGGTGCCCACGCCGTCGGTGCTGAGCACGAGCGTCGGCTTCCGCATGCCGGCCGGGATGCGCACCATGCCGCCGAACGCGCCGATCCGACCGACGCTCAGCGGCGTGCGCGTGCCCTTCACCAGCTCGCCGATGCGCTCCTTCGCCACGTCCGCGCTGACGAGGTCCACGCCGGCCTGGGCGTACTGGCTGCCGCTCACGCGATCGGCTCCGCGAGGTCCACGTGGGTGAGCTCGCGGAACGAGCGGGCCCGCTGCTCGACGAGCTTCGGCGTGACGTTGTCGAAGCCGTTGATGCCGAACGCCGACACCGCGAACGAGCCCATCACGCTGCCGTAGACCATGGCCCGGCGGAGCTCGGTGTCGTCGAGCCCGCCGAAGCGCGCGAGGTAGCCCATGAACCCGCCGGCGAACGCGTCGCCCGCGCCGGTGGGGTCGAACACCTCCTCGAGCGGGTACGCCGGCGTGTAGAACGTGCGGCCGCCGCCCATGAGCAGCGCGCCGTACTCGCCCTGCTTGATCACCACCCGCCGCGGGCCCTGCTCCAGGATCCAGCGTCCCGCGCGATGGATGTTCCAGTCGCCCGAGAGCTCGCGCGCCTCGCCGTCGTTGACCAGCAGCACGTCGACGCGCTTCAGCAGCGCGAGCAGCGCCTCGCGCTTGCTCTGGATCCAGTAGTTCATGGTATCGCACGCCACGAGCCGCGCCGACGGCACCTTGTCGAGCACGGCCAGCTGCAGCTCGGGGTCGATGTTGCCAAGGAACAGGAACTCCGAGCTCGCGTAGGACGCCGGCAGCTTGGGGATGAAGTCGGCGAAGACGCCGAGCCGCGTCTCCAGCGTCTCGCGGCTCTGCAGGTCGTAGGAGTACTTCCCCTTCCAGCGGAAGCTCTCCCCCGTGCAGTGCTCCACCCCGCTCCAGTCGATGCCGCGCGGCGCGAGCCGCTCGAGCTCGTGCACCGGATAGTCGCTCCCCACCACGCCCACCACGCGCACGGGGTGCATGAGCGAGGCGGCCACGCTGAAGTAGACCGCGGACCCGCCGAGGGCGTCGGCGGTCTCCCCGAAGGGCGTGAAGATCGAGTCCAGCGCGACGCTCCCGATGACGAGGAGGCTCATCCGTTCACATCCGGTCCGGGGCCGAGAGGCCGAGAAGGGTGAGGCCGTTCGCGAGCACGACGCGGGCGGCACGTGCGAGGAGGAGCCGCGCGTGCTCGACCGGCGGGGCCTCGCCGACGGTGCGGGTGCGATGGTACCAGCCGTGCACGATCGTGGCGAGCTCGTGCAGGTACACCGAGATGCGGTGTGGCTCGCGATCACGGGCGGCGCGCGCCACCTGCTCGGGGAACTCGCCCAGCTTCTTCAGCAGCTCGATGTCCTCGGGCGCCGGGAGGCTCGCGACGTCGAGCGGCCCGGTCACGTCGTCCGGCCCGCGGCCCGCGGTGCGGAAGATGCCGGTGAGCCGCGCGTGCGCCATCTGCACGTAGAAGATGGG
>Ga0070671_100005233_pt1 | contig 10341 bp, 10 predicted proteins | sample KBSS73metaG_FD_65341 | JGI IMG/M metagenome (GOLD analysis project Ga0070671, IMG submission 65341) | Switchgrass rhizosphere microbial communities from Kellogg Biological Station, Michigan, USA - KBS S7-3 metaG | ecosystem: Host-associated > Plants > Roots > Rhizosphere > Soil ... | reverse complement strand
CCTATGCGGCGCTCACGCAGCCCCAGCCGCTCGATCTCGCCGCGATCCGCGGGCGCGTGCTCGACCGGGACACCGTCCTTCTGGAGTACGCCCTCGGCGAGAAGCGCAGCTGGCTCTGGGCCGTGACGAAGGACGAGATCGTCAGCGCGGCCCTCCCGCCGAGGGACGAGATCGAGGCCGCGGCGCGCCGGCTCTACCAGGATCTCGGCGTCCGCCCCTCGGTCGACGGCGCGCGGCGGACGGAGGAAGACGCCGCTGCGGTCGGACGCGCTCTCCTCACGCCGATCGCGGCGCGGCTCGAGGGTCCCTGGAAGGGAAAGCGGCTCGTCATCGTTCCCGTGGGCGCGCTCGACTACGTGCCGTTCGGCGCGCTGCCCGCGCCGTCTCGGGCCGGAGCGGAGGGATCGCCCGCGCAGCGTCTCATCGAGGTCCACGAGGTCGTCACGCTGCCGTCGGCATCCGTGGTGGAGCGCCTGCGCCGGGAGCGCGCGGGGCGTCGCGCGGCGCCGCGGCGCATCGCCCTGTTCGGGGATCCCGTCTTCGGGTCCGACGATCCGCGCGTCCGCCGAGATGGGGATGCGGGCGCCCTGTCCCGCGCGTCCGGCACGCGCTCCGGAGAGGAGTCCGACCCGGAATCCAACTCGGAGTCCGACCCGATGCCCGACCCGAGCGAGTCCGATCCCGGATCGCGGGCGGCGCTCGTGGCCGCCGGAGCGAAGGGCTTTGCCAGGCTGCCCTTCTCGCGTGAGGAGGTCCGCAGCATCGCGTCGCTCCTGGGCGAGCAGGACGTCCTTCTCGCGGTCGACTTTCGCGCGAGCCGCGCGCTCGGCACGAGCGCCGCGCTCGGCGGCTACCAGATGCTTCACTTCGCGACGCACGGGCTTCTCGACACCGCGCATCCGGAGCTCTCGGGCCTCGTGCTTTCACAGGTCGACGAGAGCGGCCGTCCGGTGGACGGGTTCCTGCGCCTCCAGGACATCTACAACATGCACCTCGGCGCGGACCTGGTCGTCCTGAGCGCCTGCCGGACCGCCCTCGGGCGCCAGATCGCGGGCGAGGGGCTGGTCGGCCTGACGCGCGGGTTCATGTACGCGGGATCCCCGCGCGTCGTGGCGAGCCTCTGGCAGGTGGACGACAGCGCCACATCGGTCCTGATGACGGCCTTCTACAGCGGCATGCTCAAGGACAAGCTCCGGCCGGCCGCCGCGCTGCGCGCCGCCCAGCTCCGGATCGCCGCCGACCCCCGCTGGAAGGCGCCCTTCTACTGGGCCGGTTTCACGCTGCAGGGTGACTGGCAGTGACGAAGGCGCGAGGACAGCCGCGGCCGGGCTCGGGCTTCGAGAGGCTGCTCGCCCGCCTGGAGGCGGATCCGGCGCGCGCGGAGGCGGAGTTCGCCCGGTTCCGGCGGTCCCTCACCAAGTTCTTCGACTGGCGCGGCGCCCACTGGCCGGAGGACTGCGCCGACGAGACGCTCGACCGCCTCGCCCGCAAGCTGGAGGAAGGCGTGGAGATCCTCGACGTCCCCGCCTTCGCGCGCGGGATCGCGAAGCTCGTTCTCCAGGAAGCGGCGCGCTCGCAGGAGCGACTCACGCCGATCGACGCACTGGAGGCGCGCGGCGCGGTGCCTGCCGCGGCGGAGGTACGAGGAAGGGACGAGCCGCTGGCCGCGCACCTGGACCGGTGTCTCGAATCCCTGGCGCACGACGCGCGCACGATGGTCCTCTCCTACTACGGAGGCGGCAAGGGGAAGGGCAAGATCGAAGCGAGGCGCCGTCTGGCGCGCGACCACAGGCTCTCCGACAACGCGCTGCGCAGCCGTGTCCAGAGGCTCCGCGATCAGCTCGAGGACTGCGTCCGCGCGCGGGCGGCGCTGGCGGAAAGAGGGGGAAGGTGAATCCGGCGATGATCGCGACACGTTTCGGAGGGGTCCGACACGGGTAGATAGATGAAGAACTCACCTTCCATCGATCCGGGCACGATCCGCGCGTATCTCCTGGGCGACCTCCGTTCGGAGGACATGGACGACTTCGAGAAGGCGTACTTCGCGAGCGAAGAGGCGCTGGACGAGGTGGCGGCCGTGGAGCAGGAGATGATCGAGGAGTACCTTGCGCGCTCCTCGAGCGACGCCTCCGCGTTCGAGAGCCGCTATCTCGATACGCCGCCACACCGCCTCCGTGTGGCCCTCGTTCGGGAGCTGCAGCGCCGCGCGCCGCCGAGCCGCAGCATGGGGCGCATCTTCCCCTTCGCGCTCGCCGCGGCGATCCTGATCGCGGCGGGGCTCGGCTTCGTGCTGATCCGCCGCGGCGGCCCCGCCGGCGAGCGTGCGGCGGTCAGCCCCGCGCCCGGCGGTTCGGGGACGGCATCTTCCACCTCCTCGGCGGCCATGGTCGCGATCACGCTGCCGGTCATCATGGTCCGCGGGGAAGGAGAAACGCCCACGATCCGTCTCGCCGCGGAGGATGCCGGCATCACGCTCAGGCTCGAGCGCGGTGAAGCCGCGCCGGTCGCGGCGGCGGAGCCTTACCGCGTCACGGTGAGGACGGTGGAAGGCGAGGAGATCTGGAAGGGTGAGGCCGCCGCCGCGACGGGCGCGGAGGCGACCGACGGCGCGGGAACTCCGCTCGTCGCGTCCGTGACGATCCCCGCCGCGTCGATCGTGGACGGGGATTACGTCGTCGTCCTGGCGCAGAGCCGCCCGGGCTCCCCGGACGCTCCGGCCGCGGACGCCGAGATCCAGCGCTACTTCTTCCGGCTCGTCCGCCGCTGAGAGCGGCGTTTTTTTGACGGGCCGAACGGCCCCGCGCTAGACTCCCTCCACCTTGAAAGCCATCCTCAAGAAGTCCGCCGGCAAGGGCCTGTCTTTGGGCGAGGTTCCGGTCCCGAAGATCGGTCCGAACGAGGTTCTCATCCGCGTCCGCGCCGCCGGGATCTGCGGCACCGACGCCCACATCTACGACTGGAACGCCTGGGCCCAGGAGCGGATCAAGCCGCCGCTCGTCGTGGGGCACGAGTTCGCGGGCGAGATCGTCGAGCTCGGCAGCCAGGTGCGCGGCTACGCGAAGGGCGAGACCGTATCGGCGGAGGGGCACATCACCTGCGGTCACTGCGTCCTGTGCAAGACCGGGCAGGCGCACATCTGCCGCGATGTCTCGATCATCGGCGTCGACCGCGAGGGATGCTTCGCGGAGTTCATCGCGATGCCCGCGAGCAATCTCTGGAAGATCCCGCCGGAGGTGCCGATCGAGTGGGCGGCGATCCACGATCCCCTCGGCAACGCGTTCCATACGGTCCTGACGGCGGACATCCCCGGGCGCAAGGTCATGATCCTCGGGGCCGGCCCCATCGGCCTGATGGCGATCGGGATCGCGCGCGCCTCGGGCGCGGCCCGCGTCATCGCGACCGAAACGAACCCCTTCCGGCGGGAGCTCGCGACGAAGATGGGCGCGCACCAGGTGCTCGACCCCTCGCACGAGGACGTCGCGAAGGCTGTCGCCGAGGCGACGGACGGGCTGGGCGTCGACGTGGCGTGCGTCATGTCGGGCCATCCCGACGCGATCCATCAGGCGCTGCGATCGGTGCGCAACGGCGGGCGCGTCCAGCTCCTGGGGCTTCCTTCCAAGGAGGTCTCGATCGATCTCGCGAACGATGTGATCTTCAAGGGGATCACGATCTACGGCGTCATCGGCCGGCGCATGTACGACACCTGGCAGCAGATGAGCGAATCGCTGCGCGCCGGGCTCATCGACCTCGCCCCCGTGATCACGCACCGGATCCCCTTCGAGCAGTTCGAGAAGGGCTTCGCCGCGATGGCGTCCGGCGATACGGGCAAGGTCATCCTCGTCATGGAGAACCGGTAGGCCGCCCATGTACGGCAAGATGAAGGAAGACCTCGGCCGCACGCTCGCGGAGATCCGCGAGGCCGGGCTGTACAAGGAAGAACGGCGGCTCTCCGGCGCCCAGGGCGTGGAGATCACCGTCAAGGGCCGCAAGGTCCTGAATTTCTGCGCCAACAACTATCTCGGCCTCTCCGGGGATCCGCGCGTCGTCGAGGCCGCGCGCCGGGCGCTCGACGCCTGGGGCTATGGGCTCTCCTCGGTCCGGTTCATCTGCGGGACCCAGGAGCTGCACGTGCGCCTCGAAGAGGCGGTAGCGCGCTTCCTCGGCATGGACGCCGCCATCCTCTACGTCGCCTGCTTCGACGCCAATGGCGGCGTCTTCGAGCCGCTCCTCGGTGAGCAGGACGCCATCATCACGGACGCCCTGAACCACGCCTCGATCATCGACGGGATCCGGCTGTGCAAGGCCCAGCGCCACATCTACGCGCACGCCGACATGTCGAGCCTCGAGGAGAAGCTCCGCGCAGCCGCGGGCGCGCGCTACCGGATGATCGCCACGGACGGCGTCTTCTCGATGGACGGGGACGTCGCAAACCTGAAGGACGTCTGCGACCTGGCGGACCGTCATGACGCCGTCGTGATGGTGGACGACTCGCACGCCACCGGCTTCATCGGCAAGACCGGGCGCGGGACGCCCGAGCACTGCGGCGTCGAGGGCCGGATCGACCTTCTCACCACGACGTTCGGCAAGGCGCTGGGCGGGGCGTCGGGGGGCTGCGTGGCCGGGCACCAGGAGATCGTGGACCTGCTGCGCCAGCGCTCGCGCCCGTACCTGTTCTCGAATACCTTGGCGCCGTCGATCGCCGGGGGCACTCTCGCGGTCCTCGAGCTTCTCGCCTCGACCACGGCATTGCGGGACACGCTCGAGGAGAACACGCGCTACTTCCGCGAAGGAATCGCGGCCGCCGGCTTCGAGATCAAGCCCGGGGTCCATCCCATCGTGCCGATCATGCTCTACGAGGCCAAGCTCTCGCAGCAGATGGCCAAGGACCTTCTCGACGAGGGGATCTACGTCATCGGGTTCTACTACCCGGTCGTGCCGAAGGGACAGGCCCGGATCCGGGTCCAGATCTCCGCGGGGCACGAGCGCGCGCATCTGGACCGCGCCATCGCGGCCTTCGCCAAAGTCGGCCGATCGCTCGGCGTCGTTAAGTAGCGGATCCCGGCCGCGGCTGCGGCCCACCGACGGAACCGGCGGCTGCTCGGCCAACCTCCCTCATCAGGAGCAACGTTGCGTTCATCAAATGCGGCCCCGCCCGCGCTCGGGCGGACGGGGCCGGTCGTTCAGGCACATAGGCGCGTGGACAGCAGGGACACGGTGCTTTCGCCCTCCTCGGTGAGGAGGTAGGTGTCGTCTCCGGCCCAAGCCAGGAGATTCCGGTTGACGAGACCCATCAGAGCATGACGCGCCTCGCCCTCCGCTCCGGGCTTTTCGTTCAGGGTGAGCTGCACCAGATCCGTGGCAACCCTGCCGCTGTAGACGGACAGGAGGATGTCTTTTTCGAGTTCGGACATCTTCACTTCTTGGAAAACAGTGGCCATTTACCGCTCCTTTCCATTCATACGATGGATAGAGCAAATTGGATGCCGGACGGGCGGCGGCGTGTTTTTCCGCGTGATGGGCCGTGAATCGCCACGGAAGCGGTGAGGAAAGGGCGCGGGAGGGCCCCCCGTGTCCACAAGAGGTGTCGCCCGCGCTGAGCGGTTTTCCCTCTCAGTACGATTCAGCGGCGGCTGCTGCCGGACTCGAGGGCGAGGATTCCGTGAAGGGCCTGGATGACAGCGCCATGTGGCGGTAGCCGCCGCCGACGATCGCGATGAAGTTCCGAGATGCGACGAAGAGGATCTTTGAATGACGTCCTCCTTCCGGAAAACGGCAGCCGTCTTTTTCTAACGAAAACGTGTGCAAGGAGTTAGGGTCTGTTGATCCCCCGCACCTAGCATCGAGCATCGGGAGTATCTTGAAGGCCGCGCGGACCCGCACGAGAACGCAGGCGTGTTCTTCGGCGGACGCGCCGGGAGGTGTGCGATGCGCCCACGAGAGTCGATGGCGGTCCTGTGGCTGTGCCTGCTCGCGGCGATGAGCGCCGTTGCCGCCGCCGACGGCGCCGGCGGCACGTCACCGGAGCCCGCGCCGGCGCCTCCGGCCGCCGCCTCCGACGCCCTCCCGGCATCTGCCGCTCCGGCGGTCCCGAAGATGCCCGCTGGAAAGCCGATCACCGCGCGGGCGCTCACGCTCCCCGGCGGCGGGGCCGAGGGGGTCTTCATGGATTACCTCGCATGCGATCGCGCCGCGGGCCGTGTCTGGGTGCCCGCGGGGAACACCGGCAGCGTCGACGTCATCGATGCGGGCACGGACAAGGTTGCGCGGATCACGGGCTTCCCGACGGCGGAGGTCGAGCGCCGCGGACGGAAGCGCACCGTCGGCCCGAGCTCGGCGAGCGTGGGCGACGGCGTGGTCTACGTGGGGAACCGCGCCAACTCCAACATCTGCACCGTCGATGTGAAGTCGCGAAAGATCGGCGCCTGCGCCGTACTGCCGTCGATGCCCGACGGCGTGGTGTACGTGGCCACGACGAAGGAGGTTTGGGCGACGACGCCCGGCGACGCATCGCTCGTGGTCCTGGACGCGTCGAAGCCGGGCGCGCTCACCATCAAGACGTCGATGAAGCTGGAGGGAAGCCCGGAGGGCTACATCGTGGACGCGGCGCGCGGGCTCCTCTACACGAACCTCGAGGACAAGGACCGCACACTGGCGATCGACGTCAAGAGCCGCGCCGTCAAGGCGACCTGGAAGCCGGAGTGCGGCGAGGACGGCCCGCGAGGGCTCGCGCTGGACACCGCGCTCGGCTTGCTCTTCGTGGCCTGCACGGATCATATGGCGGTCCTGGACACGGCGCACGACGGGACGATCCGGTCGACGCTTCCGATGGGGGAGGGGGTCGACAACATCGACTACCTGCCGTCGAAGCGCCAGCTCTACGTGGCCGCCGGCCGCAGCGGGACCTTGACCGTCGCGCACGTCGCCGACGACGGAAAGCTCACCGCGATCGCGTCAGGCCCGACCGCGGAAGGCGCGCGCGTCGTCGTGGCGGACGCCAAGGGCGGGGCCTACGTCGCCGACTCGCGAGGCGGGCGCATCCTCTATTTCCCGCCGATGTAGCGCCGCGGCTTACGGTCCGGCCGGAGCCCGGCGCCGGCCGACGCGCGCGTCGGTCGCGTGCTCTCGGACAAGGACTTCAAGATGGCGTGGACGACGTTGGAGTCGGACTCGGAGACCGCGATCGCCCCGACCGCTCCGGAAGCCGCCTCCCCCGCGTCAGCGCGGCGACTCGCGCACGAACGTCTCGACAGGGACATCGAGCCAGCGCACCATCGCCAGCATCCCGTCGACCTCCAAACGACCGCCCGCGCGCGTCCGGGTGATCGTCGTCGAGGCCACGCCGGTTTCCGCGGCAACCTGGGTCCAGGTCATCCCGCGCGCGGCGCGCTGCGCGTCCAGCGCCGCATAGAGAGCCTTCACATCGAACCGAGCTCGTGGCATGCGGAGCGAGGGCGTCCCGTATCTACCGGACGACGCCTTCGAGCGGGCTCGACGCGGTCGCGTAGAGCTTCCGGGGGATGCGCCCAGCCTCGAACGCGAGCCGCCCGGCCTCCACGCCGAGACGCATCGCGCGCGCCATGCGGATGGGGTCGGTGGCGCTCGCGATCGCCGTGTTCATGAGGATCCCGTCCACGCCCATCTCCATCGCCATCGCGGCGTCGGAGGCGGTGCCCACCCCCGCGTCCACGATGACCGGCAGGTCGGTGATCTCTTCGAGGATGATGCGGAGATTCGCGGCGTTCTGGATCCCCAGCCCCGAGCCGATCGGCGCGGCGAGCGGCATCACGGCGGCGCATCCGGCGTCGCGCAGCTTCTTCGCCATGATGACGTCGTCGTTGACGTAGGGGAGGACCGAGAAGCCCTCCGCCGCGAGGACGCGGGCGGCCTCGAGCGTGGCCTCGTTGTCGGGGAAGAGGGTCTTGGGGTCGCCGATGACCTCGAGCTTGACGAGGCTTCCGATCCCCGCTTCGCGCGCGAGGCGCGCGGTGCGGATCGCCTCCTGGGCGGTCGAGCAGCCCGCCGTGTTCGGCAGGATCGTGACCTTCGTCAGATCCAGATGGTCGAGGAGGTTCTCGCGCGAGGGATCGGTGATGTTCACGCGGCGCACGGCGACCGTGATCATCTCCGCCCCCGAGGCGTCGAGGGCCTCGCGTGTCTGGGCAAAGGAAGCGTATTTTCCGGATCCGACGATGAGCCGGGAGCGATACTCCTTCCCGGCGATGGTGAGCATGGGGGTCTTCATGGCGTCCTTTCGAGGGCGAGGGGAAGACCATGCTAGCGCAGAACTGGGTATCATCGGCAGGGAGGGCGCGCCGCCGCGCCCGGGGAGCTCATCGCCATGGCCCCACGAAAGGCGTCCTCGTCAGCCGGCGCGAAAGAGAAGAAGCCCGCGGCACGTCCCCGCCGGAAGAAGCCCGAGCCCGCCTCGCGCGGTCTCGGAGCGCGCGAGATCGGAGGCGCCTCCCCGCCTGCTTCCCTCGATGAGGTGAGCCGCACGATCGAAGCGGACGGCGGGTCCGTGATCGGAGCCTATCGCGATCCGCTGGGAGGGCACTGGCACCTGCTGGCCGGGCTCCCCATCGAGAAGGTCGCGCCGACCCCCTTCCAGCGCGATCTCTCCGAGGCCCACGTCAAGCGCCTCACCGACGTGATCGACAAGCTCGACCGCTTCGTCGATCCCATCCTCGTCGTGCCTGCGGAAGGGGGCGGATGGTGGACGCCGAACGGCCATCACCGGACGGCGGCGGTGCGCGCGCTCGGCGGCCGGTCGATCCTCGCGGTCGTCATCCCCGATGCGGAAGTGGCCACGAAGATCCTCGCGCTCAACACCGAGAAGGCGCACAACCTGCGCGAGAAGTCGCTCGAGGTCGTGCGCATGGCGCGCATGCTCGCGTCCTCCGACCCGAGACCGGAGGACGCGTTCGTGCTGGAGTTCGAGGAACCGGCCTTCCTGACGCTCGGCCTCTGCTACGAGGCGAACGGCCGGTTCGCGGGAGGGGTCTACCACCCGCTCCTCAAAAGGATCGACGCGTTCCAGTCCGAGAAGCTGCCGCGCGCCCTCACCGCGCGCGAGGCGCGCGCCGCGCGGATCCTCGAGCTGGACGAGGCGGTGAACGAGGTCGTGAAGGAGCTCAAGAAGCGCGGCTTCGAGAGCCCCTACCTCAAGGCCTTTGTGGTCGCCCGCGTGAACCCGATCCGGTTCCAACGAGGGACGACGAAGCCGGATTTCGACGCGACGCTCGACAAGATGCTCGCCGCAGCGAAGAAGTTCGACGTGGGGAAGGTGCGCGCGGCGCAGCTCGCCGCTTCGGGGGGCGCGCCCGCGGAGTAAACCCGGCCTGCGGGAGCGGAAGCGCCCGGGGGACGTTCCGAACGGGCCCCCGATGGAACCGACGGCGGCTTCGCCGCCGCGGCTCAAGGTCAGTCCTCCCGGCCGCGGGCCCCGCGAGCGCGGTCCGCTTCGCGCTTCATCTCCTTCTTCTTGATCGCCTCGCGCTTGTCGTGGAGCTTGCGTCCGCGTCCGAGCCCCAGCTCCAGCTTGACGCGCCCTGCCTTGATGTAGACGCGGAGCGGGACGAGCGAGCGTCCCTCCATGCGCGTGGCGCCGATGAGCTTGCGGATCTCGGTCTTGTGGAGAAGAAGCTTGCGGATGCGAAGAGGGTCGTGGTTCTCCAGGTTGCCATGGCTGTAGGGCGCGATGCGCCAGTTGTAGATGAACGCCTCGTTGCGGTTGATGCGGGCGAACGCATCGCGCAGGTTCGAGCCGCCCGCGCGCAGGGACTTCACCTCCGTGCCTTTCAGCGCCACGCCCGCCTCGTAGCGGTCCTCGATCTCGAACAGATGCAGCGCCTGCCGGTTCGAGTCGAGGACTTTTTCCTTGTCCTCTTTGTCCATGGAGCCCGCGAGTATAAGTCAGTGTTCTTGAGCAGGCGTCGCCCGGCCCTGATGAAGCCGACGGCCGCTTCGCGGCCGCGGCTTATCGCGGGCACTTGCCGCTCGATCGCGACGAGTGACCTGGGAGGGCCGCATCGCGGCCGCGGCTTATCGTGGGCACTTTCCGCTCGATCGCGACAAGTGACCTGGGAGGGCCGCTCGGGGCGTGTGGCTTGTCGTGGGCACTTGCCGCTCGATCGCGACGAGGACCTGGGTAGGGGTCCTCTGTTCTTTGACAGCGGTTCGTCCCATAATGAGCCGCCCGCCGCGTTTCGGGGAGAAGCACGGTAGGCCGAGCCCGCGACGGTTCCGGGCGCAGACAACGCGAGTCGAAAGGGGGGTGCACGATGGAGGAGGTCAGAAGAGACGACTGTCCGCATTGTGGGGAACCGATCGCGTTCGAAGTCG
>Ga0070671_100005232_pt1 | contig 10341 bp, 9 predicted proteins | sample KBSS73metaG_FD_65341 | JGI IMG/M metagenome (GOLD analysis project Ga0070671, IMG submission 65341) | Switchgrass rhizosphere microbial communities from Kellogg Biological Station, Michigan, USA - KBS S7-3 metaG | ecosystem: Host-associated > Plants > Roots > Rhizosphere > Soil ... | reverse complement strand
AAGGAGACAACCTCATGCGAAGAAGAACTCTCACCGAGTTAGCTCAGAATCCTGATTTAATTTCTGGAATCTACAACTACTGCGATCGATGGTGTGAACGTTGCCCGTTGTCGTCTCGTTGTTTGCTGTACGCAAGTGAGCAGGAAGATGAAAACGATTCATCAGAGAGTCGGGATATTCAAAACGAAGCGTTTTGGCGCAGGCTTAGTTCCATTTTCCAGGAGACCCGTGAAATGGCGGCGGAGTGGGCCACCGAAGAAGGAGTTGATCTAAATAATTGGACTGGCGAAGATGAGCCACAACTGCGGAAAAAGCGTCGGCAAGCTGACAGCCACGCACTTGCGCGGGCTGGGAAGAAGTACGCGAATGCCGCAAGCGACTGGTTTCGCGAATTCGATCAAATTGTCGAAATCAGTGATCTCGCTGCAACTGATGCAGAAATAGAGGAAGCCGAACGTCTTGTCGATGCCCGTGAGATAATTCATTGGTATCAGTATCAAATCGCCGTAAAGACAATACGGGCGCTTTCAAGCCGCATCGAAGAGCAGGAATTCGAGGAATTCGAAGACGACCCGTTTCCAAGAGATTCCGACGGTTCTGCAAAGGTGGCTTTGCTAGGAATCGATCGTTCTATTGCGGGGTGGCGATTGATTCAGTTGTCGGTGCCGGATCGTAGTGAATCAATTGTGCCGTTGATTCTGCAATTAGAGACGTTGCGTTATCGCACCGAAAAATATTTTCCCAATGCCAGGGGATTTGTAAGACCAGGATTTGACGAAATGCTCGGTCCGGCGAACTGACAGTTTTTCTAGACAAGAAAAGTACGTTCTGGGTTCACCGGGTTCCTCCGGGTGCCCCGATGCACGTCTGCGCAATCACGGACGGCGGAAGGGCAATAGGATGCGACTGAAAGCCCGCTCGAGCAGTCGAAAGGAATAAGTCAATGAATGAGGACACCTGTCTTTTTTGCAGCATTGTGTCTGGCAAAACAGACGCGGCAATTGTTTATCAGGATGATAAGGCGTTGGCGTTTCTCGATCATCGCCCATTATTTCTCGGTCATTGTTTAGTCGTACCGCGAGCACATTATGAAACGCTGTCAGATCTTCCTGAAAATTTGATCGAGTCGTTCTTCACACTGGTTCAACGTCTTTCAAAAGCAGTCCAGTATGCGATGGAATCGGAGGGAACATTCGTAGCGATGAATAATCGCGTCAGTCAAAGCGTACCGCATTTGCACGTGCATATAGTTCCGCGAAAAAGAAAAGATGGATTGAAAGGTTTTTTCTGGCCCAGAACAAAATACAAAGACATCGATGAGATGAAAGAAGTCGCACAACGCATCGCGGATCAGATTTAGCTTTGCGATTTATTCTGAGTTTTTCGAGAGTCAATAATTTCAATCGAAAAGAAAAAAAATAAAACACTCAGAAATTTGATCTGAATTGGATAGAAGCGTATAAGCATCCTGTCACGAACGTTACGGCGTTTGAGACCGACAAAGGGATCGGCAATCGGTGCGGTGACGCCCGAGCGAGGGGAAAGACAGGCGGCTGTTGATTCCACGACGCCCTAGTTGGAGCCGAAAGGCTCAGCTAGAGAAGGTTGCGAGACTTTCTCGAGCCACTCGAATAAAAACGAGTGGAACCCTGAGGCAAGGACCCGCCAAAGGGCGCGTAGCAGCTCGACGCAAGTTGAGCCTCGTTGCCGGGTCGTAACCGGCGGTGGAGGAAAAGCCACCACAACAAAAACCTAAAGGCACCGCATTCGCAAGGATGCGAGGATTGTGAAAATAATTCGAGTGCTGACCGGAGATCGAACTGACCGCCAGTTGATAATCGGGATACAAATTAGGCGACAGGAACGTGTACATGCTCTTGTTGCCATCCTATAGAGCACTTCGGTGATTTGTAGGACAACGGATTGCGCTACTTGCAGCTTGCTGCAGGTAGCGCTTTTCGTTTTTTGATTGCCTTCCACCCGCCTTTTATAAGCATCATTTTCAATCTGTCACATGTCTGAAACTTCAGTCATATAAAAACTCGTACGCACCTTTTGTCGAAAACAGCAATTTCGTTCGTCGTAAGTTTGATTCGCCGTCTGAGGGTGGTAAATTAACTCCACTTTTCCGACGACAATTCACTTAAAGTCTTTCGTTTTGGTGAACGAAAGTTTAGTTCCTTCAACTGTGCTCCCCGCCTGACTCGTTTGTCAGGTTTCGTTCCCATATCTAAAGCTCGAAATAAGGAGGATGAGTCAAATGACTGAAGCGCGAATGCAGGAAACGCCAGAATACAAACCAGGAACATTCTGTTGGGTTGAGCTAGCAACCAGCGACGGCGAGGCCGCAAAAAAGTTTTACACACAACTGTTTGGATGGACCTATGAAGATCATCCGATGGGACCCGGGATGGTCTACACCATGCTCAAGCTCAACGGCAAAGATGTTGGGGCTCTGTACAAGTTGATGGCTGAGCAAGTTTCCCAGGGAGTGCCACCAAATTGGCTGAGTTATGTTTCTGTGACCAGTGCAGACGAATCAACGGCCAAGGCTAAAGAATTGGGAGCTACTATTCTCAAAGACGCTTTTGATGTCATGACCGTTGGCCGAATGTCAGTAATTCAGGATCCAACGGGTGCTGTTTTCGCTTTGTGGCAGGCGCGAGATAGCAAAGGTGCCGCCATCTACAACGTTCCGAATTCACTTTGTTGGAATGAGTTGATGACCACAGACACGGCAAAGGACAAGCAGTTCTACACCAATCTTTTCGGTTGGGGTACGGACACACAGAAATTTGGCGACCTCGAATATACAATGTTTCAAAATGGTGATCGCGGCGCTGGTGGCATGCTGCAGATTACTCCCGAGATGGGACCAATTCCATCAAATTGGCTCGTGTACTTTGCAGTTGATGACTGCGATGCGAAAGTAAAGAAAGCGACCGAGCTTGGGGCTAAGGTCATGAAACCGGCTGATGACATTCCAGGCGTTGGGCGCTTCGCCATTATGGTGGATCCGCAGGGTGCAGCATTCGCGGTAATCAAACTCGATAACCCGCAACCGTAGTTCGATCTTCTTAGAACAAATTCGAGCGCGGCGGCAAATGGGACGTGTTAGTCTCAACTTGCCGCCGTTTAGTTTGGCCACTTATTAACGATGAAGGCACGATTAGTCTTTCTCATACTCTGTTACATCTGGGGATCGACGTGGCTGTTCATCAAACTCGGTCTCGAAGACTTACCACCCCTAACCTTCGCCGGAATTAGATTCGTCATAGCTTGCTCCATTCTTCTCGTGATCATTCGCGTTCGGGGTCTTCAACTGCCGCGTTCGAGCGCCGACTTACAACTTCTGGCTCTAACTGGCTTTCTTTCCTTTACTGTTAACTACGGAACAATCTTCTGGGGAGAACAACACATTTCCTCAGGTTTGGCCGCGGTTCTTCAAGCGACTATTCCGGTTTTTGGATTGGTCATTGCGCATTTCTATTTGCCTAATGAACGGATGACCTGGACCAAACTTTTCGGCGTGGTATTAGGCATCATGGGAGTAACAGTAGTCTTTTCCGATCAATTAGCGATTGCTGGAGGAAAAGCTCTAGCTGGTTCCGTGGCGGTGGTTGTTGGGTCGGCTGTGGTTGCTTATTCGAATGTGCTCGTTAAAGCCCGCGGTAAGAAAATGGATCCGGTGATCTTAGCTGCGGGACAAATGTTCTTCGGGTTGATCCCCTTATTGCTGATTGGGATTCCGTTGGAAGGGAATCCATTTAAGTTCCATTGGACTTTGATGTCGGTTGTGGCACTGGCTTATCTAGCGGTGGTGGGTTCGGTGATCGCCTTCATTTTATATTACTGGTTGGTCCACAACATCGATGTCACAAAATCGATGTTGATTGCACTGGTGACTCCTGTTGTCGCGGTTATCCTGGGAATGATTGTTTTGCGTGAGGAGTTAAATTGGCGAACGATCGTTGGCGGAGCGATGATCATGTTAGGTGTTGGATTTATTGTCAGGCAGAAGAGAAGACGAGAAAACGTCGAGTTAGTTACGGATTCTTAGACTGAACAGGTTGGATATAGAGTTTCGATCTGTGCGGCCAGGTATGCCTCAACCGCATTCCTGACAAGTTGAGCTTCGCTGGTTGAGTAATACAAAGGAAGTTTGCGCAGCTGTTCAATTTGATCTGCTAACAACCAGAATCCACCGATTTCAAATCCAAATTGATTTTGCACTGCGAGCTCTAATGCAACGCGATGCACGACGCGCAAATATTTAGCCGCGTCGTTATTTAACCTCACGGTACACTCACCCAGGGCAAAGCCCAAAAATTCAACTTCACTTTCTGACTTCAGCATCTGCTAGGTACTCAGCGCGTGATCGTATTTGCGAATTAATCCGCGGACGACACCTTGAATCTGAATTCGTTCCGGAGTTTTTACAAAGATTGGTTTGAACTGCGGGTTGGCCGGCTCGAGACGAATAAAATCGGGTTCACGATAAAACTTTTTCACGGTCGCATAGTTTCCATCGATCAGCGCTACTACCACTTGGCCATTGTCGGCAGTTTTCTGTGAAGTGACGATAATGATGTCACCGTCTTGAATATTTTCTTCAATCATCGAGTCACCGCGTACGCGCAAAGCAAACGTTCGCCCACGTCCCTGCATATCTTTAGGAACCGACACAGTGTCATGACTCAGTATCGCTTCAATTGGTTGGCCGGCGGCGACAATACCAAGTAACGGAATATCGTTCTCCTCACTATTGGTCGATTCCTCGACCAGCTCGATCCCACGACTAACATTCGGAATCCGTTTTATTAAACCTTCTCGCTCCAAGGCAGAAAGGATCCCATGGACACTAGCCGATGATCTCATCTGAAACTGCCGACCGATCTCAGCCATTGTCGGTGGTTCCTGATTCGATTCCATATATCGTCGAATAAAATCGTAGATGCGACGTTGCTTGGCCGTTACAGGCATAGCCCTCTCCTTTTTACGCGCCTAACTCAACCTTATAAATGATTTTCGTTGACAACCGAAAATCGAGCGAACATTCTCGAACAAATCAAGCGCGACGTCAAGCAGTTTTTTGTAAGAGATACAAGGTATGTCGTTGATTTAGCCCGGTGATCGTTTACCCCCTTACGACTCCGAGACGGTCTTGGTAATTTTCGGAGACGAGTAAATTGAACCACCCCACCGGGCTAAAACGACGACATACATACTTCAAGCGATGGGAAGAGGTGTGCATGAACCTTCTCATTCTCTCCAAGCTTCAGCTTGGGGTTAGGCAAGAGGTGAATTTCCATCAACCGTTTTAACGGTTTACGGGATTGCCTTAATAACGTGCCTTTGTGGTTCAAGAGAAACCGTTGAAACGGTTAACCTCTTCAGCAGGCACCGGCTAACCCCAAGCTGAAGAGGGAAGAATGAGAGGGTCTGCAGGCACCGGCTAACCCCAAGCTGGGAGGATACAGCAAGGGAAACAGACGCGGTGTAGCGGCGACGTGACGTAATCGACTTTCAAAGTCAGATAAGCGATTGTGAGCGGCTGTAGCAACGCATGAACCCTCGGTTGAAATATCCGATGGTTGCTACGTGACAAAAGTTCTTTGCACGTACACCCAGGTAGAATTCAATTTGTCGCAATGAAAACTAAATTTTGTTTGACAATTTCTTAAGGTCATCAACGAATCGTCGGAATTCGAGTCGACGAGTTTCGTCATCTGGCGCACGCAAAATAGAGGAGGGATGTACGGTAGCCATTATGTAAAGAGCCAGGGACGATTCTAAAAATTGTCCACGTTGTTGAGTGACACGAAACTTGGCCCCCAAAAGCGCCTGTGCGGCTGTTGCTCCTAATGCGACGATCACTTGAGGTTTAACTAAGGCGATTTCCGCTTCGAGCCACGGACGGCAGGCGTTGATCTCAACAGCATTTGGCTTTTTGTGAATGCGGCGTTTGCCTCGAGGCTCCCATTTGAAGTGTTTGACAATATTGGTGACGTAAGTTTGTTTGCGATCGATACCAGCTTCAGCTAGTGCTTCGTCAAACAGTCGTCCAGCAGGACCAACGAATGGTTTGCCGGTCAGATCTTCTTCGTTTCCGGGTTGTTCTCCCACGAAAAGAATTATTGATTTGCGGCGGCCTTCACCAAAGACGGTTTGCGTGCCTTTCTTCCAGAGGTCGCAGCCTTTGCAGTCGGCGGCTGCTGTTTTAAGGGATGGCAAAGTTAATTGCTCAGGAAAAAAATCCTTAGCAGAAGTTTCTGACGAACGTGATTTGCGCGTAGCCATTGCTCCTAAGCGCACCTTAACAGTTACTCATTTAGGAAATGTGTCGAGTTCATCTTCATCAAAGTTGTACGACTAAACTCGCTATGGTTCCAGTAGGTAGCGAGATGTTTACGGATCGAGTTTTGTAGTGGCAATTATGAGAGCTGCATTTTCAAAAGCTGAGATCGAATCCGACATTGCAGGTCGTTTTGAAAATGCTTTCGGCCTGCAGGAAAAGAAAGCCGCTTTAACCCTTGCGACCGGGATTTCTGAAGTCGACGCTTTGACAGGAGGCATTCCTCGGGGAGCACTTAGCGAAGTGTTTGGTCCGGCTTCGTCAGGCCGCACCAGTTTGTTGCTTTCCATGCTTTCTTACGCAACTTCGCACGATGAAATTTGTGTAATAGTCGATATCAACGACACGTTCGCTCCAACTTCAGCTGTCTCAGCAGGAATCGATTTCGATAGGCTGCTATGGATCCGTTGTGGCGCGAACCTGGAACATGGTTTTAAAGCAACCGATCTTTTATTGCATGCCGGTGGGTTTGGCCTGGTCATACTTGATATGGGTGATGTCGCTGGCAAAGATGCGCGACGAATCATCTCGTCGTGGTGGTATCGCTTTCGACGCACCGTTGAAAATAAACCGACGGCGATAGTTGTAGTGTCTGCTGAAGCATGTACTCGATCCTGTGCTTCACTAACTTTGGAATTGAACGGTGTTGCCGAATGGAAAAAGACAAATGAATCGAACTGCGGAAAACCAAAAGGCAATGTATTGCCAATACGGAATCCTTCTACTTCAGCCTTAGTCCCCCACGCGAACCTTTTGCGATTCAATTCGATAAACGTTATACGACGCCGGCCACTAACGGCTGGTGTAAACAGAACTGAGTTTCGTGGTAATTTTTGATTCGTCGTCGGTAAAATCGCCCCGGGTTCCTCACGTCGTAACCCGTATTCCTGTTTCGAACGCTCCACCCACAACCGGAGATGGGAAATCGCGCGAGAATTCCCTAAAAGCCCATTGACTATTTTCGTCAATTTTCAGTAATCTTCGTTACTGACATTTTAGAGGTGCATTGGGATGTTTGCCTGTATTTATGCTTCAGATCTCTCCGTCCAACTGTCTTTATCCGACTTCGCTTATGATTTTTCACCTCTGATTGAGGAGATAAGTCCGAAAATTGTTGTCATTGATATTGACGGTTGCGAGTTGTTATTTAGCTCTGCTTATCAGCTTGCCAGGGGAGTCGCTGAGCGAGCTCAAAAACCAAGAGTTGATGGTGGATTGGAAACGAAAGTTAATGTTGCATTGGCAGCAAATCCAGATGCCGCGATTCATGCAGCTAAGTTTCTTACGGGTATCACTTTTGTGGCGCCAGGCGAAGAGTTGACGTGCCTCGGTGATTTCCCCTTAAAAGAGTTGGATTGCTCCTTGGTGAATATCGATGAGAAGAGAAGCGACGAAATTTTCGAGACATTAAAACTTTGGGGCGTCCGTACTTTTTACGACTTTGCGAATCTTCCAATCTCAGGTGTCTCTGAACGTCTTGGTCCCGAAGGACTGCGTCTTCAAAAACTCGCCGCTGGAAAAACTGAAAGACATCTAACACTCAAGCAGTCTCCTCCTGTCTTTGCGAGTTCGATCGAACTCGAACATGCCATCGTTGAACTTGAGCCGCTCTCATTTATTTTTGCCCGATTATTAAATCAAGTCTGCGCAAGTCTCAACTCTTATGCGCTGGCAACGAATGAAGTGCTTGTGCGTATGCAACTCGAAAATAACGCTACACACGAACGAAATTTAACGCTGCCTTATCCAATGCGTGATCACAAAGTATTCCTAAAGTTGTTATTGCTCGATACAGAAATGCATCCGCCGCAGTCAGCGATAAAAACCGTCTCGATTTCTTGTGAACCAGTTAAACCACGTGTGCTACAGAATGGTTTATTCATTCCTTTGGCTCCTGCTCCAGACAAGCTTGAGCTAACGCTTGCTCGTCTCACAAAACTTGTAGGCGAAAACAATATCGGCTGTCCGGTAGTACTCGACACTCATCGTCCCGATGCCTTTTCAATTAAGCGGTTTGTTTTAACTACAAAAGATGCTTGTAAACGCCGAAAAAAATCTTCCAATCAGCAATCGACAATCGGCAAGCAGCAAGGTTGTGGCTTTCGCATGTTTCGTCCTCCATTACGTGCAGTTGTAGAAGTTGCCAGTGGTTGGCCTGTGCAGGTTAGTGCGTGGGGTAAGCAGCGAAGTGTGTATGGCAAAGTTGTTAGTTTAGCTGGACCATGGCGATCGACAGGAGACTGGTGGCGCCATGATGAGTGGGCCAGAGATGAATGGGACGTCGCAATTGAGTCGGGAAAAGATCGGCAAGCTCTTTATCGAATTTATCGTGAGTTGAATAGTGGCCACTGGTTTATTGAAGGTAACTACGACTGAAAATGCACGTTGCAAGTGTGATTAGTGTTTGGTTCGGGAATTGTAATGAGTAATTACGTTGAGTTACATGCTCGTTCAGCTTTTAGTTTTTTGGAAGGAGGATCCGTTCCTGAAGAATTGATTGCTGCCGGTAGAGAATTGAACATGACAGCCATGGCTTTGTTGGATCGCAATGGTGTTTACGGATCACCGCGATTCTATATGGCGGGAAAGAAGGTTGGTATTAAGGCACACATTGGCGCCGAGATAAATGTTCGAGGATCAAAGGGTATTTACTCCATTCCGGTGCTGGTTCATAACCGCACTGGTTATCAGAATCTTTGTCGACTGATTACGTTGATGAAGATGCGCGTGCCGAAGCATGCCAAGCCGGAAGAATGTGTGGTTACTTCAGAAGAGATTGCGAATCATGCTGAAGGTTTGGTTTGCATGACAGGAGGAATTGATGGCCCTCTTGCTAAGTCGATCCTTCGTGATGACGTCCATGACACCAAAGACGTTCAATCTACAACTGAATGGTTAGTTGATGTTTTTGGCAAAGGGAATGTTTTTGCCGAGCTTCAGCGACATTACGATCGTGAAGAAGAAGCTCGCAATCAAATTGTTATTGAGGTCGCCCGGCGAAATCATCTTCCCTTATTGGCAACGAATGGAGTTTGTCACGCAATAGCAGCTCGTCGTGAAGTATCGGACGTTTTCACGTGCATACGAAATCATGTGCGCCTGGAGACAGCCGGTCGTTTGCTCGCGCAGAATTCCGAGCGATATCTGAAGTCTGCAGAGACCATGGAAAAACTCTTTGCGGATTTACCAGAAGCGATAGCCAACACCTCCGAATTATCCACTCACCTGGAATTTACACTCGAAGATCTGGGATACGAATTTCCAAAATATCCCGTGGATTCAGGTGAGACGATGACGTCTTTCTTGCGGCAACGCACGGAAGAGGGCGCACGTTCACGGTACACCGGTGAACGTGATGTTCCGTCTTATGATAAAGCTCGTCCGCAAATTGAGCGGGAACTGGCTCTCATAGAAAAACTAAAACTCGAAGGTTATTTCTTAATTGTTTGGGACATAGTTCAGTTTTGTCGTCGTGAGGGAATTTTGATTCAAGGTCGTGGGTCAGCAGCCAATAGCGCTGTCTGTTACGCACTCGGTATAACGGCCGTAGATCCCATCAAAATGGAATTGTTGTTTGAACGGTTTCTTTCTGAAGAGAGAGGCGAGTGGCCGGATATTGATTTGGATCTCCCCAGTGGCGATCAAAGAGAAAAAGCGATCCAATACGTTTATCAACGATACGGGGAACTTGGCGCCGCAATGACGGCAAATGTTATTACCTATCGAGGCCGCTCCGCTGCTCGCGAAGTAGGGAAGGTGCTCGATTTCGATGACGATACGCTGTCCAGGCTTTCAGGACTTGTTCACACGTGGGAATGGAAAGATCCGAAAGATTCGACTGAACGCCAGTTTCGTGATGCTGGTCTCGATTTGCGCCACCCGCGCATCCAGAAATTTTTTCAGCTCTATCAAATGGTCCAGGATCTGCCACGACACCTGGGCCAGCATTCAGGTGGCATGGTGATTTGTCAGGGACAACTCGATTC
>Ga0070671_100005229_pt1 | contig 10344 bp, 9 predicted proteins | sample KBSS73metaG_FD_65341 | JGI IMG/M metagenome (GOLD analysis project Ga0070671, IMG submission 65341) | Switchgrass rhizosphere microbial communities from Kellogg Biological Station, Michigan, USA - KBS S7-3 metaG | ecosystem: Host-associated > Plants > Roots > Rhizosphere > Soil ... | reverse complement strand
CCCTGGACGACGACGTTCGCCGTCATGCCCCACTGGAGCGCCGGGTCGCGGTCGAGGATCGTCGTGCGCACCGCGAACGTGCGCGTGACCGGATCGACGGCTGGCGCGATTTCGCGCACCTTCGCCGGATACACCTTGCCCGGGTTCGCCCACAGCACGACGCCGAGCGCGGTGGCCTGGCGCAGCTCCGCGATGCGATTCTCCGGCACGCTGATCGCAACTTCGCGCTCGTCCTCGCGCGCGAGCTTCATCACCGTCTGCGCGGACGTCACGACCTGGCCCGCCTCGACGCTGGCCGCCGTGATCACGCCGTCGTCCGTCGCGACGAGCGTCGCATAGCCCGCCTGGTTGCGCGTGACGGCCAGCTGCGCCTTCGCCTGCTCGTATTTGGCGCGGTTCGTGTCGAGCGCGTTCTTCTTCTGGTCGAGCGCCGACTCGCTGATGAACTTCTGCCGGAAGAGGTTCTGGTAGCGCGCGTACTCGGCGCTCGCGAACTTGTACTCGGTCTCGGCCGCGGCGGCGGCGGCGGTCTGCGCGTCGGCCTGCAGGCCGACGTCGGCGGGATCGAGCTTCGCGAGCACCTGGCCGCGCTGCACGCGCGCGCCCACGTCGACGTTGCGCGAGATCACCTTGCCGCCGATGCGAAACGCGAGGTCGCTCTCGTGGCGCGGGCGGATCTCGCCGGCGAAGACGGCGGTGTCGGTGAGCCCCTCGGACCTCACCTGCGTGAGCGCCACCGGACGCACCGGCGCGGGCGGCGTCTCGTGCCTGGCGCAGCCGCTCGTCATGGCGACGACGACGGCGAGCGCGGCGAATCCCGCGCGGAGCGAAAACGGGCTCATGCGGCCTCCGTGCTCGTCGCCACGGCAGGCGACGCGAGCCGCTTGCCGATCGTGCCTTCCCACAGCGCGCGGAGCGCGCGGTCGAGCTCGTGCGGATAGTCCATGCGGTCGACCGCGCAGGCGCTGCCAACCCCGTCGGCCTCATCGGCGTGCGCGGACATCTGCCACAGGCCCACGATCAACGCGTAGCTGTGCCGCAGCAGCGCGATGCCGCCGCCGCGCGTCAGTTCGGGAAAATGGCGCTCGAGACCCTCGCCGGCGGCGGCGAGGCGCTCGAACATCCGCGCCTTGAACGCGAGCGCCGCGTCGCGCGGCACGTCGGTCTGCACGAGGCCGAAGCAGCGCGTCGCCAGCGGCAGGAACGTGTCGCGCTCGATCATGTGCGCATGCGTGAGCGCCATGATCGCGGCCAGGCTGACCTTCTCGCGGGACGCGAGCAGCGCGGTCAACGCGCGGAAGAACTCGTCGACGCGGCGTTCGTGCACGGCGAGCAGCAGCTCGTCCTTGCTCGGAAAGTAGAGATACACGGTGCCTTTCGCGAGGCCCGCTTCGTCGGCGACCTCGGCGACGTTGGCGACACGTTCGGGCGCGCGGGCCAGCAGTCGCTCGGCGGCGTCGAGGATCGCGAGATGGCGCTCCTGCTTATCTTCGGTGTGGACGGCACGTTGGCGAATCACCACGGGGACGGCTCCTTGACGCGCTTAACTGACCTGGGGTCACTTGGCCGGAAGCGTAAATGACCTCCGGTCAGTCGTCAAGCTGGCACCTTGACCGATTTCCTCTTTCCGGCCCGAAACGGCGCAGAATGCGAGCCCGGCCCGCGACGCCTGCATCCCGTCGACGATCGAGCGGCCGGTCAAATAAGGGATTCCCATGGGCAAGTACATGTTCCAGGCGCGCTACACGAGCGAAGGCGCCAAGGCGATCGTGGCGGCGGGCGGCACCGCGCGCCGCAGCGCCGTCCAGGCCGCGTGCGAAAGCGTCGGCGGCAAGCTCGAATCGTTCTACTTCGCGTTCGGCGGCGTCGACGCGTTCGTCGTCGCCGACCTTCCCGACGACGTGACGGCGGCGGCGATGGCCATGGCCGTCGGGGCGGCGGGCATGTCGAGCGCCACGACCGTGAAGCTCATCACCCCCGAGGACATGGACAAGGCGGGGAAGATCGCCGTCGCGTACCGCGCGCCCGGGAAGTAGCGGAGGTCTAGACGCGCGGCGCCGCGAACAGCGCGAGCGTCGCGCGCGTGAGATCGCTGTCCGGGTCTGCGTACTCGAGCAGCACGGTGAAGTGGTTGCGCCGCGGGTAGAACCGCGGCGCCGTCATGCCCGGCGGACGGTTGTCGGGCCACGCCTCGAACATCAGCGCCGCCTGCCGCAGGAACTCCGACGTCTCATCGGCGCCGGCCGCGACGAACAGCGGCGCGCGCGTCGTCGGCGCGTGGTGCACCGGCGAGACGGCGCGCGCCTCGCGCTCGTCGAGCTTCAGGTCGGCGTTCATCGTCGACAGGACGAGCGGCTCGAGATCGTGCACGCCGGACAGCGACACGCCCCCGGCGATCGGCGCGGCGTCGAGACCGTAGTGCCGCCAGTCGGTTGCGAGCAGCATCGCGACGATCTGGCCGCCGGCCGAGTGGCCGCTCGCAACGAGCGGCGACGGTGCGCCGTGCGCGGGCCCCTCCTTCACCAGCCACGCGATCGCGCGGCGGCACTCGTCGACGATCGTGGCGATCGTCACGGCCGGGCACAGGTCGTAGTTCACGACGGCCACCGCGTAACCCGCCGCGACGAACGGCTCGGCGACGAATGCATGGTCGGCCTTGTCGAGCGCGCGCCAGTAGCCGCCGTGGAAGAACGCGAGCGTGCCGCGCGCGGGTGTCGCGGGCAGGAACAGGTCGAGCGTTTCCTTCGGATTCGGACCGAAGCGCACGTCCCGCCGCGGTGCGAGCGCGGCGATCGTCGCGCGCGAGCGCGCCGCCCAGTCCGCGAAGTGCTGCGGATGCTCCGGAACGGCAGCGCGGTTGTTGTAGCCGCGCTCGACGAATTCCGGCGTGTATGCGCGCATCGCGCCGCTAGGCGCGCGCCGGCGCGACGACGACCGACAGCGGCGTCAGTCCGTCGACGCGCGCGTCGAGGCGGTCGCCCGGCACGACGGCGGCCACGCCCGACGGCGTGCCGGAGAAGATGAGGTCGCCGGGCAGCAGCTCGTAATACGTCGACAGGAAGGCGATCGTGTGCGGCACGTCCCAGATCATGTCGGCGAGGTCGCCGGTCTGGCGACGCGTGCCGTTGACGTCCAGCGTGATCGCCCCCTTCGCGAGGTGCCCGACGTCGGCGGCGCGATGGATCGGCGCGATCGGCGCCGCCTGCGCGAACGACTTGCCGATGTCCCAGGGCCGCTTCTTCTCGCGCATGTCGTTCTGCAGGTCGCGGCGCGTCATGTCGAGGCCCACGGCGTAGCCGAAGACGAGGGCGTTCGCGCGCTCGGCGGCGACGTTGGCGCCCGCCGCGCCGATCGCGACGACCAGTTCGATCTCGTGATGGAAGTTCTTCGTCGCGGGGGGATACGCGATCTGACCGACGGCCGGCGGGACGACGGCGACGATCGCATCCGCCGCCTTGGTGAAGAAGAACGGCGGCTCCTTCGTCGCGTCGCCGCCCATCTCCTTCGCGTGCTCGGCGTAGTTGCGGCCGACGCAGTAGATGTGGCGCACGGGAAACCGCGCGTCGCTGCCGGCGACGGGCACGAAGGGAATCTCCCACGACGGGACGGCGTAGTTCATCGCGATGACCTCGAAAGTGGACGGGCGGGCTATTCGGCGTCGGGCTGGCGCGACGGCGCCGCCTGCGCGAAGGCGGACAGCGCGTTGCACGCGGATTCGATGCGCACGAGCGTCGGATACGGCGACACGTCGATCTTGAACCGGCGCGCGTTGGCGAGCTGCGGCACGAGGCAGACGTCGGCGAGCGTCGGCGTCTCGCCGTGGCAGAACGTGCCGGTGTCGTCGTCGCGCTCGAGCTGCCGCTCCAGCGCCTCGAAGCCGACGTCGACCCAGTACTTGTACCAGCCGTTGCGCTGCGCGTCGTTCGTCCCGAGCGTGCCGGTCAGGTAGTTGAGCACGCGCAGGTTGTTGAGCGGGTGGATCTCGCATGCGATGTTGAGCGCGATGGCGCGCACCCGCGCGCGGCCGGCGGCGTCGGCGGGCAGGAGCGGCGGCGTCGGATGCGTCTCGTCGAGGTACTCGACGATCGCGAGCGATTGCGTCAGCACGCGGCCGTCGTCCAGCTCGAGCGCGGGGACGAGGCCCTGCGGATTGAGCGCGAGGTAATCCTGCGCGCGCTGGCTGCCCATCCGCAGGTGGACGAACGTGCGCTCGGTCGGCACCACGCCCTTCAGGTTGAGCGCGATGCGGACGCGGTAGGCGGCCGACGAGCGGAAGTAATCGTAGAGGCGCACTGCTAGAAGGCGGAGATGCCGGTCTGCGCGCGACCGAGGATCAGCGCGTGGATGTCGTGCGTGCCCTCGTACGTGTTGACCGTCTCCAGGTTCAGCATGTGACGGATCACGTGGAACTCGTCGACGATGCCGTTGCCGCCGTGCATGTCGCGCGCGGTCCGCGCAATCTCGAGCGCCTTGCCGCAGCTGTTGCGCTTCATGATCGACGTGATCTCGGGCGCGGCCTTGCCTTCGTCCTTCATCCGGCCGAGGCGCAGGCAGCCCTGCAGGCCGAGCGTGATCTCCGTCTGCATGTCGGCGAGCTTCTTCTGCACGAGCTGGTTGGCGGCCAGCGGCCGGCCGAACTGCGTGCGGTCGAGCGTGTACTGGCGCGCCGCGTGCCAGCAGAACTCCGCCGCGCCGAGCGCGCCCCACGCGATGCCGTAGCGCGCCGAGTTGAGGCAGCCCATCGGACCTTTCAGTCCCTGCACGTTCGGCAGCTGGTTCTCGGCGGGCACGAATACGTCGTCCATGACGATCTCGCCGGTGATCGACGCGCGCAGGCTGAACTTGCCCTCGATCTTCGGCGTCGACAGGCCCTTCATCCCCTTCTCGAGAACGAAGCCGCGGACGACGCCGCCGTCGTCCTTGGCCCAGACGACGAACACATCGGCGATCGGCGAATTCGAGATCCACATCTTCGCGCCGGACAGGCTGAAGCCGCCGTCCACGCTGCGCGCCCGCGTCACCATCGAGCCGGGATCCGAGCCGTGATTGGGCTCGGTCAGGCCGAAGCAGCCGATCCATTCGCCGGTCGCGAGCTTCGGGAGGTACTTCTTGCGCTGCGCCTCGCTGCCGTACGTGTAGATGGGAAACATCACGAGCGAGCTCTGCACGCTCATCATCGAACGATAGCCGGAGTCGACGCGCTCGATCTCGCGTGCGATGAGGCCGTAGCAGACGTAGTTGAGCCCCGCGCCGCCGTACTCGGTCGGGATCGTGGGGCCGAGCAGGCCAAGCGCCCCCATCTCGGGAAACACCGACGGATCGCTCGTTTCGTGGCGAAAGGCCTCGCGCACGCGCGGCAGCAGCTTCTCCTGCGCGTAGGCGTGGGCCGTGTCGCGCACCATCCGCTCGTCCTCGGCGAGCTGCTCGTCGAGCAGCAGCGGGTCGTCCCACTTGAAGACGGGCTTGGCGACGGCGTGCAGGCGTTCGGGTGCGTTCAAGGGTGGACTCCGGAGACTCGCGCCCGCGGCGCAGCGCGGCCAGGCACGGCGCGTGGCGGGGACGCGATTATCGCGCCCGCGGCGGGCGGCGTCCATCGTCGTCGCCGGCCACCCGCCGGTAGCGCGTCGCGCGCAGAATATCCCGCACGCTGCGTTCGTGCCCGCCGCCCTCGGATGACCCGATCCCGCCTCGCAACGGCCGTCGCGCTCGCGTGCATGAGTTTCGCCGGGCCGGCGAACGCCGTCGCTTACCTCGATGCACGGTATCGCACCGTCTCCGAGGCCGATTGCGTCGACGCGACGCGCATGATCGCCGAGCTCGCACCGGCGCCCTTGAACGCGACGTATCTGCGCGTCCAGCACGTGGGCGATCCGTCGACGGCCGAGCTCGCCGGCGAGATCGCGAACGTCGTCACGTGGGACGTAGGCGCGCTGTCGGGCCTGCACGTGCCCGTCGCCTCGTACGCGCAGTCGCAGCGCGGCTACCGCGACCTCGGCCCGCCCGATTCCGCGAGCGCGTTCCAGCTCTGGTGCGACGGCGCGGGCTTCGTGCTCGATTCCCGCCGGTTCGCGCACGCATCCCCGCTCACGCTGGAAGGCCCCAGCGTGAGCGTCGCGCGCGATCTCGCCCCGCCCGCCGCGATCTTCGGCAACGCGACGTCGGCGCTGACGATCGAGGCGCGTGTCCGCGTGCCGCGGAGCTGGACTGCGACGCCGCCGCAGGACGACGGCACGGCGCAGGTGAGCTTCTTCTACTACGCGACCGATGCCACGTCGGGTGCGACGTTCGCGCACGTCATCGGCCTGTTCGACAACCGCCCGGCCGGGACGGGTGGCGCCGGCGGCGAGGCGCTCGCCGCCGACGCCTATACGGCCTTTGTCGGGAGCCCGCTCGCCGACGGCGCGCGGTACGTCACGCGCTCGCCCGTGTCCGCCGCGCAGCAGCTCGTGGCCGGCTGGACCGAGCCGCGCCTCTTCCGCGCGCACGTCACGTACGCGCAGTTCGAAGCGATGCTGGCGGAGCTCGGCCACACCGCACTGCCGGGCGTGTCGCTCCACCCGGAGGACTGGCGCATCACGTCGTTCGGCGTCCTGGGCGAGATCTTTCCCGGAACGGGCAGCGCGCACGAGGTCGCGCTCGGCGCGAGCGTGACCGGTCTATCGCTGAGCGAAGCGTCGTACGACATCGCGGCCGCCGCGGTCGTCGAGTTCTACAACGCCGCGCTGGACCATTACTTCGTGAGTGCGCGGCAGGACGACGTCGAGGCGCTCGACTCGGGACGGCTCCCCGGCTGGCGGCGCACCGGCGCGAGCTTCGGCGCGTATCCCGCCTATGTTGCGGGCCTCTCGCCCGTCTGCCGCTTCTACCTGCCGCCCGCATCCGGCGACTCGCACTTCTTCTCGGCCTCGCCCGACGAGTGCGCGGCCGTCGCGACGGCGTTTCCCGACTTCGTCCTGGAGGATGCGCGCGTGATGTTCGTCGACTTGCCGGCGCACGTCTCCGGAACGTGCCCGGCGGGCCGCGTGCCCCTGTACCGGCTGTGGAACGCCAAGGCGTCGACCAACCATCGCTACACGACGAGCCTCGACACACGCGCCGCGATGCTGGCCGCCGGCTGGGTCCCCGAAGGCTACGGCCCGCTCGGCGTGGCGATGTGCACGCCGCAGCTGCCGTGAGGCTTCAGCGCGCCGGCGGATCGGGGACGACGGCGGTCGCCTCGATCTCCACCCGCGCGCGATCCTCGATCAGCGCCTTCACTTCGACCGCCGTCATCGCGGGAAAGTGGCGGCCGACGACTTGGCGGTAGACCGCGCCCAGCGCGCGATAGCTCGCGACGTACTCGCGCTTGTCGACGACGTACCAGGTCAGCCGCACGAGGTGCTCCGGCCGCGCGCCCGCCTCGGCGAGCACGGCGACGACGTTCGAGAGCGCCGTGCGCGCCTGCGCGACGAAGTCGTCCGACTCGAATTGCTGCTGCGCGTTCCAGCCGATCTGCCCGCCGACGAACACCTGGGTGCCGCGCGCGGCGACACCGTTGGCGTACCCGCGCGGCGGCGTCCAGCCCTTCGGTTGCAGGATCTTCATGCCGCCACCCGCTGGCGCAGGCGAAAGCGCTGCAGCTTGCCGGTCTCGGTGCGCGGCAGGCGGTCGACGTACTCGATCGCGCGCGGATACTTGTACGGCGCGATCGTCGCCTTGACGAACGCCTGCAGCGCCGCCGTCATCGCGGCGTCGCCCGCGTGGCCAGGCTTCAGCACGACGAACGCGGTGACGACCTGCCCGCGCTCGGCGTCGGGCAGTCCCACGACGCCGCACTCGGCCACCGCGGGATGCAGGAGCAGCGCGCCTTCCACCTCCGGCCCGGCGATGTTGTAGCCGGCACTCACGATCATGTCGTCGGTGCGCGCCTGGTAGACGAAGTAGCCGTCGTCGTCCTGCAGGTACGCATCGCCGGTGTAGTTCCAGCCGTCGCGCACGTAGTCGCGCTGGCGCGGGTCGTCGAGATAGCGGCAGCCGGTCGGGCCCTTGACGGCGAGCCTGCCGACGCGCCCGGGCGGCAGCGGCTGCCCCGCGTCGTCCATCACGCACGCGCGATAACCGGGGACGGCGACGCCGGTCGCGCCCGGCCGCGCGCCCGCCTCGTCGTGCGAGATGAAGATGTGCAGCAGCTCCGTCGAGCCGATGCCGTCGATGATCTCGATGCCCGTCGCATCCTTCCACAGCTGGCGTGTCGCCGCGGGCAGCGGCTCGCCGGCAGCGACGCACTTGCGCAGCGACGACAGGTCGTGCGCCGCCGCCTGGCCCGCCATCGCGCGGTACGACGTCGGCGCGGTGAACAACACCGTCGCGCGGTGCGCCGCGATCTCGGCAAGCAGCTGGTCGGGCGACGGCCGCTCGACCAGCAGCGTGCCGGCGCCGATGCGCAGCGGGAACAGCAGCAGTCCCCCCAGCCCGAACGTGAACGCCAGCGGCGGGCTGCCGATGAAGAGGTCGTCGGGCGAGGCGCGCAGCATGTGCCGCGGCCAGCAGTCGCAGGCCGCGATCAGGTCGCGGTGGAAGTGCATCGTCCCCTTCGGCGTGCCGGTCGTGCCCGACGTGAAGGCGATGAGCGCGGTGTCGTCGGCGGCGGTGTCGACGGCGTCGAACGTCTCGGGCTTGGCGCGCGCCCGCGCCTCGAGCCCATCGGCCGCGTCGCCGCCGAACAGGGCGACGTGCGCAAGCGACGCGCACGCCGGCTGCGCGGCATCCAGCTCGGCGACCAGGCGCGCGTCGCACAGCGCATGCGAGATCGCCGCCTTGCGCACGATGTCGGTGAGCTCCTTCGCGCGCAGCAGCGGCATCGTGGCGATGGCGATGCCGCCGGCCTTGACGACGCCGAACCAGCACGCCGCCATCGCCGGCGAGTTGGGCCCGCGCAGCAGCACGCGGTTGCCCGGCACCAGCCCGAAGTCCTCGGTCAGCACGCGCGCGATGCGGTTCGCGCGCGACGCGAGCTCGGCGTACGTCCACCGCGGGCCGTCGGGCGCCGCGACCGCGAGGCGCGACCCCATGCCGCGCGCGACCGCGTCGTCGAGCAGCACCGCGGCGGCGTTCATCCGCGGCGGATAGACGAGCTCGGGGCGGTCGAAGATCAGTTCCGGCCATGCGTCGCGCGGCGGCAGGCGGTCGCGCGCGAACGTGTCGACGTGGGCGGTGTAGGTCATGGCGTCCTCAGGAGGTCGCGTCCGATGATGAGCCGCTGCACTTCCGACGCGCCCTCGTAGATCCGCAGCGCGCGGATGTCGCGGTACAGGCGCTCGACGATCGCGCCGGCCACCACGCCCTGCCCGCCGTGCAGCTGCAGCGCCTGGTCGATGACGCGTTGCGCCGCTTCGGTGGCCGTGAGCTTGGCGATGGCGGCTTCACGCGTCGTCCGCGCCTTCTGCACGTCGCGCTGCCACGCGGCGCGATACACGAGCAGCGCGGCGCCGTCGACGGCCGCCGCCATGTCGCCGAGCGCCGCCTGCGTCAGCGGCAGGTCGGCGAGCGTGGCGCCGAACATCCTGCGCCGCCGCGCGTGGGCGATCGCCTCGTCGAGCCCGCGCCGCGCGAAGCCCACCGCCGCCGCGCCGACCGACGCGCGAAAGATGTCGAGGGTGCGCATCGCGAGCTTGAATCCTTCGCCTTCCGCGCCGATGCGCGCGTCCCGCGACACGCGGCAGCCGCGGAACTCGAGCCGTGCGAGCGGATGCGGCGCCATCACGTCGATGCGTTCGGCGACGACGAGGCCGGGCGCGTCCGCCGGCACGACGAACGCGGAGATCCCCTGCGTGCCGGTGCTTGCGCCGGTCCGCGCGAACACGCAGTACACGTCGGCGATGCCGCCGTTGGAGATCCACGTCTTGCAGCCGTCGAGCAGGTAGCCGTCGGCGTCGCGCGTTGCGTGGGTGGACAGCGCACCGACGTCTGACCCGGCGTCGGGCTCGGACAACGCGAACGCCGCGATCGCACGGCCGTCGGCGACGCGCGGCAGCCATTGCGCGCGCTGTTCGTCGCTGCCGGCAAGTGTGATGGGCCCGGCGCCCAGCCCCTGCATCGCGAATGCGAAGTCGGCGAGTCCGTCGCGGTAGGCGAGCGACTCGCGCAGCACGCACAGCGCGCGCGAGTCGAGCGACGGCAGCGCGCCACCGTGCGCCGCGGGAACGCAGTAACGCAACAGGCCGCCGCCGCCCAGCGCGCGCACGAGGGCGCGGCAGCGCGCGTCGACCGCGGGGCGGTCCTCGTGCGCGTCGGCGGCGGGCGGCAGCGCGACGCCGTCGAGCGTGGCCGCCAGCGCTCGGTGCGCCGCGTCGAAGAACGGCCAGG
>Ga0070671_100005227_pt1 | contig 10347 bp, 10 predicted proteins | sample KBSS73metaG_FD_65341 | JGI IMG/M metagenome (GOLD analysis project Ga0070671, IMG submission 65341) | Switchgrass rhizosphere microbial communities from Kellogg Biological Station, Michigan, USA - KBS S7-3 metaG | ecosystem: Host-associated > Plants > Roots > Rhizosphere > Soil ... | reverse complement strand
ACCGCGGCGGCGATGCGAGCATCGAGACGATCTCGCTCCGCCAACAATGCGAGCAGTTCGTCCGCCATGTCCCAATCGTACACATGTTCGATCCGCTGATCAACCGAAAACCCAACGGAATCAAGGGTTTCTGACGTTCGTTTGGGCGCTTGTGTGGCTTGAGGTTGCGCCTCAGCCCGGGAGACCCGGCGGCATGTTGAACGTGTAGCACTTCTCCTCGACGCGCTCGCTGATGCGCCAGCCGGGGGACGTGCGCATGTAGCTGTCGCGGTACCAGAGGCCGCAGAAGAAAACGTGCTCGGTGCCGTCGGCCAAGGGCAGCACCATCGGGTTGTGGCAGACCGTGACGCCGGTGGCCCGATCGCCGTCGAGCGTGACCTTGCTCGTCGAGACCATGTGGTAGTAGCTCGAGAACATCGGCATCGTCGTCTGCAGGAACTCCTTGATCTCGGCGTACTTGCCGGCCGGACCACCGAAGACCGTGTAGTCGATGAACGCGTCCTCGGTGAACACGTCGTCGAGCTCGTCGAAGTTCCGGAAATCGATGGCGTGGCTGTACGCGACGAGCAGCTCCTGGATCTCCAGGCGGTCCGAGATCTCCTCCAACGTCTTCATGGCTCTCCCCCCGAGCGGTCAACGACCGCTACAGCCAAGCAGACCCGATGACCTCGAGGCGCTCCGCGCCGGTGACGTGCGCGGGGTGGTGCGCGAGCAGGCCGCGCAGCTCGAGCTCGGCGGCGAGCACGTCGAGCACCTGCATCGCCGCCTCGTGGGCCCGGTCGGAGACCCGGCGCTGCCGGAACCGCACGCCGAGCTCGGATTCCGCGGCGGACCACTGGCTCAGCTCGAGCTCGACGCGGTGCCGGCGCCGACCGACCTTCAGCACCGCAGGGCAGCGCCGCAGGAGGAGGTCGCCGGAGCCGACGTCGCCGACACCGGCCCCGACGACGTGCAGCACGGCGCGGGCGCTGGCGGGCACGAGCCAGCGCGCCGGATCGGACGAGCGGTATTGCCGGTCGGCGCGGCAGGCGTCGAACACCTGCTGCGCCAGCTCGGACGGCACGGCGACCACGTGGGAGACGTAGGTGGTGGCACTGGGTTGCGTGTCGATCACCTCACCATCGTGGCGGGTGCGGTTTTCGCGTCGGTCAGGGGGCGATGAGGACGGGATGAAGCCCCGGTGACGCTTGTGTGAGAGACAGACGTCACGTCGAACCGATCAGCTCGACGTGCGCGCCGCCGATGAGGCGACGGCCCTGGTCCGGCACGGGACCCGTCGCGCTCGCGGCGCGGCGAAGTAGGGCCGATGTCTCAGATCTGGCCTGTGGATGACGACCAGCGCACGGACGAGTGGATCTCGTTCACGAAATGGCACACCCGCCGTGAGGCGGGCTCGCAAAGCCACGGGGCCCAAATCCGGGTCAGCCGGGCTGCCGAAAACCACAAGGAGAGTGGGATGAAGAAGCTAGGGAAGGCACTCGGAGCGGTCGCCATCGTCGGTGCGATCGCCGCCGGCGGAGCCGCGTTCACGGAGAGCAACTCGCTGCCCGCGGCCAACGTCGCCGGCTACGGGAGCGTCACCGTCACGGGCGTGACCGCGACTTCGGTCACGTACACGCTCAACGGCGTCGGCGACACCATCACGGCGGTGAACCTCGTGCTCACGGGGGACACCACGCCGGACACCATCAAGTTCGCGTTCAACGCGGAGAACACGGTCACCTGTGACGACGCCGGCACGTTCGCCGCCGGCTCCACCACCTACGCCTGCACGGCCAACCACGTCGTCAGCACGGTGACGGATTTCCACCTCGTCGCCACGAACACCAACTAGCAGTCGGGGCAGGGGGCGGGCCGGCGGCCCGCCCCCTGCCTGCGGTCCAACGGGAAGCTCCATGCGCCACACCTGGGTACGAGCACTGAGCGGGGCGGCGTTGGCCGTCGGTGCCGTTGCCGTCGTCCTCCTGTGGCCGTCCAGCCTCGGCGGGAGCACGTCCTTCGTCACCACCCACGGCATCTCGATGGAGCCGTGGATCCACCAGGGCGACCTGGTGCTCGTGCGCAACGCCTCGACCTTCCATGTCGGCGAGGTGGCCGCGTACCGCAGCAACACGCTGCACGGCTCCGTGGTGCTCCACCGGATCATCGGTCGTGACGGCACCCGCTACATCTTCCAGGGCGACAACAACAAGTTCGTCGACCCGGAGCACCCGACGCAGCAACAGATGGTCGGCCGCCTCTGGGTGCACGTGCCGAGGGGCGGATTGATCACCAAGGACATCCGTCCGGTGCTCCCCTGGCTCGTCGGCGCCGTCGGCCTCTTGAGCGCGGCGGGGACCACCCACCGCAGCCGAAAGCGACGGCGACCACCCGCGCACCTCGCGCCGCGCGGCGCACGGCTCTCTTCGACGCGATCGTGGCGCACCGTCACGATCGCGTCTGCCGCGTGTGCCGGGACGTGCGTCCTCGTCGGCGCGCTGGCGTTCGGCCAACCGACGTCGAAGGCCGGGCTCGACGTGCAGCGCTACACCCAGTCGGCATCGTTCGGCTACGACGCACCCGCGCCGACCGGCTCGGTGTACCCGAGCGGACGCGTGAACAGCGGCGACCCGGTGTTCCTCCGCCTCGTGGACGGGCTCGACGTCGGCGTCGACTACCGGTTCAAGACGACCGCACAGCACGACGTGCACGGGACGATCGCGATGGACGCCGTCGTCTCCGACCAGACCGGTTGGCGACGTGTCATCCCCCTCGCCGCGCCCACCTCGTTCACGGGCGACAAGGCGCACGCGTCGGCGCACCTCGACCTCGCGCAGGTCCGCGGCCTCGTGGCCGACGTCCAGGCGACGACGGGCGTGCGCTCGGCGAGCGAGCGGGTGTCGCTCGTCCCCACCGCGCGCGTGACCGGCACCGTCGGTCAGCAGGAGATCGACGAGACGTACACGCCATCCCTCGACTTCTCGCTGGACGCGTTGCAGCTGCGCGTGAGCAGCGCGAAGGCCAAGGACCCGCTGCACGCCAGCGAGGCGGCGGCGCTGTCGCACGTGAGGAGCGCGCCCCGCCACCTGACCGTGCCGGTCGTCAAGCAGCAGGTGCCGGTCCGCACGGCCCGCACGCTCGCCGTGCTGTTCGGCGTTCCGGCCCTCGCGTCGGCCGCCGTCGGCGGCGTCGTGCTGCGCCGCCGCCTCAAGGGCGAGGTCGAGCGCATCGAGCTGCGGCACGGTCGGCGCCTGGTCCCGGTCGTCGGATCACCGAGATCGGCCCACGTCGTCGAGCTGACGTCCATGGAGGACCTGGCCCGCCTCGCCGAGCAGCTCGGGAACCTGATCCTGCACCGGGCGACGTCGCACGGCCACGACTACCTGGTCCAGGCCGAGGGCGGGATGGTGTACCGCTACACGGCCGCCGACCACGCCGGGCCGACGCCGAAGCGCGCCTTCGAGCTCTGACGAGGTCAGACGACGCTGTGCGGATCGAGCGCGACCAACGCGCCGTGCACGAGCCGCGCCGCGACCTGCAGCCGACTCGTCTCCGGCGTCAGCGTCGGGTCGGCGCACTCGTCGGCCCACGCGTGCCGCAGGTGGCGCTCGAGGGCGGACAACCCCTCGCGCGCCATCGCGACCGGCTCGGCCGGACGCTCCCGACCCTTCAGCGAACGGGTGTCGGCGAGCGCCGCTCGCGCGGCCGCGTCGACGTGGGAGGTGCGCTTGGCCGCGTACATCGCCTCGTCGGCGCGCGCGAGCAGATCCTCGGCGCTCCGGTCGTGGCGCGTGCCGACCGCGACGCCGATGCTCACGGCGACCGGGATCCGGTCGGGTTCGCAGGACCGTTCGATCGTCTCGCGCATGCGACCGGCGAGCTGGTGCGCCTCCTCCAGGTCGTGGAGCTCCTCGCACAGCACGGCGAACTCATCGCCACCGACGCGGGCGACGGCGTCGTTCGGACGCACGGCCTGCACGAGCTCGCTCGCGATCCGGCAGAGGACCCGGTCGCCGGCTCGATGACCATGGGCGTCGTTGACCGCCTTGAACCCGTCGAGGTCGAGGAACACCACGGCGGTGCTCGTCGCGCGACGTTCGCCGCGCCGGAGGGCCCCGTCGACGAGGCCGAGGAACTCGGATCGGTTGAGCAGGCCGGTGAGCGGGTCATGCGTGGCTCGTTGCCAGAGGTCGGCTTCCCGTTGCTTGTCGTCCCCGATGTCGGCGACGCACACCGTCAGGCTCCCCGGCCCGCACGGTTGCCACCACCAGCGGGACCAGCGCCGCTCGTCGCGACGGATGAGGCGGACGTCGGCTTGACCAGAGGTGCCTTGGGCCAGGGCGTGGCGCAGCATGCCGAGGAGCACCGGCTCGTCGACGGCGTCGACCGCGCTCGGCCAGTCGTCGACGTCGATCTCGGCGCCACCGAACAGCGCATGCCACGCGGCGTTGACGGTCACGGCTCGGCCGTCGCTGTCGAGCACGAGCGTGGCCAGCGGAAGCGCCTGCACCGGCACGGAGCCCTCGTCCTCGACCGGCCGAGCCGCCGCGTGGCCGGCGGAGCGGACCACGAACGGCGTGGCGTTGGCCGCGCTCGACGCCCGAGGCCGGACGGCCTTCATCGGCGGTCCTGCCCCGCGTAGGGCGCTGGTGCGGCGAGCGCGTCGAGCGCCGCCGCCGCGCCGAACGCGTTCTGCGCGGCGTCGTAGAGGTAGACGAACTGGACCCCGTCGAGGTCCTTCCGCGAGACGAGCTCGTTGATGCGTCGGGCCGCCCGCCGCAGGTCACGGGCGAGCACATCGATGTCGGTCGCCGCCATGTTCATCCCTGCACCTCGGGACGGACGAGCTGAGCGAGCGCGGCATCCACCGCGGTCTGTTGACGAACTGCGGGCCGGTCCATGTGGCTTCCCCTCCGGGCGCGTGATCGGAATCGATGCGCCGCCGGGGACTGGGGCGGGCGAAGCTCCGCAGGGACCAGTGCGGAAGAGAAAAGGTATCGCCGTTCCGGCCGTTCGACAAGGGGTGAATCTCGCGTCGCGACGACAATCAGGTCTACTCCTTCGCGCTGCGGGGGATCATGCTGAGCACAGTGGGCGAACCGGCGAGCCGGACGGGGCAGGACTTCTCGGGGCTGGACTTCCGAGCCCTGTTCGAGGCGGCGCCCGGCCTGTACCTGGTGCTGTGGCCGGACCTCACGATCGCGGCGGCGAGCAACGCCTACCTGGCCGCGACGCGCACCGATCGCCCATCGATCCTCGGTCGCCGGATCTTCGACGTGTTCCCCCGCAACCCGGACGACCCCGACGGCTGTGGCGTCGAGAACCTGCGGGCGTCGCTCGAGCGCGTGCGGTCGAGGTGCGTGCTCGATGTGATGCCGGTGCAACGATACGACATCCCGCGCCCTGCGGCCTTGGGCGGCGGCTTCGAGGAGCGGTACTGGAGCCCGGTCAACTCACCGGTCCTGACCCCCGACGGCGCGCTCGCGTGGATCATCCACCGCGTCGAGGACGTCACCGACTTCGTGCGGCGCAAGGAGTCGAACGACCACCGCAGGGAACGGATGGAGCCCGAGGTCGTCACCCATGCCGCGGAGGCGGCCGAGGCCAGTCGTCAACTGAAGGAGGCGAACGCCGAGCTCGCCGTCCTGTACGAGCGAACACGCGAGCTCGACCAGCTCAAGAGCCAGTTCTTCGCCAACGTCAGCCACGAGCTGCGCACGCCGCTGGCGCTCATCCTCGGACCGGCGGGTCAGCTGCTGGCCGACAAGGATCTCAGTGCCTCCGCTCACGCGTACGTCGAGCTCATCGACCGCAGCGCCCGGCTCCTCCTGAGCCACGTGGAGGACCTGCTCGAGGCGGCGCGGTTGGAGGTCGGGAAGGTCGACGTCGTGTACGTGGACGTCGACCTGGCCGTGCTTGCTCGCCGCGTCACGGGGCTCTTCGAGTCGGTGGCCGCCGACCGCGACATCCGCTTCACCGTCGCCGCCGGGGAACCCGTGCCCGTGCAGGTCGACACGCTGTCCACGAGCCGCGTCCTGATCAACCTGCTGTCCAACGCCTTCAAGTTCACGCCGCCGGGTGGTGTCGTCCGGCTCGCGCTGCGGACCGACGGTGCCGACGCCGTGACCATCGAGGTCGCCGACAGCGGCCCGGGTGTCGAGCACGCGCACCGAGATGCCATCTTCGACCGATTCTTCCGGGCCGATCTCGGCAGCGGTCGTCGACCCACCGGCACGGGGCTCGGGCTCAGCATCGCCAAGGAGCTCGTCGAGCTGCACGGCGGCTCCCTCACCGTCGGCGACGCGCCCGAAGGCGGTGCGCTGTTCGTCGTGACACTCCCCCGGCACGCACCGGCCGGCGCCCGGTTCCGCGAATCCGAGGAAGACGTCGAGGCGAACGAGCGCATCGACGCGGGCCCGCTGCCGGCGCCGCGTCGCGCGCCGGCGCACGAGGGGGAACCGGTCGTAGATCCGGAGCGGCCGCTCGTCCTCGTCATCGAGGACAACGCCGACCTGAACGACTTCCTGTGCGGGACCCTCGCCGCGCAGTACCGCGTCATCGGGGCCACGACGGGCCCGGCCGGCCTCGAAGCGGCCCAGCAGCGGCATCCGCAGCTCATCCTCTGCGACATGATGCTTCCGGGGATGAGCGGCGACGAGGTGCTGCGTCGCGTGCGCGACGACGCCGCGTTGCACCACGTGCCGGTCATCGTGCTCACGGCGAAGGCCGACGACGCGCTGCGCGTCCGCACCTTGCAGGAAGGTGCCGACGACTACCTCATGAAGCCCTTCGGCGTCGAGGAGCTCCGCGCCCGCGTCGGCAACGCGCTGGCGAACTACCAGGAGGCCGAGGCGCTGCGCAGCAGCGAGGCGCAGGCGCAGCGAACCACCGCGCAGCTCCAGGCCGCGTTGCAGAGCCGCATCATCATCGAGCAGGCCAAGGGCCTGATCGCCGCCGAGCGGGGGATCAGCCTCGACGACGCCTTCGACGTGCTCCGGAAGCACGCGCGGCACAAGGGCGTGAAGCTCCACGCGCTCGCGCAGGCCGTCGTCGAGCTCGGCTTGCGCCCCTGAGCCACCCTTGCCGGGTGGGAAACCGCAGGTCAGACGGGGTCCACCATCCTGTCACACCCCCGTCGTACGTTCGTTCGCATGGACGGCGACGCCCTGCTCGAGCGATTGACGGAGGCCCAGGCTCAGGCGGTGGCCAGCGACGGCGCCCCCCTGTGCATCCTGGCGGGCGCCGGCTCGGGCAAGACGCGCGTGCTCACCCGGCGCATCGCCTGGCGCGTCGCCACCGGTTCGGCGGATCCGCGCCACGTCCTCGCCCTCACGTTCACGCGCAAGGCCGCCGGCGAGCTGCGCATCCGGTTGGGCCAGCTGGGCGTGCGCGACGGCGTCGCCGCCGGCACCTTCCACGCCATCGCCTACGCCCAGCTGCGCCAGCGGTGGGCCGACACGGGCGAGTCGCCACCGGCGCTGCTCGAGCGCAAGGCCGGCTTCCTCGCCCGGCTCGTGGGTCCTCGCGGCGGGCGCGACGCCGCCGTCCAGCCCATCGACCTCGCGGCCGAGATCGAGTGGGCGAAGGCGCGGATGGTGACGCCCTCGCAGTACGAAGCGGCGGCGCTGGCGGCCGGCCGCACACCACCGCTGTCGGTGTCGGCGATGGCCGCGCTCTACGAGCGCTACGAGGCCGAGAAGCGCCGCCGCGGCATGGTCGACTTCGACGATCTGCTGCTGCGTTGCGTCCAGGCGCTGCGCGACGACACCGCGTTCGCCGCCGCCCAGCGCTGGAGGTTCCGCCACCTGTTCGTCGACGAGTACCAGGACGTCAACCCCACGCAGGCCGCGCTGCTCGCCGGCTGGCGCGGCGAGAGCAACGACGTGTGCGTCGTGGGCGACCCGAACCAGGCCATCTACTCGTGGAACGGCGCCGACCCCGCGTACCTGGTGGAGCTCACCCGCCGCGAGCCGGGCGCCACCGTCGTGCGGCTCGACGACAACTTCCGCTCCAGCCCGCAGGTCCTGGCCGTGGCGTCCACCGTGCTCGCCGGGGGCGGCATCCGGGCCGAGCTGCGCCCGCACCGAGCCGACGGCCCGCTGCCCACCGTGCGCGCCTACGCGAGCGATCGCGACGAAGCGCGCGGGGTGGCGCGAGCCGTGCGCGGCAAGCACCGCCCGGGGACGCCGTGGTCGCGCCTCGCGGTGCTCGCCCGCACCAACGCCCAGACGGTGCTGCTCGAAGAGGCGTTCCGCGAGGCCGGCATCCCGTTCCGCGTGCGCGGCGGCGGGGCGTTCCTGCAGCAGCCGGAGGTGCGCACCGCGCTCGAGACCATGCGCCGATCGGGCGGCCCGCTGGCGGCCCGGCTGGCCGATCTGGAGGTCGACGCACGCGTCGGGAGCGACGACGACGGTCCCGCTGCCGATCGGCGGGCGGTCCTCGCCGAGCTCGTGCGCCTCGCGCGCGAGAACCTGGCCGTCGATGCCAACGCCACCGTCGACGGCTTCCTCGGTTGGCTCACCACCGCCATGGGCAACGACGCCGGCGACACGCGCGCCGATGCGGTCGACCTCGCCACCTTCCACGCGGCCAAGGGCCTCGAGTGGCCGGTCGTGTTCCTCGTCGGGCTCGAGCGGGGCCTGGTGCCGATCGGTCACGCCAAGACGGATGCCGGCGTCGACGAGGAGCGGCGCCTCCTCTACGTCGCCATCACCCGCGCCGAGGAGGAGCTCCACTGCTCGTGGGCGCGGGAGCGCACGTTCGGCAGTCGCTCGGTGCCGCGCCAACCGTCGCCGTGGCTCGACGACATCCAGGCGGCCCGGGCCGCGCTCTCGGGCGGCGGGTCGACCACCGACCTGCGCGAACGCGTCGCCGCCGAGCGCCTGAAGCTGCGGTCCACCGACGGCGGCCGCGCCGGGAGCCGTCGCAACGTGACGGTGGGCGCCAACGCCGACCCGGGCGTGCTCACCGCGTTGAAGGCGTGGCGCAGCGCGGCGGCGCGCGCGGCCGGCGTGCCGGCGTTCGTGATCTTCCACGACACGACGCTCGCCGCCGTGGCCGAGGCGCAGCCGTCCACGCGCGCGTCGCTGCTCCAGCTCCCGGGCCTCGGCCCGGTCAAGGCGGAGCGGTACGGTGACGACCTGTTGCGGGTCGTCGCCGAGCACCGCGCTTCATGAAGCTCGTCGTCGACGAGATCCTGCCGGGCGCGCCCGACGACGTGCTCGACGCGTTCACCGACACCGCCTTCCTCGCGTCGCTGCACGAGCTCGAGAAGATCGGCGCGCCGGAGGTGCTCGGCCAGCAGCGCGAGGAGGGCATCGTCCGCCAGCAGGTGCGCTACCGCTTCGTCGGCGACCTCTCCCCCCTCGTCACCGCGGCCGTCGACCGCAACAAGCTGGTCTGGGTCGACGAGCACGTGTACGACCTCCCCGGCCACCGCGCCACGTTCACGATCACGCCGGACCACTACGGCGAGCGGTTCGACTGCCACGGCCGCGAGCAGTTCCTGGCGGTGGCCGAAGGAACCGCCTGGCACGTCGAAGCCGATCTCAAGGTGCGGTGGCCCATCGTCGGCGGGTTGGTAGAGAAGGCCATCGCGGCCGGCCTGCGCGACACGATGGCGGCGGAGGTCAGCTTGGTCGGGCGTTGGCTCGACGGGCGTTGAGCTCCTCGAACCTCTCGCGGCCCACCGCGATGAAGATGCCGTCGGACTCGGCGCACAGCTCGTCGCCGGCCCACAGCTCGGCCGAGCAGAAGTGCTTGCGGCCCTCGACCCGATCGAGGCGGGCTTCGAAGCGCAGCGCTCGTCGCAGGGGTGTCGGCCGGCGGTAGCGGATCGTGAGCGTGCCCGTCATCGCCGGGAGACCGCTCGTCGCGTTGGCCAGGCCGAGCACCTCGTCGAACGCGGCCGCCACGAAACCACCGTGCACGCACCCGGGCGGACCTTCGTAGGCCCCGTGGAAGGTGACCGTGGCGCGGACGACGTCGCCGTCGACCTCCATCACCATCGGCGGCGCCACCGGGTTCGCCTCCCCCGACATCGGGCTGTGGTCGAAGAACTCGCGCGGGTTGCCCGCGTTGGCGGGCTCGGCGAAGCCTTCGTAGGTGCGCCCGTGGGGGTAGGTGCCGAGCGTCTCGGCGAACGCCTCCATCCGGTCGGCGGCGGTGGCGAGGAGGTCGGCCGGCGCCGAGGTGGCGACGAGCCGGTCGATGACGACGCGCGAGGCCGCCGCCAGCCGCCGCCGGACCTCGAGCTGCGACTCGTCAGTCATGGGCGGCGACCGTAGCGTCAGCGAAGTCGGCGACCAGCGGTGCGTGGTCGGACGGCTTCTGCCCCTTGCGGGCGTTGCGGTCGACCAGCACCCACGA
>Ga0070671_100005225_pt1 | contig 10348 bp, 10 predicted proteins | sample KBSS73metaG_FD_65341 | JGI IMG/M metagenome (GOLD analysis project Ga0070671, IMG submission 65341) | Switchgrass rhizosphere microbial communities from Kellogg Biological Station, Michigan, USA - KBS S7-3 metaG | ecosystem: Host-associated > Plants > Roots > Rhizosphere > Soil ... | reverse complement strand
GCTGGGCCGGCCGGCTCGTGGCCCTCGCCGCGGCGATGGCGATGGCGAGCATCCTCGTGGCCGATGCCACGTGCTCGCCGCGCGTGCTCTACGCCATGGGTCGCGACGGTCTCATTCCCCGACGGCTCGGCCTCGTGCACGGCGCGTTCGGCACGCCGTGGATCGCCATCGCCGTGTACGCCGGGATCTGCGGCGCGCTCACCGCGTCGGGCACCTTCCGGCAACTGGCGGTGCTTGCCAGTGCGGGCACGCTCCTGCTGGACCTGGTGATCGCGATGGCCGTGCTGCGGCTCCGTGCACTGGGCGTCAGGGCCGAGGCGCCGCCCTTCGTCGTGCCGGGCGGCCCGCTCGTGCCCATCATTGCCGCCGGCGCGGTCGTGGTCCTGCTGTCGACCCTCACGCGGGTCGAACTGCTGGCGACCGGCGGACTGGTCGTCGTGGCGGCCGGGGGGTATCTGATGTCGCGGCTGGCCGGGGTGGAAAGGCCCCGCTGAGGGGCCTATCTTCGGCCCTGTCCGTCCGACACTCATTCCGGGGTTTTCCGTGCCCGATTCCGACAATACCACGCCCGTCCTGCTCGCCGCCGTCCGTACGCCCATCGGGCGCTTCCTCGGCGGGCTCTCATCCTTCAGTGCGCCGCAACTCGGTGGCCTGGTGATCCAGGACGTGGTGCGCCGCGCCGGTCTCGCGCCCGAAGCCGTCGAGGAAGTGTTCATGGGCCAGGTGGTGCAGGGCGGCTCGGGACAGGCTCCGGCCCGCCAGGCGCTCATCAAGGGCGGCATCCCGTCCACCACCTCCGCCGTGACGATCAACGAGGTGTGCGGCTCGGGCCTTCGCGCCGTGATGCTCGCCGCGCAGGCCGTGCGCGTGGGCGATCGCGCGTGCGTCGTCGCGGGCGGCCAGGAATCGATGTCGTCCGCGCCGCACTACGTCTACGGCATGCGGAACGGCGTGAAGGCCGGCAACCAGACCATGGTGGACGGCATGATCCACGATGGCCTCTGGTGCTCGTTCGGCGGCAACCACATGGGCGAGTACGCCGAGTACACCGCTGAAAAGGCGTGCGTCAGCCGCGCCGAGCAGGACGCGTTCGCGCTCGAGAGCCACCAGAAGGCGCTCGCCGCGCAGGAGGCGGGCCGGTTCGCGGCGGAGATCCTGCCGGTCACCGTGGCCGGCAAGAACCCGATCACCGTCTCGGCCGACGAGTCGCCGCGCAAGGACACCAGTGCGGAGAGTCTCGCCAGGCTGAAGCCGGCGTTCCGCAAGGATGGCGGCACCGTCACGCCGGGCAATGCGCCGGGCCTGAACGACGGTGCCAGCGCCGTGGTCGTGGCGTCCCTTGCATTCGCGAAGGCGAACGGGTTGACGCCGCTCGCGAAGATCACCGCCTACGCCACCGGTGGCGGCGATCCGCGCGACCTCTTCTTCGCGCCCATCGAGGCGGTGCGCAACCTCATGGCGAAGGCCGGCACCTCGATCGGCGACTACGACCTGATCGAGGCGAACGAGGCGTTCGCCGTGCAGGCCATCGCCGACGGCCGGGCGCTCGGCTGGGACTGGGACCGCGTGAACGTGAACGGCGGTGCGGTGGCCCTGGGTCATCCCATCGGCGCCAGCGGCGCCCGGGTGCTGACCACGCTGGTGCACGCGCTGCGCGACCGGAAGCAGGCCACCGGCCTCGCGACGCTCTGTCTCGGCGGCGGCAACGCCGTCGCCCTCTCGGTGGAGATGCTCTGATGCCGCTCACGAACCAGCCGGCTGTGCCCGCCCTGACCGCATCGCCGTCGTCCACCGCGCGAAACGTGGTGGCGATCGCGCTCGCGGCACTCGTCGTCGCCGTCGCGGCGCAGATCGTGGTGCCGCTGCCGCTCACGCCCATTCCGTTCACGCTGCAACCGCTTGCGGTGCTCGTGGTGGGCGGGCTCCTCGGCGCCCGTCGCGGCGCGGCCGCGCTGGTGCTCTACCTCGCGATGGGCCTCGCGGGCCTGCCGGTGTTCGCGGCGGGTGGCTCGGGCACCGCACGCCTGATGGGCCCGACCGGCGGCTACCTGCTCGCGTTTCCGGTGGCGGCGGCCGTGACGGGCGCCATCGCCGGCAGCCGTCCCGGCCTGCTGCGAACGCTCGCCGCGTGCGTGGCGGGCATGGTGCTGATCCACGTCGGCGGCGCGGCGCAGCTCGCGGTGCTCGGCGGGGACGCGGGTGCGGCGTTCCGGCTGGGCTTCGTGCCCTTCCTCACCGGCGACCTGCTGAAGGTGGGTCTCGCCGCGGCGGTGGTGCTGCTGGCGGGGCCCGCGCTCCGCGGCAGGCTTTGAGCGAACCCGGCGGCGGGTTCGCGTGGCGCCCGGCGCTCGTCGCGACCGGGTGGACGATCGCACATCTGGCCGGTGGGCTCCTGCTCACCGGCCTGTTGCTGTGGCTCGCGGCGCGGATGTGGGGACCAGCGGCGCTGAGTTCCGACAGCGCAGGCGTGCTGGCGTTGCAGGGCACCGCCGAGCTCGCGGCGTTCGTGTTCATGACATGGCTCATCGGCAGGCGCGTGCTGAAGCTCTCCTGGGCCGAGCTGGGCTGGCGCCGGCCCCGGGGCCTGCGCGGGTTCGGCGGCGGCGTGGGCTTCGCGGCGCTGCTGGCGCTGGGCGCGCTGGTGCTCGCCGTGCCGCTGGCGCACGCGCACTGGCTGCAGGACGAGGGGGACGGGCTGCAGTACGCGCGGACGGTGCTCGGCACGCTGGCACTCCTCGCGCCGGCGGCACTCGCCGAGGAGCTCATGTTCCGCGGGCTGCCGCAGGTGCTGCTCGGGCGCGCGGTGGGCATGGGCACCGCGATCGTCGTGCTGTCCGCGATGTTCGGCGTGCTGCACGCGCTCAATCCCGACGTGACGGCGCTCGCCATCGGCAACATCGCGCTGGCCGGCGTGCTCCTTTCGCTCGCCTTCCTGGCGCCCGGCGGCATCTGGACCGCGTTCGGCGTGCACCTCGGATGGAACGGGATGATCGCGGCACTCGATGCGCCGGTGAGCGGGTTGCCGTTCCGCATTCCGCTGATCGACTACGACCCGGGCAGCCCCGCGTGGCTCAGCGGCGGCGGCTTCGGACCGGAGGGCGGCGTCCTTGCGACCGCCGTGCTCCTGGCGGGCTGCTACTTCCTCGGCCGGCGCGCCGGAAAGGACTGGACGGCATGACGCAGGCGGCGGTGATCGGCGCGGGCACGATGGGCAACGGCATCGCCCACGTGCTCGCCCTGCACGGATGGTCGGTGACGCTGATCGACGCGGTCCCGGCCGCGCTGGAGAAGGCCCAGAAGACCATCCGCGCCAACCTCGACCGGCAGGCCAAGAAGGGGGCCATCGCAGCGGACGCCGTGGACGAGACGCTCGGGCGCATCGCGATGCAGGCCTCCACCGACGCGGCCGCGGGTGCGAGTCTCGTGGTCGAGGCGGTGAGCGAGAACCCCGCGGTGAAGTTCGCCATCTTCGAGGCGCTCGACCGCGCCTGCGGGCCGGACGCCATCCTCGCCACCAACACGAGCTCCATCTCCATCACCGAGATCGGCGCCCGCACGAGGCGACCGGACAAGGTGATCGGCATGCACTTCATGAATCCAGTGCCGGTCATGGAGCTGGTCGAGGTCATCCGCGGTCACGCCACCAGCGACGCGACGACGATGAGGGTCATGGAGATCTCGCGCGCGCTCGGCAAGACGCCCGTCGAGGTGAACGACTACCCGGGCTTCGTGTCGAATCGCGTGCTGATGCCGATGATCAACGAGGCGGTGTTCTGCGTGATGGAGGGCGTCGCCACGCCCGAGGCCATCGACACGGTCATGAAGCTCGGCATGGCGCACCCCATGGGTCCGCTCACGCTGGCCGACTTCATCGGCCTCGACGTCTGCCTCGCCATCCTCGAGGTGCTGCACAAGGGCCTGGGCGACGACAAGTATCGCGCCTGCCCGCTCCTGCGGAAGATGGTCGCCGCGGGCTTCCTGGGCCGGAAGAGCGGCCGCGGCTTCTACGACTACAGCGCGAAGTGAGCATCATGGACGCCCTCGACCTGTTCCAGCGCTACAACCACGAGCAGCTGGTCTTCGCCCAGGACCCCGCGTGCGGCTACGTCGGGATCATCGCGGTGCACGACACCACGATCGGGCCGGCACTCGGCGGCACGCGCCTGTGGAACTATGCCCGGCTGGAGGACGCGGTGGTGGACGCGCTCCGCCTCGCGCGCGGCATGACGTACAAGTCGGCCATCGCCGGCCTCGGCCTCGGCGGCGGAAAGTCCGTCATGATCGGCGATCCGAAGCGCCGGGATCGCGAGGCGATGTTCCGCGCCCACGGTCGCTTCGTCGATACGCTGGGTGGTCGCTACATCACGGCGGCCGATGTTGGCACCGGTTCGGCCGACATGGCGTTCATCAAGCTGGAGACCGACCATGTGGCCGGCCTGCCCGGCACCCAGGGCGATCCCTCGCCCGTGACGGGCTACGGCGTGTACATGGCCATGAAGGCCGCAGCCAAGGCGCGTTGGGGCAGCGACAGCCTCGCCGGCAAGCGGGTCGCGGTGCAGGGGGCCGGCAAGGTGGCCTGGTTCCTCGCGGAGCACCTGCACAAGGAAGGCGCCACGCTCCTCGTCGCGGATCTCGACGAGGAGAAGGTGAAGCGCTTCGTGGCCCAGTATCGCGCGGAGCCGGTGGCGCCCGAGGCCATCTACGACGTGGCGGCGGACGTCTACTCGCCCTGTGCCCTGGGCGCTACGCTGAATGACCAGACCATTCCCCGCCTCAAGGCGGAGATCGTCTGCGGCGGGGCCAACAACCAGCTCGCCGAGCTCCGGCATGCCGAGGTCGTGGAGCAGCGGGGCATCTTCTATGCGCCCGACTACGTGGCGAACGGCGGGGGCGTGATCAACATCTGGGGCGAGCTGCAGGGCTGGACGGTGGCGCAGGCACACGATCACGCGGCAGGGATCTACGACACCGTGTTGCGGGTAGCTGAGGTCTCCCAGCGCGAAAAGATTCCCACGGCCCTCGCGGCGGACCGCCTCGCCGAGGAACGGATCAAGGCCGTCGCGGGCCTGCGGCGGATGGTGCGCTGAGACCCGCTATCGGTCCGGTGTCCGAACGGGCACTCCCGCAGCTTTCGTGGTCATCCTACATTGGATTGAGCATGGCCGAGATCATTCCCATTGGAGCCGATCACGCCGGCGTGGCGCTGAAGACTCGGCTCGTGGCCGAGTTGAAGGCCCTTGGGTACCAGCCGGAAGACGTCGGCACCAACTCCACGGACTCGGTCGACTACCCGGACTTCGCGCACGAGGTGGCCCAGCGCGTGGAGACGGGGAAGGCGCAGCGGGGCATCCTGCTGTGCGGGACGGGACTCGGCATGGCGTACGCCGCGAACCGGCATGCGGGGGTCAGGGCGGCGGTGGCGTGGTCGCCGGAGATCGCGGCCCTCTCGCGGGGCCACAACGATGCGAACGTGCTGGTGCTGCCGGCGCGCTTCGTCGACGAGGAGCAGGGCGTGTCCATCCTGCGGACGTGGCTCACGACGCCGTTCGAAGGCGGCCGCCACGCCCGACGCATCCAGAAGATCGAACAGGAGTCCGCGTGATGCTGAACCACAACGCTCCCCTCCGGGAGGCCGACCCGGTGGTGGCGCGCCTGATCGATCAGGAGCTGCGCCGCCAGCAGCACGGGCTGGAGCTCATCGCGAGCGAGAACTTCGCGAGCCGGGCGGTCATAGACGCCATGGGCACGCCGCTCACGAACAAGTATGCCGAGGGTTACCCGGGCAAGCGCTACTACGGAGGCTGCGAGGTGGTGGACCAGATCGAGCAGCTGGCCATCGACCGCGCGAAGCAGCTCTTCAATGCGGAGCACGCCAACGTGCAGCCGCACTCGGGCGCGTCGGCCAACCTGGCGGCGTTCATGGCGGTGCTGCCCATCGGCGGCAAGCTGCTCGCGATGGCGCTGCCGCATGGCGGCCACCTGTCGCACGGCTCGCCGGTCAACCACAGCGGCAAGATCTGGTCGCCGGCGCACTACGGGGTGAACCCCGTCACCGGCTACATCGACTACGACTACGTCCGCGACCTGGCGAAGAAGGAACAGCCCGGGCTCATCATCGCCGGCGGGTCGGGCTACTCGCGCTTCATCGATTTCGACGTGTTCCGCTCCATCGCGGACGAGGTGGGTGCCCGGTTCCTCGTCGACATGGCCCACTTCGCGGGTCTCGTCGCGGCGGGCCTGTACCCGACGCCGGTCGGCAAGGCGCACGTCGTCACCTCCACCACGCACAAGACGCTCCGCGGCCCGCGCGCCGGCATCATCCTCTGCGGCGCCGAGCTGCAGAAGGACATCGACAAGTCGGTGTTCCCGGGTGCGCAGGGCGGCCCGCTCGAGCACGTGATCGCCGCCAAGGCCGTCGCGTTCGGCGAGGCGCTGACGCCGGACTTCAAGGAGTACCAGCGCCAGGTGGTGGACAACGCCAAGGCGCTCGCCGAGGCCATGGTGGAACAGGGCTTCGCCATCGTGTCCGGCGGCACCGACACGCACCTCATGCTGGTGGACCTCCGGCCGAAGGGGCTCACAGGCAAGGAAGCCGAGAAGGCGCTCGACAAGGCGGGGATCACCGTCAACAAGAACACGATCCCGGACGATCCGCAGTCGCCGTTCGTCACCAGCGGCATCCGCCTGGGCACGCCGGCGCTGACGACCCGCGGCATGGGCACTGCCGAGATGCGTCGCATCGCGCAGCTCATCGCCACGGCGCTCGAGCAGCGCGCCGACGACGGGGCCCTCGGTCGCATCAAGGCCGAGGTCGGCGAGATGACCGAGGCGTTCCCGCTCTACCCGACGGTGAAGGGCCGCCGGGGCGCCCTGGCGCACGCCTGAGGCGATCGTCCCGGATGCCACGATGACCGATCTGCAGTTCGCGGACGACATCCTTGCCCGCATCCGGGCGCGTGGCAGCCGCTACGACGAGCGCAGCTACCTCTTCGTGCTGGCCGCCATCGAGTTCGTGCAGACGCGCCTGCCGGTGCGGCGGCACGTCACGGGGCCGGAGCTCGCGTGGGCCTGCCGCGATCTCGCACGGGAGCGGTTCGGCCTCCTCGCGCGGCCGGTGCTGCAGCACTGGGGCGTCACGCGGACCGACGATCTCGGCCGCATCGTGTTCACGCTGGTGGACGTGGGGCTGCTCGTGACGCAGCCGGGAGACTCCGAGGAGGACTTCCGCGACGTCTACGAGTTCGAGCCAGCATTCGACGACGAATACAAGTGGGAGGGTGTGCGGCGCCACTGAGGAGGCGGGGCACATCGGGAGGTGGGGGATGACGGACGATCGCCAGTGGCCGGACTGCATGAAGTGCTCCCAGGGGCGCCTGATCCCGCTGTCGGACTACGGCCGGGACGGCGCCCCGATCACGTACAAGGCGTGGGCCTGCACGAACCCCGACTGCGGATTCAACCTGCGCATCGACAACGGGGAGATCTCGATCGGGAGGGTGATCGGCCAGAGTCACAAGTAGCCACATGCCTCCCATCCCCGTTCTCACCCCCGCCCAGGCCGGCGCCTGGGACCAGCGCGCCGAGCGCGCCGGCATCGCCCTGCACACGCTGATGGAATGCGCCGGCCGCGCCGCGGCCGCCGTCCTGCTGCGCGACTTCGCGTCGAGCGCTCGTCAGGGCGTGCTCGTAGCCGCCGGCACCGGCCACAATGGTGGCGACGGTTGGGTCATGGCCCGGGCGCTCGCGCGCCTCGGCGTCCCGGTCACGGTCGCCTCGCTCGCCGGCGAGGCGGCGCCGCTCACGGCCCATGTGGCGGCGCTCGCGCGCGCGGAAGGCGTGCGCGAGGTGGCTGCCGACGGTCCGTGGCCCAACGTCGGTATCGTGGTCGACGCCATCCTCGGCACCGGCGCCAGGGGCGCGCCGCGTGCCGCGGCGGCCGCGCTCCTCGAACGCGCACTCGACCTGCCCGTGCCGGTGCTCGCGATCGACGGGCCCACCGGTGTGGACCTCGAGACGGGCGTGGTGCACGGAGCGCCCCGTGCCGACCTCACCGTCACCTTCGGCGGATTCCGTCGCGGGCACCTGCTCGCACGAGACGAGGTGGGCGAGGTGGCGGTGCTCGACATCGGCCACCCGTCGGCCGAGCCGGGTTGGCCGCGCTTCGTGGCGGACGCCGATGCGGCAGCCTGGCTGCCGCCGTTCCACGCCTCGGATCACAAGGGCGATCGTGGCCGTGTCGTGGTCGTCGGCGGCGACGTCGGGATGACGGGCGCCGCGCGACTCGCCGGCCGCGCCGCATTCGCCGCGGGCGCGGGCCTCGTGCACGTCGTGGCGCCCGAGGCGTCCGTGGCCGCCATTCGCGAGCGCGATCCCGACCTGCAGACCTTGGCGCACCCGCTCGGCGAGGTGCTCGGCGGCGCGCTGCAGGAGCTGCTCGAGCGCGCGGACGTGCTCGTGATCGGCCCCGGCCTCGGTCGCACCGAGGGTCGCGCGGCGTTCGTGCTCGCGGTGCTCGCGGCGTCGAAGCGCGCCGTGCTCGATGCCGACGCGCTGGTCGCGCTGCAGGGCCGGGTAGGCGAGCTCGCGGTCCTCGCGCGCGTGCGGCCGGTGGTGCTGACGCCGCATGCGGGCGAGTTCCGGACGCTCTTCCCGGAGCTCTCTTCCGGTCGTGAGACCGACCCTTGGGGTGCCGCCGAGCAGGGCGCCTGCCGCTCCGGCGCGACGCTGCTGCTCAAGGGCGTGCCCACCGTCGTGGCGCAGGAAGGTCGCGCGACATTCACGCTGGCTGCCGGCAACCCGGGCCTCGCCACCGGCGGCAGTGGCGACGTGTTGAGCGGGATCCTCGGCGCCGTGCTGGCACGCGATGCCGACGGCCAGCGCGCCGCCGCCGTCGCCGCCCAGAGCCTCGGCCGCGCCGCCGACCTGGCTGCACGGCGACACACCGCGCGCGCGATGCGCCCGACCGACGTGGTCACGGCGCTCCCCGATCTCTGGCGCGAGTGGGCGGTCCGCGGTCGGGCGGGCACCTCGTGGGAGCCGTCCGTACTGGCGCGATTGCCCGCGCCGCGCACGGTCTAGCGTGCGCCTCCTCCTCGCTGCGCTCCTCGGCTTCCTGCCCACGGCCCTGCACGGGCAGCACCTCACGCGCGACTGGCCCCCCGAAGACCGTGCCGTCATCGGCGACTTCAGCGTCATCACGAGCGTGGCGGCCACGATCGAGCGCGTGTACGCCACGAGCCGCAGCATGCTGGTGATCTGGCGCCCGCTCGAGCGCCGCTGGGAGGGACCGTACGATCCCGGCGCGGTCGGCGCGCTGGACCGCGTCTTCCGCGCGGCGGCCGACCCGCTCGACCAGTCCCTCTGGCTCGCGCGCACGGACGGCTGGATCCACTACCAGCCCGAGATGCGTGTCTGGCAGGGCGGCGTCGTGCCCGGTGTCGTTCGCGAGCTGGTCTTCGACCAGGATGATCCGGGTGGGGGGCCTTTCCTTGGTTCCTCCTCCGGCTGGTATCGCGTGCCGCCCGGCGGATTCGCAGCCATGCCATCGCCGCCACCGCGCCGGCCGATGCGCGCGCCATCGATCGAGGACGCGTTGGCCACCAACCCGGCGCTGCAGGCGAACGCCGCGCTCATCCTCAACGACCAGCGGGGCCGCGGCGGCGCCGCGTACACCTCCGCCGCGCCGTCGAAGGACGGCATCGGGTGGTACATCGGCACGGCCGGCAACGGACTCATGTTCCTGCCGCCCGGCGCGGCGCTGCCCACGCGCATGCCGTTCGGTCTCATCGGCGACAAGGTCGGCGCGCTGTACGCGGCGCCCGGTGGCGTGTGGGTGGCTACCGACCGGCTGCAGTACGCGGAGCCCGCGCTCACCTTCGTCGCCGAGGACCTCAGCCGCTTCGACGTCTTCCGCGGCTCGGCGATGTTCGGGCTGAGCTACCAGCAGGTGCGGCGGATCGCCGCGCTGGACCGCGACCTGTGGCTCGCCACCGACCAGGGCGCGATCCGGGTCCAGCCCAACGCCGAGCGCGTCGAGCGCGTGGACGTGGGCCGTGGCCTGCCGGACTCGCGCGTGTACGCGCTGCTCGCCCGTCGCGGCAAGCTCTTCGCCGGCACGTCGCGGGGCGTGGCCCGCATCAACGACTCGCTGCGCGCGGTGCCGGTGGCGCCCGGGTTCAACGGCACCGTGCTCTCGCTCGAGCAGACGGGCGACACGCTCTGGGTCGGCTCCAGCGATGGCGTGCTGCTCTCGCCCCCCGAGACGGCCGTCGCCGGCCGCACGCCCGGGCTGAGCGAGTCCGCGGCCTTCCACGTGCCCATCGTAGCCATGACCCGGCTTGGCGACACG
>Ga0070671_100005222_pt1 | contig 10349 bp, 11 predicted proteins | sample KBSS73metaG_FD_65341 | JGI IMG/M metagenome (GOLD analysis project Ga0070671, IMG submission 65341) | Switchgrass rhizosphere microbial communities from Kellogg Biological Station, Michigan, USA - KBS S7-3 metaG | ecosystem: Host-associated > Plants > Roots > Rhizosphere > Soil ... | reverse complement strand
CACCTCGACGCCCGCCTGTCGGGCACCACGAGCCGGTTCGTGCTCCCGTTGCTGGCGCTGGGCTCCGGTCGCTACCGGCTCGACGGGCGCGACCAGCTGCGCCGCCGACCGATGGGACCGACCCTCGACGCGCTGCGTGGCCTCGGCGCCTCGGTCGAGGAGGTCGGCGAGCCGGGCCACCTTCCCGTCGTGGTGTCGGGCCCGGTGCAGGCGAGCGAGGCGCGCGTGCGGGGCGACCTGTCGAGCCAGTTCGTGTCGGGCCTGTTGCTCGCCGCGCCGGCCATGCCGCGCGGCCTGCGGCTCACGCTCGAGGGCGATCTGGTGGCGGCGCCCTTCGTCGCCATGACGGTCGCGGTGATGTGCGCGTTCGGCGCGACGGTCGACGGCTACGAGGTGGCGCCTGGGACGTACCACGCCCGCGACTTCGCGGTCGAGCCTGACGCGTCGGCCGCCTCGTACTTCTGGGCCGCCGGCGCCATCACCGGCCGAGACGTCACCGTGCCCGGGCTGGGCGACGAATCGCTCCAAGGTGACGTCCGCTTCCGCGAGGTGCTGGCCGACATGGGCACGCCGCTGCACGGCATCGACGTCGACCTCGGCGACATGCCCGACATGGCGCAGACGTTCGCCGCGGTGGCGGCGGTCGCCGCCGGACCGAGCCGCGTGCGCGGCGTGTCGGTGATCCGCGGTCACGAGACGGATCGCATCACCGCGGTCGTCACCGAGCTGCGACGGGTGGGAGTCGGCGCCGAGGAGACCGACGACGGGTTCATCGTCGAGCCGGCCCCGCTGCAGCCGGCGACCGTACAGACCTACGAGGATCATCGGATGGCGATGAGCTTCGCCCTGCTCACACTGGTGGAGCCGCGCATCGAGATCGCCGACCCGGAGGTGGTGGGCAAGACGTTTCCGGGCTTCTGGGACGCGCTGGCTAGCGTTCGTTCGTGACTGTTGTCGCCATCGACGGGCCTTCGGGGTCAGGGAAGTCCACCGTGGCCCGCACCTTGGCCGCCCGCCTCGGCCTCGAGTACCTCGACACCGGAGCGATGTACCGGTCCGTCGCGTTCGCCGCGCTGCAGCGCGGACTCGATCCCCTCGATGCCGATCTGATGAGCAAGCTGGCGCAGGAGATCGACCTCGTCACCGACGGCCCCAACGTGGTGGTCGACGGCTACGACGCGTCCATTGAGATCCGCGGCCCCGAGGTCACCAAGGCGGTCAGTCTCGTGGCCGCCCATCCGGGCGTGCGCACGGAGCTCGTGAGCCGTCAGCGCGAGTGGATCCGCGAGCGGGGCGGTGGCGTGGTCGAAGGGCGCGACATCGGCTCGGAGGTGTGGCCCGACGCCGAGCTGAAGGTGTACCTCACCGCCGACCTGTCGGTGCGCGCCGCTCGTCGCAAGGAGGAGATGGCGGCCGAAGACCGTCAGGAGGTGGCCGAGGAACTCGTGCGCCGCGACACCTACGACTCGACGAGGGCCGCGTCACCGTTGCGCCGGGCCGACGACGCCGTCGTGATCGACACCACCGACATGACCGTCGAGGACATCGTCGACGCGCTCCTCGCCCGGCTTCCCTGATGGAGCCGCAGATCTTCTTCGACAGTCGGGTCAAGAAGCTCTGGTACGACTTCGTCCGCGGGGTCATCGCGTGGTTCTGCCGGCTCTACTGGCGGATGTCGATGGAGGGCACGGAGCACGTGCCGGCGACGGGGCCGTTCATCCTCGCCCCCGTGCACCGCAGCAACATCGACACGCCACTCGTGTGCGGGCTCACCTCGCGACGGGTGCGCTACGTCGGCAAGAAGGAGATGTGGAAGTACCGGTGGTCGGCGTGGTTCTTCGACAACCTCGGCGGCATCCCGGTCGATCGCGGTGAGCCCGACCGACAGGCGATGCGCCGCGCCCAGGACGTGCTCGAGGCGGGGGAGCCGCTGGTGCTGTTCCCCGAGGGGACACGTCAGTCGGGGCCGATCGTCGAGCACGTCTTCGACGGTGTCGCCTTCCTCGCCCTGCGCACCGGTACGCCCATCGTGCCGGTCGGCATCGGCGGCTCCGAGGGCGCGATGCCGAAGGGCGCCCGGTTCATCAAGCCGGTGAAGGTGCACCTCGTCGTGGGCGAGGCGATCGACGTGCCGCAACCCGAAGGCCGCGTCCCCCGGCGGGCGGTCCACGAGCTCACCGAGCGGCTCACCGCCGAGCTCCAACGCCTCTTCGACGAAGCGCAGGCCAAGTCGAATCCCTAGCACCTGGACCGACACCCAGAACGGGCGGTCAGCTGGCTTCGGGCTCCAGGAGCTGGAGGTCGAGCTCGACCTTCACGACGTCGCCGAGGGCCACGGCGCCGACGCCCGGCGGCAAGGCCATGTCGATGCCGAACTCCTTGCGGCGGATCTCCGTGGTCGCTTCGAACCCGGCGTGGCGGCGCCCGTCCATGAACGGCTCGACGCCGCCGAACTGCACGGCGAGCGTGACGGGCCGGGTGAGGTCGCCGATCGTGAGCGCGCCGTCGAGGAGCCAGTCGTCGCCGTCGGGTCGGATGGCGGAGGACGCGAACGTCATCTGCGGACGGCGCTCGACGTCGAAGAGGTCGGGACTGAGGACGTGGGCATCGCGGTCGGGGTTGCCGGTGTCGATCGACGCGACGTCGATGGTGGCCGTGACGCTCGTGGTGTCGAGCGTGGCGCCGATGACGACGTCGGCGTCGAAGCGCCCGAACCGGCCTCGCACCTTCGACACCCCGAGGTGGCGGATGGTGAAGCCGATCGAGGAGTGGTTGGTGTCGACGGCCCAGCGGCCGGGTGCGAGCGGGAGGGTGGAGGTGGTGGTCATGTCGGCATCGTGGGGCTCGTCCGGCCCTCGAGGAAGACCGGGACGATCCTGGTAGCGCCACGGCCAGGCTGAACGGGGCGCGGCGCGGCATGCTTGAGCGATGTCCGACCTCGCCGACTTCCTGCGTGCTCGTCGGGAGCAGCTGCGCCCCGGCGACGTCGGCCTTCCCGACTCCGGACGGCGGCGCACGCCCGGCCTTCGTCGGGAGGAGGTCGCCACCCTCGCCGGGGTCAGCATCGACTACCTCATCCGGCTCGAGCAGGGCCGCGACAGCAACCCGTCCCCGCCGGTCCTCGCGGCGCTGGGCGACGCCCTCCAGCTCTCCGACGACGAGCGGATGCACCTCTACAAGCTGGCCGCGAAGAGCAACTCGGCGGTGCTGTGCCCCCGGGCCGAGATGCGCAGCGACGTCGCGCCGACCGTGCGGCAGCTGCTGGCCGGGCTCGATCCGTTGCCGGCGTTCGTGCTGGGTGCCTTGAACGACGTGCTGGCCGCCAACGACGCGTGGTCCACGTTGGTCGCCCCGGTCGGCCTCGCCGAAGGCGCCAACCTGGCCCGCTTCGTCTTCCTCGATCCGCGGGCGCGGCAGGTGTTCGCCGACTGGGACGACATGGCCGACGAGCAGGTCCACCAACTCCGGGCGGTGTCGCCGCTGTGGTCGTCGGAGGCGACGTTCACGGCGTTCATCGACGTGCTCCTGGGTGACGACGACTTCGCCCGCCGCTGGTCCGCGCACGTGGTCGGTGCCAAACGCCGCGGCACGAAGCGGCTGCACCACCCGCTCGCCGGCGACCTGCGCTTCTCCCACGAGGTGCTCGAGGTGACCGAGGAGCGGGCGCAGCGGGTCGTCACGTGGCTCCCGGCCGACGAGGCGACCCGCGCCGCGATCGGCCCGGCCAGTCCGGCGCGCCTGAAGGTCGTCTGACCCTGCCGGGTCAGACGAACTTGCCCTCGGCGAACACCTTGCGGACGAGGGGCTCGAAGTGGGCGAGCGGCTCGGTGTCGTAGTCGGGGTCGAACGCGATCTGGTCCCACTCGTCGGCGAAGCGCTCGGCCAGCGCCCACGTCGTCTCGTCGAGCTCGTCACGATGGGTCTCGCGCGCATCGGGGTCGCCGCCGAAGTGGGCGTAGTAGTGCCGGCCCTGGAAGTCCTGATGGACGCGGATCATGTCGTAGACCTCGCGGCGCACGTACGGCTTCAGGATCTCGGCCGCGATCATCGGGTGGTTGGGGATCGAGATCGCCTTGCCGATGTCGTGGCAGAGGGCGGCGACCACCACCTCGTCGTCGGCGCCGGCCCGCTCGGCGAGCGTGGCCGTCTGCAGGCAGTGGGTGAGCTGGTCGATGGCGAAGCCGACCTTGACGCGCTCCAACGAGCGCAGCAGCACGAGGACGACCCGCGCCACTCGGGGCTGGTCCTCCCACGTCTCGGTGCCGATGATCGCCCACTCTTCCGCCGTGGACCGGTCCATGCGCGTGAAGGTCATTCGTACCTCCCGAGTGCCGCGAGCACGTCGCTCGCCGCCACGTTCCGATCGGCCGCCGCCTCGTCGTCGGTGAGGTGCTCGCGCATGGCGCGGGGCGGCGGGAAGTACTCGTCCTCGTCGGTGAAGCGCACCTCTTCGACACCGTCGACGGGATCGAGCTGGGCGATGACGGCTTGTACGAGCTCGTCGGGCGCCGACGCGCCAGCTGTCACCGCGACGACGCCGTGCAGGTCGGCAGGGACCTCCGACGGATCGTTGACCCGCACCACGCGCGGCGCACCGGCGGCGGTTGCCACCTTCGCCAGCGCGACGGTGTTCGACGAGTTCGCCGAGCCGATGACGATCACGGCGTCGCTCTTCGGCGCGATCTGCTGCAACGCCGACTGGCGGTTGGTGGTGGCGAAGCAGAGGTCGCTGCGCCCGGGCATCCAGAGGTCGGGGAAGCGGGCGCGCGTGGCGTCGAGCACGCCGGCCCAGTCGTGGTGCGAGAGCGTCGTCTGCGCGAGCAGCGCCACCGGCTTGCCGGGATCGGGCAGGGCGGCCACGTCGGCCTCGGTCTCGACGAGGTGGATCGACTCGGGCGCCACGGCCATCGTGCCGACGGCCTCGTCGTGGCCCTCGTGGCCGACGTAGACGATGGCGTAGCCCTTGCCGGCGCGCACCTTCACCTCGTGGTGGACCTTGGTGACGAGCGGGCACACGGCGTCGACCACGAAGCCGCCCTTGGCCGCCGCCGCCTCCACGACCTCCGGGGCCGATCCGTGGGCCGACAGCATCAGCGGGGCGCCGGGCGGGACGTCGGCCACGTCGTCGACGAACACCACGCCCAGGTCCCGGAAGCGGTCGACCACCAGCTGGTTGTGGACGATCTCGTGGTAGCAGTAGACGGGCGGCTCGAAGGTGCGCACCATCCACGACAGCGCCTTGATGGCCATCTCGACACCGGCGCAGAACCCTCGGGGGGCGGCCAACAGCACCTTCTCGACGCGGGCGCCGCCGGGCTCGACCATGGGGACAAGGGTAGGTCCCCGTAGACTCGAACCCTCATGTCCCTGCCCCGCGTCGTCGCTGTGGCGCCCGGGTCGCCGGCCGAGCGGGCTGGACTGACGCCGGGCGACGAGGTCGTCTCCGTCGCGGGCCGCGTCCCCCGGGACGTGCTCGAGTGGCGCTTCCTCGTCGACGAGGCCGATGTCGAGCTCGACGTGCGCCGCGGTGGCCTCGATCGCACCGTCGTGGTCGACAAGCGGGCGGGGGAGGCCTTGGGCGCCGAGGTCCACTCGTCGGTGTTCGACCAGGTGCGCACCTGCGACAACCACTGCGAGTTCTGCTTCATCTACCAACTGCCCAAGGGCCTGCGGAAGTCGCTGTACCTGAAGGACGACGACTACCGGTTGTCGTTCCTCTACGGCAACTTCACCACGCTCACCCGCTTCACCGAGGCTGATCTCGAGCGCGTGCTCACCGAGGGCTTGAGCCCGCTGCACGTGTCGATCCACGCCACCGACCCCGAGGTGCGCGCCCGCATGTTGCGCAACCGCCGGGGTGCGACGAGCTTGCGGTGGCTGCGCGCGCTCCTCGACGCGGGGGTCGCGGTGCACGGCCAGGTGGTCGTCTGTCCCGGCGTCAACGACGGCGATGTGCTCGGCGACACGCTGGCGGGCGTGCTCGACCAGTACTCGGCCCTCGCCTCGCTGTGCGTCGTGCCGCTCGGGGTGAGCGATCACTCGAACGAGCCCGCCATGCGCCCGCACACGCAAGCGGAGGCGGCACGCGTCGTCGACCTCGTCGAGCGGTGGCAGGACGTCTACCTCCGGCTGCTCGGCCATCGCCTCGTGTTCGCTGCCGACGAGTACTACCTCCTCGCCGAGCGTCCGTTCCCGGCGCCCGACACCTACGAGGGCTTCCCGATGCACGAGGACGGCATCGGCATGGCGCGCACGTTCGAGCTCGAGTTCACCGGTCGCTCCACGGCGGGCACCGGCCCTCGCCCCGGCTTCTTCCAGTGGGTCGACGGCGCCCCCGCCGAGGGCTACCGGTCCGTCCGGGTCTCGCTGCGTAGAAAGGCGACCGCTGCGGTCGCCGAACTACGCCGAAACACGGGGATCCTCACGGGGACGTATGGCGCGCGCGTGTTGGGGCCGCTGGTCGAAGGGCTGGGGCGCGACGACGTGCGCGTCGTGCCGGTCGAGAACCGCTTCTTCGGCGGCAACATCGGCGTCACCGGGCTGCTCGTCGGTGAGGACCTCACTCGCGTGCTCCACGAGCAACCCGAGGGCGACCGCTACCTGCTGCCGGACGTGTGCTTGTCCCAAGGCCGCTTCCTCGACGGCCTCGCTCCGGAAGACCTCCCTCGCCCGGTCGAGGTCGTTCCCACCGACGGCGTCGCCCTCCGCGCCGCGCTCGCCTGACATGCCGTTGCCCGTCGTCGCCATCGTCGGCCGCCCCAACGTCGGCAAGTCGACGTTGATGAACCGCATCGTCGGTCGCCGCGAGGCGATCGTCGAGGAGAAGCCGGGCGTCACCCGCGACCGCAAGGAGGTCGAGGCGGATTGGAACGGCCGCCGCTTCGTCCTCGTCGACACGGGCGGGTGGACGCCCAAGGGCAGCTCGCTCGACGACAAGGTGAGCCGCCAGTCGGAGAAGGCGTGGGAGGACGCCGACGTGATCCTCTTCGTCGTCGACACCGCCGTCGGCATCACGCCGGAGGAGCAGCAGATCGCCGTGCGTCTCCGCGGCGTCGACACCCCGGTGCTGCTGGTCGCCAACAAGGTCGACGCGCAGAACCGCGAGAACGACGTGTGGGAGTTCCTCAAGCTCGGCGTCGGTGAGCCCTGGCCGGTGAGCGCGCTCCACGGTCGGCGCACCGGCGACCTGCTCGACGAGATCGTCAGCAAGTTCCCGGCGGCCGGCGACGACGAGTTCGAGATCGACCCCGCCGACGCGCCGAAGCACGGCACGCCCGCGGTGGCGATCGTCGGTCGCCCCAACGTCGGCAAGTCGACGTTGTTCAACCGCATGATCGGCGACGAGCGCGCCGTCGTACATGACATGCCGGGCACGACGCGCGACACGATCGACACCGAGGTCGACACGCCCGATGGTCGCATCCGCTTCGTCGACACCGCCGGCATGCGCCGCAAGTCGCGCATCGACGAAGGCACCGAGTACTACTCGCTGGTCCGCGCCTTGCAGGCGATCGACGAAGCCGACATCGCGGTGCTGGTGATCGACGCGACCGAAGGCGTCACCCATCAGGACCAGCGGCTCGCCGAGCGCGTCGACGCGGCCGGGTGTCCCGTGGTGATCCTGCTCAACAAGTGGGAGCTGCTCGACGCCGAGCAGCGCGAGGACGTCAGCCGCCAGGTGGCCGATCGCCTGCACTTCCTCGCGTCGTCGCCGGTGCTGAAGGCCAGCGCGCTGTCGGGCAAGGGCGTGCACAAGCTGTTGCCGCAGCTCACGTCGGCGATCGAGGAGTACCACCGGCGGGTGCCGACGCGCGAGCTGAACAACGTGATCCAGGCCGCGCAGGCAGCCCACCCGTCGCCTACGGGCCGCGTGCTCTACGCCACGCAGGGCGCCAGTGATCCGCCGACCTTCACGCTGTTCACCAACCGGGACCTGCCGCCGACGTACTTGCGGTACCTGGAGCGGAAGATCCGGGAGCACTTCGAGTTCGGGAACACGCCGCTGAAGCTTCGCGTACGTCGCAGATCGTCCTGATCGTCCCCCGGAGTAGGCTCGCGCCGCATGCTCGAGCGTCCGGCGTTGATCGTCGTTGCCGCGGCAGCCGTCGCGGCGGCGATCGTGTGGGGCCGTTCGGCTCGGCGCCTCCACCGCGCGCGTGACCGCATCGCCCGGCTGTCGAGTCCGGGCAGCGAGGCGACGCGGCTCGCCCAGTCGTCGTTCCTGAAGGACCTGCACGCCACCGCCCTGTACGCGGTGCTGGCGGCCGCGGCGGTGGCCGAGGCGGTGAGCCGGGACGACCGCATCGACTACGCGCTGTTCGTGCTCGTGATCCCGGTGCTGATCTCGTGGCGCTACGGCCGCGTGTTCCTCGAGCACGCGCGCCTCAGCGAGCGGCGGGCCCAGCTCGAGCAGAAGGCGCAGGAGGTGCTCGTCCAGGAGGCCTTGGCGCCCAAGCGCTGGTCGGCCCGGCTCGCGCCGGAGGAGGTGCCCGAGGTCGCCGGCTTCGACATCGGCACGCTGTACCGGGCGGGCACGGGTCTCATGGCCGGCGACTTCTACGACATCTACCGCACGGGGCGCAGCCGGTTGGCGGCGGTGATCGGCGACGTGTCGGGGCATGGCATCGAGCCGTCGATCACGGCGTTCCAGGCCAAGCACCTCCTGCGGGTGTTCCTGCGGCAGTACCGCGATCCGGGCCAGGCGCTCGAGGAGCTCAACGTGCAGCTGCTCGGGCTGCGGTCGGAGGAGTTCATCTCGATCTGCGTCGTGCTGTTCGACACCGAGGTCGGCACGTTGCGGTACGCCTCGGCGGGCCACCCGGCGGCGTTCCTGTGGCACGGTGGGGAGGTGAAGTCGCTGCCGGCGACGGGGCCGCTCATCTCGTTGCGCGACGACGCCGAGTACGCGAGCCGGGAGATCTCGCTCGAGCCTGGTGACCTCGCGCTCCTCTACACCGACGGTCTCGCCGAGGCGCGTTCGGGCGAGCAGCTGTTCGGCGAGGACCGCATCGCCAACCTGTTGCGGCGCGAGCCCGGTAGCACGCCCGACGTGCTGTGCAAGCTGTTGATGGAGGCGGCCGAGGAGTTCGCCAGCGATCCGCTGACCGACGACACCGCGATCCTGGCCGTGCGCCGCCTTTGATCCCGGCGATCTCCATCCGCGACGTCGGCCCGCGCGACGGGCTGCAAGCAGAGGAGCCGGTCGACATCGCCTCGCGCGTGCAGTTGATCGACGCGCTCGTCGCCGCCGGCGTGCGGACGATCGAAGCCGTCGCGTTCGTGTCGCCGACCGCCGTGCCGTCGATGGCGGGGGCCGCCGAGGTGGCCGCGTCGGTGGTCGGTCGCCAGGGCGTGACGATGGTGGCGTTGGTCCCGAACGTGCGCGGCGCCGAGATGGCGATGGCGGCCGGCGTCGACGCCCTCACGTTCACCGTGTCCGCATCGGCTGTGTACAACGAGCGCAACGTGCGCATGTCGATCGACGCGTCGATCGAACAGCTCGCCGGCGTGTGCGAGACGGCGGGGGAGCGGCCGGTCGACTGCGTCGTGTCGTGCGCGTTCGGCTCGCCGTACGAAGGTGACATCACGCCGGCGGCCGTGGCGTCGTTGTGCGCCCGCTCGCGGGCGGCCGGTGCCACGTCGGTCACGCTCGCGGACACGACGGGCATGGCGACGCCCCGCCGCCTCGCCGACGTGTTCGCCGACACCGGTGTCGACGTCGGCTTGCACCTCCACGAGACGCGGGGGACGGCGCTCGTCAACGCCTACGCCGGCATGGAGGCGGGCGTCACCCGCTTCGACACGTCGGTCGGCGGCCTCGGCGGCTCCCCGTTCGCGGCCGGCGCCGCCGGCAACCTCGCCACCGAGGACCTGGTCCACCTGTGCGACGACCTCGGTGTCGCCACCGGCATCGACCTCGCCGGCCTCTTGGACGCGGCCGCCCTCGTCGCCGACATCGTCGGGCACCCGGTGCCCAGCCGCATCGCCGCCGCCGGTCCCCGCTCCCGCCTCGCCCCGCCCGCATAGCGCCACCGCCCGCAGGTGGTGGGCCGTCGTAGCCTGGTCGACGTGCCGTGGTGCGAGGACTGCAGCAAGTTCTGGACGCCCACGTCCATGGCCGCCGACGGCAGCTGCCCGAGCTGCGGGCGCCGCATCGCCACCGCCGAGAAGGAGCCGAAGGCGCCGTGGCACTTCAAGCTCATGGTCGCCGCCGTGTGCGTCTACCTCGCCTGGCGACTCGTCCAGCTGGTGCAGTGGCTGTTGTGACCACCGAGTACAGTCGTCCGCTCCGGGCTGTGGCGCAGTTTGGTTAGCGCGCTTGACTGGGGGTCAAGAGGTCGGAGGTTCGA
>Ga0070671_100005221_pt1 | contig 10350 bp, 7 predicted proteins | sample KBSS73metaG_FD_65341 | JGI IMG/M metagenome (GOLD analysis project Ga0070671, IMG submission 65341) | Switchgrass rhizosphere microbial communities from Kellogg Biological Station, Michigan, USA - KBS S7-3 metaG | ecosystem: Host-associated > Plants > Roots > Rhizosphere > Soil ... | reverse complement strand
CGCCGGCGATCGGCGTCCGACAGCGTGTCGAGCGTGGCGGCGAGCGCACCGGCCATCGCGCCGTCGTAGAGCACGCCCGCCTCGCTGCCGCCACCGCTGCCGTCCCCGCCGAGAATCGCGCGCAGGCGGGGCAGCGCCGGCGCGACGACCGGCAGGCCCGACGCCATGTACTCGAACACCTTCAGCGGCGACCAGTAGAAACCGTGCCGCAACGGCGCGTGCGCATCCGGCTCGAACGGCGCCACGCCGGCGTCGGCCGCGGCGAGGGCCGCCGGCATCGCCTCGTACGGCAGCGATCCGGTGAACGCGACGCGGGTCAGGCGCTCGGCGGCGACGCGCGCCTCGAGCCCGGCGCGCTCCGGCCCGTCGCCGATCAGCACGGCGCGCCACGCGGATCCCCGGCGCTCGAGCGTCGTCATCGCCTCGATCAGGCGTCCGACGCCGTGCCAGGCGCGAAAGGCCCCGGCGAACACCGCGATCAGGTCGCCGGGCTGGCGCGCGAACGGCACCGGTCCAGCCGCGCCGGGATGGAAGCGCACGGTGTCGGCGCCCCACTCCGTCTCGAGAACTCTCGCGGCCGGCGTGTCCGGCGGCAGGATCGCGCGATCGGTCGTGACGATCAGATCGGCGGCGCGGCACTGCCATTCGCGCCAGCGCCGCATCGGTTCGGCGACGAGCAGGCGATCCACGGTGCGCTTGGGCGAGCCCGGATAGTCGACGACCGGCGCGTTCACCTCGAGCACGGTGCGGGCGCCGACGGCGCGAGCGGCGAGCAGGCCCTCGCCGCCGAAGTTGTGGTAGCGCTCGATCACGACGTCCGGCCGCAGCGCCATGGCCAGCGCGCGCAGGCGTCCTCGCCGCAACAGCCGCAGGTTCGGCGATCCGAACGGTGCCCCGACGTCGTGCCATGTGGGAGGAGATGCAGGCGTCGTCGGGAGTGACTGCCGACGAGGATCGGTGACCCCGGCGCGGACGGCGACGTGGACCTCGTGGCCAAGGGCGGCCAGGCCTTCGGCGACCGCCCGGACGTGGGTCGAGCCGCCCAGCGTGCCCGGCACGACCTGATCGATGGCGGCGTAGAGGATGCGCACGGCGGTCAGGTGGTCCCGCGCGGCCCGCGCTTTTCCAGCCGGGCGAAGAACGGCCCGGAGCGGATCCGGCCGAACAGCACCAGGTCGATGTCCATCAGCACCGTGACGCCCTGCAGCACGCGGACGAGCGGTCCGCCGCGGGCGAGCCGCGCCTTGGCGCTGAGGCGCGCGTCGCGCAGGCCGGCAGCCGGATCGGGGGCCGCATCGGCATCGGGCGTGGCCACCGGCGCGGCGGCGCGCTTGCGATCGGCGCGACGGGCGAGCGCCCGCTCGGCCATGCGCATCAGGATGTTCTCGACGAAGCCGCCGACGATCGGCGTGTAATACCGGATCCGCGCCACGCGCAGGCCGGCGCGATCGACGACCGCCTCGAGGTGCGGCACGTCCTGCAGCGGGTTCAGGTGATCGGACTTGCGGAGCCGCTCCTGCGTCATGTCGATGAGGCCGACCCGCTCCAGGCTGCGGGCGAGCGCGTTGATGGCGCGCAGGCCCCGGGCGATCGGCGCGTTCTTGCGGACGTGCGAGTAGACGAACAGCGCGCCGCCCGGGGCGAGGACGCGGGCGGCCTCGGCGAGCATCGCGTCCAGCGCGTCCGGCGACAGGTGCTCGAGCACGTCGAGCGCGTAGGCCTTGGTGAAGGCGCCGTCGGCGAAGGGCAGCTGCCGCAGGTCGGCGAGCGCCAGGTCCGCGGTGGCGCGCGCCTCGTGCGCGAAGAACGGGCTGACGTCCACGCCGGTGAAGGTGGCGCCGCTCGCGGCGTTCCAGAGGATCGACCGCCCGCTGCCGCAGCCGAGATCGATCACGCGATCGCCGGGCGCGAACTGGAGGTAGCGGCGCAGCTGGCGCTGCCGCACGCCCGATTGCAGCAGCGGCGGCGACACCGACTCGTGCCGCGCGTCCTGGTGCAGCGCCTCGTCGAGATACTTCGTCTGCTCGGCGAACGCCGTCGGCGGCCGCAGGTCCAGGTAGTCCGCCGACCGTTGCGGATACTGCGTACCGCAGTTTTCGCACCTCAGGGATTCCCCGTAGCGTCCCGGCGCGTGTCCGGGAGACGCGCCGGGACACGCGCCGGGAGACGCTCCAGGCGCCGCGCCGGGAGCCAACACACCGCGGCAGGCGGGGCAGCGGACGAGGGCGAGCAGCGCGGGCGAAATCATGCGGTGGGGGAGAGGGCGCGGGCGAGCACGAGGTCGAGCCGCTCGGCCCGGCGCGCCCAGGAATACTGCTCCGCGTCGGCGAACGCCCGCGCGGCGAGGCGCACCGCCAGCGCCGGATCCGCGATCAGCCGGCGGATCGCGTCGGCCAGCGCCGCCGGATCCCCCGGCGTGACGAGCAGCGCGTTGACGCCGTCCTCGAGCACCTCGGCGAGCGCCGGCAGCCGCGACGCGACGATCGGGCGCCCGGCGGCGAGGTACTCGAACAGCTTGAGCGGCGACGTGTAGCGCGCGGACACCTCGGTCGCGGTGTTCGGCAGCACCAGGACGTCCGCGTCGGCGATCGCGCCGGCGACGTCCCGCGGCGGCAGCAGCCCGGTGAACTGGACGCGCGCGTCGAGGCCCCTCGCCGCCGCCAGGGCGGTGACGCGCTCGAGGTCGGGCTCGCGCGGGTGTCCGCCGACGATGCGTCCGTCGACGTCCGGCAGCAGCGCCAGCGCCTCGATCAGCACGTCGACGCCCTTCCAGGGATAGAGGTGGCCGGCGTAGGCGACGACCGGACGCCCGGCCCGCGGACCGGTCCACGCGAACGTCCGCCCGGCGCTCAGCCGCGTGCCGTCGGGGATCACGGCGAGCGCCTGCCGCGGCCCGAAGCGATCGGCGAGCTCCTCGGCGTGCGCGGTGGTCAGCGTCACGTAGCCGTCGGCCGCTGCCCACACGCGCCACTCCCGCCGCTCGAGGCGCGCCAGCTTCGCCGCCGACGCCGAGGCGGCGCGCGCGTGCAGCGTCGGCATCAGCGCAGAGACGGTCGGCGCGTAGCCGTGCGACTCGTAGATCAGCGGCGGACGCCCGGCCCGCGGCAGCCGCGCCAGCAGCGACGCCACGCCGAGGTCGCGCGTGAAGACCGCGGTCGGACGCGGCGGCGTCAGGCTGTGGCGCACGGCCGCGGCGAGGTAGTGCGCGCGCCGCAGCGGCGCCGGCCCGGCGACGGGGACGCGCGCGATCTCGAAGCCGTCGATCGGGTCGAGGCCGTAGAAGGCCAGCGGGTCACGGGCGTCGGCGGCGGTGTCGGGCCGGACGAGCAGCGTCACGCGATGCCCGCGCGCCGCCAGCGCGTGACACGTCGAGACCGTCTGCAGGCCGTTCGCGCGCTCGAGCGGCAGCCGGATGTCCGCCAGGTAGAGCAGGTCCACGGCGGCTACCGTGGCGTCGTCCGCGCCGGGGACGTCGGGGGCGCCGGTGCGGCCGCGGCCGGCGGCGCGTAGAAGGAGTGCCGCGCGAAGACGTAGCGGTAGACGAGCTCGGGCAGCCGGCGGGGGACGGTCACGAACGTATGGTACGCGTTGTCGGCCAGCGTCAGCCGCTGCCGATCCATCAACCCGCCGCCGAACTGCGCCATGAGGCCGAGGTTCCACCACGTGCCCAGCACGAGCAGCGCGATGAGCGCCGTGCGCATGCGCGCCGGTCCCCGGTTGCCGCGCGGCCCGTCCCCGCGGCGATCCGTGATCGGCCACAGTCCGGCCAGTCCGACGAGGAAGACCGCGGACAGGCCGACGAACCGCCGTTGCCCGAACGCGCCGGCGACCGTCCACGACTCGACGCTGCCGGCGACGTAGATCTGCGACAGGACGGCGAGCAGGAAGCAGAGCGCCAGCCACGCCGTCGACGCGCTCTCGCGGCGCCGCGTCAGCGTCGGCCGCGCCGCCCACCCGAACCAGCCCGCCACCCCGGCGGCGAGCCCGATGACGGCGAGCAGCGCCAGCGGCGTCCAGAACACGAGGCCGTGCTCGGGCGACGCGAACACGCCGAACGCATGCGGCGCGAACCAGTTCAACTTGCGGATCACGAGGCGCGACGGAAACGGGTAGCCGTTCAGGGCCAGGTAGGCCAGGAGCTGCGGGGCGTAGCCGATCGCGAACGCCGCCAGCGCTGCGACGGCATGGCCGGCGAGGCGCCGTCGCGGCGCGCCGAGCGTGTCGTCCGGCGCGCGCCACCACGCCAGGAGCCAATCGGCGGCCGGCGCCAGCGCGATCAGCAGGTCCTGCTCGCGCACCATCACCATCAGCGCGGCGGTCGCGCCCAGCGCGGCGCCGCCGCCGACCGTCCAGCGTTCGCGCACGTGGAGCCAGGTGAAGAGGAAGGCCGCCACGGCGAAGGCCTGGCAGGCGTGCGCCATCGGCGGCGCGATGTACATGTAGAAGATCAGCGGCGTGCCGAACCAGACGGCGAGCGCGGCCGCCAGCGCGCCGCGGCGCAGGCCGAGGCGGTGCGCCATCGCCCAGCCCAGCACGATCGCGAGCCACCCATAGACGGCGGAGCCGAACGCCACGGCGCGCACGTAGGGCGGTCCATAGCCGTCGCGGACGCCGCCGTTGGCCACGCCCATGCCGACCAGCGCGTCGGCGACGGCGTAGAACGGGCTCCACAGGATGGCCGCCCCGATCGTCGCGAAGCTGATGCGGCGTCCGGTCTCCGTCTGCCGCTCGAGATATGTCTCGTGGAAGCCCGGACTGCGGGCCACGCCGGCGTCCCAGAAGTGCTGGTACTCGTTCTCGAACGAGACGTCGTGATCGAACCACAGCGATCGCAGGTAGGCGAAGTACTGCACCTCGTCGGAGGCGTAGATGCGCGGCGTGATCAGCGGCAGCGTGATGACGAAGGCGGCGGCCAGCACCGCCAGGTCGCGCCTCATACCCAGCCCGCGCAGGCAACCAGTCCGAAGCTGATCACTTCGATCAGGTTGAACGAGGCGTGGCTGACCATCGGCGCCAGCACGCTGCGCCGCGCCAGGTAGACGATGCTCCACAGCGTGCCGAGCAGCGCCGTGATGATCACCACGCTCCAGCCCTGCACCAGGTGCCCGAGGCCGAAGGCGACGCCAAAGGCGAGCATCCCGACCAGCCCGCCGCCGAGGCGCTGCTCGAAGCGGTGCAGGATGAACGCGCGCTGGATCTCCTCGCGCACACCGCCGGCCAGGACGACCACCACCCCCAGCAGCACGAACTCCATCCGCGTCGAGGCAATGGTCGCGAACGGGTTGGGCGTGAACAGGCCGGGGGCCCAGCGCGTCAGCGCCATCACGGTGACCAGGGCCACCAGGAAGACCCACGGCACCAGGCCGAACCCGCGCAGCACCTCGCCCAGCACGGGCCGCGTGCCCAGCAGCACCCGCCGCGGCGATTCGCCGCCGGCAACCAGCAGCCCGAACACCAGGCCGACGAGGACCAGCGTGTCGAGGCCGGCCAGGAACGCCACCAGCTGGAGGGTGATCTGCCCGCCCGGGCCGGCGCGGAGACCGAAAAGCGCCAAGCCGGCCCCGATCAGGAGCTGCGTCGGGTAGCCGGAGCAGAGGCACACCTCCAGCAGCGCTTGCGGCCACTCCGGGCCTGAATTCATGCGGCGGAATGTACCAGCATTTGCCTGATCGCCTTCCACCAGGTCTGCCGTGGGCACATTCCGCGTGGTCGTGCCGATTTGCATGTAAAAACTATATTGCCGGATGCTATGCTGCCAAAAGTTGCACGGTTGAGCCGTCGCAGCAACCTCTTTCTTCACCCTGCTGTCCAGCCACGAGGCAGCGACGACCTTTCGCAGAGGCCCACGTCATGCTCGAACTCGAATCCGCCGCGTCGCCCAGCGGTGAACCGCCGTCGCTCTCGGAGCGCGTGCTCGTCGTCGAAGACGACCGGGCGACGCGTCTCGGGCTGACGGAACTGGTGCGCTCCTGGGGCTACGTCGCCGAATCCGCCGCCGACGGCGAGGAAGCGCTGCAGCGCATCACCACGTTCCGGCCCGGCATCATCGTGTCCGATGTCGTCATGCCGCGGATGGACGGCCTGGCGCTGCTCAAGGCGCTGCGCGATCAGATGAGCGACATCTCGATCATCCTGCTCACCGCGCAGGGGACGGTCGAGACCGCGGTCGAGGCGATCAAGGAAGGTGCCTACGACTACCTGACCAAGCCGGTCGACACGCGCCGTCTGCAGATCCTCATCCAGAAGGCAGCCGAGCGCCAGGAGACGCTGCGCGAGGTCCGGATCCTGCGCCGCCAATTGCGCGAGCACGGCAGCTTCGGCCGGATCATCGGCAGCACGCAGGCCATCCGCCAGATTTACCGCGTCATCGAACAGGCGGCGCCGACGGCGGCGTCGGTGCTGATCTGGGGCGAGTCGGGGACCGGCAAGGAGATGGTGGCGCAGACCATCCATCAATTGAGCCAGCGCGCCACCCAGGCGTTCGTCCCGATCAACTGCGCGGCCATTCCCGAGACGCTGCTCGAGAGCGAGATCTTCGGCCACGAGAAGGGCTCGTTCACCGGCGCGGTCGAACGGCGGCAAGGCTGCTTCGAGCTGGCCCATCGCGGCACGCTGTTCATGGACGAGATCGCCGAGATGATGCCGGCGACGCAGGTCAAGCTGCTGCGCGTGCTGCAGGAGCGCAAGTTCCGCCGCCTCGGCGGCCGCCAGGAGCAGGAGGTCGACGTCCGGATCATCGCCGCCACCAACGTCGATCCGGCCGAAGCCGTCCGCCGCGGCAAGCTGCGCGAGGACCTGTACTACCGCCTGAACGTCTTCACCATCGAGCTGCCGCCGCTGCGCGAGCGCAAGGAAGACGTCGCGCTCCTCGTCCAGGCCTTCCTCAACGAGTTCAACGCGCGCAACGGCAAGGCGGTCAAGGGCGTCGACCAGGACGCCATGCGCCTGCTCGAGAACTACGCCTGGCCGGGCAACATCCGCGAGCTGCGCAACGTGATCGAGCGGGCGACGATCCTCGCCGGCGGCGACCTGATCGAGCCGGTGCACCTGCCGCCGACGCTGACCCACGCCAAGAAGGACGATCCGGCGGCGACGGTGCTGCTGACGCCCGGCATGACCGTCGACGAAGCCGAGACGCGGCTGATCCGGCTGACGCTCGAGCACACGCGCGAGAACAAGACGCGGGCCGCCGAGATCCTCGGCATCAGCCTCAAGACGCTGCACAACAAGCTCAATCGGCTGAAGGCGCAGGAGGCGGCGGCGCCGCCGCCCGAGCTGAGCGCCGAAGGATAGCCCGCGGGTCGGGACGTCGTCCTCAAGCCGGGTCGCCATGCGCTTCAGCATCAAGACGAAGCAGGTCGTCGGGGTCGTGCTCCTGGTCGCGCTCGCCGTGACCGCGCTGAGCGCGATCTACACGGCGCTCGTCGCCGGCGTGCTGCTGACCGAGACGCAGTCGCGCGGCGAGATGCTGCGGACGTTCGTCTTCGAGCGGGCCCAGCGCGTCATCACCTCGAAGGAGGACGCCTACGCCGCGCTGCGCAGCGACAGCGGCCTGCGCTCGCTGCTCGAATCGTCGATGGCGTATTCGCGCCACGTCACCTACGCGGCGCTGGTCGATCCGCGCAACGTCGTCATCGTCCACAGCTCGCCGGTCCTCGAAGGGCAGGTGCTCGAGCCGCAGGCGCAGCTCGAGCCGCTGCTGAGCGAGGACCCGTGGACGCAGATCCAGGCGATCTCGTCCGAGGGCACCTTCGAGGTCAGCGAGCGGCTGCTGCTCGGCAGCGAGGGCGAGAACGAGTTCGGCACCATCCGCATCGGCATCTCGACCGCCCTGATCTGGGAAGACCTGCTGAAGACGATGCGCACGGCGGTGCTGGTCGGCCTGGCGGCGCTGGCGGTCAGCACGCTGGTCGCGCTCCTGCTCGCGCAGTGGACGCTGCGCCCCGTCCACGTCCTGCAGAGCGGCTTCGCGCGCCTCGGCCGCGGCGAGTTCGGCGTCAAGCTGGATCTGCCGGCGGGCGACGAGTTCAGCGAGCTGGGTGCCTCGTTCAACAAGCTCTCGGCGGAGCTGTCGACGGTGCGATCGCAGCTGGCGACCGATTCGGCGGCGCCGGTCGAATCGGTGGTCGATCGCCTCGAGGACGCGGTGGCGATGGTCAACCCGGACGGCCAGGTGGTGTTCGCCAACGCGGCGATCCGGACGGCGCTGCCCGAGGCCGCGGCCGGCTCGAAGCTGACCGCGTGGCCGCCGCTGCATCCCTATCGCGAGGTGGTCGAGCGCGCGCTGGCGACGCGGCAGTCGGTCGGGCCGCTGTCGCGGCGGCTGGCGCTGTCGGGCGACGGCGAGGACGACGAGACCGAGCAGCTGCTGATGGCGCACGCCCTGTCGCACGCCGACCAGCGCTTCATGGGCGTGATGCTCGTGGCCCGCGACCTCGGCTACATCGGCCAGGTGCAGTCGACGCTGCGCTACTCGCAGAAAGCCGCCGCCCTCGGCCGGCTCCTGGCCGGCGTCGCGCACGAGGTGAAGAACCCGCTCAACGCGATGACCATCCATCTCGAGCTCCTCAAGCAGAAGCTCGGAGGCGGAAGCGTGGCGCGGCCGATGGCGCGGGTCGCCGAGGGCGGCGGCGTGCGCGTCGCCGACGCGCCGCCGGCCCACGTCACCGTCGACTCGTCGACGGTGCTCAATCACGTGTCGGTGATCGGCAGCGAGATCCGGCGTCTCGACGAAGTGGTGCAGGGCTTCCTGAAGTTCAGCCGCCCCGAGGAGCTCGCCCTGGAGCCGGTCGACCTCGCGGCGCTGGTCGCCGACGTCGGCGAGGTGGTGGGCCCGCAGGCGAACGCGGCCGGCGTCCGCCTCGTGATCGCGGCGGCCGGCGATCTGCCGCGGGTCAGCGCCGACAGCAGCCTGCTGCGGCAGGCGCTCCTCAACCTGGCGTTGAATGCCGTCCAGGCGATGCCGTCGGGGGGCGTCCTGCGCTTCGAGAGCCGGCGCGCCGCCGACCGCCAGGTCGAGCTCGTCATCGCGGACACCGGCGTCGGCATCCCGCCCGAGCACCTGGCGCGCATTTTTGACCTGTATTTCACGACCAAGGACGCCGGCAGCGGCATCGGGTTGTCGATGGTCTACCGAACAATCCAGCTGCACGACGGGCACATCGAAGTACAATCGACGCCTGGCCGCGGCACGACCTTCACCATCCGGCTGCCCCAGGCTGCCTGACGTCCGAAGAGACGTGCCCCGCCTTTCTCGCCGTTGCCGATGAGCGTGTTGAATCCACCACGGACCCCGTCGCGCACGGGCTGGACGGCTGCCGTCGTGCTGGCCGCGCTCTCGCTGGGCGCCAGCGGCTGCACGAAGAAGGTGATCGCGGCCGCGCCGGCGCCGGTGCCGCTGGCGGTGCCGAGCGTGCCGCCGCGGATCGTCGGCCCGGTCGTGGTCCCCGACGAACGGCCGCAACCAGTCGCGGAAGCGCCCGCCGCCCCCGTGCAGCGGCCGGCGGCGAAACCGCCGCGCAGCCGCCCCACCGATCCCGCCGCCGAGACGGCGGTCGAGGATGCGCAGCGGGCGCGCGCCGAGGGCGCCGAGCCGGCGGCGGCGTCGCCGCCGACGCCGGCCCCGCTGCTCCGCACCCGCGAGACGGCCAACGACGCCGAGGCGGCCCGAAAAATCCAGGATGTGCTCCGCCGCGCCGAGCAGAACCTCGCCAAGGTCAACTATCGCGGCCTGAGCACCAACGGGCGGAAGGATGCCGACACCGCGCGCCGGTTCATCACCCAGGCCGGTGAGGCGCTCGAGAAGCGGCAGCTCACCTTCGCCGCCTCGCTGGCCGACAAGGCCGAGCAGTTGTCCACCTCGCTCGCCAACCGCTGAGCCAGCTGGACGCGAACGCCGCATCTTGCGTTCGCCCTAGAACCCAGGCACAAGATGTTGTGAGTTTGGCGTTGACATACGCCTGTCACAGGCGCATCATTCCGCCCGCGTATTCGTGCATTGGTGACGCTCTGGACGACCCAGCGTCACGCGTCTCGACTCCGCCGGTGCACGGCGGCCGTCAGGCGTGTGAGCGTCGCGCAGGCACGGGATTTTTTCTCTGATTGGCGCAGGCGACGGGCCGCCGGGGCAGCGGTTCCGACGTCAGGACGAGGGGGCAGCAGTATGCAGAGGGGCACGACGGCCACGGACCGTGGCACGGGGCAGGCAGCAGGCGCATCGCGGGGGCTCGTGAGCACAACCCCGGCGGCGTCGATCGAGACGGCCGGCGAGGCCCTCGAGCGTCGCCCGACTACCGCCACAGGCCTCGAGTACGCACGCGTCTTCGCCCGCGAGGGCGTCGACCCGTTCGA
>Ga0070671_100005216_pt1 | contig 10353 bp, 5 predicted proteins | sample KBSS73metaG_FD_65341 | JGI IMG/M metagenome (GOLD analysis project Ga0070671, IMG submission 65341) | Switchgrass rhizosphere microbial communities from Kellogg Biological Station, Michigan, USA - KBS S7-3 metaG | ecosystem: Host-associated > Plants > Roots > Rhizosphere > Soil ... | reverse complement strand
GCTACTACGACTGGATAAATAGATGACTAAAGCAAAAACAAAAACCGGACATTTCACTTGCTACGAAAAGCGGACATTTTAATTTGCTACCAACACGAAGAGAATTGGCACAACCTACTGACGCAGGGTGAGCGACGGCGGCGGGGCAACTGGTTGATGGGCAGGAACTGCCGACTGGGATCCCTCACCATAGAGCTACTGCCCCTTTGGTTCTGAAGACGCTATGCCGACTGTGTTATCTTTTGATCGAGGCAACCTGATTTCATGTCACAACGAATCCAACGAGGTGACGATCTCATTTTCCAACTCGAAAGTGGGTTCGGGCTGTTGCGCGTCTTAGCCATCGAAGGAGAAGGTGCAGATACAGTTTGGCACCTGATGGCGTATGAAGATTTTTTTCCTGACGTAGAAAGCGCTGAGGCGGCGCTCGCGAGTAACCAATCGCTTCCAGTGCGAAGAGCACACATGGCTTTAACAAACCGTGCCTTCGAACGAACACCGACTGCTCTTCTCGGAAACAGACCACTGCGAGACGAAGAATTGAGCGCCTATCGTCAATGGCTGGAATCGAACAGGATTGTCTCAGATCGCTCGGCTCTTCTAATGCTTGGAGTACGTTGAGTGAATCTGAGTTACAAAATGCATCGAACAGTAGTCTCGCTATCGGCGGCTCTTATTCTTGCCTTGATCTTTTCCATTACGACACTAGCCGTTCGACATGAACGTTTGATCGACACGTGGCAGCCCTCCCATTACGATGTTAGCCTAACTCTTAATCAACGATTATCTGAATTAACTTCCGCGCAAGCCACGATTGATGTTGTCGCAGTTAAGTCGTTATCAGTAGTTGATTTTGATTTCGGTGAACTCACTACGGACGCAGTTAAGGTGAATGGCAGTCCGGTTCACTTTGATCATCACAACGGCAAACTGGACGTTACGTTGCCAACCACCGTAGCTCCATCAACACGGCTACAAATTTCGATCACTTACCACGGTAAACCCAAAGATGGCTTGATCCTCACGGCTGACAAAGATGGGACTGCCGCAGCAATCGGTGACAACTGGCCCGACCGAGTTCACAACTGGATCCCATCTCTTGATCATCCATCTGCGAAAGCAACAGTCACGTTTCACATTTCTGCGCCTATCGGAAACGCGGTCATCGCCAATGGGCAGCTTACGAAAATTGAAAAGAATGACAGCGGAACAAAAATCTGGACCTATACCGAAGGCGTTCCGATACCGCCGTATTGCATGATCATCGGTGTTGGCGAGTTTGCTCAACTCGAGCAGCAATCAATGGTCCCACCGCTGTCGTTCTATGTACCGTACTCTGACCGCGAATACGCAGCTAAGGGTTTTTCATCAGCGGACGAAGCCCTACAAATGTTTAGCAGGCTTGTCGCTCCTTATCCGTATGAGAAGCTAGCCCTGATTGTCGGGGCCACTCGCTTCGGCGGAATGGAAAATTCGAGCGCCATAGTTTTTCCCAGTACGCTGTTCATTCCAAAGTTAGACGCCAAGATCAGCAAAGCTTTCAGTATTTCCACGGGCGTTGAAGACGTCGTATCCCATGAAATAGCACATCAATGGTTCGGTGATTCTGTCACCGAATCAACCTGGGCTGACTTGTGGCTTAGCGAAGGATTCGCGACCTACTTTGCCGGATTGTTTATTCAGAAATACGAAGGTGAGGATGCGTTTCAGCTATACATGCAGAAAGCGTCCGAAACTGCCTTAGCTTACGAGAAGACAAATCTCGCACCAATCCACGATCGTGACACCGAAGATCTATTCAAACTCCTTAATGGAAACAACTACCAAAAAGGTGCGTGGGTTTTGCATATGTTGCGTTCACGACTAGGTGACGGTGCTTTCTTTCGTGGGCTGAGGTCATATTACAAAGACCACAAGAATGCGACCGCGAGCACTGAAGATCTACGTGCAGCTTTTGAAAAATCATCAGGGCAGAAGCTTCAGAGTTTTTTCCAACGATGGGTGTACGAGAGCGGGCACCCTCAATATGAGGAAAGTTGGACTTGGCTACCAAACGAGCAACAAGTTGAAATCGCGCTAATTCAGCATCAGAAGGGCGAAGCTTTTCTCGATCCAGTGCCGATCGTGATTACGGCTGCTCAGGGTTCAATGAATGCCGTCATAAACCCAACCGACAAGTCCTATCGGCAAACCATTAACTCAAAACAACCACCACTAAAAGTTGAAGTAGACCCGGGAAACACGCTCCTCAAGGAAGTCATCAGAAAATGAGCTACTAAACTATTTGAGCTTAACGTTCAGGTTGACTCGCCGATCGACATCGATCGATGGTCTAACTTCCTTGTTGTCCACACTGTGTTTCGTAAAAACTAAAAACCGCCGAACATCTTCAGCGTCTTCACTGATTTCGGCTTTCACGTCAGACACAGGATCTCTTCCAAACCACGTTGCTGCGTCTTCGCCAGTGATGGTTAGACTCTTCGCAATAACCACTTCGATAGGAACCATGGATGGGAGTTCGCCCCAATACGAGATCGGAAATCGACTGAGCCGAACTTCCGCATGTGCCGGTAAAAGAATGGCATGGAAGCCGCCCGTCCCGAGAAATCGACCAACGATCACCTTACCCTTGCCGGTTGGAGCGAAGACTTCCAAAGCATTAATGCCGCCCTTCTCCTCGATACCACCATGCTGAGTGCCGAGGCTTCCCGGAAAGAGAAACCATTTAGCCGACTCGTCGTCATTGCGCAAGAGGACGTCGAACCAAAGGTTGATGAGCGGCGGCTTACCAAAACGAAGATCGCGAAATGTAATTTGCACAGCTTGTTTACGATTCGACGGCTGGAAGTTCTCGACTAGCAGCACCCAATCGTTCTTCTTTCCAATCGTCGTGGCTCCTAGGCGAATCAAGAAGAGGTCGAGTAGTTCACCTTTCTTCACGGACCTTTTCAAAAGTTCTGAGCCATTCGGAACAGCGAGCCAATAACGAGTTCCGTTTTCAGTGAATAGAACCTCTTTCTGGTACTGCGCTGTGTAGTGCTCGATTGATCCGGCGTAGAGTCGAGACCATTGTCGGATCACTTCTTTCCTGGCGGGCGGAATTGATCTAATCATTCCAGTGAAAGCAACATTAACCTTTGACGGAATGAAGTCTTTAGTGGTCACCATTCTTTCCCTCATGTCTCGCATGTCGTCTCTAGCAGGTTCGAGGTAAGCAATCTCTTTGAGTGTTCGTGATTGATAGTCTTCAGCGGTTCTCGGTTTTTTGATTCGCGAGTCACTCGGGTCCTGACTACAGACAGTTGAAACACCCGCGAGCAAGATGAAAAGCGCGACTTGATTTAGGCGTGACTGCATAGGGTGCATAGGGTGAATAGTGTGTGACGAACGTCTCTCCTGTCGACTGAAATGTGTGGAACGCGCCAAAGAGATATGGGCCTCGCGAACAACGTGGTCACAATCAGCTGGATCCTTTTTCATTTTACGATTCACACGCTGCCTCCCTATTAGCAATGCTGTCGATATCAGTTATTCAGCTTGTAGGTAATGTTAAGAAACGTCAGGCTGATCGACACCGCCGTTGGAGTAGTCAGACAGCTAAGAAATGTAATGGGTAGCTTTGTTGTCGCCGATCCATAGAGAATCTTCATCTGGTCCGCACTCATCATCGCGCGCGGTGCAACTGCAACAGTCGCGGTCGGGTCCGAACAGTTGGTGGTCGACTTACCAGGTTTTACAAACAGTAGCGTCGCAGTCTGGCTGGCGTTCTGCACACTAAGAAGGTTGCCATTCGTGTTCTGGCCAAAGCTATCCAAATAGGGTACCCAGCCATTGGTGATTTGCTGGGCCGACATTCCAACGCTGAACGATTGCGAGCCTGGGGCCGTGTTCTCTAGCCAGCCAAGATTGATCCCGTAGTTCTGAACTTTGTAGATCAGATACTTCTTAACGCGGCTGTTGAAGAGCGCGAAATTGACCCGCCCGCCCGATGGCGACTGATCCTGAATCTGCCATTCGTAAACTGGTGTATTACTCCACTCCAATTCGGCCTTCACATCGCCACGGTAGTAGTACATAAGATAGCGCCGCGTGGCGAGGAAATTTCCGATTTCACGCTCGCTGCCGATAACACCTTTGCGTTTATCCGCGGCAAATGGATCTATGAGGCAGTGCTGATCGAAGGCTTGAAATGATCGACTCTAACGGGTTGCTCATGGTCCAAAGCGATGGCGATATTCGTCAGACGAAATGAACGCCTTCACCATCTCTGCCTGTACAAAGTTTCCATTGAACTGATTCAGCTTGGTTAGCCAGAAATCGAAGCCACTAAAATCTGAATTAGGAAAGTCATTTGGGTTGCGACGCAGGTAACCAAAGTATTCCATTAGCACAAAAGCTTTAGTCAACTCCGCAGCTTTTAGATCCGGATCCTCCGACACCGCCCTCAACACTTGAGAACGCTTTGTTATGTCAGAAGGTGTGGCCCCCAACATCGCTACGAGGTTCGCCGTTTCGGACGGCGAAAGCACACTTCCTGCATTCCCGTTGAGCTTGTCGACAAACTGCTGCGCAGTCATCGTGTTTGGAAATGCCGCAACGAAATCGGCACGTTGCACAAACGCAAGCATGTATGCCTGTTTATTCGCTTCGAGTTGAGCCTGCCAATTTCCCACGTTTACCTGGACATCTTGTCCCAGCTGTTGGGTGTCGCGGACAAAATCGTTAAAGACCACAGGTACAAGAAGGCCCGACAGATTGCCAAACGCACTCTTATATGTTCGGTAGACCAGATAACCGGTCTCTTGAAACTCAATTGACAAGAAGAACGCAGCGGAGACGTTAATCCGTTTCACTTCGACGCATTGTGCGTTCGCTCCACACGAAGTGATCTCGTTGGTCCAGAAGTTCAAACCATCAAGGTCAGGTTCACGATTGAGAAAATCGACGTAATGTTGGCGCACGAAGAATTGCGCAGCATCAATCGGATTTGGACCATTCACCGCATCGTTATCCAGGATCGTCAGCGTCGCAGTCGATGGAGCGGTCAACGTTGCGCCTATAGGGTTGCTTAGCGAAATACTAAACGTCTCAGTCCCTTCAGCGTACGAATCATTGATCAGAGAAACTAAGATCATTTTCGAGACTTCGCCAGGATTGAACGTAAGGCGACCGATCGTTGTTAAATAATCGCAGCGAGATGAAGCCGCACCGTTAATAACCTCACAGCCATTTGAACCCGCCGCATCGGAGGTCGCGTAATCGATGGTAACTGGCGTTTGGCTTGCAGCGCTCAACGAAACCTGAATGATCATCCGACCGGTACTTTCAGCCTGCGTAAATGTCGAATTGGCAAACTGAATCGTTGGCCCAACAACTTGTTGTAATTGACCAGCACTCGCGGCGAACTTGGTGTCCGACGCAGACACGGCTCGTAACCCGTGACTGCCTGCCGATAGATTCGACTTCTGGACCTGAGCCAACCCGTTGTTCAGAGGCGCCTGACCAATAACTGTCGAGCCATCAAAAAATGTAACCATTCCGGTTGGAGTTCCGGCGCCATTCGGAACAACAGCGACAGTTGCTGTAAGAGTAACCGGATCGCCTGGGTTCGGAGCGGGCGCTGAACTGCTTAGTGTCATCGCACTCGCATTAGAATGAATTTTCTGAACCATGGTTACTGACGACGGTTGATGGCCAACATCTCCACTGTATGACGCCGTAATGAAATGATTCCCGAAGTTTGTTGGACCCGCGACTAGAGCAGATGTTGTGACCGCAGCGCGACCATTGCTGTCGAGTGGAACATTACTGGCCAAAGTAGTAGTAACCGGTGCAAGGCCGTTGTAACTCAGATCCGTAAAACTAACCGTACCTGTGGGCGCGGGTCCCGCACCACTCACAGTCGCAGTGAAGGTGATCGAATCTCCGAGGACATTATTTCTAACATCAGGAGAGGATGAGCTAACGCTAACGCTTACTCCGGGTTTTGTACCAAGCGCGAAGAAATTACCTCCATTAAGTGTATACACTGTCCCGTCTGGTCCAATCACGATGGGCACGTACGGCTGACCAATACCGGCCGAAAGCGAGACCGCCTGATCGATTGTGTTAGCAACCAGGTTCCATCGATAAATACGTCCATCTTCACTGTCGAAAAACACGCTGTTTGTTGCTGGATTAATTGCCGGCGCGTTGATGCAAAACTCCTGGACCGCAAGCGGGAACGAAGGCCCAGCGTCATCAGGAGTTGGCCCGATCAGCGTGAGCACCTCGCGCATCTCAACCAGATTCAGCGCTGTTGCGTGTGGATCTAATTGCGTGTCGTTGGGATCAAGAATGGCTACACGATTCACGCCACTTCCGTCTTGAATTGCATAGTCGTTGTATTTGCAAAACAGGAGATACGAAGATGATCCCATGTACGACGGAACCATACTTGCGGGCACAACGCCAGGCGTGTAGTCCCAACCAAAAGCACCTGGGGTCTTGGTGATCGTTAGATCAGAACTAAATCTTAAGAGAAAACCCCTGGAGCCATTTCCAGTATTTCCGAACACGCCAAAGTAGACATCGCCGTCCGGAGCGACTAACGGGTTCGACGTAGCATCGTCCGTGATCCTCGCTCCGGTACTGTTGCGAGGGTCGCGCAGAAACACCGTGTGTTTTGTCGCAAGCGTGGTGGAGTTGAGTTCAACGAGGTAGGAATAAAAATTATTGGACGAAGCCTTAACTGGAAAATACACAGAGTTCTCGTCGTTGCTTAAAACTGGGCCCGCATTGTGACAATCTCGATCGATCAGCGCATCGTTTGCTGCGGTTCCGGCCAGTGTGAATGAGCCAACACCTGCGGATGAGAGTCGTGCCAGACCGCTTTGCGTCGTGTTGAGGGGAGCAGGGGCGCCTCCCTGCACGCGGAAACCAAAGAAAATATTTCCAGAAGAGTCAGCTGTGATTGGGGTGTTTACAAATACAGAGTTGTCAAATGCTGATTTGTTTCCATTGTAGGTCGCGAGAGTTGTGTAGAACACATCTCGAACGGGCGCTGAAGGAGAATTCGAATCGATATTATCGATGTGAAAAATAGTGCCGCCTGCCCCGGCGAAATACAATCGCGTACCAACTACACAGATGTTATAAGACGGAATCCAATTATGCGATGGCATGATGTAATCAGATGCAACACTATATTTGAAAATTCCTGTTGCGCCATCGAATGCATCAACACGAAAACCATTAGTCGCAGTCTTAACCGGAACAAGGACTGAATTACCAGCAGACATTACGGGTGAACCGTAATGACCAAGTGCACCGTTATTGTTGAAGTCGATGCTGGTTTGCCACTTGATAATATTCAATGGCTGGGCAGGAGCAGTGAAGATGCCCGTGTGTTGTGCGTTACCGCCAAAGGTTGTTTGCGCTTCTGCGATACCGAAGCTCAACACGCAGCAGCAGCAAAAAAGAATTAATTTAGTTAAGTCAAACAGCAACCGACCTCGAGGACAATTCATCCGTAAGCACTCCTGATCACTTCTCGTATAGTGGCGTGAGAGTAGCATGTCGCCGATTCAAAAGAAGAACCGACAAGAATGTCTACGGTCCAAATCGCTGGCGATACTCAACAGATGAGATAAACGCTTTCACCATCTCTGCGTTTACGAAGTTACCGCCAAATGAATTCAGTTTACCGAGCCAGAAGTTGTAACCATTGAAATCGGTATCCGGTAAGTCGTTCGGATTTCGTCTGAGATAACCAAAGTACTGCATGAGTACAAAGGCTTTGTTGAATTCTGCAGTTCGCAAATCAGCATCGTCGGCGACCGCTCGCAAAACTTGCGCTCGTTTGGTTGTGTCTGCTGGAGTAGCACCCAATAGAGCAATCAGATTTGCTTTCTCCGACGGAGACGATACTAGTCCTGCATTCAAATCCAACTTGTCAACGAACTGCTGAGCCGTCATGGAGTTTGGAAACGCCACAACAAACTCCGGGCGTTGCACAAACGACAACGCATATGCTTGCTTATTTGCCTCAAGTTGCGTCTGCCAGTTTCCAACTCCGACTTGAATGCCTTTACCAATCTGTTGCGTGTCTTTGATGAAGCCAGAAAACTGCACAGGCACCGGAGACCCTGGAAGATTTCCAAATCCACTCTTATACATCCGGTAAACCAGGTATCCCGTCTCCTGAAATTCAATCGAGAGGAAGAATGCCGCCGAAACATTTACTCGCTTGACGTCAATGCACTGTTGATTTGAACCACACAAATTGATCTCGTTTGTCCAAAAACCAAATCCAGGTAGATCTGGTTCACGATTAAGAAAATCGATGTAATGCTGACGCACAAAAACGTTTGTGTTGTCGATCGGATTGGCGCCAACCGAACTATCGTTGTCGTTAATCGTAACGGTTGCGCTGAACGGAGGCCCGAGTGTCGCACCTGATGCGTTGGTTAGAGTCACACTAAAAGTTTCTGCTCCCTCAACAAAGCTGTCGTCCGTTATTGGTATCGAGATTGATTTGGATGTTTCTCCGGCAGCAAAAGATACTGTTCCAGTCAAAGCCAGGTAGTCGCAACGGGAAGAGGCCGCGCCTGTCGCGCTGCTGCAAGGGCTCGAACCGGCGGTGTCATTTGTTGTGTAGTCGACCGATGCGGCGCCGGAGGTATTACCTAACCGATTGATCGAAAGCGTCACACTTCCCTCGCCTTCGTTCACCACGTATTGATTCGCACTAAATTGCACACTACTCGTCGACGCGGTCGATCCAAACTGCCCTCGAATTTCGCCATTCGTAAAATTGTTTGAATGGACGTTGATGTACCACAAACCATTTTTCAGATCTGTTGCTTGACCGGGCGCAAGAGCAATCTCGAAATCACTGACTTGCCCATTCGGTAGGGGGAACAAAATAGGACCAGGTACTCCAACCGCGACTGGTCCATGAATATGTGCAGCTGTTTGGGGACTGGACAGGCCAGTAAAGTTCAACGAGACCCTCGCCGTCGTTTCATCTGGGCTGAGTAAAAGCGTCGCAGTTCCTGAAGCCGTCGAGTTGTTCGCTGGGGTTTCCTGGCCACCGGTCAAGGTCGCTGTAAACAAGAGTGCAGGTTTCGACTTAATTTCGTAGATCGCCCCATTTGAAAGTGACACGGCGTAGACGTTTCCGTTGGGTGCGGTCTCGATGTCGGTTACGACGCCGAAGTTGCTCCCAATCACGAGGCTCTCGCTTTCAGTTTGATCAAACTTGTCTACGTTATCGGCCACACGATCAGACAACCTCAAATCCGTGAATGCGAAATGCTGACGATTAGCGTTGAACTTAAAGCGGAATAGAAATCCATTGAGGAGAGTCGTTCTGGATGCACCAACCAGAAGATCACCATCATACTGCGGTCCAAGTCCCCGGCCCTTAACGAAACCAATTCCTGCGGGCGCAGTCGCATACTTCCAGCTGAACTCGGGATCGACATATTGAGCCCCGGGCAACATAAACATCTTTGCGAGCGCTTGCTGAGGTGTATCAGCGATGTTGCTGGTTGGCCATCTTAATTGCTGAAGGTTTCCAGCGCCGTAGGTGCTCTCGATCGACTTGAACTGATCTATGCGACTCAACGGCCCCATCACTTCAATCCAGCCGCCATTGAACCCCGGCACAACTCGATTCATTTCATCGAACGCGTCATCACCATTTTCCTGTGTCCAGAGGCTGCCACTCAACGGATCGAAAGCCATACCGAATCCATTACGCACACCGTAAGCAAAAATCTTCTTCACGTTCGTTGCGGCCTCACCGCTGAGCCCGCTGTTCGCGTTGAAAAAGGGATTGTCGACTGGAGTAGTTCCGTCATCGTTCAAGCGGAGCACGACCCCAGTTAAGTGAGCATTGTCTGGTTCAGGACCGCCAAACTGATCGTCAGGCACTGGTCCACCACTTGTAATGTTTTGCAGAAGCCCGCGGCGTCCGTTATCTCCGATGATGATGTAAATCTTCCCGTCAGGACCGAAGCGCAACACACCACCGTTATGATTGGCACGTGATGTCTGACCAGCGTCCTGTTGCAAAGATCTAAGCTTGATCAAGTTACGATCGAACGTAAGCGTCGTTCCATTCCAAATGTACCGGTCAACTCGATTACCAAGCAGGGGCACGTCATCAGTATTCGCGCTGTCGACACCAGAAGTACTTTCAGTCCAGTAAAGATAAACAAATCCGTTTTGAGAAAACTGTGGATGCAGAGCAATACCGAGCAGCCCTCGTTCGGAAGCACTATTAACCGGCAGATCCAGCACGGTGCTTTGCAAACTTCCGTTTACAACCCGCTGAACCTTGCCGGTTGTTTTTTCGGTGACGAAGAA
>Ga0070671_100005213_pt1 | contig 10358 bp, 9 predicted proteins | sample KBSS73metaG_FD_65341 | JGI IMG/M metagenome (GOLD analysis project Ga0070671, IMG submission 65341) | Switchgrass rhizosphere microbial communities from Kellogg Biological Station, Michigan, USA - KBS S7-3 metaG | ecosystem: Host-associated > Plants > Roots > Rhizosphere > Soil ... | reverse complement strand
GCGGCGTCGGGGAATTCCTTCACGAACTTGTAGGAAGAGGCGGCGCCGCCGAGCACCGAGTAGATGCCCTTCGGCCGCACCCGCTGCTCCTGCATCGTGCGCGCGAGCAGGACGTATTCGTTGTAGTAGTTTGCCGGTATGACGAGATCGGGATTCTGCGCCCTGATCTTGAGCACGACGTTGTTGAAATCGCGGGTCGGCGTCGGATGAGCGATGGTCTCGAGGATCTCAAAACCCTTCGGCGGCAGTTGCGCGTTGAGGAGCTTGGCGAGACCACTTCCGAACAGCGAATCTTCGTGCACGATCATCACGGTCTTTGCAGGCTTGCCGGCGCCGTCGTTGATCGCGGTCAGATTGTCGAGTGCGGTCTTGGCGATGACGCCGAAGCCGGGGCCGAAGCGGAACGTGTTTTTGAGGCCGCGGGTGACGATGCTGTCGGCGACGCCGACATCGACGACATAAGGAAGATCGTAGCGCGCAGCGGCTTGGCTGACAGCAAGACAGATCGAGGAGGAATAGCCGCCAACAATGCAGGAGACCTCCGCGGCGTTCATTTTCTCGACTTCCGCGGTGCCACCATCGGGAGTCGACTGGGCGTCGCCAAGCATCGCATCGATCTTCGCACCGCCGAGCGCCTTGATGCCGCCTCCGGCGTTGATCTCGTCGACGGCGAGCATGGCGCCGATACGGCCCTGCTGGCCCGAATAGGACAACGCGCCGGTCACCGGGTGCAGCACGCCAAGCTTCACGCCGGCGCCTTGCGCGCGCAGCAGAGACGGTGCCGCGAGACTGCCGGTTGTGACCGCGATGGCGGCCAACGCCGTGCCGGCGAGAAAGCGGCGGCGGCTGAGCGGCGTGTCTTGCTGCGACATGGCGATGGTTCCTTGCTGAGCGGAGCGGCGGACCTTCAGGTTTGCCGGCCTGCTCTCTCGTTGTTCATTCGGACTGCGGGATGGTATTTTTCAGCATACAGGATCGTCTACCCTCGACAAGCCCGCCACACCGAGGCACATCAGCGCGCATGAACGAGCCGCTTACCCTCATCGACAAGCTCTGGTCCGCGCACGAGATCACGCGGCGGGAGGACGGTGCGGCGCTGCTCTGGGTCGACCGTCACTACGTCCACGAGGGCGCATTTCACGCCTTTACCGAAATGCAGGCGCGGGGCGGCGCGGTTGCCGAGCCGGCCCTCACCTTCGCAGTCGCCGATCACTACGTCCCGACCCGCGGCCGCGCCATCGCCGACCCGGAGGTCGCGGCGCTCATCCGCGACCTCGAGGCGAATACCGCCGCCAACCACATCAAGCTGTTCGGCCTTGGCGATCCACGCCAAGGCATCGTCCATGTGGTCGGCCCCGAGCAAGGGCTGACGCTCCCTGGATTGCTGATCGTGTGCGGCGACAGCCACACCTCGACCCACGGTGCGTTCGGCGCCTACGCCTTCGGCATCGGCGCCTCGGAAGTCGCGCACGTGCTGATGACGCAGACCTTGTGGCAGAAGAAGCCGAAGTCCATGCGCGTCATTGTCGGCGGCAGGGCGGCCGCCGGCGTCGGCGCCAAGGACATTGTTCTTTCCATCATCGCGCGCATCGGCGCCGACGGCGCGCAGGGCCATGCGATCGAATACGGCGGCAGCGCCATTGCGGCGCTGTCCATGGAAGGCCGCATGACGGTCTGCAATATGTCGATCGAGGCCGGCGGCCGCTGCGGCGTGGTCGCGCCCGACGCGACAACCTTTGCTTACCTCAAGGGCCGGCCTTACGCGCCCAAGGGCGCGGCGTTCGTTCAGGCAGTCGAAGCCTGGTCCGGGCTCGCCTCCGACGCCGACGCCCGCTTCGACCGCGAAGTCGTGCTCGACGCCGCCGGCATCGCGCCGATCGTGACCTGGGGGACGACGCCGGACGACGCGCTGCCGATCGACGGCCGCGTGCCCGATCCGGCGCGCGAGACCGATCCGCTGCGTGCGAAATATGTGCGCGACGCGCTCGACTATATGGGCATCGCTCCGGGGAAGCGGCTGACCGAGATCGCGATCGACCGTGTCTTCATCGGCTCGTGCACCAACTCGCGCATCGAGGATTTGCGCGCCGCGGCGGCCGTGCTCGCCGGGCGCACCAGCAAAGTGCCGGGCCTCGTCTCGCCCGGCTCCTCGACGGTCAAGCGCCAGGCGGAGGAGGAAGGCCTCGACCGGATTTTCCGCGAAGCCGGGCTCGAATGGGTCGAGTCGGGCTGCTCCATGTGCGTCGGCATCAACGGCGACGTCGTGGCCGCCGGCGAGCGCTGCGCCTCGACCACGAACCGCAACTTCCGCGGCCGGCAAGGTCCCGGCGCCCGCACTCACCTGATGTCGCCGGCGATGGTCGCGGCGGCCGCGGTGAACGGCCATCTCGCCGACGTGCGGCCGCTGCTTGCCGGGCGCGAGCCGTAGGAGCGCCAACCATGGAGAAATTCGCGCGGCTTACCGGGAAGGCGTGCCCGCTCCTCCTGCCCAACGTCAACACCGACCAAATTCTGCCAGCGCGTTATTTGAAACTGCCGCGCGCGGCTGGCCTCGGCCCGGTCCTGTTCCACGACCTGGGCCGCGATCCTGACGGCAACGAGAAAGCGGACTTCCCGCTCAACCAGCCGGTCTGGCGCGACGCGGCAATCCTGATTGCCGGCCGCAATTTCGGTGGCGGCTCGTCGCGCGAGGCCGCGGTCTATGCGCTCTACGACGCCGGCATCCGCTGCGTGATCGCGCCGTCGTTCGGCGACATCTTTGCGCAGAACGCGGTCAAGAACGGAATGCTGCCGGCTGTCGTCGCCGAAGCCGATGCATCCGAACTGGGTTCGCTGGTTGCCGCCGACCCCGCGCTCCCGATCACCGTCGATCTCGAACGCGAGACGATCGCACGGGGAAACCGGACCTTCGCGTTCACCGTCGATGACGTGAGCCGCAACCAGTTGCTCAATGGCTGGGACGATATCGACCTGACCGGGAGCTACCGCGCGCGGATTGCTGACTTCAAAGCGGCGGACCGCGAACGCCGGCCCTGGGCGCGACCGCCGCAGCCCTGAGCCTGTCGCGCCCGCTTCCACCAAGTGCGAGCGCTTGCTACCGCGAGCGCCGCCCGCTACCCATCTACGCGAGTTCACAGGGGCACGTCATGAATGTCTATGATCTGAAAGACCGGGTCGCGATCGTCACCGGCGGCGCCCAGGGCATCGGCCTTGCGGTTACCAACCGGATGCTCGCGTCCGGCGCGCGCGTTGCCATCTGGGACCGCGACCGCCCCCTGCTCGACGAAACGATCAAGCGCCTCGCCCAGCCCGACCGCGTCCGCGGCTCGGTGATCGATATCGCCGATTTGGCCGCGGTCGAAGCCGCGACCAAGGGTACCCTCGATCACTTCGGCAAGATCGATATCCTCATCAACAACGCCGCGATCGTCGGGCCGAACGCGCTGACCTGGGAGTATCCGCCGGAGGCTTTTCGCGACGTCGTCAATGTGGGCCTGATCGGCACCTTCTACTGCTGCCGCGCGGTCGTCCCGCACATGATCGCGGCGAACTACGGTCGCATCGTCAATCTCGCCTCGATTGCCGGCAAGGAAGGCAATGCGAGAGCCCCGGCCTACAGCTCGATGAAGGCGGGCGTAATCGCGCTGACCAAATCGCTCGGCAAGGAGCTCGCGACTTACAATATCTCGGTCAATTGCGTGACACCGGCGGTCGCCAAGACGGCGATGGCTCTTAGTCAGGACGCGGATTTTTTGGCCATGGTCGTCTCCAAGATTCCGCGCGGCCGCATGCTCGAACTCGAAGAGGCGGCGTCGATGATCTGCTGGCTCGCGACTGCGGAAAATTCCTTCACGACAGGCGCCCCTTTCGACCTTTCCGGCGGCCGGGCGACGTACTGACCAACAAGAAGCGCTGGGCGAGCCCGGCTCTGCGGCGCACTTCGATCGGGAGATAACGGGCGTGATGAAGCTCTACTATGCGCCGGGCGCCTGTTCGCTCGCCCCGCACATCGCGCTCGAGGAAGTCGGCGCGAGATACGAGCTTTCGCGCGTCGATCTCGGCGCCAACCAGCAGAACAGCCCCGAGTATCTGCGCATCAACCCGAAGGCGCGCGTGCCGGCGCTCATCGACGGCGACTGGGTGCTGACCGAAGCGCCGGCGATCCTGCGCTACATAGCGGCGCGGCATCCGGCGGCGGGCCTTTGGCCGTGGGACCCGCGCGAGGAGGCGCGCTGCGCCGAATGGCTTAGCTGGCTTTCCTCGACGATCCATGTCGCATTCGTGCATGTGCGGCGCGCGGCCCGCTACGCCGCCGACCCGCGCGCGGTCGAGGATGTCGCCGCCACCGCCAGGAATACGTGCCGCGACCTTTGGGGCGCGGTCGAAGAAAAGCTCGGGGACGCCCCGTGGGCCGTCGGCGAGCGCTACAGCGTCGCCGATCCCCACCTGCTGGTCTACTGGACCTGGGGTCGCGGGCCGGTGCTCGGCTTCGACATGGCGCGCGACTTCCCACGCTGGACCGAACACGCGCGGCGGCTCGCCGGCCGGCCGGCGGTACAACGCGCCTTCGCCAGCGAAGGCCTCGCGCTGCCGGCGTAGGCCAAACTTCGTCATTGCGAGGAGCGGAGCGACGAAGCAATCCGACTCTGCCGCGGCGGGCTGGATTGCTTCGCGGAGCCTGTCATCGGGCCGGCCATTTCGGGCCGGACCCGTTGGCTCGCAATGACGGCGCTACCCAAGCGCGGCGATGACCTCACCTGACTTCGTCACCGCGGCGACGTTCTGCATGGCGTAGTTGATCGAGGCGCGGTGCCAGTCGGCGTTCATGGTCGAGCAGCAGTCCTCCGGCACGATCACGAAATAGCCCTTGTCCGCGCCGGTGCGGGCGGTGTGCTCGATCGACATGTTGGTCCAGGCGCCGGTGTCGATGATCGTGTCGCGGCCGCCGGCCTTGAGAACGATTTCGAGCTTGCTGCCTTCGAAGGCGCTCATGCGCACCTTCTCCACGACGTGATCGCCAGGCTGCGGCTCGAGGCCCGGCACCGGCGCCGAGCCCCAGGTGCCGCGCACCATCGCCTTCGAATCGACCAAACCTTCGAACAGCGGCGCGTTGAGCGTGACACCAGGCGCGCCGGGCTCGACGACGAACCAGACGTGGATGATCATGACCCCGCGCGAGCGGCAGGCTTCCGCCAGGCGGCGGATGTTCTCGATGACGTTCTGCTCGCGCGCGTGCTGCGGCGAGCCGGAGGAAGCAAACGCGCCGCCGTCCATCACCACGTCATTCTGCATGTCCTGGATGATGAGCGCACAGCGCGAAGGATCGAGCTTGAGACCGCCATGGGCGCTCGCGCGCTCAGGTCCGGCCGAAGCGCTCGCCGACGCGCCGCCTGACGCGCTCGCTCGCATGAACGGCTCGACGCGCGGGCCGACCTTGGTGCGCACCGCGTAGAGCGAATGCGTTGCGCACATGAAGAGCGTACGCCAATCCGACTTGCCCCAATGCAGGTTGGCGACCAGCTCCGGCACCCTGACCTTGCCGACGAGCGCGCCGGAACGGTTGTAGACCCAGACGCCGCCGGGCGCCGTCACCCAGATGTTGCCGGCGCTGTCGCACTTCATGCCGTCGGGCACGCCCGGCTCCAATTCGGAGCGGATGCCGGAGGCGAAAATGCGATCGGCACCGAGCGACCCGTCGGCGTTCACGTCGAACACGCGGATCAGGCAGCGCACCGTGTCGTTGACATAAAGCTGCCGCTCGTCGGGGGAGAAGCAGAGCCCGTTGGGCTGGTCGAACAGGTTGCGGTCGACGAGCAGTTGCGGTGCCCCGCCGCCCGGCGGCACGCGGTAGACGCCCTGGAAGCCAAGCTGGCGCGGCCGCTCGACGCCATAGACCGGCATGCGTCCGTACCAGGGATCGGAGAAATAGATCGAGCCGTCAGAGCGTACGCATACGTCGTTCGGGCTGTTGAGCTCCTTGCCATCGAAGTGCGAGGCGACGATCTCGCGCCGGCCGTCGCGTTCGACGATCAGGCTCGAAGTGGCGTGCTCGCAGACAATGAGCCCGAGGTTCGCATCGTACGTCATGCCGTTGCACTTGTTCGACGGTCGCATCACCTCGCGCACGCCGCTGCGCTCGTCGTAGCGGCGGCGCACGTCGGCGGGCATGTCGGAGAACAGCAGATACTGGTCGCGCGGGTGCCAGATCGGTCCTTCGGTGAAGGTGAATCCGCCGGCCAGCCGGTCGACCGGCGCATCGAGATCGATCAGGTCGGAGAACTCGCTGCGCAGCGCGGTGTGACTCATCGCAATCTCCCCTCGTTATGCCGGAAACCAGTTGCGCCGCGGCAAGGATTGGACGACGGGGCCGGGCACCGCGTCCTGCAATCGGCCGACCACCTGGCCGGCCTCGATCAGCGCCGGACGATCGTGGACCGGCAGCACAAAGCGTGACGAGGCGACAACCTTTTTGATCGCCGCCTTCTCCTGGCGCTTGGTGGTGCCGTGGTTGCCGGTGACGCGCGGCTCCATGTCGCTGATTTCGCGGAAGGGTTCGACGAGCTGGTCGTTGATGTCGTAGAGCACGTCGCCACAGATTGTCGCCACCCCTTCCGCCGTCTTGACGATCACGTTCATCGAGCCTTCGGTGTGGCCCCCGGCCGCCTCGCAGATCAGCCCCGGCATCAGTTCGGTCGGACCGGAGATTTCCAGATCGAGAAAGCGCAGTGCGCCCTTGGTGTGCAGGCGGTCGATCAGATGCTTGATGTCGACCGCGGGATATTGCGGATGCATCAGGCCGGAGACGGAATATTCGAGTTCGCGCCGGTTGATCACGACCGCGGTGTTCATGGGAAAGAGATCGTCCTTGCCGGCGTGATCGATGTGCAGATGCGTGTGCAGAACGTAGCGCACGTCGCCGAGCCGCAGTCCGTGCTTCTTGAGCTGATTCTCGATCATGTTCTCGTGGGACTGCATGCCGCGCATGCCGAGCGTTTCCATGATCTGGTTGGAGCGATAGCCGGTATCGATCACCACCGGCCAGGTGCCGCCGAGCACGAGGAAGCCCAGGGTCGGTACCCGCCGGGCACGGCCGCAATCGCGCCCGAGCACCAGAAAGCTCGATTCAAGTTCGATATCGCCGTAGTCGAGGATCTTGATTTCAAGCGCCATGCGTTCCTCCCCCGCCCGGGATCAACTGCCCCAGGTCAATTGAGTCGATAAATCCTAGCCGCCGTGTCGTGCAGCACCGCGCGCGCCGCCGCCTCGCCGAACGGCTCGAGCGCGCGCCGGTAGGCGGCAACGAGATCGGAATACCGCGTCCACAGCTTTTCGATCGGGAAGTTCGATCCGAACAGGCAGCGCGCGGGACCGAAGATGCCGACCGTTTCCTTCACGACCGCCGCAATGTGTTCGGGATCGTTGCGATGGATGAACGTGCCGAGCGCGGAGAGCTTGGTCACCACGTTCGGGCGGCCGGCAAGCTCGCGCATGCCGTTGCTCCACTGCACCCATCCCGTCGGAGAAAGGTCCTCCAGCATGCCGGCGTGCTGCAGCACAAAGGTCACATTGGGACAGCTCTCGGCGAGTTCGGCGGCGCCGGCCATCTGGCCGGCAAAGACCTGGAGATCGAAGCTCCAGCCATAGTCGGCGAGCCGGGCGACGTTCTTCTGCAAGATCGGATCGCGCGCGAGATCGGGCTTGGCGGCGAAGCGGTATTGCGGATTTTCGTGCCAATGGAGCTGCATGCGCAGGCCACGCATGCCCGGATACTTGCTCAGGCGATCGAGCTGCGGCCGCACGTCAGGGACGAGAAAATCGGCATAGCCGACGATCGCCTGCGGGTAGCCGGTCTCGTCGGCAGCGCGCTGCACGTAGGCGACTTCGTCGGCGAACGCCTCCTTCGCCCAGTTGGCCTGGACATAGACCGAGCGGCCAATGCCGCAGCCGGCGATATCAGCGAGGTATTCGCTGATCGGATAGTCACGCCGGATCGGCTCGTAGGGGCCGAAGATGCGCGGCTGCATCGGCCCTTCGAGCCAGGGCAGATCGGCTCGCCGCCAGATGTGGTGATGGGCGTCGATGATGGCGTTCATGCCGCCCTCGCCTTCGCCAGGTCGAGAACGTGGGCGCAGATGCTTTCGATCGAGCCGCCGTTGCCGAGTTCGTCGAGGAAAGGCCGCGCCGCGACGAGGCCGGCGGTGCGCGCCTCGAAGCCGGCATCGGCAGCGAGCGGCGTCAACCACACCGTACGCCAAGCGAGCCGCGACAGATGGTCGACGGCATCGCGCATGGCGCTCGGATCGCCGCGTTCAAGACCATCAGAAAGCACGACGACCGCCGCGCCGCGCGCGAGCGAAGCAAAGCGCGGTACGGCGAGGAAGGCGCCAAGCGCCTCGCCGATGCGGGTACCGCCGTCCCAGTCGGGAACCAGCAGCGAGGCGGCGGTGAGCGCCTGTGCGCGGTTCTTCAGGCGCAACGCCCGGGTGATGCGCGTGAGCCGCGTCCCGATGGTGAAAACCTCGGCGGCGTCGGCTGAGCGCACCAGGGCGTGAGCGAAGGCAAGGTGCGCCTCGGTGCGCTCTTTCATCGAGCCGGATACATCGATCAGGAGGACAATACGGCGCTGCCGCAACCTTCGTTGACGCCGGCGCATGCGGATGAACTCGCCAGCATTTCGCATTGCTTCGCGAAACATCCGTCGCGCGTCGGCGCTCGGCCCGCTGCGCGCGCTCCGCCATCGATAGCCGCGGCGCCGCGGTACGCGGGCCGGCAACTCGCGTGCGAAACGATGGAGCGTCTCGTCCTCGCTTGCAGGCGCGAAGCGGCGGGCCGAGAGCCGCTCGGCGCCGGTCGCCTTGGCGCCGGACTCATGTGTGTCCTCGCCGAAGATCGGCTCCGGTCCGCCGGATGAATCGTCGGCGGCACGCGGCGGCTCCTCTTCGCTCGGCGCGGTCTCCAAACCCGGAACCAGCGCGCCGAGAAAATGCGCGTTGAACAATGCGTCGAATTCGGCGAAGCGCTCCGGCGGCGGCGCCAATATCGCGTGGGCGGAGCGGCGGATGTCGCCGATCCCGGTCGGCCCCAAAAGCTCGATCGCCGCGAGCCAGGCCATGATCTGCTCGGGCGCGACGGCAAAAGCCGAACGCCGCAACAGAGCGGCGAAGCCCAGGAACGGAGCGATGGTGCGCGCTACCTCGCTCATGCCTGCGCCTCGGCGAGGATGGCGTCGATCTTCGGCCCCACATGCACGAAGTCATCTTCGTCCTTGAGCGCAACGCCGAGCGAGCGACGAAACGCCTCCGGCCAGAGCGAGCCCTGCTCGTGGAGCAACGTCGCCGCCTCGGCCCATTCGACGGTCTCGGCGATGCCGGGACGCTTCGCCAGCGGCTCGCGGCGCAATCGGCCGACGGCGGCCACGACCGCACGCGCGGCACGCTCGCCGACGCCCGATGCCCGCATCATGACGATGCGCATTTCGCGCTCCGGCGAGGGATATTCGATCCAGTGGTAGACGCAGCGGCGGCGCAGCGCCTCGTGCAGCTCGCGCGTCCGGTTGGAGGTCAGGATCACGACCGGCCGCTCGTAGGCACGGATCGGACCGCGCTCGGGAATTGAAATCTGAAAGTCGGAAAGGAACTCCAGCAGGAACGCCTCGAACTCCTGATCGGAGCGGTCGATCTCGTCGATGAGCAGCACGGTTTCTTCCGGGCGCCGCAGGCAGGTGAGCATCGGCCGTTCGATCAGAAACTCGTCCTTATAGATGTCGATGTGATCGCCGGCGGCGGCCTCCTGCCGCAGCGCCAGCATCTGCCGGGGAAAATTCCATTCGTAGAGCGCGGCCGCGGCGTCGATGCCTTCGTAGCATTGCAGCCGCAACAGCGCGCGGCCGAGGACACCGGCGATCGCTTTGGCGGCTTCGGTCTTGCCGACGCCAGGGGCGCCTTCGAGCAGCAGCGGCTTCCCCAGCGCGAGCGCGAGATAGGCCGCGGTCGCGAGCTCCTCGTCGGCGAGGTAATAGGCGGCGCGCAGTGCCTCCTCGAGGTCGCGCGGGCTGCCGATGCCGACGATGGTACGGCGCACCGCCATGCGCGCTTACCGCGGGCGCGCCGCGGACGCGGCGCCGCCGCGCGCCTTCAGCGCCCTGAGGATCTTTTCCGGCGTGATCGGCAGGTCGTTGATGCGCACGCCGACGGCGTTGAACACCGCATTGGCGACCGCCGGAAGGACGGGGTTGGCGCACATCTCGCCCGGGCCCTTGGCGCCGAACGGGCCGTCCGGCGCGGGACGCTCGAGCACCAGGATGTCGTGCGGGCAGATGTCGCCCGGACCGGGCATCAGATATTCGTTGAAGTCGCGCG
>Ga0070671_100005209_pt1 | contig 10365 bp, 7 predicted proteins | sample KBSS73metaG_FD_65341 | JGI IMG/M metagenome (GOLD analysis project Ga0070671, IMG submission 65341) | Switchgrass rhizosphere microbial communities from Kellogg Biological Station, Michigan, USA - KBS S7-3 metaG | ecosystem: Host-associated > Plants > Roots > Rhizosphere > Soil ... | reverse complement strand
GCTATGTCGCACCGTGGTGGGAGTTCTCCACCGTCACCAACGAGCTGTTGCTCGAACGCGGCATCAAATACGACCACTCGCTGATGCATCATGACCACCAGCCGTATTATGTGCGGGTCGCCGACAGCTGGACCAAGATCGATTATTCGAAGCATCCCAGGGAGTGGATGGTCCCCCTGCGGCGCGGGCAGGCTACCGACCTGATCGAGATCCCGGCGAGCTGGTATCTCGACGACCTGCCACCGATGCTGTTCATCAAGAAATCGCCGAACAGTCACGGCTTCGTCAATCCGCGCGACATCGAGCAGATGTGGCGAGACCAGTTCGACTGGGTCTACCGCGAATACGACTATGCGGTGTTTCCCATCACGATCCATCCCGACGTATCCGGCCGGCCGCACGTGCTGATGATGCTGGAGCGGCTGTACCAATACATGATCAGCCACCCGGGCGTCCGCTTCCTTACGATGAATGAGATGGCGGATGATTTTGCCCGCCGGTCGCCGCGCCAGCGGTGAGGCCGACAATAGCGGGAATGATGACCGATGTGCGCATTGTGCGGGGTTCTAGGCGGAGCCGAGCACTGGACCGACGCCGTCGCCAGACCGGGTGTTTTCACACGTAACACCGACGCGGCGTCACGCCGACGCGAGAGGATAAGTCAGGTCGCGGCGGCGAACCGGGTGCTAAAACACTACCGAGTGAGTCTGGCCGACTGGCAAGGGACCGCGTTCGTCTTGTCGAGCGCAACCGGCAAGACCGAGATCGTGGATAATCTCGGCCATCTCTGGACAGCCGCCGAGCGGCTGACAGGTAAGCCGTGCGATCCGCTCGACGCGGAACTGATCACCGCAATGGAACGCGAGCTTGGCTGACACTTCGCCCGATTTCACGCCGGTGACGTTGATCACCGGATTTCTCGGCTCGGGCAAGACGACGCTGTTGCAGCGGCTGCTGCTCGACCCAGCGCTTTACGACAGCGCCGTACTGCTCAACGAATTCGGCGAGATCGGGCTCGACCACCACCTGCTCGAGCGCATCGACGAAAAAATGGTGATGCTGCAATCGGGCTGCGTCTGCTGCAGCATCCGCGGCGAGCTTTCGGCGGCGATCAAGGACCTGCATTCGCGGCGCGAACGCGGTCTGCTGCCGCCATTCCGGCGCCTGGTTATCGAGAGCACGGGCCTTGCAGATCCGTTCCCGATCCTGTCGACGGTGCGGTCCGATCCGGTCCTGCGGCATCATTTTAGTCTCGGCAATGTGATCACGACCGTCGATGCGGTGAACGGCGCGCGGCAGCTCGCCGCGCAACCCGAGAGCATCAAGCAGGTTGCTGTGGCCGATCGGCTGGTATTGACCAAGACGGACCTGACGACCGCCGAAGCGGCGACCCGCCTGACGAAGCGGCTACGGCACATCAATCCGAGCGCACCGCTTTGGCATGCGGCCGAAGACAACCTCGATGCGGACGCGCTGCTGTCGGGCGAGGATCACGAAGCCTGGCAGCCGCCAGACAGCAATGATGTCGTGCCCGACAAGCATCATCGGCACGCCGACGATATCCGCACCCTGGCGCTCAGCATCGACGAGCCTGTCGATTGGACGCGGTTCGGCGTCTGGCTGACGATGCTGCTCAACCGCCATGGTGCGGCGTTGTTGCGGGTAAAAGGTATACTCCATGTTGCCGATGCAGCAACGCCGGTGGCAGTACATGCCGTGCAGCACTTGGTGCATACGCCGCGTCACCTGGAGGGATGGCCCGATGCGGACCGACGCTCGCGTCTGGTATTCATCGCCCGCGGGCTCGATCCGGCAGTGATCGAACGGTCGTTCCGCGCTTTCAGCATGCCCCAAAAGACAAAACTGTCCGTGAGGGGCGGGGTATAACGGAGGTCGACGCATTCCTGACCAATTGCCGCTTGGCCGATGGCCGTCTTGTCGATGTCGGCATCGCCGGCGGGAAGATCGCGGTGGTCGGTGAGCGGCACAGCTGGCGCCCGCGCGATCAGCGTTCGATAACTACCGGATGGGTCACGCCCGCTCTCTCCTTGCCGCGGCTTGTTCGGTATCGGAGTATGACGGGGACACCGAGCGCAATGCACTGCATCCGTCCGAGACTCAGCGCACGAGTACAGGTTCGACATGGAAAGCCAAGTCTTCGATTACATCGTGGTGGGCGCCGGCTCGGCCGGATCGGTCCTCGCCAACCGGCTCAGCGTCGATCCCAAGCATCGGGTTCTGGTGCTGGAAGCGGGCCGGGAGAGCCATCCCTGGTCGCGCATTCCGGTCGGCTTCGCCAGGCTGATCCAGAACCCGGCGGCCAACTGGCTGTACTCGTCGGAGCCCGACGACGGCACCGGCCAGCGCCGCATCCCGATCCCACGCGGCAAATTGCTGGGCGGCTCGTCATCCATCAACGGCATGGTGTTCGTGCGCGGCCAGTCACAGGACTACGACACCTGGGCGCAGCTCGGCAATCGCGGCTGGAGCTATCGCGAGGTGCTGCCGATCTTCAAGGACATGGAGAGCTACCAGGGCAACGCGGATGATGAGTATCGCGGCCGCAACGGGCCGCTCAAGGTCAGTGAAAGCAACGAGAGCGGCGCGCTCTACAACGCCCTGATCAAGGCGGCCGGCGAGGTCGGCATCGGCTACACGAAGGACTACAACGGCGCGCAGCAGGACGGCATCGGCATGACCCAGACGACGATCCGCGGCGGTCGTCGGATGAGCACCGCGGTGTGCTATCTCGACCCGGCGCGCCGCCGCCCAAACCTCAAGATCCAGGCTAACGCATTGACCGAATGCCTGCTGTTCGACGGAAAGCGCTGCGTCGGCGTGCGCTATAGTCTGGATGGCCAGCAATACGAAGCCCGCGCCAGCCGGGAAGTCGTCATTAGCGCTGGTTCGATCAACTCGCCGCAGCTGCTGGAATTGTCCGGCATCGGTCGGCCGGAAGTGCTCCGGGCGGCCGGCATCGAGGTGCGCCACGAGCTCGGCGGCGTCGGCGAAAACCTGCGGGACCATTACTCGCCGCGCATGAAATGGGTCGTTCCGCACGCGCTCGGAATGACCTATAACGCCAAGGCGCGAGGCCTCGGCATGGCGTGGCAGGCGTTGAAATATGCTACGACGCACAAGGGGCTTCTGGGCCTGCCGGCGGCGCCGATCCGCGCCTATGTCCGCACCCGCCCCGGGCTCGATGCGCCGGACGCCGCGATCTCTTGGATCCCGTTCCTGGTCGGCGACAATTTCCAGCTGGCAAAGGATTCAGGCGTCACCGCGATCATGAACATCCTGCGCTCGGAAAGCACCGGCAGCATTCACGTGGCCTCGCGCTCGCCGAACACCCCACCCGCAATCCGCTTCAATTTCTTGAGCGCGCAGCTCGACCGCGAGGTGACTCTCGAGGCGATGCGCATCACCCGGCGTATCATGACCGCCTCTCCGATGCGGGACATCGCCAGCGACGAAACGGCGCCCGGTCTCAACGTCCAGAGCGACGACGAACTGCTCGACTGGGTACGGAACAATGCAGAAACCACCTATCACCCGGTCGGCACCTGCAAGATGGGTTCGGATCCGATGGCGGTGGTCGACGACCAGTTGCGAGTGCGCGGCATGGAGAGGTTGCGCGTCGCCGACGCATCGATCATGCCGACGCTGACCTCGGGCAACACCAATGCTCCATCCATCATGATCGGCGAGAAAGCATCGCGAATGATCCTGGCGGCGGCTTGACCGGCGCTTCATCAATATTGGACGGAGGAAAATGATGGCGTCGTCATCACAGCAGAACACCGGCACGAATACGTATGTCGAAGTTGTCCCCCTGACGCTGCACATCGGCGCGGAGATCCGGGGTGTCGATCTCAGCAAGCCTCTGTCGCCGCAGCAGGTGAGAGAGGTCCGCGATGCCTTTCTGAAATGGAAAGTCGTCTTCTTCCGCGGCCAGAACCTCGATCATGCGCAGCATGTCGCGATGGCCCGCCAGTTCGGCGAACCGACCATCGGCCATGCGGTGTTCGGCCATGTCGAGGGCCATCCCGAGATCTATTCGGTCGCCAAGAATCGCACCGCCAACGAAAACCGGGAAGCGATGATGGTGACGCCGTGGTCCGGCTGGCACACCGATATTACCGCTGCGGTCAATCCGCCCTGCGCCTCGATCCTGCGCGGCCTCACGATACCGCCCTATGGCGGCGACACGTTCTGGACCAATCTCGCCGCTGCCTACAACGGATTGTCACCAACATTGCGCGGATTTGTCGACGGGCTGCGCGGCATCCACAAATATGTGCCGCGGGAGAACCCGAAGGCAGGCAGCGAATACAACGAACGCATCAAGCGCCGGGCATTGGCCAGTGAGCACCCGCTGGTGAGCGTGCATGCCGAGACGGGGGAGCGCGTGCTGTTCGTTAGCCCCTCTTATGTCAAATCGGTGGTCGGGCTCACGCCGCGCGAGAGCCAGAAGCTGATGGAATTGTTGTGGGAGCATGTGACGCGACCGGAATACACGGTCCGCTTCAAGTGGAACGCAGGTGACATTGCGTTCTGGGACAACCGCTCGACCTCACACCTCGCGCCAACCGACATCTTCCAGTCCGATTTCGACCGGCAGCTGTACCGGATCACGCTGGTGGGAGAGCCGCTCGTCGGTGTCGACGGCCGGCCATCCAAGGCCATAGAGGGGCTGCCTATCCTGTCCGCGGCGGAAGAGCTGCGGATGATGGCGGCGGCAGAATAGCCGGGTTCGCTACATGACGCCGCGCCGCTACGGTCCCCTCCCGTACGTTCCGATCACCCGCCGTCCGAAGCTGACTTGGCCCAACAACGCCCGGGTGGCGCTGTGGGTCAATCCGAATATCGAGTTCTTCGGGCTCGACGACGTAATGCCGAGCAATCTCAACGAGCGGGTGCCGCGCGAGCACGCCAAGATCCCGAACGTGCGCAACTGGGCGGTGCGGGATTACGGCAACCGGGTCGGCATCTGGCGGATCATGGAGGTGCTGACCCGGTACGGAATCCGCGCCAGCGCCGCGCTGAATAGCGAGGTGTGCGAGCACCATCCGGAGATCATCGAGGAAGCCGGCCGGCTCGGCTGGGAGTTGATCGGCCACAACCAGACCAATGCGCTGCGGCTCACCGAGATGGACGAAGCGGCGGAACGCGACTCGGTGCGGGCCACGATCGACCGGATCGAGGCGGCTTCCGGCAAGCGGCCGGTCGGCTGGCTCGGCGCCGGTCTGGCCGAAACCTGGAACACGCTCGATTATCTCGCGGAAGCCGGCATCCGCTATGTCTGCGACTGGGTCAATGACGACCAGCCATACCTGTTCGAGATCGGCAAGCCGCCGCTGGTGTCACTGCCCTATTCGGTGCAGACCAACGACGTCCCTGCCTATTTCGAGATGAAGGTGTCGGTTCCCGAATTCGAGGCAATGCTGCGGCGCCAATTCGACACGCTCTACCGGGAGGGCGAGACGATTCCCCGGGTCATGGCGATCGCGGTTCACCCGTTCGTGACCGGCCAGCCGCACCGGATCGGCGCTCTCGATGCGGCGCTCGAATACATCTGCTCGCATGCCGGCGTCTGGCGCGCCACTGGCTGGGAGATCGTGCAGCACTTCCTGGCTCAGCAAGTGCCGACCGGTCGGTGACTGTCGCCCGGATGTCACTCCGGGAATTGAAAGATGTTCGCTGGTTCCTCCCGGAAATCCCGCTCGCGCCGGAGTCGCCGCGTCATCGCCATGACATAGGGCGCCGCCGCGCAGATCATGTCGATCTGGTCGTCGCTGAGCGACAGTTCGGCACGGCGGCAGGCGGCCACGACGATGTCTCGCACCGCCGGATCGTTGACCGGCTCCGGCCGCACGCTTGGCGGCGGCTCGGTCGAGAAGACCGCCGCCGGGTCTAGGCTGGGCCGGTGGTTCCGCCAGTTCGTCGCCTTCTCGTACGCATGGGCAGCGCGGAACACGGTCGCCTCGTCAAACGGGCGACCGACCACCTGCAATGACAGCGGCAAGCCGGTCGGCGTGAACCCCATGCATTGCGCGAGTGCGGGGCCGGCGGTGACGTTAAAGGGCGTCGTAAGCGACGAGTTCTGCCAAAAGCTGATGGTGCGCCAGGTCCCGAGCCGGGGCGCCGGTCCCGGAGCCGTGGGCGACACCAGCACATCGTATTTTTCGTAGATCGGCGCCATTTCCGCCAGCATCAGCCGCCGCTCGCGCTGCGCCTGAACATAGTCGATGCCGCTGTAGAGCACCGCCGGGAGCGCGCGGCCCAGGAAATCGGACCCGAAATCGTCGGGCCGAGCGCGCAACTCCTCCTCATGGATGGCGTATTGCTCGCTTTCGGCGATCGCGATCTTGACGGTATAATAATCTGCCGCCGGTCGAATGCGCACGTCCTCGAGAGTCGCGCCGAGCGAGCGAAAGACGCCGTATGCCTCTTCGAGAGCGGCCCGCACCTCCGCCGTGACGGCAACATCGTCCTCGTACAAATGCCTGACGATGCCGATCCGCAATCCCCGGATGTCGCCGGTCAGCGCCGCTCGGTAATCCGGAATCGGACGGTCGACGCTGGCCGGATCCTTGGGGTCATGGCCGGCAAGAACCCGCAGCATGATCGCGCAATCCTCGACCGTCCACGTCATCGGCCCGGCATGGTCGAAGGTGAAAGAATTGGCATACACACCGGCGCGGCTGACGAGACCGTAAGTCGGTTTCAGCCCGACAATCCCGCACAAGGCGGCGGGCCCCCGAATCGACCCGCCGGTATCGGAGCCCAGCGCGCCGGGAACAAAGCCGGCGGCAACTGCGGCCCCGGCGCCGCTCGAGGATCCGCCGGTGAAGTGATCGCGGTTCCACGGATTGCGCGCCGGCGGCCAGGGCAGATCGAAGGACGGCCCGCCATGCGCGAATTCATGCGTCGCGAGCTTGCCCAGCAGCACACCGCCAGCCCTGTAAAGCTTAGCGACCGTGGTGGCGTCTTCGGTCGGAACCAGGCTCTCGCAAATCTTCGAGTGGCTGGTGGTGCGGATCCCGGCGGTTGCGTAGATGTCCTTCAGCCCGAACGGTATGCCGTGCAGCGGGCCGCGATAGTTGCCCGCCATGATATCGCGCTCCGCGGCTCGGGCCTGTTCGCGAGCCCTCTCCGGCGTCGGCAGCAGGAATGCATTGAGCTGCGGGTCGAGCGCCTCGACACGGGCGATCAGCGCATCCGTCAATTCAACCGGCGACAACCGGCGGCGCTCGATCAGTCGGGCGGCATCCGCGATAGTCAGCCAATGCAGATCGGTCGGCGCTGCAGTCAGATCATCGGGCACGGGCGTCACTCCTGAAAATTATCCGACGGTAGATCGTCGGACGCACGTCACGACCGCCGGGGCGCATTGCAGATCGCGCGCCAAATGCGCTCTGGTGTCGCCGGCAGCTCGATGTGTTCGACGCCGAATTCCGCGAGCCCATCGACGATCGCATTTGCCACCGCCGCCAGCCCCGGGGTGATGCCACCCTCGCTGCCGCCGCGCATCCCGAGCGGGTTGGTGGTAGACGGCACCTCGCTGATCTCTGTCCGGAACAGCGGTAGGGTGTCGGCCCGGGGCACAGCATAGTCCATCAATGACCCCGACAGGAGCTGGGCGGTGTCGCGATCATAGAAGCATTCTTCCGATAGCGCCTGTCCGATACCTTGCGCGATGCCGCCATGGCTCTGGCCGTGGATCAGCATCGGGTTCACTGCCCGGCCGCAGTCGTCGATGGAGGTGTAGCCGACAACCTCGACCAGTCCGGTCTCCGGATCGATCTCCACCTCGCAAACGGCGCAGGTATAGGCGTAAGATGGGATGCTCATGACCTTGTCGGCGACGCCGGTCAGCTTTCCGCGCAGTTCCACCGGGACGGCATCGTTCAAGGCAACGGCGGCGGCCTCGAACAGGCCGATCGAACGATCGGTACCCTTAACGACAAAACGTGGTCCGGCGAACTCGACATCCGCTTCCGACACTTCCAACACGGCGGCCGCGATGCGGCGCCCTTTCTCCACGATTTGATCGGCGGCGGTGGCCGTCACCCAAGACCCGAGCCGCATCGAACGCGCCGAGGCCGAACCGCCGCCGGCCTGCACGCGGTCGGTATCGCCGGTAACGAGCCTGACTTGTTCCAGCTCGACTCCCAGCCATTCGCTGACAACCTGCGCGAAGCTCGTCTCGTGGCCCTGGCCCGCCGACATCGTGCCGAGAACCAGCTCGACCATGCCGGCCGGGTCGATCGTCATCTCGGCTCGTTCACGGGGTGCACCGGTATTGAGCTCGATCGACGCGGCGATGCCGATGCCGCGATACCGTTCACGCCGGCGTGCTTCGGCACGGCGAGCCTCGAAACCCGCCCACTCGCCGAGCTCGGCAGCACGCCGCAGCGATTTCGGGTAGTCGCCGCTGTCATAAACCAGCCCCAGCGGATTGCGGTGCGGCATCGCCTCCGGCGGCACGAGGTTTTGCCGCCGCAGCGCGAGCCGGTCGAACCCGTGGCGACGGCACGCGATATCGATCAGACGTTCGAGGACGAACATGACCTCCGGACGGCCGGCACTTCGATAAGCCGAGGTCGGCGCGGTATTGGTGACAACCCCGATACCGCGCATATGCGACACCGGGATGTTATAGACGCTAGACGAGACCGCGATCCCCTTGGCCAGCGGCACGAAAGAGATTGCGCTCGCCCCGAGGTTGCTGGTGTTCACCGCGCGGAGAGCGAGGAAGTTGCCGTTCTGGTCGAGGGCGAGCTCGGCTTCCGAAGTCAGATCCCGGCCGTGAAAATCGGTCAAAAACGCGTCCCGCCGGTCGCAGACCCATTTGACCGGGCGTCCGACGCGCTTCGCCGCCCAGCCGACCAGCACAAATTCCGGACAGGTGTTGTTTCGTATTCCGAAATTGCCGCCGACATCACCCGAGACCACGCGCACCGCATCCTTTGCGACACCGAGTGCTCCGGCGATGTCGTCCCGATGCCTGATTACCCCGCCGCCGGCGCTGGTATAGACGGTGAATTGCGCCGCCGCGGCATCGTAGGTGCCGAGCGCCGCGCGCAACTCCATCGGCACACCGGTGACGCGGTTTATCGCCGTCTGCAAGCGCACGACATGGGCCGCGCGCGCAAAGGCGTCCGCGGTCGCCTCAGGGTCGCCCGCCTCGGAGTCGATGCACAGGTTTGAACCGTGCTCCGCCCAAACGGGTCTCGCGCGCGGCAGAAGCGCGTCCTGCGATCGCGCCACCGCGGCAAGCGGCTGGCAAACAATATCGACGCGCTCCGCCGCATCCATCGCCTCGGCGAGCGTTTCGGCGACGACGACAGCGACCGGTTCGCCGACATATCGCACGACATTTTCGGCCAAAACCGGATGCGGCGCGATGAAGAACCCGGAGCCGTCGCGATTGCGCAACGGCACCTCGTGCGGGTTGGACGGCACCGGGCTGTGCGGGATCGGGTGCAATCCGTCCTTCGCCGCGTCGTTGCCGGTCAGCACCGTGAGCACGCCGGGGCCGCCGATCGCTCCTGTCACATCAATGGCCGCAATCGACGCGTGCGCATGCGGCGACCGCACCAGAAATGCATAGGCCTGGCCCGGAAGGCTGAAATCATTGGCGTACCGGCCGCGACCGGTCAGCAAACGCGCATCCTCCCGACGCGGCACCGATTTTCCGATGCCCTGAGGGGCAAGCGCCTCGCGCGAACTCAGGAACGACATCAGGCCCTCGCTGGTTTGCGCACCGCCGGAACGGATGGTCTATAGACGATGCAGCCCGAGCCGGCGATCCCAGGCAGTTTCAATGCCTGCCTGAGCGGGTCGACCCCAAGGCTGAGACCCAGCAACCCTCCTCGGCGGCAACCAGGATACCGACAATTGGTCTAGGTCTTGAAATAATCGGCAGGCCATTCTCGGTCGAATTAACCATTTACTCACGGCCATCCCAACGACCGGAATCGGGCGCGATTGAGACGCGAACCGAGATCGTCTTGACGCGTGCTAATGGCCCCAGAACGGTCGGAGGGTTTCTTCGGTGGCCACCTTTACTCGTCGGGCTTCGATTGGCAGTATGGAATTCCGAATTCAGAGCTTGCCTGGTGCAGCCGATCGAATTTCAGCCCGCCTTGATCGATCGCGCCTACGAGCGATTGGTCGAGGTGATTGCCGATGGGACGCTCGCCCCTGGGCGGCGCGTCCGGCAGGAGGAGCTCGGTCGCTCGCTCGGTGTCTCTCGACAGCCGATCAGCCATGCACTGCAGCTACTCAAGCAGCAGAAGCTGGTCGAGGAAACGGGTCGGCGCGGTCTGGTAGTTTCCGGGATCGACCCAGAGCGGATTC
>Ga0070671_100005207_pt1 | contig 10366 bp, 8 predicted proteins | sample KBSS73metaG_FD_65341 | JGI IMG/M metagenome (GOLD analysis project Ga0070671, IMG submission 65341) | Switchgrass rhizosphere microbial communities from Kellogg Biological Station, Michigan, USA - KBS S7-3 metaG | ecosystem: Host-associated > Plants > Roots > Rhizosphere > Soil ... | reverse complement strand
GTTGAGCACCGTGGTGCGGGCGTTGCCCATCCGGCCCGCCATCCGCAGGCCCTTGAACACCCGCCCCGGGGTCGCGCAACCGCCGATCGAGCCCGGCGAGCGGTGCTTGCGCTGGGTGCCGTGCGAGGCGCCCAGACCGTGGAAGCCGTGCCGCTTCATGACACCCGCGGTGCCCTTGCCCTTGCTGGTGCCGACGACGTCGACCACGGTGCCGGCGGCGAACGCGTCCGCCCCGACCTCCTGACCGACCTCGTAGTCGGCGGCCGCGTCGGTGCGCAGCTCGACCAGGTGCCGGCGCGGGGTCACCCCGGCGGCCCGGAAGTGCCCGGCCACCGGCTTGGTCACCTTGCGCGGGTCGATCGACCCGTACGCCAGCTGGACCGCGGAGTAGCCGTCCTTGTCCGGCGTGCGGACCTGGGTGACCACGCACGGCCCGGCCTTGACGACCGTCACCGGCACGATCCGGTTGCGGTCGTCGAAGACCTGGGTCATCCCCAGCTTCTCGCCCAGAACGCCGCGTACGGCGCGGTTCTCGGTTGGCATCTGTGTGCGGCCCTTACTGGATGTTGACGTCGACGCTGGCGGGCAGGTCGATGCGCATCAGCGCGTCGACCGTCTTCGGCGTCGGGTCGAGGATGTCGATCAGGCGCTTGTGCGTGCGCATCTCGAAGTGCTCGCGGCTGTCCTTGTATTTGTGCGGCGAGCGGATGACGCAATACACGTTCTTCTCGGTGGGCAGCGGCACGGGGCCGACCACCCGGGCACCGGTACGCGTGACGGTGTCGACGATCTTGCGCGCGGACGCGTCGATCGCCTCGTGGTCGTAGGCCTTCAGCCGGATGCGGATCTTCTGTCCCGCCATCGTGTTTTCTCGTCCTCTGCTGCCGCTGCGGGTGGTGCCGTCTCACACGGACCGGTGGCCGGATCGGGGTGATCCGGCCACCGGTTGCGAACTACTTGTTGATCTTGGTCACTCGACCGGCGCCGACGGTCCGGCCGCCCTCCCGGATGGCGAAGCGCAGGCCCTCCTCCATCGCGATCGGCTGGATGAGCTGCACCGACATCTCGGTGTTGTCACCCGGCATGACCATCTCGGTGCCCTCGGGGAGGGTCACCACGCCGGTCACGTCCGTGGTCCGGAAGTAGAACTGCGGACGGTAGTTGTTGAAGAACGGCGTGTGCCGGCCGCCCTCGTCCTTGGACAGGATGTAGACCTGCGCCTCGAACTCGGTGTGCGGCGTCGTGGTGCCCGGCTTGATGACGACCTGGCCGCGCTCCACGTCCTCGCGCTTGATGCCCCGCAGCAGCAGACCCACGTTGTCGCCGGCCTGGCCCTCGTCGAGCAGCTTGCGGAACATCTCCACGCCGGTGACGGTCGTGGACTGCTTGCGGTCCTGGATACCGACGATGTCGACGGTCTCGTTGACCTTGATGATGCCGCGCTCGATCCGGCCGGTCACCACGGTGCCGCGGCCGGTGATCGTGAAGACGTCCTCGATCGGCATCAGGAACGGCTTGTCGGTGTCGCGCTCCGGCTGCGGGATGGACTCGTCGACCGCGTCCATCAGCTCCATCAGCTTGGCGGTCCACTCCGGGTCGCCCTCGAGCGCCTTGAGCGCGGAGACGCGCACGATCGGCACGTCGTCGCCCGGGAACTCGTAGGTGGACAGGAGCTCACGCACCTCGAGCTCGACCAGCTCGAGGATCTCCTCGTCGTCGACCATGTCGGCCTTGTTCAGGGCCACCACGATGTACGGCACGCCGACCTGACGGGCCAGCAGCACGTGCTCCTTGGTCTGCGGCATCGGGCCGTCGGTCGCCGCGACCACGAGGATCGCGCCGTCCATCTGGGCCGCGCCGGTGATCATGTTCTTGATGTAGTCGGCGTGCCCGGGGCAGTCGACGTGCGCGTAGTGGCGCTTCTCGGTCTGGTACTCGATGTGCGCGATCGAGATCGTGATGCCCCGCTGGCGCTCCTCGGGGGCCTTGTCGATCTGGTCGAAGGCCTGGGTGTCCGGGTTGAGCGCGGGGTACTTGTCGTGCAGGGTCTTCGAGATCGCCGCGGTGAGCGTGGTCTTGCCGTGGTCGATGTGACCGATGGTGCCGATGTTGACGTGCGGCTTGGTCCGCTCGAACTTCGCCTTCGCCACTGTGGTCCTCCTGTGGACTGTCGTGCTGGTACGTCGGTGGTCTGGTGCGGGTGGTGGACCCCGACCGGCTCAGCCGGTCGGGATCCCGGTGCTCACTGGCCTGTGGCCTTCGCGATGATCTCCTTCGCCACGTTGGCCGGGACCTCCGCGTAGGAGTCGAACACCATCGTGTAGCTCGCCCGCCCCTGGGTCCTCGACCGCAGGTCGCCGACGTAGCCGAACATCTCCGACAGCGGCACCAGGGCCCGGACGACGCGGGCTCCGCCGCGCTCCTCCATCGCCTGGATCATGCCGCGCCGGGAGTTGAGGTCACCGATGACGTCACCCATGTAGTCCTCCGGGGTGACGACCTCGACGGCCATCATGGGCTCGAGCAGCGCCGGCGACGCCTTGCGGGCCGCCTCCTTGAACGCCATCGAGCCGGCGATCTTGAACGCCATCTCCGACGAGTCCACCTCGTGGTAGGCGCCGTCGGTCAGCGTGACCTTGACGTCCACCAGCGGGTAGCCGGCGAGGATGCCGTACTGCATGGCCTCCTGCGCGCCCTGGTCGACCGAAGGGATGTATTCCTTCGGCACCCGGCCGCCGGTGACCTTGTTGACGAACTCGTACGTGGCGCCGTCGGCCCCGTCGGTCAGCGGCTCGAGGTCGATGACGACCCGGGCGAACTGACCGGAACCGCCGGTCTGCTTCTTGTGCGTGTACTCGACCTTCTCGACCTTCTTGCGGACGGTCTCGCGGTAGGCCACCTGCGGCTTGCCGATGTTGGCCTCGACCTTGAACTCCCGCCGCATCCGGTCGACGAGCACCTCGAGGTGGAGCTCGCCCATCCCCGCGATGATCGTCTGGCCGGTCTCCTCGTCGTTGTGGACCTGGAAGGTCGGGTCCTCCTCGGCGAGCTTCTGGATCGCGGTGCCGAGCTTCTCCTGGTCGCCCTTGGTCCTCGGCTCGATCGCGACCTGGATGACCGGCTCCGGGAACGTCATCGACTCCAGGATCACCGGCTTGTCGGAGTCGCTGAGCGTGTCGCCGGTCGTGGTCTGCTTCAGACCGTTGACCGCGACGATCTCGCCGGCGCCGACACCCTGCCGCTCCTCACGCTTGTTCGCGTGCATCTGGTAGATCTTGCCGACCCGCTCCTTGCGGTCCTTCGTGGAGTTGAGGACCGGGGAGCCGGCGTCCAGCTTGCCGGAGTAGACCCGGATGTAGGTCAGCTTGCCCAGGTGCTGGTCGGTCTGGACCTTGAACGCCAGCGCCGCGAACGGCTCGTTCTGGTCGGCGTGCCGGAGGACCTCGGTCTCGCCGTCCAGGGCGGTCCCGTTGATCGACGGGATGTCCAGCGGCGAGGGCAGGTAGTCGACCACCGCGTCGAGCATGGGCTGCACGCCCTTGTTCTTGAACGCGGTGCCGCACAGGACCGGAGTGAGCGCGCGGGCGATCGTGGCGCGGCGGATGCCGGCCTTGAGCTCGTCCACGGACAGCTCCTCGCCGCCCAGGTATGCCTCGAGCACCTGCTCGTCGTTCTCGGCCAGCGTCTCCAGCAGGGTGGCCCGCCAGGTGGCGGCCTCGTCGGCGAGCTCGGCCGGGATCTCGACCGTCTCGTACGACGCGCCCTTGTCCTCGCTGGTCCAGCGCAGGCCCTTCATCTGCACCAGGTCGATGACACCGACGAAGTCGGCCTCGACGCCCCAGGGCAGCTGGACCACCAGCGGGGTCGCGTTCAGCCGCTCGCGGATCATGTCCACGGTGCGGAAGAAGTTGGCCCCGGTGCGGTCCATCTTGTTGACGAAGCAGATCCGCGGGACGCCGTACTTGTCAGCCTGCCGCCAGACCTGCTCGGTCTGCGGCTCGACGCCGGCGACCGCGTCGTAGACCGCCACCGCGCCGTCGAGCACCCGCAGCGACCGCTCCACCTCGACGGTGAAGTCGACGTGCCCGGGGGTGTCGATGATGTTGATGGTGTGGTCACGCCACGAGGTCTTGGTCGCGGCGGACGTGATCGTGATGCCGCGTTCCTGCTCCTGCGGCATCCAGTCCATCGTCGCGGCGCCCTCGTGGACCTCGCCGATCTTGTAGTTGATTCCCGTGTAGTACAGGATCCGCTCGGTCGTCGTGGTCTTGCCCGCGTCGATATGGGCCATGATCCCGATGTTTCGGGTCCTGGCCAGGGTCGCGTCGGCGGTAGCCACTGCAATCTCTCTTCGCGTCGTCGTCTCGTCTCGCGCCGTCTTCGGCGCTTCCCACTACCAGCGGTAGTGGGCGAAAGCCTTGTTGGACTCGGCCATCTTGTGCGTGTCCTCACGGCGCTTGACGCTGGCGCCGAGCCCGTTGCTCGCGTCAAGCAGTTCGTTCATCAGCCGCTCGGTCATCGTCTTCTCCCGGCGACCGCGGCTGTACTGGATCAGCCAGCGCAGCGCGAGGGTGGTCTGCCGCGGGGTGCGCACCTCGACCGGCACCTGGTAGGTCGCACCGCCCACCCGGCGGGACTTCACCTCGATGGCCGGCTTGACGTTGTCCAGTGCCCGCTTGAGCGTGACCACCGGGTCGGTGCCCCCGGTCTTGTCCCGGCAGCCCTCGAGCGCGCCGTAGACGATCCGCTCGGCGACCGAGCGCTTGCCGTCCACCAGCACCTTGTTGACCAGCTGGGTGACCAGCGGCGAGCCGTACACCGGGTCGAGGACGACCTGGTGCTTCGGGGCCGGACCCTTGCGGGGCATCAGCTCTTCTCCTTCTTCGCGCCGTAGCGGCTGCGGGCCTGCTTGCGGTTGCGGACGCCCTGGGTGTCCAGCGCCCCGCGGATCACCTGGTATCGCACGCCCGGCAGGTCGCGCACCCGGCCGCCGCGCACCAGCACGATCGAGTGCTCCTGCAGGTTGTGGCCGACGCCCGGGATGTAGGCGGTGACCTCGATGCCGCTGGTCAGCCGGACCCGGGCCACCTTGCGCAGCGCCGAGTTCGGCTTGCGCGGGGTGGTCGTGTAGACGCGCACGCAGACACCACGGCGCTGCGGGCTGCCCTTGAGGGCAGGCCGCTTGGCCTTGGTCACCTTGTCGTGGCGACCCTTGCGGACGAGCTGGGCGATGGTGGGCATGGGCGGCTTGAGCTCTCCCGAGTCGGTGCGCGGTCAGGGGTCCTGCTCCACCGACCCCCGCGGTCGGGCGTGTCGCCCTCCCGAGGTTCACCCGCGGATGGATCCTCGGGAGCGGGTCGGTGGTCTGCGTGCTGGGCACGCGGGACGGCCCGGATCGCCCCGGGCACGAAAAAGGAGGGTACCGAACCTGAACCGGCCGGTCAAAACGGATGCCCGCCCGAAGCCCAGCCCCTCGAACTCTTCATCCCACCCAACACCCCCAGCCCGCACCCCATTCCCATCCCCATACCGGCTGAAATAGCAGCCAACCGCCCTGCCCTCCGGCACACCGGTGGTCGGGTGACCTCGCCGCGGCCCGGGTCACCGGCGAAGCCGATTGGGCGGTTGTAGGGGGCTCCGCCCTGTGCCGGGAGTGCAGGGGGCAGCGCCCCATGCCGGGGTCGAGAGGACCGGAGCCCCCGGCAAACCACAAGACCCGAGCACCAAGCCCGGCACGAACCTCGGGACCAAGCCCGGCCGATCTCGGAGGAAGCGAACGCGACGAACGGTAACCAGCGAAGATACCGTGGGTAGTGTCAGCGTAGGCTGTGATCCTGCGCGAGAAAGGTACATGCGCCGGTGAACTTCGACAGCTACACCGACCGAGTCGTCGGAATCGCCGCCGCCCTGGTGAACGTGCTCACCCCGGGCGAGCACGGCGGCCGCCCGGTGCACACCGACCCCGAGAGCCGGCCCGAGCGCTGCGCCGCGGTCCTGGGCCGGCCGGTAGGCGCGAAGGAGGCAGCCGAACTGGCGCGGCTCGCCACCCGCCTGCGCCCGGTCTTCCTGGCCGCCGAGGACGGCGCGACGGACCGGGTCGCCGAGCTGGTGAACGCGCTCCTGGCGGACTACCGCTCGGCGCCTCAGCTGTCCCGGCACGACGGCGAACCCTGGCACCTGCACTTCACCAGCGCCGCCGGCACCGAGTGGGGCGCCGGCTGCGCCACCGGCCTGGCGGTGGTCGTCGACAGCCAGGCGACCGGCCGGCTCGGCGTCTGCCGGGCCGAGGGCTGCGACCGGGTGTACGTCGACGTCTCCCGGAACGCGTCCCGCCGGTTCTGCTCGGAGTCCTGCCTCAACCGCACCAAGGTCGCCGCCTTCCGGGCCAGGGCCCGGGCGGCGACGTGACCCTCAGGGACTCCCGCGGAGCGGCGTCCGCGACCAGTCGTAGACGACCGAGCTGCGCAGCAGCACGTCCTGGAGCGAGCGGTTCTCCCGGCTGAGCGCGATCCAGAACAACCCGATCGGGAACAGCACGCACAGGACGGCGCGCAGCAGCGCACCCACCGGCCGCAGCCGGCGGCCGCGCCAGTTGACGACCCGCAGGCCGAGCAGGTGGTCACCGTACGTCCGGCCGGTCGCGGTCCAGCATGCGGCCAGGTAGAGCACCATGACGACGCCGCCGACGATCACGAGGACGCCGAAGCCGGGGGCCGGGAACGTGAAGGTCCGGCTGTTCCAGAGGAACCGCAGGGCCGCGGCCCCGGCGTACCCGGCGGCGACGACGAGGGCGACGATGCAGAAGTCCACGGTGTTGGCCAGCAGCCGGCTGACGAGGCCGGCCCGCCGCCCCTGCAGCCCGCGCGCGGCCGGCGGGATCGCCGACAGCCGGTGATCGACGGCGCCGGTGGCCGGGTCGGGGCTCGGCTCGGTCACCGTGCCTGCCCGTCGAGGAGGGCGGCGGCGTCGGCGGGTCGCTGCCCGTCCGGTCCCTGCTCCGGCGGCGGGTGCCGGGGACGCCGGCGCAGCACCCGGTCGACGAAGTGCGCGAGGGCCTGGTCGGCCTCCATGCCCCCCATGCGCACGCCGGCGACGCCCTCGGACGCGACCGACCCGGTGGAGTCGCGGATGAGCTGCGGCAGGTCGATGCCGACGACGACCTGCTCGGCGAGCCCGATCAGGTCGATCCGCGCCGCCAGCGCGTTGAGGTCCAGCCGGCCGGCGATCGCCTCGATGTCGAGCGCGCGGGCGATCCGGTCGAGGTCGACCCGCGACACCACCAGCTCGGTCAGGTCCAGCCGGTCCAGCACCGCCTCGACGTCCAGGGCGCGGGCAACCCGGTCCAGATCGACCCGCGACACCACCAGCTCGGTCAGATCCAGCCGGTCAAGCACCGCCTCGACGTCCAGGTGCTGCGCCACCCGGTCCAGGTCGACCCGCCGGATCACCAGCTCGGTCAGATCCAGCCGGTCCAGCACCGCCTCGACGTCGAGTTCCTGCGCCACCCGGTTGAGGTCGACCCGCCGGATCACCAGCTCGGTCAGATCGAGCCGGTCCAGCACCGCCTCGATATCCAGGTGCTGCGCCACCCGATCCAGGTCGACCCGCCGGGTCACCAGCTCGGTCAGATCGAGCCGATCGAGGACGGCCGCGACCAGCCGCGGTACGAGGTAGCCGAGCCAGCTCTCGGAGGCCGCGCGGGCCGCCGCCCGCTGGGCCTGCCCGCTGGCCCGCAGCGGACCGTCGAACACGGCGGGAACCCGGTCGGCAACGGTCCGGACGGCCCACGCCGCCGGCCTGGTGACCGGGGCGGCGACCCTGCTCACGGCGCGCCGGCCGCGGGCGAGACCACCGAGCCCGCTCGCCGCCGTCCCGATCGCCACGTCGAGCAGGACCAGCGGGACGTCCCTGCTCCGCTCCGCCATCGTCCGCTCCCTACCGTGCCCGCGGCCGCGGGAGGTGCCGCCGCCGCACGGTCACGGTAGGGCCGCGAACCGGCGGCGGAATCATCCCTGCCGGGGGAGGCCGGACACGGGGAGCGCGGCCGGACATGGCGAAGGGCGGCCGGACATGGCGGAGGGGCCGCCTCCCCACCGGGAGACGGCCCCTCCACTGCCCTGACGACCTACCGGTAGCGCGGGTCCCCGTAGTCGAAGTCCTCCAGCGGGACCGCCTGGCCCGAACCCGGGCCGAAGGCGGTGCCGCCGTAGTAGTCCGACTCGTCGTACCCGGCCATCGAGTAGACCTGCGCGCGGGCCTCCTCGGTCGGCTCCACCCGGATGTTGCGGTACCGGGAGATGCCGGTGCCGGCCGGGATCAGCTTGCCGATGATGACGTTCTCCTTGAGGCCGACCAGCGCGTCCGACTTGGCCTGGATGGCCGCGTCGGTGAGCACCCTGGTCGTCTCCTGGAAGGACGCCGCCGACAGCCACGACTCGGTCGCGAGCGAGGCCTTGGTGATGCCCATGAGCACCGGCCGCCCGGACGCCGGGTCGCCGCCCTCGGCCACCACCCGCCGGTTCTCCGCCTCGAACTGCGACCGCTCGGCCAGCTGGCCGGGCAGGAAGTCGGTCGAGCCGGAGTCGATCAGCATCACCCGCTTGAGCATCTGCCGGATGATGACCTCGATGTGCTTGTCGTGGATCGACACGCCCTGCGACCGGTAGACCTCCTGGACCTCGCGGACCAGGTGCAACTGCACCTCGCGCGGGCCCATGATCCGCAGCACCTCGTGCGGGTTCACCGACCCGACGATGAGCTGCTGGCCGACCGCCACCCGGTCGCCCTCGCCGACGAGCAGCCGGGCCCGCCGGGAGACCGTGTACGACACCTCGTCCGAGCCGTCGTCCGGGGTCACGACGAGCTTGCGGGACCGGTCGCCGTCCTCGATCCGCACCCGGCCCTCGACCTCGGAGATCGGGGCGACGCCCTTCGGGATGCGGGCCTCGAACAGCTCCTGCACCCGGGGCAGACCGTGCGTGATGTCCTCACCCGCGACACCGCCGGTGTGGAACGTACGCATGGTCAGCTGGGTGCCGGGCTCGCCGATGGACTGGGCGGCGATGATGCCGACCGCCTCACCGACGTCGACCAGCTTGCCGGTCGCCAGCGAGCGCCCGTAGCAGGTGGCGCAGGTGCCCATCGTGGACTCGCAGGTGAGCACGCAGCGCACCTTGACGTGCGTGATGCCCGCCGCGATGAGCTGGTCGATCAGCACGTCGCCGAGGTCCTGGCCGCGGGCCACGATCACGTTGCCGGCCTCGTCGACCGCGTCCTCGGCCAGCACCCGCGCGTACACGCCGGTCTCGACGTGGGTCTCCTTGACCAGGCTGCCGTCCGGCTGCTTGGTCGCGACCGGCATGATCACGCCGCGCTCGGTGCCGCAGTCCTCCTCGCGGATGATCACGTCCTGGGAGACGTCGACCAGCCGGCGGGTGAGGTAGCCGGAGTCCGCCGTCCGCAGCGCCGTGTCCGCGAGGCCCTTGCGGGCGCCGTGGGTGGCGATGAAGTACTCCAGGACGGTCAGGCCCTCGCGGAAGTTGGCCTTGATCGGGCGCGGGATGATCTCGCCCTTGGGGTTGGCCACCAGACCGCGCATGCCGGCGATCTGCCGCATCTGCATCATGTTGCCGCGGGCACCGGAGTTGACCATGATCCAGACCGGGTTGGTCCGCGGGAAGTTGGACTCCATCTCCCGCGCGACCTCGCTGGTCGCCTTGGTCCAGATCTCGATGAGCTCCTGCCGGCGCTCCTCGTCGGTGATCACACCGCGCTGGTACTGCTTCTCGATCTTGTCGGCGTCCTGCTCGTACCGGTCCAGGATCTCCTGCTTGGCCGGCGGGGTGACGACGTCGTCGATGGCGATGGTGATCCCGGCCCTGGTGGCCCAGTGGAACCCGGCCGCCTTGAGGGCGTCGAGGGTCGCCGCCACCTGGACCTTCGGGTACCGCTCGGCCAGGTCGTTGACGATCGCCCCGAGCTCCTTCTTCGTCACCTCGTAGTTGACGAAGCGGTAGTCCTCCGGCAGCGCCTCGTTGAGCAGGCACCGTCCCAGCGTGGTCTGCACCAGCACCGGGTCGCCCGGGGTCCAGTCCTCCGGACCCGTCCACGGCTCGGCCTTCTTGCCGTTGTCGACCGACGTGTAGCCGGTCAGCCGGACCATGACGGGAGCCTGCAGCGACAGCGTGTGCGAGTCGTACGCCATGATCGCCTCGGCCATCGAGGCGAACGCCCGGCCCTCGCCCACGGAGCCCTCGCGGGCCGCGGACAGGTGGAAGATGCCCAGCACCATGTCCTGGGTCGGCGAGGTGATCGGGCGACCGTCCGCCGGCGACAGGATGTTGTTGCTGGACAGCATCAGGATCCG
>Ga0070671_100005204_pt1 | contig 10366 bp, 15 predicted proteins | sample KBSS73metaG_FD_65341 | JGI IMG/M metagenome (GOLD analysis project Ga0070671, IMG submission 65341) | Switchgrass rhizosphere microbial communities from Kellogg Biological Station, Michigan, USA - KBS S7-3 metaG | ecosystem: Host-associated > Plants > Roots > Rhizosphere > Soil ... | reverse complement strand
GACGGGGGCGCTGAAGCGCGCGTGAAGTGCTATCGAAACTTCCTTATCCCCTCTCCGTGCGCCGCGCGACGTACCGGGCACGATCGGCCGCGAGCGCATCGATGACGGGTGCCGGGTCGAATCGCACGGGATCGGTGCACGGCAGGCCCGTCTCCAGTTCCGCCGCCTCGCACGCCGCTCGGGCGGCGCTCTCGTCGAGATCGTAGGTGTTCATGCAGATGGCCACCACGTTCGTCGGGTGCACCGCCGAGCCGATGTGCTCGTACAGCTTCACGTACTCGCTGAGCGGCGGAATCCTGAGCCACGCCGCCTGGCGATAGTCGCCGATGTACTCGCGGCTCGCCTGGTGGCACAGGATGAGCCCGCTCGGGCAGGCGCCGTGCAGCAGGCCCAGGGTCACGCCGCTGTAGCCGGGGTGGTTGATGCTGCCCTGGCCCTCCACCAGCACGATGTCCGCATCCTTTGCGCCCTGGAGCGTGATGCGCTCCGTCGCACCGGCGATGAAGTCGGCGACCACCGCATCGACGGCGATGCCCCAGCCCTCGATCATGATGCCGGTCTGCCCGGTGGCCACGAAATTCGTGCGCAGGCCGCGTGCGCGGAGTCCGTCGACCAGCTGCAGCTGGCTCGTCATTTTGCCGACGTTGCAATCGGTACCCACCGTGAGGCAGACGTACGCCTCCACGTCCTTGGCGAGTCCCGATGCCACGGGCAGGTCGATCGGTGGCTTCCGCAAGTCGAGAATCTTCCGCCCGCGCCGCGCCGCGCGGGCGGCGAGATCGGGATCGTCGGACAGGAACGTGTGCAGTCCGTTCCAGATGTCGCAGCCGGCGTCGATGGCCTCGCCGATCCACGCGTGCCACTCCCCTGGCAGGCGGCCGCCCTGCGGGGCGATGCCGATGAGCACCACCGTCGCGCCCAGCGCGAGGCCCTCGCGCATCGTGGCCACCACCGGGATGGCCCCGCCGAAGCCGAGCACGGCCTGCACCGTGCCGCCGGCGTTCACCCGGTCCAGCACGCCCACCACCTGCCCGGGGCGATAGCGGATCACGGAGTTGGCGGTCTTCGAGGTCATGGGCCCGAAGTCGCCGTCGGCAATGATCAGGAAACGGGGCGGGGTCATGAGGGCCGTGGTCGAGGGTGAAGGGATGCTGGAACCGACGGGGCGGGAATATCGTCGGGAGGGATGGGACTGCCAAGCGAACGTGGCTCACGATGGATCGACATCCTTCTCGCCGTGACGTGCTCCGGGCCGGAGTGATGGCCGGCGCGTCGCTGCTCGTGCCCCCCGCGCTGCGCCGGCCCATCCCCGACCTCTCCAGCCTGCCGTTCCGCTCGGCCCTCACCCTCGCGCAGGCCATCCGCCGCCGGGAGATTTCCTCGGTCGAGGCGACCCGTACCATCCTCGACCGGATCGCCAAACTCGAACCCCGCATCAACGCGTACGCGAACGTGCTCGAGCGCGAGGCGCTCGCCGATGCCGCGGCGGCCGACGCGGGGACGTTCGCCGGCCGGCCGCTGGGCCCGCTGTACGGCGTGCCGGTCGCCATCAAGGACGCGCACGCCATCGCCGGCGTGCCGACCACGGCGGGCGCCGAGTCGCTCCGGGGACCATCGCCCCACCCAGGACTCCGAGGTGGTGGTCCGTCTTCGGCGCGCGGGTGCCGTGGTGATCGGCAACACGATCGTGCCCTTCATGCTCTCGGACTGGCAGAGCTACAGCGCCCCGTACGGGACCACCAACAATCCGTGGGACCTCACCCGCACGCCCGGCGGCTCGAGCGGCGGGAGCGCCGCCGCCGTGGCGGCCGGCCTCGCATGGCTCGCCACCGGCAGCGACATCGGCGGGTCCATCCGCGTGCCGGCGCACTTCTGCGGCGTGTACGGCCACAAGCCCACCTCCGGCGTCGTGTCGCTCACCGACCGCCTGCCGTCTCCGCCGGGCGTCCCCACCCAACCGCCACCCGACCTGCCGGTGAACGGGCCCCTCGCGCGCACGGCGGACGACCTGCGGCTCGCCATGACGGTGCTCGGCGGCCCCGATCCCGATGCGGCCATCGCCTGGCAGTGGACCATGCCGCCACCGCCGAACCCGGCTCGCGGAGTTCCGCGTGGGCGTGGTGCTCGACGACCGTGCCTGCCCCGTATCGAGCGAGGTGCGGGCACCGCTGGAGGCGATGGTGAGTGCGCTGCGGCGCGCCGGCGTCACGGTCACGGAAGGATGGCCCGAGGGCCTGCGCCCGCCGGACGACTTCTGGACATACTACTACCTGCTGACGACGGAGATCGGCGAGCACATCGACCCGGACGGACTGGACGCCCTGCGTACCACCGCCGCCCGCCCCGAGACGTCGCTGGAGACGGTGCGAGCCCGCGCGCTGACCGCGACACTTGCCGACTACGAGCGGCAGCAGCGCCGGCGCATCGAGGTGCGGGCGGCGTGGGCCGCATGGTTCCGCGACCACGACGTGCTCCTGCTGCCGACGGCGTTCACCCCCGCCTTCCCGCACATGCAGGGCCCGCCCGCCGAGCGCCGCATCGCCACCCCGGAAGGCGTGCGCGCCTACACGGACCTCATGTGGTGGATCCACCAGGCCACGCTCGCGGGCCTGCCGGCCACGACGGCACCCGTGGGTCATGCGCCTTCGGGGCTGCCGGTGGGCGTGCAGATCGTGGGCCCCTGCCTCGAGGACGCGACACCGATCGCGTTCGCTCACCTGCTGGCCGACGTGTGCGAGGGCTACGAGGTACCGCACATGGCGTGAGCGCGGTGCGCAGAAACGATCGAGGGGTCCCCCTGCGGGACCCCTCGTCGCGGAGCGGGTTGCCGTCCCGGATCACGGCTTGGTCTCGCCGCCGTCCTCGAGCAGCTCCGCGTCGTGCACGTCGTCCGCCGCGCCGCCATTGCCGGCGCCGATCTGCCGCGTCTCCGACGCCGAGCCGGCGGGCAGCATGCCCATCTTCTGCTTCAGCGCGATGAGCGCCTGGTCCGCGCCGCCCTTGTACTCGAGCGCGTCGAACTGCCGCTGCAGCGCGTCGCCCTGGAACTCCTCCTGCAGCTCGGCGGCGGCGATCGCCTTGCGCTCCTGCGCCTCGATCTTCTCGGCCATGCGCTCGAACGACTCGAAGGCACCCTTGTCGCTCATCCCGGACATCGTCTCCTGGATGCGCTGCTGCGCCTCGGCACGCTTGGCCCGCGCCACGAGGATGTTCTTCTTGCGCTTGGCTTCCTCGATCTTGTCGTTCAGCTGCCGCAGCGAGGCCTTCAGGCTCTCGGTCTCGGCGCGGTGCTTCACCCACGTCTCGTGCAGCTGCTGCGCGCCCTGCAGCGACTCGTTGTAGCGCATGAGCGCCTGCTTGGCGAGATCGTCGCGGCCCTCCTGCACGGCCAGCATGGCACGGCGCTCCCAGTCCTCCGCCTGCTTGCGGAGTCCCTCGGCGTCGGCCTGCAGCTTCTTCTCGTCGGCGATCGCGCTGGCCACCTGCTGCTTCGCCTTGGCCAGCTGCGACTTCATGTCGACGATCAGCTGGTTCAGCATCTTCTCAGGGTTCTCGGCCTTGCTGATCAGGTCGTTGATGTTGGACCTGAACATCGTCGAGAAGCGTTCCCAGATGCCCATGCGACTCAGGCCTCCCGGAAGGGCGCGAGCGCCGTGAAGTGCGAGGCGAGCGCGAGCGTCATGGAGTCGAAGCTCGCCTCGAACTCGCTGTAGTCGAGGTTCTCGAGTTCCAGCGTGTCGGTCAGCACCACATGATCGGATTCCACGCCGTAGGAACCGTGCACCAGTTCCCGGGCGTTGTACTCGAGCAGCTGCCGGTACAGCTCGACACGGGCATGTTCGGCCGTGGGCAGCTGCATCACCCGCATCCGCAGGATCACCACTGGATCGGCGAGGCTCACCACGACCTCGGCGCCCTCGGGCGTCCGTGCAAGCCACATGCCCGGCGTCATCTCCCGCGCCTCGAGATTGCCGTTCTCGAGACGGTCGAGCCACGACTGGATGTCCTCTCGCGTCACCATCGTCCTGGATCCTCCATTGGGGTCGCCGTCGCCGGCGTGCGGAATGTAACGCGGGCCCCTCATTCGGCGGCCGGCGGCAGCACTGTCGCCGCGGATCGGGCCTGCCCCAGCAGGCGCTCCGCGAAGTCGAGTCGTTCCTCCAGCTCCGCAAGCCGCTGCCGGGTGAGGTCCACCTCGCCGGCCTCCATGCCACGCTGCTCCAGCGCCTCGAGCCGGGCGTCGAGATTCGCCGCGGCGCTCCTGCCCTCGATGCGGTGCGCGATGGCACGCGCGATCGGGGTGAGCAGCGTGGTCACCCCCACGAATAGACCGCCCGCTGCGAGCCACATGGCGAACTCGCCCGCCGCGCTCATCGGTCAGCCCTCCACCGAACCGGCGACCCGCTCGGCATCCTTCGGCTTCGCCAGCAGGCGTTCGGCGAAATCCAGCCGCTCCTCGAGCTCGAGGACGCGATTGCGCAGGTCGTCGAGCTCGCCGTAGACCTCCTGGTTCGCCTCGATCGGCTCGGGTCCATGCCGCAGCCGATACGCCAGCGCCTTGCCCAGATCCTTGTTGGCGAGGTAGCCGGTCAGCGCCGCGAGCGTGATGACCGTCGGGACGATGAAATCCTCGCCGATCACGATACCCAGGGCCGTCACCGCGCCGATCAGGGCGATGATGATCAAGGCGCGCGCCAGGGGATGATCGGCCTTCGCTGCGTTCAAGGGACGTCCTCCGTCAGTTGCGCGGGAGCTGTTCCGAGTCGGGTCGCCGCGTCAGCAGGCGCTCCGCGAAGTCGAGACGCTCCTCCAGTTCCGAGAACCGCCCCTGCGCCGCCTCGAGCTCGTGCACGCGGCCGCGCAGGTCGTCGAGCTCCTGTTCCATCGCGGGATCCAGCCGGCGTCCCTCTATTCGTCGCGCCAGTGCCCGCATGACCGGGAACAGCACCACCGCCACCGCCGTGCAGATCGCGATCATCGAGAGCATGACCACCGCCGGCGGAAGCGTCACCCAGGGCGGCGGGAAGAACGGGCCATGGAAGATCTCGGGGGACGGAAAGGGCGGAGGCGGCGGCGGAGGTGCCGGCGGCACGTTGATCTGCAGCAGCATCAGCGTCCCTCCACGCGCGGCGGCAGCGCCGCCGAGTCCATCCGCTGCGCCAGCAACCGCTCGGCGAAGTCGAGCCGTTCCTCGAGCTCGGCGACGTGCACCTCTCGCTGCGACAGCTCGACGACGCGCTGCTCGAGCTCGTCGACCTGGCGCTGCAGCGATTCGTCCGGGCGTCCTCCCCCCTCGATCCGTCGCGCGATGGCACGGATGAGCGGCCACAACAGGGCCGCGCCCAGCAGCAGGATCATCACGATGAGCCAGAGGGGCGGCCCACCGACGGCGACGACCGCCTCCGGGGCCGGCGGCGCCGGCATCTGCGTCACCACCACCTGCATCACGGATCCTCCCTCGAGGCGAGCTGACGCACCTCGCGCTGCTGAGTGAGCATGCGCTCGGCGAAGTCGAGTCGCTCCTCCAGTTCCTGCATCCGCATCTGGCCATGCTCGAGATCCGCCACGCGTGCCTCGAGGTCCTCGACCCGAAGCGCCGCCACCTCGCCGGTCGACTCCGGGTACTGCGCCTGCTTCTTCAGCGCGAAGTGGCGCCGGACGCCAAGGGCCACGCTGGACGTCGCGCAGATCAGCGCGATGAAGCCGTCGGCATTGCCCTGCGCCGCCGCGTCAGCGAGTATCGTGAGAAACCCGGTCGTGACGACGTGGATCGTGACGTCCACGAAGTCGAGCCCCATCGCCTGCTTGAAGACGCCCACGTTACGCTCCCGCTCCCGGCAGTTGCCGCGTCGCCGCTTCGCGCGTGAGCAGCCGTTCCGCAAAATCGAGCCGCTCCTCGAGCTCGGCGATGCGGACGTCACGCGCCTCCAGATCGGCGAGGCGGTGCTCGATCTCCTGCAGCTGCTGCGGCTGCATCCCGCGCCCCTCGAGCAAGGCGGTCTCGCTCGCGCCCCAGGATTCGATCCAGCGTGCGAGCGCCTTGCCGATGGGACCGCGGAGCACGAACGTGCCCGCAACCAAGAGGGCCAGCACGCTCATCACGATGACGGGGGCGAGATCACCTGGCGGCATCGGTCCCTCCGCGCAGCACCGGCATGGCCTCGTCCCGCTGGCGCTGGAGGGTCCGCTCGGCGAAATCGACGCGATCCTCGAGGTCGGCCACGCGCGACGGCAGGTCCCGGAGCATCTCCACCTCCGCTCGGAGCGCATCGAGCTCGCCCCGGTCCGCCGCATGGGCGCCCTCGAGCCGGTGACCGATGGCCCGCGCGAGCGGTGCGAGCACGTACATGATGGTCATCGGCATCCCGATGAGGGTCAACATCACGAAGACGAACTTGAATGTGCTTTCCACGGCCTACTCCCTTGCCCGCGGCAGCGGGACGTTCTCGTCGCGCCGGGCAAGCAGGCGCTCGGCGAAATCGATGCGCTCCTGGGCTTCGCCGAGCTGGCCGCGGAGCTCGTCCACCTCCAGGCGCAGATGGTCGAGCTCCTCCCGCAGGCGGGGATTCGCCTCGGCCGAGGCGCCGCGTATACGGTCGGCGATGGCCTGACCGAGCGGCCCACGCATGATGACCACGAGGCCGACCATCACGAACATCGCCACCGGCACCATGAATTCATTCACGTCGGGACTCCCTGGCCGCGGGACTCGATGAGGGGTTTACGGCCGCAATGTTTCAAATGTTTCAAGCCGTTACGTCTTTGCGCTCAATTCCCGGCCTCCGTCTCGATATCGTACAGCACCAGCCAGGCCTCACTGCGCTACAGTAGCTCCACTTCCCGGATCTCGCCCAGCGAAATGGCCACCTCAGACTCGCCGTCCAACGGCCGCAGCCACGCCTCGTGGGCCGTGACGTGGGTGTCGACCGTGGTCGGCACGCCCAGGACCTCGGTGTGGTCGGCCGTGATCACGCGCACGGGCCGCTCCTGGCTCCCGGCCCAGCTCAGCAGCTCGACGATCTCGTCGTAACGCATGGGGCCTCCCGCGTGGCTCACGGCACCATCGCCTGGTCGGGCGTCGGCGCCAGCAGGTTCTGCTGCAGGTAGCGGGTCATCGTCTCGAACAGGTGGCGCCGCGTATTGCCCCCGAAGATGCCGTGGTTGCGGTTGGGATACTCCATCATCTGAAACGGCTTGTTGGCGGCGACGAGGCGGTTCACGAGTGCCTCGGAGTTCTGGTAGTGCACGTTGTCGTCGCCGCTGCCGTGCACGAGGAGCAGGTTGCCGCGGAGGCCGTCCACGAAGGTGAGTGGCGACCCCTTCTCGTAGCCGGCCGGGTTGTCCTTCGGCAGGCCATTGTAGCGCTCGGTGTAGATGTTGTCGTAGAACCGCCAGTTGGTCACCGGCGCCACCGCGACCGCGGTGCGGTACACGTCGGGCGACCGGAACAGCGTGTTGAGGCTCATGAAGCCGCCGTAGCTCCAGCCCCAGATGCCGATGCGCGAGGAATCCACCCACTGCCACCGACTCGCGACGCGCGCCGCGGCAGCCTGATCCTCGGACTCCACCACGCCGAGCCGGCCGTAGACGATCTTGCGCCAGGCGCGACCGTGCCCGTTCGTGCCGCGATTGTCGACGCTGGCCACCGCGAATCCCATCTGGGTGAGCATGGTGTGCCAGAGGTACTGCTGACCACCCCAGACATCGAGCACCGTCTTCGAGCCGGGCCCCCCGTACACCTGGAAGAGCAGCGGGTACTTCCGGGCGGGGTCGAACCCCGCCGGCTTCATGACATAGGCGTCGAGCCGCACGCCGCCTCCGATGTCGATCTTGGTGAACTCCACGTCGCCGCGCCGGATGCCCGCCAGGCTCGCCTTGAGCTTGTCGTTCGTCAGCACCGTGCGCACCAGCCGGTGTGACGGCAGCTCGACGAGCGACATCACGGGCGGCGTCGTAAAGCTCGACCAGGTGTGCCAGGCGTACTTCCCGTCGGGCGCCAGGTCGTAGGCGCTGGTGCCGACGTAGGTCGAGGGCGTCACTCGCTCGGGCTTCCCGCCGCCGTTCAGCTTCGCCCGGTAGAGCCAGCGCTGCGAAGCGTCGGCAGGCGAAGCGAGGAAGTACACCCAGTTCGCGCGCTCGTCCACTCCCACGAGCTGGAGCACGTCGTACTCGCCGGGCGAGAGGAGCTTCACCTTCCGGCCGTCGCGCGAGACGCGGTACAGGTGCTCCCAGCCGTCGCGCTCGCTGGTCCACAGGAACGCCTTGCCCTTGTCGACGAAGCGCAGGTCGTCGTCCACGTCCACCCATGCGCTGTCGCGCTCCGTGAGCGCCTTCGTGAGGCGGCCAGTGCCGGGATTCGCAAGGTAGACGTCGAGCGTGTTCTGGAGACGATTGAGCCGCTGCACCATCAGGTCCGCCGCGCCCTTGGCGTCGGCCGGCGTCCACTCCATGCGCGCGAGGTAGTGCTCGCGCGGGTCGCCGTCGAACTCGAGCCAGCGCACCTCGCCACCGCTGGCGGCCACGATCCCGATGCGTGCGGCGGAGTTGGCCTCGCCCGCCTTGGGATACTGCACCGGCGTCGCGAAGGCGTAGAGCGAGTCGGTGGTGTTCACCATCAGGAAGTCGCGCACGCCGGCGGCGTCGAGCTGCCAGAAGGCGATGCTTCGCCCGTCCGGGCTCCAGCGCCAGCCGTCGCGCAGGCCGAGCTCCTCCTCGTAGACCCAGTCGAAGGTGCCGTTGATGAGCGTGCGCGAGCCGTCGCGGGTGATCTGGATGATCACACCGCTCGCGAGGTCCTCCACGAACAGGTTGTGCTCGCGCACGTAGCCCACGCGGCGGCCGTCGGGCGAGAACTTGGCGAACATGAGCGTGGACGGCCCGGCCGCCACGCCACCGAGCTTCCGCAGCACGTGCGCCGTGCGGTCGAGCACCCAGTAGTCACCGCGGGTGTTCTGGCGCCACACCGGCCTGGAGTTGGTGAAGACGAGCAGCTTCGCGCCGTCGGCCGACCAGGCGTACTCCTCCACCGCGAGCGCCGCCGTGTCGCCGGGAGGCGTGAGCTCGGACGCGGCGACGAGCACCTGGCGCTCCCCCGTCGCGGTGGAATAGCGCACGATGTCCTGGCCGCGGCCCGTCGCCGGCTTCTCGAGGGTGCTGTAGGCGAGCCCGCCGTCCATCCAGCGCGCCGGACCGAAGCGCTCGAGGGCGAATTCGGGCGAGGCGTAGATGCGCTGCACAGTCAGCAGGCTGGGATCGGGCTGCTGCGCGGCGGCAGGCGCCACGACCACGAGGGCGGCGAGAAGCGTCAGGCGGTGCACGGCGGGGTCCGGGATGAAGGATGGTGGCAGCGTGATCCGGAGGAGGTTGCCGGCGCGGACCGGGCGCTGTCAACCGTCGGCCGAAACCCTCCGGTGGATCGGTCCGTACCGGCGCTGTACCTTTCCGTCCCTCTCCTCCTCGATCCGGACCGTCCATGCTCTTCGCCAGCCTCGCGCTTCTCTCGGCGTTCCAGCAGCAGCCGGCCCAGCCGGCGGCGCCGGCCGCCGCCTCGCCCGTCACGAAGATCGTGATCTCCCCCGCGAACCCGACGCTCACGGTGGGCGACTCGGTGCGCCTCGCCGGGCAGGCCCTCGGGGCCGACGGCAAGGCGGTCGCGGATGCGAGCGTCCGCTTCCGACTGATGGGCGGACGGTTCGAAGGCACCGTGGACTCGACCGGCCTGGTGCGCGCGGGATCCACGGGCACGCTGCAGGTGGCGGCGATCGCGCTGGTGCCGGGCACGAAGCCATACATCGAGAAGATGCCGGTGCGCATGGTGCCCGGACCTGCCGCGCGGATCGAGGTGAGCCCCCTGCTCACGAAGCTCGTGGCCGGCCAGCGCGTGCGGCTCGTGCCCGGTGTGTACTCCGCCGGCAACGATCGCCGGTCCGACCAGCCGAAGTGGACCAGCTCGGCGCCGTCGGTGGCGAAGATCGCCGCCGATGGCATGGTCACCGCCGTGGGTCCCGGCAGTGCGACGCTGACGGCGACGGCAGGCTCGGCGAGCTGGAGCCGGAAGGTCTCGGTGATCGCCAACAACATCGCGACGCTCGAGCTCACGCCCACCAGTGCGACGGGCCGTACGGGCGACGTGCTGCGCTTCGAGCTGGTGGCCCGCGACCGCGCGGGCCGGCGCCTGGAGGGGCTCACCCCCACCTGGAGCTTCTCGCCGGGGCAGGGCGCCATCGGCGAGGACGGCGCCTTCGTGGGCTACGACCAGGGCAGCTACACCGTGACGGCCAGTCTGGGCGTGCGCACGGCCGAGGCCGCCGTGACGCTGGCCCCGCGCGACGTGCGCCGGCCGGCCACCGTGGTCGGACGCCTGTCG
>Ga0070671_100005201_pt1 | contig 10367 bp, 12 predicted proteins | sample KBSS73metaG_FD_65341 | JGI IMG/M metagenome (GOLD analysis project Ga0070671, IMG submission 65341) | Switchgrass rhizosphere microbial communities from Kellogg Biological Station, Michigan, USA - KBS S7-3 metaG | ecosystem: Host-associated > Plants > Roots > Rhizosphere > Soil ... | reverse complement strand
GACCTGCTGCTTTTCGGCACGGCCGTAGCCAACCACGGCGCGCTTGATTTCGGCCGGCGTGTACTCCACGACTTCGCACCCCGCTTCGACCGCCGCGAGCATCGCCACACCGCGGGCATGACCGAGCTTCAGCGCGCTGCGCACGTTGGCCGCGTGAAAGAGGTTTTCGATGGCGACACAATCGGGACGGCAGGAGGCCAACAGCGCCGACAGCTCGGCATGGATGCGCGCGAGCCGATTCGGAAGCGTGTCGCGAGGCGGCGAGCTCACCGCACCGCAGGTCACGAGGACGTGGCGGCGCCCATCCGACTCCACGCAGCCGTAGCCGGTGCGCTCGGAGCCGGGATCGATGCCGAAAATTCTCACGCCAGGGAGGCCTCGATCTCCTTTTCCTCGATGTCGAAGTTCGCCCAGACGTGCTGCACGTCGTCGTGTTCTTCGATGACTTCCATCAGCTTCAGCATCTGCTGCGCTTCTTTGCCCGTCAGCTTGACGTAGTTCTGCGGGATCATCGCCACCTCGGCGCTCGCGGGTTCCACGCCGAGTTTCTTCACCGCGTCACGGACTTTCTCGAAGTTCTCGGGTGAACAGACGACTTCCCAGCCGCTTTCATCGTCATTGACGTCGTCGGCACCGGCATCGAGCGCGGCGTCGAGGAGCTTCTCCTCGTCAATCTTTCCCTTCTCGATGACGATCTGCCCCTTGCGGTGGAACATCCAGGCGACGCTGTTTTCGGCGGCGAGGTTCCCTGCATGCTTCGCCAGCAGGTGGCGGATTTCACCGACAGTCCGGTTCTTGTTGTCCGTGAGCGTTTCGATCATCAACGCCACGCCACCTGGACCGTAGCCCTCGTAGGTCACGTCTTCGTACGAAACGCCAGGCTCTTCACCAGTACCGCGCCGAATCGCGCGATCGATATTTTCCCGCGGCATGTTCTGCGCCTTCGCTTCGGCGACAATCGTCCGAAGCCGCGGGTTCATGTTGATGTCGCCACCACCGCTTCGTGCGGCGACAGTCAGTTCCTTGATAAGACGGGTGAAGACCTTGCCGCGCTTGGCGTCCGCGGCCCCCTTCTTATGCTTGATTGTGTGCCACTTGGAATGGCCAGACATGCGTAAACTCCAGAAAACACGAGGGAAAAGCGACCGCTGATTCTAGCACCGGCGCGCAAGGATCATCCAGACGTCGGCGCGCGGATCCCAGGGGCCGCCGCGATAGTCGCCCAGCAGCGCGGAGACTTCAAAACCGGCCTTTTCGAGACGTCGCGTCATCTGCGGCACCGATAACGTCCTGAAGGTCAGGGAGAACGTATGCGTGCGGCGCCGCGTGCCTCGACGCTCGACGAACTGCTGATCGAAGATAGTCATCCGCCGCGCGCGATCCTGCCGCACGGTTTCGATCAGCGTCAGATGTGATCCCCGCCGGCCTCCACGCCACCCCGACAGGCTCACACGCTTGCGGTATTCGTCCCACGACGGCAAATCGGCGACGAGCTCCAACCCGAACGTCGCGCCCCGTTTCAGCACGCGCGCGACGGCGTCGAGCGTGGCCGCGAGGTCACGTTCGCGCAGCAGCGATTGCAGCACTCCGTAAGGTGCCATCACAAGTGGGAACGTCGACGCACTGAACGGGAGCGAACGGATGTCGCCGCGAATCAACCGCGCGCGCGACGACAGCCGTCCGCGCTTGATGCGCCGGCGGGCGCGGGAGAGCATCGCTTCCGATCGATCGACTCCCACGAGCGAGACGCCGGCGCGCGCGAGTGGAATCGAGATACGTCCAGTGCCGCATCCAAGTTCCAGCACCGGGCCGTCCGACTGCAGCGCCAGCGTTCGCCAGAACGGAACGTCGCGGCGACCGAGCGTCCGTGCGTTCTCCCAGTCGTAGAACGGCGCGTAGTCGTCCCAGCCTTCGTAGCCTTCGCTCAAAGCTCAGTGCCCAGTGTCCAAATGAAACCGCAGTGCCCTAAGCCCAAAGTCCTGCGTCTCTTCAGGTTGAGCATTGAGCATCGCGCTTTGAGCCTTGAGCATTAGTCAGAAGTCGCCAACTCACCAGGAACAATCGGACGCGTGCGAGGCAGAAGCCCACGGCGGGCCGCGCGGCCGACTGCGGCCAGGATCGCCAGGAACACGACCAGTTTCGCCGCGTCGGCTGCTCGAGTCTCGGGCAGCAGTTTCCACATCATCCAGAGCACGGGCTGTGCGATCGCCACTGCCCACACTGAGCCGTAGAAGTACCGACGCTCGTGTCCTTCACCTTGCGTCGACGGTTTGACGCGCGGCAGACGTCCCAGGGCGCCGAGCAGCCACATGGTTCCGGCAATCGGGAAATAAGCGACCGCGTACAGCTGCTTCAGCCGCCACATGCCCGTGATGACCGCCCACGAGAGGCCGGCGATGTTCAGCACGGCGAACGCGACGACTTCTCCCCAGGCAGTCGTGTAGCAGATGCGCCGGTACAACGGGTTCGGTCGGTCTTCCGTGAACCGGATGATGTATGGACGCGGTTCGCATCCGGGAAGGCGACCTCGAAGGCCGGCAATGGCGGTACCCAAAAGTACAATGGCGAGCCACACCGTCAGTCTTCCATCGAATCCCCGTTCGATCAGATTGAACGTCAGCGGGCCAGGCGCAATCAGGAACACAAAAATCCAGATCGGCCAGTGATTGAAACGGTAATAAAGCTTGTTTCGATGACGTATCTTCCGATCGGTATCGCGCTCGATGTGGAGGGCCGCGGTCTGTGCCATGAAGAGTGTTTGTCGGCGGGATCCGGAATCCGGGGTCCGGGATGCGCGCTCGAGGATTACCTACGATACAACATGCACTCGGCCGCCATCGACCGTGAGCGCCCGATGCGCGCATGCTCGCGCAAACTCCGTGTCGTGGGTCGCGATGACGATCGTCCGTCCTTCGCTGGCAAGTTGACGAAGCGTTGCGGCAAGGTCGCCGCGCCGCGCAGGGTCGAGCGATGCCGTCGGCTCGTCCATCAGCAGAATGCGCGGCTCGATCGCCAGGGCGCGTGCAATCGCGACGCGCTGCGCTTCGCCGCCCGATAGTTCATGCGGCATGGCTGACGCGCGATCGCCGACTCCGAGCGACACAAGCAGCTCCTGCGCCCGCCGCTCCGCTTCTTCACGCGGTCGCTTCAACACATGGACCGGCGCAAGCCACACGTTTCGGTGCGCGCTCATGTTGGCGAACAGATGATGGAACTGGAACACCATCCCAACGGGACGAGGAATGTCGACTGTTCCTGACGCGATCGGATCGAGGCCAGCGATCGCGCGCAAAATAGTGGTTTTGCCGGCGCCAGAGGCGCCCATCAACGCGACAATCTCTCCACGTCCTGCTGTGAACGTGGCCTCGGCGACGACGAGACGCGCGCCCCGGCGCACCTGCATCGACCGGACATCAAGGACGCTCATCCGTGTCGCCACCCGCGCTCGATCCGTCTGGCCAATCTGGCGAGAGGGAGCGACATCGCCAGATACAGGGCGCCGCACATGAGGCCAGGAATGACCCAACTGCCGATGTTTGCGGCGAAAATCGACGTCTCTTTTGTGAGTTCGACCACGGTGATCACCGACACGAGCGAGCTGTCCTTGAGCAACGCGACGAAATCGTTCGTCATTGGCGCCAGCGCAAGCCTGAACGCCTGCGGTGCACGCACCAGAAAAAACGTCTGCCGCTCGCTCAATCCGAGCGTCCGCGCCGCGTCGAGCTGACCTGAGGCGATCGCCTCGAGCGCCCCCCGATAGATCTCGCTTTCGTAGGCCGCGTAGTTGAGCCCGAGGCCGAGCAGCGCCGCCAGAAACGCCGGCAGCTGAACGACCGCGGCAAGCCCGAAGTAGAGCACGAACAACTGCAGCAGGAGAGGTGTTCCGCGAACGATCTCGACGTAGCCGGTGAGCGCCATGCGGACCGGCGCGGCGCCGTAAATCCGGCCGCTCGCAATCAGCGCGCCGGCGATCACGGCGAGCGCCATCGCGAGACACGAGAGCGCGACGGTGATAGCTGCCGCCCTCAGCAACGCCGGCAGGTATCGACGCGCAGCGCTCCCTTCCGTTCCCGGCTGCGAGCTCGCCAGGCTGGATGAAGGGACCGGGTACTGCGAAGGGTCCGACAGCACGCGTGCGTACAGCCGCGGCTGGTCCTCGTTCCAGACGTTCCACCGCCTGAGGATGCGTTCGAGACGGCCGTCCCGCATCGCATCCCGCAGAATGACGTTCATCCGATCGCGTAAGGCGCTCTGATTCGCCGACAGGATGCCGACGTAATGTCCGACCGCCAGTACCGCCGCCTGGTTCGTCAGGCTGCTGTTCCGCCGAACACCGCGCTCCGCCAGAATCGCGTCAAGTACGATCGCATCCACGCGCCCTACGACGAGGTCGTTATACGGATGCACATCGTCCTCGTATGTCACCGGAATGATGCCGTCGCGAGCTTCCGCATCGACGAGGAGGTCATACGCCAGGGTGGCTCCCAGCGTTGCGACACGATGGCCGCGCAGGTCGGCCAGCGTTCGATACCGCTCCTTGTCAGAGGAACGGACGGTCAGCACCTCGCGGAACTCGTAATAGGGAATGGTGATGGCGAGGCGGGCGCGGCGCGCCGGTGTATCTTCGATGCCGCTCAAGGCCACATCGAAATCGCCGCGTGCTGCGGCGGCATCGATGCTCGTGAATCCCACCTGCACGAAACGCGGAGCACGTCCCAAGCCTGACGCAAGCAGCTGCGCGATGTCGACATCGAAACCGACGACGTGGGATGGGTCCGCCGCGTCGGCTTCGACGTACGGTGCGCCGCCTTCGGCGTCGCCGCCCCAGCGCAGCTCCGGACGGTCCTGCGCGCGAGACGCCGCCGATGCGAGCATGAGACACACGAAGAGCACCGCGGTAGACGCGCTCACCGACATCATGGCGATGAGGTTTGATTATCCACCGCGTTTGCGTTCGAGCTCGTCGAGCGTTCGCGGCCAGTCCTCCCGCAGCAGGCGCGACAACGAGCGATCCGCGAGTAGACGTCCACCGGTCTGGCAATTCGCGCAATAGTTCGCCTCGTTCGCCGCGTAGACGACTCGCTGTACCGGCGCCCCGCAATCGGGGCATGGCTTTCGATATCGGCCGTGCACCGCCATGCCGTCTCGAAACGCAGTCACTTTCTCCGGAAACTCGTCGCCCGCCTCCCGCTGCAGCCGCGCCGTCCATTGCAATAGCGTCGTGCGGGTCGATTCGTACAGGCGTCGAATTTCATCGTCCGACATGCTGGCTGTCTGTTTGAACGGCGACAGACGCGCTGAATGAAGGATCTCGTCGGAGTACGCGTTACCGATCCCGCTGAACAAGTGAGGGTCGGTCAGCGCGCGCTTCAACGTGTGATTGCCGCGTCGCAGGGCGTCGGCAAATAACGGCAGCGAGGTATCCAGGACTTCGAGTCCACCGGGATCGTGGTGCGCAAGGTCCTCCACGCCCTGGACGACATGCAACGAGGCCTGCCGTTTTGATCCGGCCTCGGTGAGAATCAGACTCCCGCTCTCGAAGTCGAGCGCAAACAGACCTACTTTGCCGGGAATTGCGGTGCGCGGAGGTTTCCATCGAAACCGGCCTGCGATCATGAGGTGGAAAACAAGAAACAGTTCGCCTTCCGCTTCGATGACGACTCGTTTGCCGAGCCGCCTGAGGCCGACCACCCGGCGCCCCTCAATCGTTGACAGCGGCGGATTCACCGAACGCAGCAGGAATGGGCTCGCAAGCCTCACCCCGGCAACCCGCTGACCGACAATGCGCGGTTCCAGCGCCCGCAGGTAGAGAAGAATGTCAGGAAGTTCCGGCACCGTTTTCTTGCTACCTTATGCGTTGATCCAATGGTCCGCCGCCTCCTCCTGCTCGCGCTCGGCATTCCTCTCCTTGCTGCCGGTGCGCTGGCGGTTGCCTTTTACCTGCTGATGAGCGGTGATGCCGTTCGCCTCGCCCTCGAACGGCAGGCGACCAGCTGGCTCGGGCAACCGGTCAGGATTGGCGCGGCCACAGCGCGCATCTTTCCACGGCCCGGGGTCACGTTGCACGACGTGCGCGCCGGCGAACCGGTTCGCCTTGCCCTGTCCGATCTCGATATTTCAACGGGGTTGAAGCCGCTCTGGTCGCGGCGCATCGTCGACGCCCAGATTGCCGTCTCGAACAGCCGCATCGACCTGCCGCTGCCGTTCACGCTGCCAGAAGCCCCAGGCACGGCAACACCCGCCGGCGGTGTGCAGGTTGAATCCATCCGATCGATTGCCCTGCGTAACATCACCAGCGCCAGCCGCGAGCGTGAAATCACGATGTCCGCTGACGCATCGTTATCGAACGGGAGCCTGACGGTCCAGCGGTTCACGGCACAATCGGGCACGACGACGCTCCAGGCCGACGGCACCGTCCGTCTGTCTCCACGCCTCGATGCGGAGCTCCGCGTCAGTGCCGCGCACGTCGACGTGGACGATCTAATAGCGTTGGCCGACGCGTTTGCGCCGCGTACGCCGCGCCGTGCTCCGACAACCGGTCCCCTTCTGCCGGGGCGGCTCGTGGCGCGCGTCAGCGCGCAAACAGCCCGCGCCAGCGGAGTGGACGTCCGGCAGTTCGCGACGACGCTCGTCGCGCAGGGAAACCGCATCACGCTGTCGCCGGTGAGTTTCGAGCTATTCGGCGGCACGTATCGCGGCGTGCTCGACGTCGATTCAGAGGTGGGAGCCCTGCGCGCGACGGTACGGACGCAAATCAACGATATCGACGTCGCGCAGCTTGCGGCGTTTGGCGGGGCTGCGGACACGATCACAGGGCGTCTCTCGGGCACCGGCACGTTCAACGGACGCGGCGCGACGATCGCGGATGCGGTCGCGGCAGCTGCCGGGGAAGGACGGGTGACGATCGCGAACGGTTCGTTGAAGCGCCTCGGCCTGGTGCGCACAGTCGTGTTGTTCTTCGGTCGTCGGGCACCGGATGCAGGTGCTTCGACGGACACGTTCGACCGCATCGACGCGAACTTCGCGATTGTTCACCAGGTCGTGGCTGCGTCAGCGTTGTCGCTGCATTCCACGGATCTCGACCTGGCCGGACAGGGAACGCTTACCATCCCGACGAAAGCTATGGACGGCCGTGCGGAGTTGTCGCTGTCCGAAGCGCTTTCGGCGCAGGCAGGCACCGACCTGGCGCGTTACACTCGCGAGGGAAACAGAGTGGTCCTGCCAGCCGTGATCGGCGGCACCTTGACAGCGCCGCGCGTCACCATCGACGCGGGCGCGGCTATTCAACGTGGGCTCCGCAACGAGGTGCAGCGCCGGCTGAAGGACATTTTCGGCACCATCGTGCCGGCGCCGCCCGATTAAACGATGTGCGTCCGAATGCGGTGATTGAGCGCGTGCAGCTCGCTCCGAATCGCCCGCCGCTTCGCGGAATCGTGCGCCTCCAGGGACTTATCCAATTCGACGCGCAGCATCTTCATGCGCATCTTGAGCTCCGATTTGTCGAAGCCCGCTTCGACATGATGGTGGCTGTGCTCGATGCCGAGCGCCTTGCAGATCGCCGGCAACAGATGCTCCTTGTTCATCTGTGTATAGCCCTGCACCGCGTCATGGGTGAGCCCTTTTGCAATGTCGCGGAGCTCCGCGACCGTCTTCTTCTTCAGATCCTCGTAGGTCATCGTCGTGCTCATGGTGTCCTCCTAAGGTCTGACGTCTCGATCGCTGCGGACGGGAAGTCTAGCGCATGAAACCTTCCTCGAGCAGACCTCGTATCGCTTCATGGAGAGCGAAATGACTGGATTCGAAGGCACCACCCCGAAACGGCGACTCGTTCGCCGCCCCGCCGAGGGGAAGGTCGCTGGCGTGTGTGCCGGCCTTGCCGACTACTTCAAGACGGATGTGGCGCTGGTTCGCGCGGCGTGGGTCGTACTTTCGATCTGGCCGGGCGCGATTGTGCTCGGCGTGGTGGCGTATGTCGCTGCGTGGGTGCTGATGCCGCGGGCAGAAGTCGCCGATGGCGCAACCACCTCACCACAGCCGCGCTTGGTACGTTCACAGACGGATCGGCGCATCGCCGGTGTCTGCGGCGGTCTTGCCGACTACTTTGACGTCGACCCGACGATTGTGCGGGTGACGTGGGTGATTCTGTCCATCGTTGCCGGCGCGGTCATCTTCGGCGTCGTCGCCTACCTGATCGCCTGGTTCATCATCCCGTTGCCGCCGGCTGAAGCGTGGCAGGCTTCACCGTCAACCACCTGAGGATTCACTTACGATCGCCGAATGAGTCCCTCGGCCGCGCATGTGCTGGCGACGTTGGTCGTGTTGGCGCATGTCGCGTTCGTCGCCTTCGTCGTCGTTGGCGGCCTGCTCGTCTTGCGATGGCGCAAGCTCGCGTACCTGCATCTGGCGGCCGTCATCTGGGCCGTATACGTCGAGTGGGCCGGCGCAATCTGTCCTCTGACACCGCTCGAAAACACCTTGAGATCAACTGCGGGTCTCGAGGCCTATGCGGGCGATTTCGTTGCTGAGTACGTTTTTCCGCTGCTGTACCCCGACGGACTGACAAGACATGCGCAGCTGATAATCGGGACGGCCGTGGTCGCGCTCAACACGTGCATTTACGGCGTCGTGCTGCGGCAGCGCAGATCGAATACATTCGCATCATGAACACGCGTCAACTCGGTCGAGGTGGCCCTGTCGTCTCCGCGCTTGGGCTCGGCTGCATGGGCATGTCGGAGTTCTATGGCGCGCACGACGATGCGGAATCGATTGCGACAATCCATCGCGCGCTGGACCTGGGCATCAATTTCCTGGACACGGCGGACGCGTACGGTCCGTTTGCCAACGAACGTCTCGTCGGTCGCGCCATCCGCGATCGACGCAGTGAGGTCGTGCTCGCGACGAAGTTCGGCAACGTGAGGAACGAGGACGGCTCCTGGTTGGGGATCAGTGGTTCCCCCGAATACGTCCGGCGGGCGTGCGACGCGTCATTACAGCGGCTCGGCATCGAGACGATTGACGTCTACTACCAGCATCGGGTCGACGCTACCGTACCGATCGAAGAGACGGTCGGCGCGATGGCGGAGCTGAAGAGCGCAGGGAAAATCCGTTTCCTGGGGCTCTCCGAGGCAGGTCCGGCGACGATCCGGCGCGCGCACGCCGTACATCCGATCACCGCGTTGCAGACCGAATATTCGCTCTGGTCCCGTGAGCCGGAAGACGGTTTGCTCGAGGTGTGCCGCGGGCTCGGGATTGGCTTCGTTGCCTACAGTCCGCTGGGACGCGGATTCCTGACGGGACGTTTCAAAGCAGTCGATGATCTCGCGCCAGACGACTGGCGTCGCAACAACCCACGCTTCCAGCCCGAAAACTTCCAGAAGAACCTCGACATCGTCGAGCGCGTGAAGCAGGTCGCAGCACGGAAGCGCTGCACGCCGGCGCAATTGGCGCTTGCGTGGGTGCTCGCGCAAGGTGAAGACATCGTTCCGATTCCGGGGTCGAAGCGACGTGAGCGGCTCGAAGAGAATGCAGCGGCAGCAAACATTCATCTCACCGCCGAGGAGCTGCGAGAGATCGACGCGCTTCTTCCAGCAGGACTCGCCGCGGGCACAAGGTATCCAGAGGCGGGAATGCGCGCCGTGAACCGATGACGTGTCTGCACATCCACGCAGTTCCGCGCGCGTGACCCGTTCCAGAAAAGCACACGCGTGTTCCATTCCGAGCTTGCGATGCGGGGCGCTCGCAGAGCGGTTTTTCTAACGAAACGGGGAATTCGAAAGAGCGCAAGCCGTTGTGCGATCGGGCTGTGTCGGAACGGAACAAACCAGCCGCAGACGTGTGACCGCCACGCGTGCGCGTAAGGCTTCGCGCAACAGCGTGTTGCGGATACAGCAGAGATCTGGATCTACCCTTGCTGCCGACGTATTCGAGCGTCATCGTGTCGAACCTTGCTGCCGGTCGGCGCACGCAGTCCGCCAATCGATCGTTGTCTGGTGTGTTTGCGGCGGTGGCTGTCGGTTCCGCGGCTGTTCTGGCGTGGGCCGGCTGGCCTGCACCGAACCACGTGTTCGATTTCCCTGTTCTGATGATCGCGGCGCTCGGCGCGTCCTTCATCACGCTGCGACGACCCTCCACGAAAATCGTCATGCAGCCCTCGTTCGTGGTCGAACTCGGGTCGCTGCTGCTTCTCGGCGCGGGTGCGGCGACGCTTCTCGCGGTCGCCGGCCTCATCATGGAGCGCCTGGCGAAACCGCACCAATCCACCACGGTCACGCTGGTGCGTATCGCCGGCGCCGCGGTGGGCCTTGAGGCCGCGGGTGCGGTCCATCTTGCGCTTCACGGGACGGCGGGCGACTTCAGCTGGCCGGCTC
>Ga0070671_100005199_pt1 | contig 10368 bp, 7 predicted proteins | sample KBSS73metaG_FD_65341 | JGI IMG/M metagenome (GOLD analysis project Ga0070671, IMG submission 65341) | Switchgrass rhizosphere microbial communities from Kellogg Biological Station, Michigan, USA - KBS S7-3 metaG | ecosystem: Host-associated > Plants > Roots > Rhizosphere > Soil ... | reverse complement strand
GCTGCGGCCGCGCCACCCGGGCCGCCGCCAATAATGAGTACGTCTGTTTTCATGATGATGAAGAGGAGCTAAAAGGTTTATGCTTGATCTCGCGCACCCCGAGATCGGATGTTTGAAAACACCCAGATCACACGCGACGACCGTTTATTTTGCATCGATTATACTTATATCGTCATAAATCAAGCAAGTGAAATCGTTCGGACAAGGACGAAATGTAACTTTTCGGCAAGGTTTGCAATAAAAAAGCTTCCAACAGATCTGTAGGCGGTCGGCCGCGCGGCCCACGGGGACGCCGATCCGATCGCTCGGCGAACGGGGCTATCTGCTGGAGCACGAGAAAGTTCCGTGGGAACACGTCGCCGGTGAGCCGCGTCGCCTCTTTTTATGTCTTTCAAGAAATATTACTTTTCTGACATATTCGTTACTTTTTTCCTTGCAAATAATTGCGAATTATATAACCATCGGCCGGAACTTGATTTTGGGCCGACCGCAAGGCCGTGCCTCTTTAAGGGAGTTCCCGCTAAGACATTGTGACTTGGGAGACCGAAATTAAAACCGCAGTCTTTTTTACCAACCGTTATTGATATGAGCTCTACTCTCGACCTTCCACCGAAGTTGATTGACTACTTGAACGAATCACGCGCCCCGCTCCCGCCTGTTACGGACCCGGATCAACCGCTGCAAATCGATTCGCTTGGCCTCATTCGCCTCGTCGCTTTTCTCGAAAGCGACTTGAACGTCAGAGTGGAAGATGAGGAGTTGCTGGCTGAGAATTTTGCCACCGCCCGAAGCATCGCCATGCTGATAAATCCAAAAATGGAGCACACCTCGCCCAGTGGCGTGCCGAATGCTCCCTCGTCCGGGCAATCGGAATTGGAGTCTGGGGAAGCGGCTTTTTTAAATCACGGAAAATGACTTCAGATCCAACGAACGTCGTAATCATTGGCGGTGGCCCTGCCGGTTCGGCCATAGGGTGTTACCTGTCTAAAGCGGGCATTAAGAATACCATCTTCGAGGCCGCCAATCATCCGCGGCCACACGTGGGCGAATCGATGGTCATGTCTTCGGTCCGCGTGTTTGATGAAATCGGGTTCCTGCCCGTCATGGAGCGGGAAGGCTTTCCAAGAAAATATGGCGCTTCCTGGCATCCGCCGGTGGCAAAGGGCGAAGCAGATATCTCCTTCGACGAATTCCCGCAGGAGGGAATCTCACAGCAATACACTTACCATGTCGATCGTCAGAAGTTCGATCTTCTCCTGTTGAAGCATGCGGAGAGTCTCGGCTCCCGTGTCTACCAGGGCGTTCAGGTGAGCGAAGTGCTTTTTGATGACAAGAGCTACGCCCGTGGCATTCGTTTGCGGATTGCAGAACAGGAAATTGAGGTTCCGGCACGGATGGTCGTGGATGCGACAGGGCGTCATACTTTGTTAGGCAAACAGCTCCGGGTAAAAAAGAACGATCCCATTTTCGATCAGTTTGCAGTTCATGCCTGGTTCAAGAACGTGGATAAATCCAAGGCCAAGTCTGCCGGCTACATCCACATTTACTTTCTGCCGGTGGAGCGAGGCTGGGCCTGGCAGATCCCCATCGATGAAGAAATCACCTCCATGGGGATTGTGGCGGAAAAGGATATTTTCAAAAAAGGCCGGCTCGCGCCGGCGGATTACTTCGAAAAATATGTCAGTTCCAATCCTGATCTTGCCCATGCGATGCGCAATGCGGAACGGGTGAATGAGTTTAAGCTGGAGGGAGATTACAGCTATAAGATGGATACTTTCGCGGGGAATGGGTTTGTCCTCATTGGTGACGCGGCGCGCTTTGTCGATCCGATCTTTTCGTCCGGAGTGAGTGTTGCTCTTTATAGTGCCAAGTACTCGGCCGAGCGCATCAAATACGCCTTCGAGCACAACGACTTCAGCGAAGCGGCTCTCAAGCCCTATGAGAAGAAACTGCGTGCGGGCACCGAAATCTGGTACGAGTTCATCCGACTTTATTACAAGCTGCTGCCGCTCTTTACTCATTTTATAGAATCCAAGCAGCATCGGATCGAGGTCCTTCGCCTCTTACAAGGCGAGGTCTTCGATAGGAACGAAGTCCCAGTCCTGGACGCGATGCGTAAATATATCAAGATGGTCGAAATGACGCCAGGACACGCCTTTGCGGGCATGCTCTCTGATATACCGATAGATTGAGTTTCCAGATGCGTAGACTCAGGCCGAATTGGTTTTCGGAATCGAAAGAAACGCTGCTCTGGATCTGGGAGCGAAAAGACCTTCAGATTACCTTTCACTATAAATAATTTGAGGCCCTTGTGCCTCGTGGCCAGCGGGTGTTGGAAATAAGATTATGATAGAAAATAATTCACACGACGTGATCGTCATCGGGGGCGGCCCGGCTGGGTCTACTGCAGCCACTTGGCTTTCTCGCCTTGGGCACAAGGTCCTCCTGCTCGAGCGCGAGAAGTTTCCGCGGGAGCATGTCGGGGAGTCACTTCTTCCGTTTTGCTATTCGCTTCTGGAGGATTTGGGTGTTGTGGATGAACTAAAGGCGAATTTCGTGCGCAAGCCGGGCGTTCGTTTTATCGATCGCGATGGCAAGGTCTCTACTACCTGGTGCTTTAATCATGTCATCCAGAATGAGACTTACCTTTCGTTCCAGGTAATCCGGGGAGAGTTCGATCACATCCTGCTCAAGAACGCCGCGAAAAACGGGGCGGACGTCCGCGAGGAAACATCCGTGATCGAGGCAGACGTCACGAGCGAGAGCGATCGGGTGACCGTGACGAGCCTCGATTCAGCCGGGAAAAAGAGTGTCCATACGGCGCGATTTCTAGTCGATGCGAGCGGCCGCGACGCCTTTATCGGCGCGAAGAACGGCTGGCGTAAACCCCGTGAGGAGTTGGACCGCACAGCGATCTGGTCGCACTGGGTCGACGTGAAATTGGCGGGAGGACTCGAAGAAGGTCTCTCCATTATCATCTACATGGGGCTCGAGCAGAAGGGTTGGATTTGGGTCTTCCCACTCGGAGAGAATCGAATTACCGCAGGTTTTGTCGCCCAGAACTCCTACATTCGGGAGCAACAGCGCAAGCTAAGGGAGAACGGTTCGAAGGATTGGAAATACGACCTCTGCATGCAAGAGTTGACGCATTCGACGTTCGTCAAGGATCTGCTCGAAGGCAGCAAGATGCTGATTCCCATGCAGATTAATGGTAACTATTCCTACGAAGTTAAAAATCATTTCGGTTCTAATTACGCAATGGTGGGCGATGCCCGTGGGTTCATCGATCCTATTTTTTCCAGCGGGGTTTTCCTTTCCATCAAAAGCTCTTCCCTGGTCGCTCCTGCGATCCACAAGCAACTGACTGGCGACACGGAAGGTGCGCATGAGGCGATAGAGGTTGCCTATAGGCAGATCACGGGGGCTTATAATTTTGTGCATCGCATGATCAGGCTTTTTTACGATCCACACAGCCTTACCTGGGCAAAAGCCGGGGCTGACGGAAAGACGCACAGGGACCACGAAAGTGCGATGGCGGCCGGCCATTACATGCTCTCCGGCGATTTCTTTGAGAACTACCAGAAATTCGATAGCTTTTTTAAGATCTTGGAAGATCCGAATAATTTTCGACGATACAAGAAGTTGGTGATCGATCGTGACGATTTCGTCCAACCCACATGCGAAGGTCGCTGGGAAGAGATTTTCAAAGATATGATAGGCCGGGACGCCGAACGCGCTACAGCCCTGGCCCCCCTAGCGTGATTGGGTTCTAAGGAACCGTTCCAGTCCAGCGGGAAATCTTGAGCTGCAAGATGGTGGTGTTTGAGCCGCCGCGAGCCTCCGTGTCACCGTCGCGAGCGGTTTGCTTTCAGATTCCTCTTGGCGCTGAGTCTCGCGGACGCCCGCACTGTCCTGGCGCTTCGTCCCGGCGCTTTATCGCACGAAGCAGTCGGATTCCACCTTCGACTGACAATCAGCGCGACTCGCGCACGCATTGGTCCGCTAGGCCGCCGCCCCCCGGCAATGCGCGATTGTCCTGAGAGTGGTTATGCATTAAGAAGTGTTCGTGATCAGCGCGAGCAGGAAATCGGCACGCCTTCCATTTTGGGCAAGCCTCTGTCTGTTCGTGGCCATTGCACTCGCGACGGTTATCCAGGCACGAGTGCCGACCCCTGCGATCTCGCTTGGCGAACAGGCTTTCGATCACGGGCGCAAAGTTGAGCTTTGCGCCATAACAGGTGCGGCAAAGCTCCCCCCTCGGAAATTCGCTAATGCGGAGCGGCTACATTGGTTGAGTTCGAGCCATAACGTTGGAGTGACATCGCCGCTCGGTCGTTTTTCCTCCACGCTGATAGCGGAAGAGCACTCCGCTGTCAGTATGCTTGCTGGCACGTTCCGCGAACGTGCCCCTCCGGCTTAGGAGCCCTCGCTTTTCGTACGCAGGGGTGGCCTGAGGCGCTCCCCTGCTCATTAAGCCAACAGCGGCAATCGGCGCCGTTGTAAGGAGCTTCCGGCATTACCGCTCTGCGCGGATTGCCATCACGTCAGGCCGACACAACTCCTTCATCTCATCCATGACACCAGCATTCACTTTCTTCGCAGGCATCGTGCTCCTTATTCTATTCGGTTGGTATTTCGCAACTACGCGGCCCCGTCTGAAACGAGTGCTCGGCTCGATTTTGACCGTATCGTTCGTCGCCCTGTGCCTCGCCGCACTTTATCCTCCGAGCAAATCAGTTCGGCTCGGCCTTGATCTGCAAGGCGGGACTTCCTTCCTCATTCGCCTGATCCCCGAAGGCGGCCGTTCCATCACTCCGGACACACTGGATCAGGCAGTCGAAGTGATCCGCAAACGCGTCGATCAGTTTGGGGTCAGCGAACCGATCATCACGCCGCAGGGTTCAGATCGAATCCTGATTCAGATTCCGGGCCTCGACCCCGCGCAGATCGTCGCAGCCCGGCAGCAGTTGGCACAGGTCGCGAAGCTCGAATTCCGTCTCGTCCATCCGGAGAATGATCGGCTTATCGCAGGGATAGAAGCCGGTACCGAGCTGGTGCCACCGGGATACCGCATCGAAACGCAGCAGGAGACGCACGGCGGGCATTCCGTTGAAGAGAAGTTGCTCATCAAGCAGCGTCCCGATCTCCTGGGCGACCGTGTCACCCAAGGGTTCGCCACTTTTGATGAGCAAGGCTGGGGAGTGGCACTGCAGTTCGATTCCGAAGGCGCGGCAACGTTCGGGAAATTGACCGAGGCTTACGTTGGCAAACGTTTCGCCATCGTCCTTGATGGCGAGGTCCAATCCGCGCCGCAGATTCGTGAACCTATTCACGGTGGGCGCGCTTCCATCACAGGGAATTTTACCGAAGAGGAAGCGCGAAATCTCGCGAGTGTGCTGGAAAACCCTCTGCAGACGCCGGTGAGCGTGGAAGAGGAACGCAGCGTTTCCGCCACGCTCGGGGCTGACTCGATCAAAAGCGGTGTCTACGCCGGCGTCTTAGGGCTCGCACTTACGTTCCTTTTTGTCCTGATCTACTACCGGTTTGCCGGCCTCGTGGCGAATCTGGCGCTCGTCATCAACCTTGTGCTGCTCTTCGGCGCGATGACAATCTTTCATTTCGTTCTCACCCTACCCGGCATAGCCGGCATCATCCTCACTATTGGCATGGCGGTGGATGCGAACGTGCTAATTTACGAGAGGCTCCGCGAAGAGCTGGCTGCGGGAAAGCCACTGCGGCCAGCCTTGGACGCCGCCTACGAGAAGGCGTTCAGCGCGATCTTCGACTCAAACCTCACGACCCTTATCACCGCGCTGATTCTGTTCTGGAAGGCGACGGGACCAGTGAAAGGTTTTGCCGTGACTCTCACCATCGGGATCGTGGCCTCCATGTTTTCCGCGCTCCTGGTGACACGGAATTGCTTCCAATGGGCGATTAATTCGGGCGCCGTGCGCAGCTTGAGCATGTCGAGTTTGATCAAGCCTACAGGCTTCGACTTTCTGAGGCGGCGCCGACTCTCGGTAGGCATTTCGGCCGTCGTCATTCTCCTGTCGATAGTCGTCTTTGCGTTGCGAGGCGAAAGGAACTTCGGGGTGGATTTTAAAGGCGGTGACCTGCTCGTCCTCGAAATGCAGCAGAAGGTGGCGGCAGCCGATGTCCGCAGCGCGCTGAAGAAAATCAATCTTGCAGAAAGCGTCGTTCAAACAGAGCGCTCTGACGCGAAAGAATTCCTGACCATCCGAAGCGAACCGGACACAAGTGACCGAATTCAGAAGTTGCTCGTTGAACAATTTCCCAGTGCAGGATTTCGCGTCGAGCAAATCGACAAAGTCGGCAAATTGATTGGAGGTGAACTCGCGCGCAATTCATTGATCGCACTCGCCCTCGGCATCGTGGGGATTTTTATCTACGTTGCGCTCCGCTTCGAATCGGCCTTCGCATTTGCGGCCATCATTGCCCTGTTGCACGACGTTGTTCTGACGATCGGAGCGTTTGCTCTCTTCGGACGCGAGCTATCGCTGATCATCGTCGGGGCTGTTCTCACCATCGCTGGCTATTCGATTAACGACACAATCGTGGTGTTTGACCGCATTCGGGAAGAGATGAAACGCGGCGATGGCGCCTCTCTAGCTACGATCATGAACCGCGCGATCAACGAAACACTTAGCCGGACGATTCTGACCGGTGGCACGACTGTCTTATCGACTTCGGCACTCTACTTCTTTGGCGGACCGGTCCTGCACGACTTCGCCTTCGCAATCCTTGTCGGGATTTTCGTCGGCACCTACTCGTCCATCTTTGTCGCCGCACCCATCGTCCTGTGGTGGCCTCGGCGAGAGAAGCGGGAAAGCGAATCTCACCGAGAAATTGTCGATAGCGCCGTCGCTTCATAAACTTCCCACCGCGGAAACATTTCCCTAAACTTGACGCCATGCCTCTCGCTACCGCGGCTCATGACGTGAGCTTCCTGCAAGACCTGGCGATCGTAATGATCGTCGCGGGTCTGGTAACGATTGTTTTTCACCGGCTTAAACAACCGGTGGTGCTCGGTTACATTCTGGCCGGGGTGATCATTGGGCCCCACACGCCTCCGTTACCCCTCATCAGCAATGAAGGGACGATCCAAACGCTTTCAGAGCTTGGCATCATCTTTCTCATGTTTTCGCTTGGTCTCGAATTCAGCCTGCGGAAGCTTAAACAAGTCGGAGCAACGGCCTTCATCGGCGCGACCCTGGCGATCCTTGTCATGCTCTGTGCCGGGTATTCACTCGGCCAGGCTTTTGGCTGGAGCAGTATCGACAGTATTTTTCTCGGGGCGATATTGTCGATCTCCTCCACCACTATTGTCGTCAAAGCGCTCGGTGAACTCGGACTAAGCAAGAAACCGTTCGCGCAGCTGATCTTCGGCGTCCTGATCGTCGAAGACATTCTTGCGATCGTGATGATCGCGATTCTCTCGGGCTTCGCCACGACAGGCTCGTTCGCCGCCGTCGACATTGGGATTACGCTGATGAAGCTCGGTTCATTTCTCGGCATTCTCCTTGTCGCCGGTCTCATTCTCGTTCCGCGTCTTCTAAATTACGTCGCCCGGTTCAAGAGCAACGAGATGCTGCTAATCACGGTTCTTGGCCTCTGCTTCGGCGTTTCGCTGCTCGCCGTGCGCCTCGAGTATAGCGTTGCCCTTGGTGCGTTCTTGATCGGAGCGGTGATCGCGGAGGCACGGCCGATCGCGCGGATCGAGACGCTGCTCGAACCACTGCGCGACATGTTCAGTGCCGTATTCTTTGTCTCAATTGGTTTGCTGATCGATCCGGTGCTGCTCGGACACTATGCCGGTCCGATCCTTGTCATCACCGCGGTCGTAGTTGTGGGCCAAGTGCTCTCCTGTTCGCTGGGCGTTTTCCTGGCGGGTCACGACCGCCAGACTTCGCTGCGGGTGGGGATGGGGCTGGCGCAGATCGGCGAGTTCTCTTTCATCATCGCCGCGCTCGGGATGTCCTTGAAGGTGACAAGCAGTTTCCTTTATCCAATCGCGGTAGCCGTTTCTGCCCTCACGACCTTGATCACCCCTTACCTGATCAAGAATTCGGATTCGATAATTGAATGGTTCGATCGCGCCGCACCATTGCCGGTCAAGCGGTGGTTGGACTTTTATACCCGCTGGACGAGCGAACTTGCCGAGGGCGAGCGCCATTTTGGATTGCGATTGGCGCGAAAATGGGGATGGCAGATCGCGCTCAATCTCCTCCTCATTACGGGTATCTTCATCGCGGCTGGGACAACGCGCAGGCGGGGCCTGACATGGTGGCCGGAATTCCCACGCGGAGAGGACGGGCTAAAGGCGGCGCTGTGGTTGGGAGCCATGTTACTCAGTCTGCCGCTGCTCATCGCCGTCTTCCGGAAACTGCGGGCGCTCGCGATGCTGCTTTCCGAAATGAGCGTCACGCGGGTCGCTGGAGGTGTGAACACCAACTCACTTCGTTCCGTCGTAGCGAACACCATTGTTGCCGCCGGCTGCATCATGCTCGTGCTCATTATCCTCTTGCTCAGCTCGACGATTCTTCCGTCATGGAAGCTACTGCTCGTGCAGGCGCTCATTGTCACGGTGACGGCAATCCTTTTGCGGCGCTCCTTCACGAAGCTGTACTCGAAGGCTCAATTCGCATTGCAGGAAACACTCGCCCAACCGCCAGTTCACCGTCACACCGCAGGTGAAACCAGGTTGCCTGCGATGATGCGCGATGCGCAGATAGCCACCATTCGCATCGGCAAAGCAGCAGGCGTCGCAGGGAAGCTTATCGGAGAACTCCGCCTTCGAACAAACACCGGCGCCAGCATCGTGGGAATCCAGCGCGGCGCCGAAAGCATTATCAATCCGGGTCCCGATGAGGAACTCCGCACTGACGATGAAGTGCTGTTACTCGGCAGCGAGGCACAACTGGACGCCGCGCGAAAACTCCTCTCTCCCCAGGCTCGCTAACATCATTGTAATCTTGAGGTTTGCTTTGCTTGCGTTGACTCAGCGGCTGCTTTGGCGGGCCTGATATCCTGCCTCCTCTATGGTGTCGGTCACCGCGGGCAACCCCATTTTGCAGGTTAACCCCTAGCCCACCATTGTGACGGGCAAAGCGTCAAGTTGTTGCATAAGGGAGAAAAGATTTTCCACACCCCAGTGGTCGGTAATCTTGCCGTTCCGCACCCGAATTACGTCGACACTTTCGAAATGAACGAACTGGCCGGCATAGGAGCCTGGTTTCTTCGTTAGTTTCCCAATCAAGGGTGATTTACGCGACCCCACCGCGAACAGCGTGCTCATCGGGGATAACTTGCCCGCCGAAGCGGTTGGCCCACACTTGCGTAAACTCAGCACCAAAAAGCAGGATCTGCGACGAATAATAAACCCACAACAGCAAGCTGATAAGTGAACTACCTGCGCCGTAAGCCGAGGCTGCGCTTCCGCTCCCCAGATATAACCCCAATGCCCATTTTCCTAAACCGAAGAAGATTGCGGTCATGAAAGCACCAAACCAAACATCTCGCCACCGAATCCTTACGTCTGGCAGATACTTGAAGATCAGAGCAAAAAGAAGAGTTACGATGGCAAGATCGAAAAGCAGGTAGATGCTCAGAGCGATCACGATGCCGCCTGGAAGGACGGCCTGGAGGTAGTGGGAAAAGGCTTGCAGCAAACTCTCAATCGTGAGGGACACGAGCAGGATAAAGCAGACGCCGGCGACAAGCGCAAAGGAGAGAAACCGGGTACGTATAAACCCCAAAATGCCACCGCCAGGTTTTGGTCTTACTTCCCAAATCGTATTTAGGGCGTCCTGAAGCTGGCCGAAAACTCCGCTCGCGCCAAAAAGCGCCAGTGCAACGCCAATAATCATCGCGATCGGTCCCTTATTTCCTTGAGATGACTGTCTTGCAATGTTTTGCACCACCTCGATCGCACTCTTATCGAGGAAGTATGACATCTGTTCGGTCATTTTTTGCCACGCACCTGCCGGATCCTGGCGGAAGAGAAACCCAACAATTGCGAGAAGTAGGACAATGAGCGGCGCTAGGGAAAAGACGGTGTAATACGCCAGTGCGGCGCCAAGCTGCGGCGCCTTGTCTTCAAGCCAGTCCCTGAACGTCTGTCGAAAAAGGCTGATAGTTGTGCCCATAAAACCCGAATTTTGCTTTTGCACACGTTGGTTCACACGAAACGTTCGTAGGTCGCGGGATTCTTGCGCTCGTGATGTTGGCTATGCTACGCCAAGACTCCAGCGGCGTCGGCCCGGAGGAACCTATGCCCATTTCCCACCCATGGGAGGCTCAGTTAACTGGCCAAGCCATTGATAATGCCGGATGCAGTCTCCCGCCGCG
>Ga0070671_100005196_pt1 | contig 10372 bp, 1 predicted proteins | sample KBSS73metaG_FD_65341 | JGI IMG/M metagenome (GOLD analysis project Ga0070671, IMG submission 65341) | Switchgrass rhizosphere microbial communities from Kellogg Biological Station, Michigan, USA - KBS S7-3 metaG | ecosystem: Host-associated > Plants > Roots > Rhizosphere > Soil ... | reverse complement strand
GCGAATGTCATCATGCCGCTCGAGAATGCCGAAGTGTCCCAGGAGCTCGGGCTGCAGCCGAAACGAGGCGTGCTTCTCGCCGGGCCTCCAGGCACGGGCAAGACGACCATCGGCCGGGCGCTCGCCCGGCGCCTCAAGAGCAAGTTCTTCCTGCTCGACGGAACGGTCATCAGCGGGACGCCCGACTTCTTCCAGCGCGTGCAGCGCATCTTCGAGGCCGCCAAGCAGAACGCGCCGTGCATCATCTTCATCGACGACAGCGACGTCATTTTCGAGAGCGGCAACGACACGGGGCTGTATCGCTACCTGCTCACGATGCTGGACGGACTCGAGAGCGCGAGCGCGGGGCGTATCTGTCTCATGATGACCGCGATGGACGTTGGCAACCTGCCGCCAGCTCTCGTCCGGTCGGGCCGCATCGAGCTCTGGCTGGAAACGCGGTTGCCCGGCGAGCAAGCGCGCGCGGACATCCTTCGCGGCTTCTGCGCCCGGCTGCCTGCGTCGCTCGGCGATGTCGACATCGATGCGATCGCTGCGGCGAGCGAGGGCCTCGCTGGCGCCGACATCAAGCGCGTGGTCGACGACGGGAAGCTCCTGTTTGCGTTCGAGCGGGAGAAGAAAGGGCGGACACAGCCAGTCACGACGTACTTCCTGACGGCGGTGGAGACCGTCCGGCGAAACAAGCAGCAGTACGCCGAGGCGGAGGCTCGTGCTCGAGTGCGCCACCCGCAGCGCCCTGCCTTCTTCGATCCGATGAGCGCCCTTGCGGCCATGGCGATGAACACGGAAGGTGTGGCGGACGTTCAGGGCGGCGGCGGCCACGCATTCGTGTTCGGGAGCGCAGGCCCCCCAGTCCCTGAAGAAAAGGGCTAGGCGCGCCGCGGCAGGATGACCGACGAGGCTACTTTCTGGCCGTGACCGTGATCTCGATGTTCCCCGGCCCGACCAGTTTGGCGACCACAACGGTCGTGCGGGTCGGCCGTGGCTCCTTGAAGTAGCCCGTGTAGATGACGTTCATCTGCGGAAACCTGGCGGCGTCCGTCAGGTACACCTGTACGCTGACCACATCCGCCGGTGTCATGTCCGCCGCCTTGAGCACCGCGCCAATGTTGTCGAGCGCCTGCTTCACTTCGGCGCCGAAGTCGGCGGGGATCTTGCCGCTGGCGTCCTCACCGGCCTGACCGGAAATGTAGAGCGTGCCGTCGATCAGGATGCCTGGGCTGTAGTTGCCGCCAGGCTTGGTCCCCGGAGGCACGATGATCTTCCGGTCGGCGGCGAACGCGGGCGCGGCGATGAGCAGCGCCATGACGATGGTCAGAGTCGATCCGTACATACAGCCTCCCTTTCGGGTCCGACGTCTCACGGTTCACGGCATCGGGGACGCCGCCACGGCCGTGCCCGCCGCCCATTTCACGCCGCCCGCGTCCGAGTACGTGGCCCGCTCGACGACGAGCGCGAGTGGTGTCGGTCCCGCGCTCTCGACGGTGACGGCGAAGCGCTTCCCGGCGGCGTCGGGGAACATCGTGCCGATCGGGATCGTGAGCCGGGCGGCCGCGGCGATGGGCAGGTTGCGCGCGAGCGTCGAGCCGTCGTCGAACGCCAGCGTCACCTGCACCGAACCGGCCACGGCCGACGTGTTCGCGACCAGCACATACGTCTGTGCATCGGCCGCGCCACCCTGCGCCCCGTCCGCGATCGCCCACCGGGCCGCCGTCACGGAGCTCGCCGCGGCGAGGTGCGAGTCGGACCAGACGCTGGTGCCCATCGCGGCCGCATCCTCGGGTCCAGGCCACCACATCGCGCGCTCCACGACGATGCCGACGCCATTGGTGGACACAATTGTCGTTGCGACGTCGGTGGCGGCCAGCGCCGGATCGGCACCGTCGACCCAGATCGTGAACCGGCTGCGCGGTGGCACGCTGTACGTTTTGGTGATGACCGTGCCGTCGCCCTTGCGGAACCGCGCCTCGATCTGCGCAGGGGTATCCTCCGGGTTCGCGATCAGCACGAAGGTGTCGAAGAACGTGCCGGTCGCGCCTTCCGCGAGGTGCCAGGTCGTCGCGGTGGCCGTCAGGCCGGCGCCCGAATCGCCCGCCGCCCACACATGCTCCGGCGAGCTGCGGTACATCGACCGCTCGACGACGATGGGCACGCCGTTGCGCGAGGTGAGGATCGCCGCGACGTCGGTCGCCTCCACGCCCGGCACCGCGTTGACCGCGATCGTCGTGCGCCGGTCCGCGGCCGCGGTGTAGGTGCGCAGGACCGTCCGGCCGCCGGGCAGGAGGTACTCGACGTCGACAGTCGCGTCGGCGGTGCCGGGGTTGAAGATCAGATAGAACAGGTCGAACTCGGTGGTCGATCCCTCGGCCAGGTACCAGCGCGCCGCGGGCTGGTCGAGGCCGTGCTCCGCGTGGCTGCCGTAGTGCGTCGCCGCGTCCCAGGTCATCGTCCGCTCGGACGAGATCGGCACGTCGGACTCGATCAGCGCCGAGAACGTCACCGGCGCCGCACCGAGCAGTTCGCTGGCCAGGATCGTCGCGCGGCCGTGGACGCCGATGATCAGCGGCCGGCTGACGGCGGGTCCGGCCTCGGGGACGAGGCGGATCGTCACGCTGGCCGCCGTGGTGTCGCTCTCGTTGGCCACCGTGAACGTCGAATCGAAGAAGCCGCCGCCCGAGGCGCCCTCGGCGAAGTAGGCGCGATGGAAGCCGCGGGGGTGGGTGCCGTTCAGGCACTCCTCGAGATTGGAGATGCCATCGCCGTCGGCGTCGCCCGCGGCGTCGTCCACGCCGACGACGAGCCCGAACAGGCCTTCGCACGTGTCAGGAATGCGATCGCCGTCCGAGTCGCCGCCGAGCCCGACGACGAGCGACAGCGTGGCGGCGTTGTTCGTGAGATCCGGGTCGTCGACGGCGGTCCCGGCCGACGCGGACGCGGAGAAGAGTCCCAGCGCGATGGCGCGAAGCCGCAGCGTCACCTGCGCCGGGACGCCGTTGGCGAGGTCGCCGAGCTGACAGGCCACCGGCCCGGTGCCCGTGCACGACGCCGCGCCGGCGTCGACGCCGTCGAGGGCGAAGCCGGCCGGCACGGACAGCGTGAGCGACGTGGCCAGTGCGGTGCCAGGCCCGGCATCGAGGACGGTAGCGGTCAGGGCGGTCGTGTCGCCGATGAGCAGTGTCGGACGCGTCGCCGCAAGCGTCACCTGGACATCGGCCGCCGCCGGCGGCGGCGCGTTCAGCGCGAGCGTCGCGGTGTTGTTGGCGGGATTCGCGTCGAGCGGGCACGCCACGCTCGCGGTCACCCAGCGCCCGACGACCGAGGCGAGCAGGCGGGTGCGGATGCGCACCTGCCCGGCCGCGCCGGGCGCGATCACCAGATCCGCGCGGACGCACGACACGTCCTGGGCCAGCACCGTGCACGTCCACCCGGCCGGCGCGCTCTCGAAGACCGATTCCGCCGGGATCGAGAACGTCACGGTGATCGGGCCGCTCACGTCCGCGGCCGCGACGTTAGTGAACGCGCCGACGAAGTCCAGGGCGCCGCCCGCCGCCGCAGGATTGCCTTCGGACGTCAGCGCGAGCTGGAGATCGGCGGGCACCCCCGTGATCGTGACCGTGGCGCGATCGTTGAGGCGATTGGGGTCGGGCTGCGCCGCGCCGAGGCGAGCCGCCGTGTTGACGAGCGGGCTCGCGTCCACGACGTCCGCGTCGACGGTGAGCGTCGCCAGGCTCGCCGTTCCCGACGCCGCGAGCGGGCCGACCTCCCAGACGCCGGCGCCTGGCATATACGTTCCCTGCGAGGCGACCGCGCCGGCGAAGGCCAGGCCGGCCGGCAGCATGTCGAGCACACGGACGCCGGTGGCGTCGTTGGGCCCGCGGTTCGTGACCCAGACGGTGAACCGCACCCGCTCGCCGACCGTGGCGACGCCCGGCACCCGCGTGCTGACCGTCTTGAGCACCTGCAGATCCGCCGACGGACCGTTCACCGTCGCGCCGCTGATGTCGTTCACCGCGACCGGATCCATCTCGTTCTGCGCCATCCGCTGCGCCACATCCGTGTGGCTGCCGTCGACGGCCACGGCTGCCACGATCTGCAGCGTCGACGTGCTGCCGGCGGCGAGCGTGCCGAGCGTCCAGTTGCCGGTCGACGGCTCGTAGGTGCCCGCCGACGGCGCCGCCGACACCAAGGTCAGGCCCGCCGGCAGCAGATCCACCACGCGCACGCCCGACGCATCCTGCGGCCCGGCGTTGACGGCCGACACCGTGAACGTGACCACCTCGCCAACCGGCACCATCGTGCGGTCCGCGATCGTGTGGATCTGCACGTCCGCGACCGCCAGCGGCGTGATCGCGGCGCCGGCGGCATCGTTGCCGCCGTCGGGATCGGCCTGATCGGACACCAGGCGCACCGCCGTATTCACGATCGGAGCCGGTCCCGTCACGTGCGCGTGAATCGTGAGCGTCGCGCTGGCGCCATTCGCGATGGCACCCGGCGTCCACACCCCGGACACGGCGTCGTAGGTGCCCTGCGATGGGGCAGCCGCGTCGAATGCGAGGCCGGCGGGCACGGCATCCAGGATCCGCAGGCCGGTCGAACCGCTGGGCCCCTGGTTGGTCGCCGTCAGCGTGAAGACGACCGCGTCGCCGATTGCCGCCGTCGGTCGATCGACCGACTTCGCCAAGGCGATGTCCGCGGCTGGCGCCAGCGACGTCGACGCGGTGGCCGTGTTGTCGCCCGGGACCGCGTCCGGCGTGGCGCTCGCCACCGTCGCCGTGTTCACGATCGGATCGGGCGAGGTGTAGGCCGCCGGCACCGCGAAGCGCGCCGTGATCGTGCGCGTCGCGCCGGACGGCAGCACGCCGAGCGGGCACGGGAACGCGGTCACGCAGTCGCCGGTGTTCGACGTCCAGGTCAGCCCCGCCGGCGCGGGATCGTCGACGGCGACGTCGATGGCGTCCGACCGGCCGGCATTGGTGACCGTGATCGTGTAGTCGAGCGCGGCACCGGGCACCGCCGACGGCGGCCCCGTCTTGGTGATCCGGAGATCGACCTGGCGATCGATCGACGTCTGCACCGCCGCCGTGTTGTTGGCGGGCACCGCGTCGAGCGTCGCGGCCGTGACCGCCGCCGTGTTCAGGATCGGATTGGGCGCCGTGTAGGTCGCCGGCACCGCAAAGGTCGCGGTGATGGTGCGCGACGTGCCGGCCAGCACCGTCCCGAGCTGGCACGGGAACGCGGTGACGCAGTCGCCGCTGTTCGACACCCACGTCAGCCCCGCTGGCGTGGCGTCGGAGACGACGACGCCGTCCGCGCTCGACGGTCCGGCGTTCGACGCCGTCAGGACGTAGACCACGTTCGCGCCGGGCGCGATCGACGCCGGCCCGGTCTTGGCGATCGCCACGTCGGCGGAGGCGGTGACCAGCACCGTGCTGGTCTGGCTGTTGTTGGCCAGCTGCGGATCGGTGGTCCCGGCCGCGGCGGCCACCGTTGCGGTATTGGCCTTCGTACCGATCGCGGAGCCCGCGATCAGCGTGGTTGCGACAAACGTGGCGCGGCCACTTGCCGCGAGCGTGACCGTCGACGCGATGGCGCCCGTGCCGGACGCGGCCGCACACGACGAGCCGGCAGTGGCCGTGCAGGTCCAGGTCACGCCGGTGAAGGCCGGCGCAAAGGTGTCGCTCACCGTCGCGTCGGTCGCGGTGCTCGGCCCGGCGTTGGTGACCACCAGCGTCCACGTGAGCGGGGCGCCGGCGGCGACGGTGGGCGCACCCGGCGTCTTCGTGATCGCGAGGTCGGTGACGATCTGCGGCGTCGCCGTCGCCGACGCGCTGTCGTTCAACGGGTTGGGATCGAGCGGCGCGCTCGCCTGCCGTGTCGCCGTGTTGGTCACCGCGGCGGACGCCGAGACGCTGACCGTGATCGACAGCGTCTGGGTCACGGTCACCGGCACGGCGCCGACCGTCCACAGGCCGCTGGTCGAATCGTAGGTGCCCTGCGACGCGGCGGCCGAGAGGAACGCGACGCCCGCGGGCAGCACGTCGCTGATCGCGACGCTCGTCGCCGCACTCGGCCCGAGGTTGGTCACGGCGACCGTGTAGGTCAGGAGTCCGCCGACAGCCGGCGCCGGGTCGCTCACGGCCTTCGTCACGCGCAGGTCGGCCGCCGCCGATGCGTTCACCGATGCCGCGTCGCTGTTGTTGAGCGGATCCGGATCGGCCTCGCCCTGCGCCGTCACCGCCGCGTTGTTGACCAGCGCCCCCGCCGCATCGACGCGCGCGACCAGCGTCAGGGTCGCCACGGCCGGCACGGCCAGCGAGCCGACCGTCCACACACCGCCCGCATATGTGCCCTGCGACGCGGTCGGCGTGATCAGGGTCAGGCCGGGAGGCAGCGCGTCGGTGATCGCGACGCCCGTCGCCGGGCTGGGACCGCGGTTGATCGCGCGCACGGTGAACGTCACCGTCTCCCCCACGAGCGCGGTGCTGCGATCGACCTTCTTGAGAACCTCGACGTCGGCCGCGGGCGCGGCGCTGGTGATCGTGCCCCCCGAGTCGTTGGTCGTGTTCGGATCGGGCTCGTTCTGGCCCGTTTTCACCGCGACGTTCGTGATCCCGCCGGGACTGGTCGCCGTCGTCGTGATCACCAGCTGCGCCTGGACATCGAGCGCCAGCGCGCCGACGGACCACGCCCCCGTGCCGGCGTCGTAAACCCCCTGCGTCGCCGCCGCCGACACGTACTGGAAGCCCGCCGGCAGCACGTCGGTCACCTCGACGCCGGTGGCGGCGCCCGGGCCATGGTTGCGCGCCGTGACCACGACGTCGACCGTGTCGCCCACCAGGACGTTGGCCGGCGCCGTCTTGGTCACCTCGACGTCGGCGTTGCGATTGAGCGACGTCTGGGCGGTCGCCGTGTCATTGGCCGGCACGGGGTCGGGCGTCGCGGTCGAGACCCTCGCCGTGTTCGCGATCGGGTCGGGCGTCGTGTAGGTCAGCGGCACCGCGAAGGTGGACGTGATCACGCGCGGTGCCGCCCCCGCCGCCACCGTCCCCATCGTGCACGGGAAAGCGGTTACGCAGTCGCCAGCGTTCGACACGAACGTCAGCCCGGCCGGCGTCGCGTCCTCGATCCTCACGCTCTCCGCATTCGACGGCCCGGCATTCGTCACCGCGATCGTGTAGACCACGTTCGTGCCCGCCACCACCGACGCGGGCCCGGTCTTCGTGATCGCCACGTCGGCTTGCGGCGTCAGCGTGTCGGAGTCGGTGTTGTTCGCGGACGTCGGGTCGGACGCCCCGGGCGGCGGGGCGACGCTGGCCGTGTTCACGAGCACGCCCACGGCCGCGGGCGAGACCGTGCCGGTAACGGTGAAGGTCACCGTCCCGCCGACCGGCACGGTGACGCTCTGGGTGATGGGCCCGCTGCCGGCCGCCGTGCAGACCCCGCCGCCCGTGCCCGCACACGTCCAGGTCACGCCGGTGAGCGCCGCCGGGACCGCATCGGTCACGACCGCGCCGACGGCATTGGTCGGACCGGCGTTGGTGACGGTGATTGTGTAGGTCACGGTCTGGCCCGGGACCACGGTGGTCACGCCGTTGGTCTTGGTGATGCCGAGGTCGGTCACCGGAGCGGTGATCGACGTCGTTTCGGTGGCCGTGTTGTTGCCGTTCTCCGGGTCGGTCGTGGCGCTCGAGACCGTCGCCATGTTCGCGATCGGATCGGGCGTCGTGTAGCCGGCGGGCACGGCGTACGTCAGCGTGAACGTGCGCGGCGGCGCGCCGGCCACGAAGGTCGGATCGATCGGGCAGGGGAAGCCCCTGGCGCAGTCACCGGTCACGGACACCAGCGTCAGGCCGGGAGGCGTCACGTCGTTCAGCACGACGCCGGTCGCGTCGGACGGCCCGGCGTTCGTCACCGTGACCGTGTAGCTGACGTTCGTGCCGGGTGTCGCCTGTGCCGGCCCCGTCTTGGCGACCTGCATGTCCGCAATCGGCGTCAGGGCGACGGCGCTCGTGCTGGCGTCGTTGGTGGCATCCGGGTCCGTCACGCCGGCCGGTACCGCGACGGTCGCCGTGTTGGTCAGGACGCCGGTAGCACCCGAGGCGATGGTGGCGGTCACGGTGAACGTCGCCAGATCCCCTCGCTCCAGGTCGATCGTCGCCGCCAGGTTCCCGGTGCCGGCCGGTGTGCAGGTCGAGCCTGCATCGGCGGTGCACGTCCAGGAGACGCCGAGCAGCGCCGGCGGGAACGTGTCGGTGACCGTCGCGCCCACGACCGGGCTCGGCCCGTTGTTGCGGACCACGATCGTGTAGGTCGCCGGCAGCCCCGGAATCGGGGCGGTCATCAGCGCCTTGGCGACGGACAGATCGGCGATGAGCGCCGGCGTCGCGGTCGCCGAGTCGCTGTCGTTGGCAGGATTCGGATCGACCGGTGCGCTCGACTGCCGCGTGGCCGTGTTGGTGGCCGCGCCGGCCGCGGTGACGCGCACCAGTATCGCCAGCGTTTCGCTCGCTGTCACGGGGAGCGCCCCCACCGTCCAGACGCCCGTCCCCGCATCGTACGTGCCCTGCGATGCGGACGCCCGGACGAACGACACGTTGGCGGGCAACACGTCCAGGATCGCCGCGCTCGTGGCCGGGCTCGGTCCAAGGTTGGTCACGTCGATGGTGTAGGTCGTCAGCCCACCCACGCCAGGCGCCGCGTTGCTCACCGCCTTCGTCACCCGCAGGTCGGCCGCGGCCGCGGCGTTGACCACCGCCGCGTCACTGTCGTTGAGCGGGTTCGGATCGATCTCCTTCTGCGCCGTCACCTTGGCGTTGGTGACCTGGGCGCCAGCCGCGTCGAGCCGCGCGACGAGCGTCAGCGTCGCTTCGGCGCTGGCGTCGAGTGCGCCGATGACCCACACTCCCCCGCTGAAGCTCCCCTGCGACGGGGTCGCGTCGAGGATCGTCAGGCCCGCCGTCAGCGTCCCGGTAACCGAGACGCCGGTGGCCGCGCTCGGACCGCGGTTGGTCGCCCGCACGGTGAACGTCACGGTTTCCCCGACCAGGGCGTCCGCTCGATCGACCGACGTGTCGATGGCGAGATCGGCCGCCGCCGCCACGTTGGTCGTGCTGCCGCTGGAATCGTTGGCGGAGTTCGGATCGGGCTCGACCTGGCCGGTCTTCACCGCCAGGTTCGTGACCGAGCCGGGCTCGGTCGCCGTGGCCGTGATCACGAGCTGGGCGGAGGCGCCCGTGGTGAGCGCGCCGACGCTCCACAGGCCGCTGGCCGGGTCGTAGACGCCCTGCGTCTGATCCGCCCCGTCGAACTGGAACCCGGCCGGCAGGAGGTCGGTCACTTCCACGCCCGTCGCGCCGTTCGGGCCGTGGTTGAGCACGGAGACGGTGACGGCGATCGTCTCGCCGGCGACAACGTTCGCGGGTGCCGACTTCGTCACCTCGACGTCCGCGTCGCGGACGAGCGCCGTCGAGACCGTGGCCGAGTTGTTCGTCGAGTCCGGGTCCGTCGCCGAGCTCGAGACCGTCGCCGTGTTGACGATCGGCGCCGGCGCCGTGTAGCCGGGTGGCACGTCGAAGGTCGCGGTGATGGTGCGCGTGGCACCCACCGGCAGTGCGGCCAGGGTGCACGGGAAGGACGTGGTGCAGTCGCCCGTGTTGGACACGAAGGTCAGGCCGGCCGGCGTGGGATCGCTCACCGTGACGTCGAGAGCATCGGAGGGGCCGGCATTGCTCACCGTGAGCGTGTGGGTCAGCGATCCGCCGGGCAGGACGCTGGCCGGTCCCGTCTTGGTGACGCCCAGGTTGGCCTGCGATGTGCCGGGCGAGTCGGTGTCGGTCGCGCTGTCGTTGGCCGGGTTCGTGTCGGTCGCACCCGCTGCCGCGACGGTGGCCGTGTTGGCGAGCGGACCGCTCGTGCCCGGGGCCACCGTGCCGGCGATGGTGAGGGTGAGCACGTTGCCGGCGCCCGGAGCGAGGCTCGCATTCGTGATGCTGACGGCGTTGCCCGACGAGGCGTTGGTGCCGCAGCCACCGTTGCCGCTGACCACGCAGCTGGCGGTCACGTCCGTGATCGCGGTCGGCACCACATCGGTGACGCTGAAGCTGCCGGCGTGGGACGGTCCCGCGTTGGTCACCGCGATCGTGTACGTGATCGGCGTCCCCGGGACGTACGTCGCCTGGCCATCGGTCTTGGTGATCGCCAGATCCACCTGCGCCGCGCCCTGGGTGTCGGTGTCGGTGGCGCTGTTGTTGCCGGGGCTCGTGTCCGTCGCGCCCGCGCCCGCCGCCACGGTCGCCGCGTTGACGAGCGGCCCGCTCGCGGCCACGCTGATGGTGCCGCTGACCGTGAGCGTGAGCACATGGCTCGCGCCCGG
>Ga0070671_100005193_pt1 | contig 10375 bp, 8 predicted proteins | sample KBSS73metaG_FD_65341 | JGI IMG/M metagenome (GOLD analysis project Ga0070671, IMG submission 65341) | Switchgrass rhizosphere microbial communities from Kellogg Biological Station, Michigan, USA - KBS S7-3 metaG | ecosystem: Host-associated > Plants > Roots > Rhizosphere > Soil ... | reverse complement strand
AAGTTCGATCTGCGCGACTACCTGCGGCGCCCGCCGGCCGCGGCCGTGACGTCGCTCGAGGCGCTGCTCGCATCGGGGCTGCACACCGCCCAGTTCACGGGGTTCATCGAAGGCGCCAACGCGCTGCCCGACGACTATCCCGCCGGCGACGATTACAAGAAGCGGCTCGAGGCGCGCGAGGCGCTGCGCCGCGCGGTCGTCGAGGTGATGGACGCCAGCCGTCTCGACGCGCTCGTCTATCCGACGACGCGCCGCATCGCGCCGCTCGTTGGCGGCAATCAGCTCGGGAGCAACGCGGGACTCTCCGCGCAGAGTGGCTGTCCCGCCATCACGGTGCCGGCCGGTACTGTAGAGGGCGGGTTTCCGGTGGGCGTGGAGCTGCTCGGACGGCCGTTTGCCGAGCCGGTCCTGCTGGCGCTCGCGTATGCCTACGAGCAGTTGACGAAACATCGGCGTCCGCCGGCGTCGGCACCGCGACTGGTCGAGGAGCCGCATCGCCGCCGTGCCGCGGCCGCTCCGGCCGGAACGCCGGGCGGGGTTCAGATCGACGTGGAAGCGACGGGACCGTTTCGCGTCACGGCGCGGCTCGTAGTGGACGAGCGGACGCGGCAGCTGGCCTACACGCTGGCGCCCGCCGGCGCGCGTGGAGAGATTGCCGGCGTGTATCTCCACCGGCGTGCCAATCGGCCCAACGGCGGCGTGGCGCAGATCCTGACCAAGCGCCTGGACGGCCGCATGTCCGGGTCCGTGACGCTGCTCGACGCGGAGCTCGCGGACCTCAAAGCGGGGAAGTGTTACATCGCCGCGGTGAGCCGGCAGAGCCCGCTCATCGCCGCGCGCGCCGATCTCGTGTGGCCGGCGCGGGTCTGAAGACCCGCAACTACGTACAATACCGACATGAACAGCCGAACAAGACTGACGGCGCTGGTGACGCTCTGCCTGGTGACATTGGCTCACGCGCAGGACACCTCGAAGTTCGTGCCCTCGAACGCACCGACCAAGGTCGTGACCGTGTTGCCAGGGCAGGTGCTGGCGGGTCGTTTGGACGCCTGGGCCGGGTCGCCGGATTTCTTCTGCCGCCAGTCGGTCTCGGACGACGTCGACGTGATGCACCCGCTCGCCGACGGCACCCCGAAGTGCTACGCGAAAGGCATGGTGCTCGGTGATATTGGCGACGCGCCGGACCTCGTCCTCAGGCGAGCGGGTCCCGATCGTCAGGCCTACAACGGCGACCCCGCGCCGGTGCCTGGTGGCGTCTCCCTTGGCGGGCTTTACTGGCAGGCGTGGGGTGGACGGTGCGAGCCCGGCCAGTACGGCTACTGGTCCGGATGCGGTGGAATGGGGCGCACCGCCCAGATCTACTCGAGAACGGTCGGCGAGCAGACCGCCAAGTCGCGGGCAGGTTCCCTGCACCTTGCGACCACGCCCTTGAACAACAACGGAAATCCTGTCGATCGCATCGTGATCACAGAAGAGGGGCGAGTGATCCTGAATACGCTCGCCGGGATGAAAGAGATCCAGATCGGCGCGGCTGATTCGTGTGGAACGGGCTACCGGTGTCTCAGAGTTCCGAACTGACGCCGTCCGGGGTTGGCACTGGTGACTGCGGGATAAACTAGCCCTAGTGGACGCAACCAATAGAGTCTTCGTCACCGGGCACCGCGGACTGGTGGGCTCGGCGATTCTCCGTCGTCTCAGGGCCGACGGTCTCGAGCCGCTCACAGCGACACGGACCGAGCTCGACCTTCGCGATCAGGCCGCCGTGACCCGCTGGTTCGAGAAGAACCGTCCCGAGTACGTGTTCCTCGTCGCAGGCACCGTAGGGGGGATTCTCGCCAACTCGACCCGGCCTGCCGAGTTCATCTACGACAACATGATGATTCACGCCACCTGCGTGCACGCGGCGCGCGTCTTTGGCGTGAAGAAGCTTCTGTATCTCGGGAGCTCGTGCATTTACCCTCGCGATGCCTCGCAACCGATGCGCGAGGAAGCGCTTCTGACCGGCAGGTTGGAGCCGACCAATGAGGCATACGCGGTGGCGAAGATCGCCGGCATCAAGCTGTGTAGCGCGTATCACACGCAATACGGGTGCGACTTCATCTCGGCGATGCCCACGAATCTCTACGGTCCAGGCGACAACTTCGACCTGACCAGCTCGCACGTCGTCCCCGCATTGATGCGAAAGTTTCACGAGGCGAAGATGTCCGGCCGTCGGGAGGTCACCGTCTGGGGGAGCGGTACGCCGCGGCGCGAGTTCCTGCATGTGGACGACCTGGCCGATGCGTGCCTGTTCCTGATGCGGCATTACAGCCATCCTGAACACATCAACGTCGGCACCGGCGAGGACGTGACGATTCGCGAGCTGGCCGAAATGTTGCGCGAGGTCGTTTATCCGGCGGCCACGCTCGTCTTCGACGCCGGCAAACCCGACGGTGCACCGCGCAAGCTCCTCGACGTCGGCCGGCTTCACGCCCTCGGCTGGCGGCACCGCATTTCGCTCGAGGACGGTATCGCCTCGGCCTATGAATGGTTCCTCGAACACCGAGCCGAGGCGCGGGTCTAGTCCAGGCCTGCGGTGACCGAGCGGCGTGAACGCCTGCTGGCCTGGCTGCTCGTGAGCGCCAGCGCCGCCTACCTGGCGCTGGGTTTCGCCTGGGGCTCCACGCCCGACGACGAGGAATACCGGATCAGCATCCTCACGACCCTCCTGCACGCACGCGCGCTGCTTGCTGGCACCTGGATGTTCTGGACGTCGGAGCTGGGTTTCGGGATGCCGCACCCGCTCGGTCAGAGCTTCGTCTGGCACCCACTGATGCCGCTCCTGGCGGCGATGCGGCCCGATCACTGGGTCGTGCTGCTCCTGCTGACACATGTGGCGGCAGGTGCGGCGGGCATGATGCACCTCGGGCGGCTCCTCGCCTTGAGGCCGCTGGTGGCTGCCACCGCGACGGCAACGTTCCTGCTCGCGTCCACCACGCAGAACTTCCTGCTCACGGACTTCTGGCCGTCGGCGTTTTTCGGCTGGACGCTGATGCCGTGGGTGCTCGGCGCGATGGTTCGTCTGCTTCGGGCCACCGCCAGCCGCGAGCGACGACGGGCAGCGGCCCTCCTCGCCCTATTTGCCGGATTGGCGCTCGCCAACGGGCATCCGGGTTACATGCTCGTGTACGGCGTTCCGGTGGCCACGTTTCTGGCGGCTGGCGCCAGGCCCGCGCTGGATCGTCCCGGCGCATGGCTCCTCGCGATTGTGCTGGTGCTGGGCCTGGTGGCGCCGCTTCTCGTGCACCTGGGCCCAGAGGTGGCGCGGTTCGCACCCGGGCTCGGGCGCATCAGCTACGACAACCCGATCCGATTGGCCGGCCTGTGGGACCTGTTCGTGCGCCCGTTGCCGTTCGTGGATGGCGCCGGCGAATGGAGCCGGATGATGGTCGATCGCGGCGCCCGCATCGCATTCTTCGGCCTTCCGTTCTCGTGGCTCGCAGTGGCGGGGGCCCTCGTCGGACGCTGGCGGCGAGGCGCGTACCCCGGACTTGTCCCCGCGTTCGTCGTGAGCCTCGCGCTCCTCGCGACGCCAGGACTTTCTCGGCTACAGGTGCTGCCGGCCACGGCGCTTTTTCGCGACCCGATGATCCTCTTCGGGACGCTCCTCGCCGCCGGAATCCTCAATCGGCTCTGGACTGAAGGTCGCTCCCGTCTCGTCGGCGTTCTCATCGCGCTGCAGATTGGCACGCTTGCCGCGGCGGCATGGCCGTTCGTGGCCATGACGCTGGACCCGCTCCGCCGCCAACCGGCGCTGGCCTCGGTCACGCCAGGGCCCATCGTGACGTGGCTCTCGCGAGAGATAGCGGGACGTCCCGGACGTCTCTATTACTCGACCGACGTCGATCGCATGATGAACGCGGGGCAGCTGTTTCAACAGGGCCTCTGGCGGTTGACCCCCGCTTTTCACGGCCTTCGCGTCATCAACGGTTCGTACAAGGGCATTTCACAGGACGAGTTCTCGCCCGACCCGCTGCTGCCATACAGCAATATCGAATCCGTCCCGCCGCTGCAGCTCTCGGCGGCGAGCATGGCGACCGTCGGCATCAGTCACGTGCTCGCACGGGTCGGCGAGCCGATTGCCAGCGAATTGAGCCGCGTCTCGGAGCTGACGACCGCGGACGGCGTGCAGCTCGTCCTGTACGAGAATCCCGGCGTCACGGGTGCGGTGGTGCTGCCACGAGCGATCGTGGCCGAGCCGACGCCGCTCCTTGATCAATGCCCTCACACTCGACTCCTGTGCCGAGACTTCAGCCGAGTGTGGTCGTCACGCGACGCGTCCGCGAAACCGCAACTCAGTGGCCGCGATGGCCGGCTCAGTGTCGAGATTGCGCGGACCGCCGCGCAGGCGACACTGGTTGTCGGCGAGCTGTACCGTCGGGAATGGACGGCGTCCGCGGCGGGGCGGGCACTCACGGTGCGACCGGCATTCGGTGGACTGCTCGCCGTCGACCTTCCCGAGGACGCGACGCAGGTCGCTCTTGTCTACCGGCCCCGCCTTCGCATGGCGGCCAACGCTCTGGCGGCGGCGGCGCTGCTCGCGATCGCCTGGCTCCTGCGCTGAGCCGACGGTCCTCGCTCGAGGACTGGACTAGAATCTCAAGCGGGCGTGCGGCACAAGCGTTTCTTCTACGGTCTGATGGCCCGCTACATCGGCTACTACCTCCCCGATGGCGCTCGCGTGGTCGAGGTCATGCCTCGTTCGAGACTTCTCCGCGACGCATTGGCCGTGCCCGTCACCGCCGTCCTCCCCGAATATGCGGTCTCGAGCGATGACGAGAGCGCGAGCCTCGAATCGCTGGCGGCGGCGCCGCCAAGCCGCATCGTGCTGAACGGCTGCGTGCACTATGTCGACGACGTCCAGGGTCTTTTCGATCGCGTACGCGCGGTGTGTTCGCCCGAAACGCGCGTCGTCATCACCTACTTCTCTTCGCTGTGGAAGCCGGCGTTCCGTCTCGCCTCGCGCCTGGGACTGGCCGAGGCCGGACCGGATTCGAACTGGCTGGCGTCATCCGACGTGCGAAACCTCCTGTCGCTGTCGGGCTTCGAGGTTGTCGCGCAGAGCGAGCGGGTATTGCTGCCGGTGTGGGTGCCGATCCTCAGCAGCCTGGTCAACCGCTGGCTGGCACCCTTGCCCTTTTTCCGCATGTTCGCGCTTGCCAACGTGCTCGTCGCGCGACCCGTGTCGGCCTCGTCCAAGGCGCCCGCGTCGGTGTCGGTCGTGGTGCCGGCCCGAAACGAGCGCGGCAACATCGAGGCGCTGGTCGCTCGCCTTCCGGCCATGGGGCCCGACGACGAACTGATCTTCGTGGAGGGCCATTCGACCGACGGCACCTGGGAGGAGGTTCAGCGCGTCGCCACGGCGAATCCGGGCCGAGCGATCAGCTGCCTGCAGCAGACGGGACGCGGCAAGGGCGACGCTGTGCGGCTCGGCTTTGCTCACTCCAGCCGCGACATCCTCATGATCCTCGACGCCGACCTCTCGGTGGAGCCCGAGGTGCTGCCGCGGTTCTACCAGGCGATCGTGGACGGCGTCGGCGAGTTCGTCAACGGGAGTCGGCTCGTGTATCCCATGGAGCAGCGAGCCATGCGGTTTGCGAACCTGCTCGGCAACAAATTCTTTGCCGCCGCGTTCTCGTTCATGCTGGGGCAGCCGCTCAAGGACACGCTGTGCGGCACCAAGGTCCTGCGGCGGCGATCGTATGACGCCATCGCCCGTGACCGCGCCTACTTCGGCGAGTTCGATCCGTTCGGTGATTTCGATCTCCTCTTCGGCGCGTCGCGACAGGCACTCAAGATCGTCGAACTGCCGATCCGGTATCGCGAACGGTCGTACGGCGAGACCAACATCCGGCGCTGGGCGCACGGGTGGCTCCTGATGCGCATGACCCTCTTTGCCGCGCGACGGCTGAAATTCATCTGACCGCGTGACCGGGCACCAGTCCTCGACGCTTGGGCGCGTGCTGCGGCGCGCGCTGTCTCATCCCCTGGCCTCGACGCTCGATCCGGACGACCCGCGCGCCCCGGAGGTGCATCGCGCGATCATCCGGCAGAAGCGCGCCTTGCGGGACGTCTACGACGAGTGGTACGCCGCGCTCGCTGATGCGGTGGGGTCGCGCCGCCCGGTGTTCGAGATCGGCTCCGGCGCCGGCTACCTCGCCGATCGATTGCCGGGCCTCGTGACGTCGGACGTGCGAGCCACGCCGGCCGCGCGGCTGGTGTGCGACGCCCTGGCGCTGCCGGTTCGCGACGGCGCCCTCGGGGCCCTCGTCATGACGAACGCGCTGCACCACCTGCCAGACGCTGGGACGTTCCTCCACGAGGCGGCGCGCGCGGTGCGACCGGGAGGCAGACTGGCCATGATCGAGCCCTGGGTCTCGTCCTGGTCGCGCTTCGTCTACAGCCGCCTTCACCATGAGCCGTTCGACCCTGACGCGACTGCGTGGAGCATCAGCGGCACCGGGCCGCTTTCCACGGCCAACGGTGCCCTGCCCTGGATCATGATCGTGCGCGATCGGCAACGCTTCGAGCGCGAGCACCCGGAATGGGGAATCGCCGCCGTGCAGCCGGGCTGGCCGTTGCGATACTTGCTCTCGGGCGGGGTCTCGCTGCGGAGTCTCGTGCCGGCGGCGGCCGCCGGGGTGTGCCGGGCACTCGACCGCTTCCTCGAGCGGCGCGCCGATTCGTGGGCCATGTTCGCGCTGATCGTGCTCGAGCGCCGCGAGACCGCCGCGACGGCGGCACACTCGGACACGAACGTCTGATGCCGCTTGCCACGTCGTCGAAGCTCACCTTGGCTCGGATACTGCGTCGCGCGGTCGGAGCCGCGCGCGCGGCAATCGGGCACCACGGCACAGAGGTCGTGTGCCGGCGGCGCGGCGTGCGCTGGTCGCTCGATCTCGATGAAGGCGTTCAATTCGCGCTCTACCTGGGCGTCTATGAACGGCAGACGGCGGCTGCCCTGCGGCGGCTGTGCCCGCGGCCAGGCGTTGTCGTGGACGTTGGCGCCAATGTTGGCGCGCAGGCACTGCCGCTGGCCGCTGCGCTTGGTCCTGGCAGCCGCGTGGTGGCCGTGGAGCCGACTGACCACGCCTACGAGCGCCTGCGGCGGAACCTGGCGTTGAATCCATCGATCGCTGATCGCGTGCAGACGCAGCATCTGGCCCTCGTCGCGCGGGGGGACCGCGCCGCCGCGAGCTACTTTGCCTCATGGCCGCTGACGCCCACCGCGGGCCTGCACCCTGTGCACCAGGGCGCGCCGCACCCCTCGACGGCACCGGCCTCGACGCTCGACGCGCTGGTCCACAGGCTGGCGCTCGAGCGCGTGCACCTGATCAAGCTCGACGTGGACGGCAACGAACTCGCCGTTCTGCGCGGCGCGCAGGATACGCTGGCGCGGCTGCGGCCGACAGTCGTGTTCGAGTTCTGCCCATACCTGCTCGACGAGGCCGGCGAGTCGCCGCACACGCTGTTGTCGATCTTCGATGAGCACGGCTACTCACTGCTCGACGAGGCGAGCATGGCGCCGATCGACGATCGCGATCGTCTGATCCGCGCGATCCCTCACGGAGGGGGCATCAACCTCGTGGCGATGCCGACGTGAGGCTCGCCGCTGTCGACGCCAGCCAGAGCACATCGACGTAGCGGCCGGACCGGCTGCGGGTGACAATCGCCGACCAGTCGACTGCCCTGACGCGGCCTCGGGCATCGATCTCGTGGGGCGCATAGCCGAGCGTCTCGAGTCGGGCCGCAACCGCATCGGCGCTTGCGCCTTGCGCGATCAGCGCCTCGTCATCGACTTCGATGTAGAGCGCCGGCCGCGAACGGGACAGGGTCTCGACCGCGCCGTTGATGACATCCAGCTCACCGCCCTGCACATCGATCTTGATGAGCGATACCGGGGGCCATGCCCGCTCGGCCATGAGCCCGTCGATCGTCACGAGGTCGATCTCGACGCCGCTGGTGCCGAGACGATGGTCGGCGGGATGATTCGGATTGAGGACCAGGTGCCCCCGGCCCGTGCGTGCGGCGGCCGCTGCCTCCACGCACTCGACGTGTGTCAGGCCCGTGCGTACAGCCTCACTGCGCAGGTCACCGGCATTGCCGCTCTCCGGCTCGATCGCGATCACCGTTCCGCGTGGGCCGACCCAACGCGCAAAGCGCATCGCGAAGAACCCGACGTTGGCGCCGACGTCGATGACGGTCGACCCGGGGGCGATCAGATGAGCCAGTGTCGAGACGTCCCGAGCTTCGAAGCGTTTGTAGACGTCATAGGTGGCGAGAAACAGCCGGCGGCCCGCCCGGGTCTGGAGGGGCCTGCGGAGCATCCTGTATGCGAGGAGGAGAATCTGCTGCCCGAGCATGGAACCAGGGGCCGCCGGAAGGCATCCCCGCGACTACGCGGTGACGGCCCGGCCGGCGAACTGGCTTTCGTAGAGGGCGGCGTAGCGCCCCTTCGCGGCCAGCAGATCATGGTGCGAGCCGCGCTCGACGATCCGGCCCCCTTCCATCATCAGAATCAGGTCCGCGTTGCGAATCGTGGACAGGCGATGGGCGATGACAAAGGCGGTTCGCCCGTGCATCAGCCGGTGCATCGACTCCTGGATGAGCACTTCGGTGCGCGTGTCCACGCTGCTCGTGGCCTCGTCCAGAATCAGGACCGCCGGATCGGCCAGGAACGCGCGCGCGATCGTCAGCAGCTGCTTCTGCCCCTGTGAGAGATTGCTCGCTTCCTCGTTGATCAGGGTGTCGTAGTTCTCCGGCAGCGTGCGGATGAAGTGATCGGCCTGCGCCGCTTTGGCCGCCTCGACGATCGCGTCGCTGCTGGCGTTCTCGCGCCCGTAGGCGATGTTCTCGCGAATGGTGCCGGAGAAAAGCCAGGTGTCCTGCAGCACCATGCCGAACGTGCGGCGCAGGGCCCCGCGCTTCACCTCGCGGATGTCGATGCCGTCCACGCGAATGCTGCCGCCGTCCACGTCGTAGAACCGCATCAGCAGGTTGACCAGCGTGGTCTTGCCGGCGCCGGTCGGGCCCACGATCGCGATGGTCTGCCCGGGCGCGACCTCGAGCGACAGGTCGTCGATGAGCGGCACGTCCTCCTTGTAACGGAAGTGCACGCGATCGAACTGCACGGCCCCACGCGGCTCGGCGATCACCGTGGCGGTAGGCGCGTCTGGGGCTTCCTCGGGCTCGTCGAGCAGCTCGAACACGCGCTCGGCGGCCACGATGGTCAGCTGAATCATGTTGGCGATGCCGCTCAGCTGCATGATCGGCATCGAGAACTGGCGGGCGTACTGGATGAAGGCCTGCACGTCGCCGATGGCGATCGACTGGCGGGTGACCAGCAGGCCGCCGACGACCGCCACGAAGACGAAGCCCAGATTGCCGACGAACATCATCGTCGGCATGATGATGCCGCTCACGAACTGAGCCCGCCAGGCGCCGTCGTAGTACTTGGCGTTCAACTCGTTGAACCTGGCGATGGAGCGATCCTCGTGGCTGAAGGCGGTGACGATCGTGTGCCCGCCGTACATCTCGGCGACGTGGCCGTTCAGGGCGCCGAGCGCCGCCTGCTGCTGCATGAAGAACTTCTGCGACCGCTTCGCGATGCGCGCCACGATGGCGAGGCTCACGGGCAGCGTCAGGACGATGCCGAGCGTGAGAACCCAGCTGATGGTGAGCATCATCACGATGACGCCGATCAGCGTCAGCACCGACGTCAGGAGCTGCGTGAGGTTCTGCTGCAGCGTGCCGCTGATGCTGTCGAGATCGTTGACGGCGCGGCTCATGACTTCGCCGCGTGTGCGCGAGTCGAAGAACTTGAGCGGCAGCCGGTCGAACTTCGCCTCGACCTCCTGGCGCAACGCGTACACCGTCTTCTGGGCGACGTTGGCCATCAGGTACTGCATCAGGTACTGGAAGGCATTGGAGACGACGTACAGCGCGACGAGCCACGTGAGCAGCCGGCGGATTGCCGTGAAGTCGATGCCGGCGCCGGGAACGCCCGACGTCTTCGCCAGATAGCCCTCGAAGATTTTCGTCGTCGCCAGCCCGAGAACCTTCGGACCGACGACGCCGAACACGGTGCCAATGGCGCCGGCGATGACCACCACCACGAGCGCGCTGCGGTGCGGCCGCAGGTACCCGAGCAGCCGGTTGAGCGTGCCCTTGAAGTTCTTGGCTTTCTGCGTCGGGACGCCGAGGCCGCCGATTGGACGGGGCGGTCCGAAGAGCGGCGCCGGCGGGCGCGGCGCGGCCGGCGGTCCGGACGGCTGGGGGCGGGGCGGCGTGCTCATGCGACCTCGTCGAGCGAGACCTGCGACGACACGATCTCGCG
>Ga0070671_100005189_pt1 | contig 10379 bp, 8 predicted proteins | sample KBSS73metaG_FD_65341 | JGI IMG/M metagenome (GOLD analysis project Ga0070671, IMG submission 65341) | Switchgrass rhizosphere microbial communities from Kellogg Biological Station, Michigan, USA - KBS S7-3 metaG | ecosystem: Host-associated > Plants > Roots > Rhizosphere > Soil ... | reverse complement strand
AGGAACCAGTCTTCCGGGGCGAAGGAGGCGGGGACGGTGAACGCGGTGGCGAGGGCGCCGAGGCAGGTCAGGAGGGCCGCCGCGCGCACCAGCCGCGGCAATTGGCTCCTGGCGATGGCCAACAACGCGGGCAGCAGGGCGAGGGAGACAAAGGCAGGATAGGTGCGGCCGGCCGCGGCGTAGAACGGCGCCAGGACTGCATTCGGGCCGCCCTTGTCCTCGATGCCCAGCAGGCCCGACGAGGACCCGCGGGTGTCCATGAGGAAGAAGGTCAACGCCACGGCGACGGCGCTGAGAGCCAGGGCCCAGCGCCCGGCCGGCCCCGCGATGAGGCGGTAGCCGGGCTCGTCTGCCAGGCCCCGCGCCACGCGCAGACCGACCAGCAGGACCGCGGCGAATACGAGGAAGCGCAAGATCAGGTGGGCGAGGTTCCATCCCCCCAGCGCCCCATCGATCGCCTCATAGGGGCCCGGCACCGAGAGCAGGCTGCACAGGGTCGCGAGCACCAGGATCAAGAAGACGGTCCTGTTCCGTCCCTGGATCGCATCCGGAAGGCGGAGGAGGAGCACCACGGTGCAGATGATCAGCGTGCCCCACTGGAGGGTTGCAATCATTCCCGGTTCTCCCACATCGCTTGCCTGCTCAGCCCCAAAGTGGTCAGATCATGCCAGCATGCTTCTTCGGTGCATGCTTCGCAAGCGTCTTAGCCAGCCAGATCATGCACAGTCCCAGGACCAGGCACAGGACCGCCGAGTAGTTGATGACGAACCGCATGAACCCGAGGGGCGGAGGGACGACCGGGGAGAGCAGGCTGAGACAGATGGCCACGGTGCCCACGGCCAGCAGCCCGGCGCTGGACCGGACAAGGGCCGGAAGTCCGCTGCGCAGGGTCCGCAGCATCGCCGGAAACAGTGCCGCGGTGATGAACGCGGGGTACAGGCGCCCGGCGGCCCCGTAATACTCCACCAAGGCGGCATTGCGATCATCCTTGGCGAAAACGGCGACCAAACCCGCCGAGGAGCCGGCGGTATCCATCATGAGGAAGACCACCACCACCACAGCCGAGGCGGCAGCGGCTACTGCGATGCCGATGGGGCCGGTGATGAGCCGCAGGGCATCGTCCGCGCTGAAGCCCCGGGCCATCCGGAGACCAAGGAAGAAGATGACGGCGAAAATGACGAAGCGCAGCAGCAGGTTGGCGATGTTCATGCCTCCCAGGACTTGGTCCACGGCCAGATACGGGGCATCGATGCTGAGCAGGATCGCCAGGGTCATCAGCGCAAGGATCCAGAACAGGGACCGGTTTTCACCCCGCAGGACACTGGGCACGCGGACGAGCGTGGCGACGCAGCAAATCGCCAGTGTGGTCCACTGCAGGATCGCGATCATCCGAGGTTCTCCCAAATCTTTTGTGTTTGTGCCTGCTCCTGCTCATGGCGCCGCAGCGATTTTCCGAGCGCCTGAAGACGTTCCCCGGCCAAGGCGCTAAGGTCGCCGTCGGAAAGAGCATCCAACGCGGCTTGCTTCGCCCCGGCCGTCCAGCCGGCCTCAGCCTCGGTTATCAGGCCCGTTGCGACGAGCCCGCCCGTGAAGCCTACGCCCGCCGCGCGGGCCGTCGCGACCGCAAGCTCGGGGGACAGCCGGTTTGCCGTGAGCTGCGCGGAGTAATTTTGCGGTGCCACCCCGGTGGCGGCCGAAACCCGGTGGCGCAATTCACCGTCGTCAATCGCATCCACCCAGTTCCGGACCGACGTGGCGTGCGGTGCGGGGCTCAGGGCCGGGGTCATTGAGCTGCCCTGGTCACCGTAGCCGCCGTAGGCCGGGGAAGAACGCGAAATGACGGCGCGCAACAGGTCCATGGTGGCGACCTGGCTGACGAGTTCGGCCGGGGTCGGCGGCTGCGGCGGGGCGGCCAGCTCCGCATAGTGCTCGAAGGAAGCGAGTTCCGCCAGCGGACTCAAATCCAGGGCCCGGCTGATGCTGACCAGGGTGGTTTCTGCCACCTTCCCGCGGACCAACTGCTGGGCGAAGGTGGTGCGCTTGATCCCGGAGATCCGGCAGAGATCGGCTGTGCTCGCGGACGGGGCAACGCGGTGAAGCCAGAGTTGGAACGCCTTTGCGGGTAGTGGCATCTAGGGCTTCCTGCGGAGTCGACGGGCAGTATGGCTACTGGCATGCGGTGGGGCAGCGGCGATTGAGGCGGGGGGTGGTGGCGGTGTGGCGGTGCGGGCTGGGATTTTGCGTGAGGTCCTAATTCAACTATGCTAAATGGTCGAACCCGCTGGTCCGTACACCCCCCAAGTCCGGACCGGCGGGTTCTTCTATGCCCGGCTGGTTTTCGGCCCGTTTCTCCCAGTCAGCACGGCCCGTTTTTGCCAGACTGGACGGCCCGTTTTGGGCCGCAGTGAGAGGATGAAGTAATGACTGCAACCCTTGTTGCCAAGGATCTTTCCGGTGGACACGATCACCGCACACTCTTCTCGAAGCTGTCCCTGACCGTAGCCCCCGGCGACGTCGTCGGCGTCGTCGGCGCCAATGGTGCCGGCAAATCAACCCTGCTGCGGCTGCTGGCCGGCGTCGACGGTCCGCAGGAAGGCACCGTGAGCCTGGCCCCCGCCGACGCCTTTGTCGGCTGGCTGCCGCAGGAACACGAACGCATTGCCGGCGAAACGGTCGCGGGCTACATCGCCCGGCGCACCGGCTGTGCCCAGGCGACCCTGGAGATGGAATCCACCGCCGAGGCGCTGGGCTCCGGCGCTCCGGGCTCCGACGACGCCTACTCCCTGGCCTTCGACCGCTGGATGGCCTCCGGCGCCGCTGACCTGGAGGACCGCATCCCGTCCGTCCTGGCGGACCTTGGCCTCGATGTGGGCCCCGACGCCGGAATGACTGGCCTGTCCGGTGGCCAGGCGGCCCGTGTGGCGCTCGCCGCCCTGCTGCTGAGCCGGTTCGACATCGTGCTCCTGGACGAACCCACCAACGACCTGGACCTCAACGGCCTGGCCAAGCTCGAGGCCTTCGTGCAGGGCCTGCGCGGCGGCGCCGTCCTGGTCTCGCATGACCGCGAGTTCCTGGCGCGCTGCGTGACCACGATCGTGGAACTGGATCTGGCCCAAAACTCGGTGGCGGTATACGACGGCGGCTACGAGGCCTACTTGGAGGAACGCGCCGTTGCCCGCCGGCACGCCCGGGAACGTTTCGAGGAGTACGCGAACACCAAGGCGGACCTCGTCTCCCGGGCCCGCACCCAGCGCGAATGGAGCTCCCAGGGCGTCCGCAACGCGATGAAGAAGAACCCGGACAACGACAAGATCCGCCGGGCGGCCAGCACCGAGTCCTCCGAGAAGCAGGGCCAGAAGGTCCGGCAGATGGAGTCCCGCATCGCCCGGCTCGAAGAAGTGGAAGAGCCGCGCAAGGAATGGCAGCTGCAGTTCAGCATCGGGGCGGCGCCCCGCTCCAGCGCCGTCGTGGCCACCCTGCGCGACGCCGTCGCGGTGCAGGGCGACTTCACCCTGGGCCCGGTGAACCTGCAGCTGAATGCGGGGGAACGGATCGGGATCACGGGTCCCAACGGCGCCGGCAAATCCACCCTGCTCCGGCTCCTGCTCGGCGTCCAGCTGCCCGACTCCGGTGACGCCTCCATGGGCGCGTCCGTGGCCGTCGGCGAGATCGACCAGGCGCGCGGCCTCTTGGCCGGCGAGCTGTTGCTCGCAGACGCCGTCGAGGCCGTCCTGACGGAGCAGACCCCGGCCGAGGTGCGCACCCTGTTGGCCAAATTCGGCCTCAAAGCCGATCACACCAACCGGGCCGTGGACTCCCTCTCCCCGGGGGAACGGACCCGGGCAGCCCTGGCGCTGCTGCAGGCCCGCGGCGTGAACCTGCTCGTGCTGGACGAACCCACCAACCACCTTGACCTGCCCGCCATCGAACAGCTCGAGGAAGCCCTCGACAGCTATGACGGCGCGCTGCTGCTGGTCACCCACGACCGCCGGCTGCTGGAAAACGTCCGCCTGGACGTGCGCTGGAACGTCGAGAACGGCGTCGTCACCGAACTGCACGCCGATGCCCCGAAAGGCAACACCAAATGAGCATGGACCGGGTCGCCTGGAGCTCCCTCTACAACATCACCCGCGCCTCCAGCGGGTCCAAGCCGTTCTCGAAGGAGACCCTGAAGCGCGTCTTCAGTTTTGCCCGCCCCCACCGCAGCAAACTGATCGCCTTCGTGCTGCTGTCCATCGTGATGGCCTTCCTGGCGGTCGCCACCCCGGTCCTCGCCGGGCAGGTGGTTGACGAGATCATCGCCCACGCGGAGGCCTCAACCGTGATCTGGCTGGCCGTCCTGATCGCCATCGTCGCGGTGGCCGAGGCGGGCCTGGGCCTCGTGACGCGCTGGCTATCCTCCACGATCGGCGAAGGCGTGATCGTGGACCTCCGCACGAAGGTCTTCGACCACGTCCAAAAGATGCCGATCGCGTTCTTCACCAGGACCCGGACCGGGGCCCTGGTCAGCCGGCTGAACAACGATGTCATTGGCGCGCAGTCGGCCTTCGCCGGCACGCTCTCCGGCGTGGTCAGCAACGTCGTGGCCCTGGCGCTGACCCTTGCGGTGATGCTGAACAAATCGTGGCTTGTGACAGTGCTCGCCATGATCCTGCTGCCGATCTTCCTGATCCCGGCCCGCCGGATGGGCTCCAAGCTGGCCGATCTGCGGCGCGAAGCCGCCGAGCACAACGCCACCATGGGCACCCAGATGACCGAGCGCTTCTCCGCGCCCGGCGCCACGCTGGTCAAGCTTTTCGGCCGCCCCGACGAGGAATCCCGCGAGTTCGCCCTCCGGGCCGGCCGCGTCCGGGACATCGGCGTCCGCACCGCCATGCTGCAATTCACCTTCGTCACGGCGCTGACACTGGTCTCGGCCTTGGCCCTGGCACTGGTCTACGGCCTGGGCGGCTGGCTCGCGCTCGCCGGGCAGCTGAACGCGGGCGACGTCGTCGTGCTCGCGCTGCTGCTCACCCGCCTGTACGCGCCGCTCACGGCACTTTCGAACGCACGGGTGGAGATCATGAGCGCCCTGGTCAGCTTCGAACGCGTCTTTGAGATCCTGGACCTCAAGCCGCTCATCCAGCAGAAGCCGGATGCGGTGGCCTCCCCGCCAGGTCCGCTCTCGGTGGAGTTCGACAATGTCCGCTTCGCCTACCCCTCGGCGGAGAAGGTCTCGCTGGCCTCCCTGGAGGACGTGCGGACCCTGGACACCCGCGGCGGCGAGGAAGTGCTGCACGGCATCAGCTTCCGGGTGGAGCCGGGCCAGACGGTGGCCCTCGTCGGCTCCTCCGGGGCGGGCAAGTCCACCATTGCGCAGCTCCTGTCGCGCCTGTACGACGTCGACTCCGGCGCCATCCGCTTCGGCGGCACGACGCCCGGCGCGGGCGTGGACGTCCGTGACCTCACGTTCGACTCGATGCGCGCGACCCTCGGCATGGTGACGCAGGACGGTCACCTGTTCCACGAGAGCATCGCCTCCAACCTTCGCCTGGCCCGCCCGGAGGCCACCGAAGAGCAGATGTGGGATGCGCTGCGCCGTGCCCGGCTCGAAGACATGATCCGGTCCCTGCCCGATGGGCTGGACACCGTGGTGGGGGAGCGGGGCTACCGGCTCTCCGGCGGCGAGCGGCAACGCCTGACGATCGCCCGCCTGCTGATCGCCCAGCCGCGGGTGGTCATCCTCGACGAAGCCACCGCCGCGCTGGATTCGACCAATGAGGCCGCCGTCCAGGAGGCGCTGGGCGCCGCGCTGGAAGGCCGTACCGCCGTCGTGATCGCCCACCGTCTCTCGACGATCCGTGCGGCGGACGCGATCCTGGTGGTGGAGGACGGCTCGATCGTGGAGCGCGGTACCCACCGGGAGCTTCTCGCCGCCGAGGGCCGCTATGCGGAGCTGTACCGGACGCAGTTCTCCGAGGCCAGCGCGGTGGCCCAGGAATCCGTGCCCGGCTACTGAGCCGGCTCTGGAGGCCCTGGCCGGTATGGGTCCTAGCCGGACGGCTTGGCGGACAGGGCCGGCAGCACATGGTCCGTCAGCAGCGGGGCGAGGTCGCCGGGCAGCTCGGCGGACAGGTCCAGCCAGCGGATCTCGGCGATTTCCGCCGACGGCCGGGCGCTCCATACCCCGGGCGCCGTGAAGACCGTTGCCTCGATCTGGGTGGCCGCCTCGTTGGCGGCATCCGCCAGCCAGCAACCCAGCAGGTCCAGGCGGTCCGGGGCCAGCACGATCCCCACTTCCTCCTGGAGCTCGCGCGCCGCAGCCTGGGCCGCTGTTTCGCCGGCCTCGGGTTTGCCGCCGGGGTGCATGAACTTGTCCGTGCCGCGTTTGCGGACGGTCAGGAGGCGTCCGGAGCGATCGAAAACGCAGACGGCGGAGACGACGATGCGCGGGTTCACCCGGCGCGCCCTGAATCCGGCGCGGCATCCGGCGTCGCATCGGGGGTCATATCCGGGGTTACTCCCGGCGTCACGCCTGGCCTTGTCTCCGGTTCCGGGCCTGGGCTTGCTTCTGGTTTTGCTTTCAGCCGGTGCAGGACGGACTCCAGCAGCTGGTCCTTGGCGGGCCCGGTGACGTCCCAGCGGTAGCCGCATTGGTCCGGACCGCGGAAGGTGTACGTCACGCGGTAGGTGTCGGGGTCGCACCAGTGCTCGTCCTGATTGGTTTGCCCGGCGAAGCCCATGCGGTGGAAGGGGCGGCCGTCCGGGAAGTACACGTCCAGGACATCGGGGGTGTCCGCCGGCCGCAGCAGATATTCCCGGCTCGCCGGGCCGGCGAACGGCGCGCCGCCCAGGGCCGCCCAGCGCACGGTGCCTTCTTCACGCCACCACAGTCCGCCGTCGTCGTCGTCGGCAGTGAAGCGTACGACGCCGGTGAAGGTTCCGCTGGTGCCGGTGCTGCGGTCCAGCAGGGTGCGGTCGACGGACCAGGAGCCGCACAGGTAGGCGCGGAGGTCAAAGTCCGGACCCGTGTCCGGGGTTTCGTCCGGGGCAGGAATGTTCAAGTGCCCTCGATTGGAATCGAACCAACGACACCGGCTTTAGGAGAGCCGTGCTCTATCCACTGAGCTACGAGGGCGGATGTCCGCGGGCGGCCGGGGCCGGTCCGGTCGGACACGGATATAAGCATACAAGGTGAGCGCGCGTACTACGCTCTTGGCATGACTGCAGGAACCAGCGAGCTCTCCGCCGGAGCCCTTTACTACCCCGATGTGGCCGCGACCAGGTTTTACGTCGGGGCCCTGGCGAAGCTGAGCGTGCTGCAGTATTTCGTGGCCGAGTCTGCTGTGATCGGTGCCTGGGCGGGAGCGGAGCCATACAGCCGCCGCACGGGCTACATCAGCGACCTCGGCGCCGTGGCGTGCGGGGATTTCGACGGCCGGGACGTCTGCTCGCCGGCGCACCTGCTGATGAACGCGTCGTTTGTGGTCCAAGGCCTTGGCATGGTGGTCGGCGCGCTGCTGCTCGGCTCGGCGCTCCTGTGCTGTGCCGCGCGGACCGGCGTGCCTCTTCGGCGCGGCCGGGTGCCGGGGCGGGCGCACGGCCGCGCGCGCTGGGGCGCAGGGGTGGTGGCAGCGGCCGCCGCCCGGCTGCTGACCGGCGCCGCCGGGGCAGGAACGGTCATCGTGGGGCTGGTGCCCGAGGACACGGGATCGGCCTGGCACGTGGCCGGCGCCCTGATGTACTTCGCCGCCGGGGCCCTGGCGCTCCTGATCCTCGGTTGGCTTTGGCTCCGGCAGACGCCGCTCGGGTGGTTCATCCTGGGCTGCGGGGCCGTGTCCCTGGCGGCGCTCATTGCGGGCGGGCTGACGGGCATGCAAGTGCCGGAACCCGGTGCCTTGGAACGGCTCATGGGCTATCCCATCACCGTCGGCGTCGCCGCGGCCGGTCTTGTCATCGCCCAGCGGGTCCAGCACGAACGCACGGCGCGCAAGCTCGCCCGGGCCCAGGCCCGCTGAGGCAGGCCGGCTGAGGCGGACCCACTGCGGCGAGCCCGCTGAGGCAGGCCCGCTGCGGCAGGCCGGCTGAGGCAGGCCTGTGCAGGCCACAAGGCCCGGGACAGAGGGCCCGGGCTGGAGGGCCCGGGCCCGGTGAAGCGGGCCCTTAGGGGGCCGGCGCGGACGCCGCCGCGCTGGGAACCGGGGCGGCAGTCGCCTTGGCCATGATCTTCATCAGTTCCTCGTCCCGCAGCTTTGACCACGGCGATTCCGGCGATCCCTGCAGCGCAGCTTCGGGGCTGTCGGTTTGGGTCCACCATTTTGCTTCGAAGACCCGGCCTTCGAAGAGCACTCGTGCGCCCTTGCGGTAGACCGTGGCAGGCTGCCACGCCGGGGCGGTCCCGGCCGGTGCCGTCAGTTGCGGAGTAGGCCGGTCAGCGGCCAGGACCGGACCGATAATGCGCCAGGGGGTCGCGGTGCCTTGGAGGACGGGATCATCCGGGGTGTCGGCGCGGGTCCACCATTTGGCCTCGTAGACGTTCGAATGCCACACGATCCGCTCCCCGGCGGTGTAGGCGGTGGTTTCGGACCACACCGGGTACGGGCTGGTGGAGGGATTGTCGCTGACGGCCGGGACCGGCGTCTGCGCAGCCGCGGCGGCCGGCGCAGACGACGGGCTGGCCATGACACCCGCGCCGAGGATCGTGGCGAAGGACGAGCTTCCCTGGTCCACGCCGCTGCAGCCATCGGAAACCTTCGTGACGTCCGGGAAGTTCTGGCTGCAGGTGCGGTCACGGTTCAGGGACCACATGGAAAGCCGGCCGATGCCGCGGGCACTGGCGTAGGCGCTGAGTTCCTGGGCGTCCTTGAGGGTGAATATTTCGCCGGCGACGTCGTTCTGGCCGATCATTGGCGTCAACCCGACTTTGCGCCACACCGTGCCCGTGCCGAGTTCGGTGCCGGCGGCCCGGTACAGGCCGGTCAGTTGCTGATGGGTTGCTTCCGCGGCGGATACCGCGTTCTCGTACATCGACCGGCCCGGCAGCATGCTTCCGCCGTAGTCCATGGTCATGGCGTTCACGCCGGTGAGGTCGACCCCCGCAGCGATCATCTTCTGGACGGCGTCGCTGCCCGTCGCCGTGAGGCCGTTGGGATCCGCCGGCAGCGTCAGCCAGACGCTCAGGGACTTGCCCTCGCGCTGGCGCTCCTGCTGGAGCGCGGCGATGGCCACTGAACGCCGCTGAAGGGCCGCGGGGTCGGACAGGGCCTCGCCTTCCACGTCCAGATCGATGCTGCTGACCTGGTAGCGGTCGACGACGGTCCGGTACGCCGACTTGAGCTGGGCAGGATCGGTGCACGTGACGGCCAGCTCCTGGTTGGCCAGCCCGCCGAAGGACACCGCCACGCTGCCGCCGAGCTGCTGAAGCCGGGCCACCCGCCGGTCCAGGTCCAGCGAGGCCGCGGCGTCAGAGAGGGAGTAGGCGGCCCCCCAGGAAGGCGAGCACGGCTCCTTGGGATCAGCCACCACGAAGGACAGCACGACCTTTTCGGCTTCCTTGGACGCCGGGTCCTCGAATGCGTACCGGGGCGTCGCCGTGACATCGACATATCCCGAGAAAACGGACGGGATGGCCTCGGCCGCCCGGACGTCCTGGAAGTTGCCCCATGCGGCAACGCCGCCGCCGGCGGCCGCCACCACGGCGCCGATGAGTACACCCAGCCGGACCACAGATAGTTTGCGGCCTGGGAATCGTTCGGACACGGGGTCCCCCTTGTGCGTCTTTCGTTGGGCAGCCGGGCACGCGCCGGCAGCCGGCATCAGCTCGTGAAATTTCCGGGGTGTCTGATGTCCGGCAAGCCTCTGACCTTGCATTATCATAAGGGCACTCACCGGAACATTCCGGTGCGGCGTGCGGGTTTTGCCGTAGGCGCGCGCCAATATGCCGACTTTGCAGTCTTATGGGGACTAATGCCAGATCAGCTTGTCTTGCCGCGCTTGGATTCGGAAAGCGCGACCACCGAACAAAAAGGTGCGGTCCGGCGCCGTCAATGGGGGGCAGAGCGGCGTTCCGAGCCGCTGTCAATTGTTCATCCGAGACCGTCCCGGCGCAAAATAATCCTTGGCCGCCTGGGAATTCTCACGACGCTGGCGGCCTGGGTAACATACGTCATTTCCACCATTCTGAAAGAGCTCGCCGACAACCCCAATGCGGGTTTTAGGTTTCAGTTTGAGACGGTTTCCTACCTTATCGTCGTAACATTCCTGACGTTTTCCGCGCTCATGTACCTGATGGCCCGGCAGGGTGCCCTGTACCGGTTCCGCGACCATGCCAGGGTGCCGCGCGGCGAGCTGGACCGGCACTTCGCCGAGTACGCCGAGGGCATCACCGTGCTGGTGCCCTC
>Ga0070671_100005188_pt1 | contig 10379 bp, 7 predicted proteins | sample KBSS73metaG_FD_65341 | JGI IMG/M metagenome (GOLD analysis project Ga0070671, IMG submission 65341) | Switchgrass rhizosphere microbial communities from Kellogg Biological Station, Michigan, USA - KBS S7-3 metaG | ecosystem: Host-associated > Plants > Roots > Rhizosphere > Soil ... | reverse complement strand
TGAAGCGTGACGGCAACATTACGCTGGTCGGCGCTCCTGAGAAGCCGTTGCAGGTGGCAGCGTTCAACCTGCTGTTTGGACGCAAGAGTCTCTCGGGCTCGCCGATCGGCGGTCTGAAGGAGACGCAGGAGATGCTTGATTTCTGCGGCGAGAAGGGAATCACGTCGGACATCGAGCTGATTCCGATCCAGAAGGTGAACGAGGCGTATGACCGTCTTCTGAAGAGCGATGTGAAGTATCGCTTCGTGATCGATATGGCTTCTCTCAAGGCAGAGGCATAGTAGCGGCGATGAGCAAGCACTTCAGGGTCCCGGCGCGAAAGATTGCGAAGATGCAAGAGGCCGGGATCCGTGTGTCCGACGTGCTGCGGTCTGCTGGATTGCCGTGTGCATTGTTTGAACAGGCGCGCGTGCTGGTAACGACCGAAGAGTTTTTTGCCATGTGGCGGGCGATCGGGCAGGTAAGCCGTGACCCCGCTATTGGGCTTGCACTTGGCACGGAGAGCAGACCTGAACAGTATGACCCGATTGGATTGGCGGCGCTGTCGGCGCCGAACTTCCTGGATGCGATGCATAGCGCTGCCCGCTATAAGGCGATCACCTGCCCGGAAGAGATTGTGAATGAGATCCGCAACGGCGAGTGGAGCATACAGTTTCGCTGGCTACTGGCTGAGGAGCAGGAACCGGAGATTCTTGTTGATGTCTGCTTCGCCTGGGTGCTCTCGCTTGCGCGGCACGGCACGGGAGAAAGCATCGCGCCGCTGCGGCTGGAGCTTATGCAGAAACGCGAGAATGCGAAGGTGCTTGAGAGGCATTTCGGATGCAAGGTGGTCCCGGGCTGCTCCAGGAACGCTTTGATCTTCCGCGCGGATGATGCGAAGAGACCATTTGTGACGCGCAACGCAGATCTGCTGGCGATGCTGGCTCCACAGCTGGACGAAGAGCTTAAACGGTATCGCGGACAGCAGAGTTTTCCGGAGCAGGTGCGTGCGGCGATTCAGCGCAGGCTGAGCGGACGCCGTCCCAAGATGATCGACGTGGCGCGCGAGCTGCGGATGAGTGCACGAACGCTGCAACGCCGTTTGCAGGAGAGCGGACGGAGCTTTCAGCAGGTCCTGGAAGAGGCGCGGCACGAGCTGGCGCGGCACTATCTTGCCTACTCACCGCTGGAGTTGAACGAGACCGCGTACCTGCTGGGATATGAGGACTCGAGCTCGTTTGTGCGGGCGTTTCGCGGGTGGGAGGGCGTTCCTCCGGCACACTGGCGCGATGTGCAGCGGGCGAAAGCTTCTTAGATCGGTGATTCGTGCCTGCTTGCGAATTAGTGCGCTTGATCTCCGGAGATCGCGTGGCAGGCGATCGATGCGATGTTCTCGTGATTCACAACGAGTTCGCGGCATGCGGCAGTGTGGAAGCGGAGGAAGCCATGCGAGGTGAGCTGGCCGGGAAGTAGCCAGTCATGTGGCTCCATTACGATAAGGGGAAACTGATCGACTACGGAACAGTCTCCGTCGAAGAGAGTCTTCTCGGCGCCTTCGATGTCGAGCTTGAGAAGAAATGGAACATACGCCGTAGAGGGCTTCGAGGCCAGCAGCGTGGAGAGCGAGAGCAGACTCACCTCGGCCTCGTCTGCGGTTGGAATGGTGCGGTAGGCCAGGGTTCCCTCACCCGGATCGGCAAGGTGTGCGAATCCATCTTCGGCGGCAATACCTGCCTGGCGCAGATCGGCATCGAGGTGCGCGCAGTTCCGTCGCAGTAGCTCGAAGTTGTCGGGAGCAGGCTCGATGGCAAGGATATGCGCCTTCGGGTAACGCGTGCTGAACCAAAGCACGCTGGCTCCGATATTTGAGCCGCAGTCGACAATGAGAGGCTGACGGCCGGAGGCGAGAATCTGATCGTAGACATCGCGTAGAAATGCTCCATGCGTTCCGTTAGGTAGGTCGTACTGCCTATCGCGAAAGCACTGATCGATAGCTGAGAAATCCGCAAAGGTGCGGCGATGTAACACGGCGATTTGCTGGCCGTTACAGGTAAGCCGAGTTCGCCGCAGATGAGGTGGAATACCAGGGCGCGCGATACGCCGGACGAGATGCACAGCGGGACGGAACGTCTTGTGAATGAGGCGGCCAAAAGAAGTTGCGTGCAGGGTTTCAACAGTATCGGCTTGAAGATTCATTGGATCCCTAGGGCAGCGATCGGTTGTGCTAATCGTTTCAACCGTATATCGCGATCTGTGGGAGCGCAAGAAATTCCAACGACAGCGACGAAACTCTGCCGAAAGTTATTCCCGGGAAGGTTCTCTGTCTCGTCAGAATGTGTTGGGAGAGTCTTCGGGAGCTGGGCTAGATGCCGAGGCCGAAGTCGACTCCCTGTTCGTCCCCGGAGTGGGAGTAGAAGTCATAGGGAGTTCGCCGGTTGAACTTGTACCTCTGACGAAGCTCTCGACCGATGAACAAGCCAAGCGCGACGGCACCAAGGCCGGCTGACACCCAGCCGACGGTCTTGATGAGGGTAGACTCCTCCTCGCCTTCGGGAAAGGGGAGAGTGTTCAAGGCAGATGCAGTAGACTCCTCGGAACCAGACTTCATGCTTAGGATGATAGCTCAGGTTGAGCGTAGCTGGCAGATAGCACCATGGCAGTACCGGGCAGGACTCTTGGGTGATGCTTGCCTGGGACTGCGCTAGGAGACATCCACCTGCTGGAATCCCAGACTGTAGAGCAGGGTGGTGACGGTGGCGCGAGCGTTCTTGCGGGCGGCGTCGAGGATACCGTCGGCCAAGGCCGCCTGCTGAAGCTGTTGCTCAGCTTTGGCGCGGGTATCGGACTCGAGATTCGGATCGACCGGAACCAGGATCCCAGTGGAACGGGCATAGACGCGGGTGTGCTGGTTGTCGAGCGAGGTAAGGAAGAGCTGCGAGGCGGGAAGCGTGACGTGGATGGAGCGAACACCGTTGCTCTCCGTGATGCGAACATCCTCAGGCTTGAGTTGGGACAGATCGATGCCGGCGATCGCCTGTCCGTGGACGACGAGCAGGATGCGGTCGCCCGCTATGAGATCGGGAAGAACAGCACTGGACTTCGAGCCTTCGACGATGGTGTCCAGCGAATAGACAACGGTTTCGAGACGGCTGAGGTGCTGTATCCGGCGCACGACTGCCGGGACCGAAGTGTCGTAAGTGGTGGAGCGGCCGATGATACGGTCGGCAAGTCCGCCCATGACGCCTGTGGTGGCGTGGCGAAGGAAGAGGGCAAGAGCAGCAGCGCCGAGAACCAGCGCCAGCAGGAAGGTGATGAAACCTCCTCCCGACCTACGTCCTGTTTCATATTGCGTAGTCATTCTGGTTGGATGCTACTGTGTTCAACAAACTGTTGCGATTTTTTGTGAAATCAACTGTTTGCGAGTTGAAATTGGTCAGGCGTTCTGTGCAACCGCATTCGCACCGGTGGCCTGCTGCTGGACGAGCCGGTTCTGGTAGCTGGCGGCGACGAAGTCTCGGAAGAGCGGGTGAGGCTCGAGCGGCTTCGATTTGAACTCGGGGTGGAACTGGCAGCCTAGGAAGAAGGGGTGGCCGGGGATCTCGACGATCTCGACGTAGGTGGCGTCGGGGGTGGTTCCGGTGAGGCGGAGGCCGGCTCCGGTGAGGATGGCCTCGTACTCCCGGTTGAACTCGTAGCGGTGACGGTGGCGCTCGCTGATCTCGGTGGTGCCGTAGGCCTGGGCGGCGAGTGATCCGGGCTCGAGGACGCAGGGCCATGCGCCGAGGCGCATGGTGCCGCCCATCTCTTCGACACCGGTGAGCTCGCGGAGCTTGTAGATGATGCGGTGTGGGGTGGCGGGGTCGAACTCGCCGGAGTTGGCGCCGACCAGGCCGCAGACGTTGCGGGCGTACTCGATGCAGGCGGTCTGCATGCCGAGGCAGATGCCGAAGTACGGGGTGCTGGTCTCGCGGGCGTAGCGGATGGCGTTGAGCATGCCCTCGATGCCGCGCTTGCCGAAGCCGCCGGGGACGAGGATGCCGTCGAAGCCGGTGAGCTGGTGGACGAAGTCGTTGGTAGGTCTGCCGTCGGCGTCGCGGGTCTCGAGGCCCTCGGCCTCGATCCAGGTGACGCGGAGCTTCAAGTTGTGGGCGAGAGCGCCGTGGACGAGGGCCTCCTTGAGGGACTTGTAGGAGTCTTCGTACTCGACGTACTTGCCGACGATGGCGATGGAGACCTCGTCCGCGGGGTTATAGGCGCGGTAGACAATGTCCTGCCACTTGGAGAGGTCTGGCGCGGGAGCAGTGATGTGGAGGTACTTGAGAGCGAGTTCGTCGACGCCTTCCTGTGCGAAGTTCAGGGGAACTTCGTAGATGCTGGGGACGTCGCGTGCTGCGATGACGGCGGCCTCTTCGACGTTGCAGAAGAGGGCTATCTTCTGGCGCATCTCGCGCGGGACCTGGCGCTCGGTGCGGCAGAGGAGGATGTCGGGCTGGATTCCGATGGAGAGCATCTCCTTGACGGAGTGCTGGGTGGGCTTGGTCTTGAGCTCCTGCGCGGCGGCGATCCAGGGGATGAGGGTGACGTGGACGAAGACGGTGTTCTCGCGGCCGAGGTCCTGGCGCATCTGGCGGATGGCTTCGAGGAAGGGGAGCGACTCGATATCGCCGACGGTTCCGCCGATCTCGACGATGGTGACGTCGGTATCCTGCGCGACCTTGCGCATGGCGTTCTTGATTTCGTTGGTGACGTGGGGGATGACCTGGACGGTCTTGCCGAGGTAGTCGCCGCGGCGCTCCTTAGTGATGATCTGCTCGTAGATGCGGCCGGTGGTGAGGTTGTTGTCGCGGGAGAGCTTGGCGTGTGTGAAGCGCTCGTAGTGTCCGAGGTCGAGGTCGGTCTCGGCTCCGTCGTCGGTGACGAAGACCTCGCCGTGCTGGAACGGCGACATGGTTCCGGGGTCGACGTTGAGGTAGGGGTCGAACTTCATCAGGTTGACGCGGAGACCGCGGGCCTCGAGCAGGCAGCCGATGGAGGCTGCGGCGAGACCTTTTCCTAACGAAGACACAACGCCGCCCGTTACGAAGATGTACTTTGCAGACATTTCCGCGACCTCTTTAACTTGATTGGAAGTTTGTGCGTGGTGTGCACGATTAAGTATCGCAGGGTCTTCCAATCGAATCAAGGCGGCGGCTCAGGTGGGTTAACCGGCGGGCATTTGGGGACAGAATGTGGTGGGCAGGAGTACTCCCTCCCCCCGCCTTATTGCTGTAAATGATCATTCCATATGACTTAAGGTCGTACCTGGGTCTGCGCGGGTGTCAAAGACGACGACCTGAACGTGGCGGCTCGGGTCTTTGGGTCTATGTATTAAGTATAGGGATCGGGTGGTAATTAATCGGCAAATTTCGATGTCTGATTAGTGGCTTGATTTGTTTCAGTTGCGAGGCTTTTGAGTTTGCGAGGGTTGACAGGTGTGTTCCGGCATCCGACGCCACCTTATACGACAGTATTTTTTCTTTCTGTCCGCCACGCTCGAACAAGAAGGATGGACAGCGTGGCGTGAACCGCGACGACTGGCCACAGCAGAATCCCCATCCCCCCGTTGACCCCGACGTAAGCGAGATAGAGCATTGAGAGCGTGCTGTAGGTCAACATCCCGTAGAACGCGCGGACCGGGTTGCTGTCCGGCCAACAGGCGACTGCCAACCCAATGAGGGCTATGCCCGCGAACCGACTTACCCATACACCCGGACCGGCGATTTCGGAGTTGAACAACAGCCGGATCACGATGGGGGGATACACCAGCAGGATCACGGCAAGGGCCCCTTCGCTGACCGCCACGAAGACCAGGAGTTTTTTCAAAGCACCCTCCTAGTCTCTGGCGCGGGCGACCGAGTCGGCGATGGCCGGAAGTTGTTTGCGCTCTTCGGCCGTCAACTGCTGCGGGTCGAGGTTGAAGGTGAGTTTGTTGATCGTACCGGTGAACTTGAACGGAACATCGTAGCGGTACTTCAGCAGTGCGACACCAGTGCGTGTGTCCTGGCCTACGTCGAAAGATTCATCCTCCGGCAAAGTGATCGGCATGGTGTGTTCCATCGAATTTCTGGCGACTTCCTTGCCGTCGACGGATAGCACTCCTGTCCCTCCCTTACCCAGGCCTGGACCATCCGACTTAAAGTCGAAGACGATAGTGTGCTTGCCAGCGCCCAACGCGGGCCCATCCCAGGTCGTTCGCTTGAGATCGAGAAGGTTGTAAATGAAGACGGGTTTGCCTCTGCCTGGACCAATCACGCCCGTAACAAACACAACGATCACCCCAAGTAAGCCAAGGATCGATATCCCATGGCCTAACCGCATCTTCCAGCCTGACCATCTTCTAAATTGACCGAGCCAGATGATAAGCAGCCCGAGTACAAAGACCGCTAGAGCAAGTCTTCTAAAGAACCTCTCGTTAGACCACCAATTGAACCTGGGGCTGAGGAACAGGCCGTAGCCGCCGAAGCGCCCTCCATCGGTGACGATCACGCCTTCCGCGCCACCTGAGGGGATGTCGACCTCGGCAGTGATGGAGTACGACTTGTTCAGGATGCTCGGGGCTCCACTGTTAGGCACGCCTGTCAGCACCCCCGAGTAAGTGAAGACCTTTCGTCCTCCCGTGAGATTCGGCTTCGGCCCGTTCCACCGCGTGAGCGACGAGTTGTCGAGCGGAAGCACGTCGTTCTTCTTTGCCTCGGCGTAGAAGACGTCCTGCATCTGCTTGAGCTTGTCCGGCATTTGGGCAGCCAGATCGTTGGACTCCGTCGGGTCATCGGCGACGTTATAGAGCTCCCACTTGTATCCGGTGAGTACGTCAGGCGCTGCGGCGGTGCTCAATTCCCAGGGGGTCGTCGCCGGGGTCGTCGCGGCGACCCAACCATCGTTGTAGATCGCGCGGTTGCCCAGCATCTCGAAGTATTGCGTGGTGCGGTGAGACGGAGCGTTGGCGTTCGCCTTGTCCCATGTGTAGGCCATACTCACGCCATCCATCGGCCGCTGCTTGATACCGTTGATCGTATCCGGTGCCGGAATGCCGGTGGCTTCAAGAATCGTGGGCACAACATCGATGAGGTGGTGAAACTGGCGGCGGATGCCGCCCACATCGCTGATGTGACCAGGCCACGAGATCGCCATCCCTTGCGCGGTGCCGCCATAGTGCGACGCCACCTGCTTCGTCCACTGGAACGGCGTGTCCATCGCCCAGGACCAAGCGGCTGAAAAATGAGGGAAGGTCTTCTCCGATCCCCAGAACGGGTACCACAGGAACTGGTCCTTCACCGGCACCGGGATTCCGTTGAAGGTGGTGAACTCATTCGGCGTGCCGTTCAGCATGCCCTCCGGGCTCGCACCGTTATCGCCGCTGATGTAAATGATCAAGGTGTTATCGAGTTGCCCCATGTCTTCCACAGACTGAATGACCCGCCCGATCTCGTGATCGGTGTAAGCGAGGTACGCTCCGTAAACATCGGCCTGCTTGATAAAGAGCCTCTTCTCATCCCGGCTCAGGGAATCCCACTGCGGCAGTTCCTTCGGCCAATCCGTCAGCTTCGCGTTCTCCGGCATGATGCCGAGCCGTTTCTGATTGGCGAAGATCGTCTCGCGCAGTTTGTTCCAGCCGCCGTCGAACAGATGCATGTCGCCAATCCGTTTGATCCACTCCGGCGTCGGGTGATGTGGGGAGTGCGTGCCGCCCGGTACGTAATAGACAAAGAACGGCTTTTCAGGCGCGATCTCCTTGAGCTGTTTCATGTACTGGATCGCCTCGTCCGCCATCGCTGTGGTCAGATTCCAGCCCGGATTCCCCTCGTAGGGGTAGATGGCCGTCGTATTGCGGTGCAGGTCCGGCTGCCACTGGCTGGTGTCTCCGCCGACGAAGCCGTAGAAATACTCGAACCCCATGCCGTTCGGCCATTGATCGAAGGGACCGGCTTCGGTCGCCTGATAGAAAGGCGTGTTGTGGTCCTTGCCGAACCACGAAGTCGCGTACCCGTTCCCCTTCAGGATCTCGCCGATTGTGCCGTTCTCTTTCCGGATGACCGAGTTGTAGCCGGGAAATCCCGTCGCGATTTCGCCTACCACCCCGAACCCGTTCACATGATGATTACGCCCCGTGATCAATGCCGCGCGCGAGGGCGAGCACAGCGACGTGGAGTGGAAATTGGTGTAACGCAAGCCATTCTTCGCAATCCGGTCCATTGCGGGTGTGGGAACAACGCCGCCAAACGTGCCCGGCGCGCCGAAGCCGACGTCGTCCGTCATGATGAGCAGAACGTTGGGTGCCCCCTTGGGCGGTACGACGCGCGGCGCCCACCAGGCCTTTGACTCCGAGGCCTTCTCCTTGATCACACCGCCGAACTGCGGATCGGGCGGCGGAAGTTGTTTTCCGCTGAGAGTGGTGGTGGCGCTCGGCGAACCAGGCTCCCCGGTGGTCTGCTGGGCAGGAACCGAAAAGGCACTCGTCAGGAAGAAGGCGGCTGCGGTGCCTCCGCCAAGAAACAAAGTCCAGAGCCGGACAATCCTTTTCATTCCCGTCATGTGGTCTCCGATCCCTTGGGCGCAATTTGGCTCTCTCGTAAAGCAAAGGGACCGTGCCATCCGCTCATGATGCGGGCGTGCTGCACATTGCGCGACAGGTGCACACTATAGTCTCTTTGGTGGATAGCCGCGGAACCTATCCATGCGGAAAGCGCCTTCCTTGACTGCGCTCTAGGATCCGCAGCCCTCTGGCAGTAAGGCGATATTTACAATGGAAGGCCGACGCGCTGCACCAACCTCGCAAAACGCGGATCTGCGCGCAGGGGATCGAGACAGGGATCGATCTTGAGATATGTAAGCCCTTTATCGCGGGCATCGAAAGATCTTCCCAGCCAGTTGAATGCTTCATCCAATTCACCCAGTCCTGCATAGACCAGCGCTATTTCGTATCTGCCGACACCGTTCTTTTGTACGTGCCCTTCGAGCTTCGAAATCATTGCATGCGCTTCGCTGACTCGCTCCATTCGAGCGTAGACATTTCCCAGATGTCCTAAAGCGTGGGGTTGGTCCCCCAGCTTCTGGAATTCTCCGACGGCTTTTTCATACATGCCCTTCTCCGCGTAGATGACACCTGATTCAAAGGGGAAGAGAAATTTAGGAGGATGCGGCTCAAGAACATGTGCGCTTTGAAGATGTGCAAGGGCCTGGTCATATTGGCGAGCAAAGTAGTAGACGATTCCGGCACTATAAAATGCCCGACTGGAAACAGGATCGAGCTCCATGACCCGCGTTACCTCTGAAATCGCTTCCGGCACCCGGCCTACGCGCTCGAGGTAGAAGGCGTAGTTCGTACGGACGGATGTCAAGTTCGGGTTGAGTTCAAGAGCGAGCTTGAGCTCCTTTTCTGCATTGGCCCAGTCCCAGCTAAGATCCATTACGGCGTTCGCAAGCTCGGCATGACCCTGGGGCAAAGAGTGATCCAACTCGATCGCCTTGGTCGCTTCGGATTTTTGCCTAGGAAACGCTTCGGTATAAGCCATCCAGCCAGCTTCACCCATCCAGCCATAGCCATTGGCCAATGCAGCATGCGCCTGCGCGTAGTTGGGATCTTCTTCGATCGCCTTCTGCAAATAACCGACGGCACTTTTCGGATCCCCCTGATTCAGAAGGTAAATGCCCTGCAGGTAGAGATCGTGAGCCGCTCTATCGATGGGGCGTTCCCGTGCCAGCCGCGCTTGCTCCTGTGGCGTTACGTTTATGCTGATCTCGTCGGCAATGGCTTGCGCGACCTCACCCTGCAACGCCAGAACGCTGGTCAGGTCGCGCACATAGTTACTTGCCCAGATGTGATTATCTGTCCTGGCATCGATCAATTGGACTGTGACTCGCACATGGCTATGCTCGCGCACCACTGACCCCTCCACGATCGCATCCACTCCGAGTTCGCGGGCGATTTCGGGCAGGGTCTTTTTGGTGCCCTTATATGTCATCGCTGAGGTTCGGGAGATAACGCGCAAGGCAGAGATCTGGCCGAGGTCGGATATCAATTCTTCCGTTATGCCGTCCGCGAAGTAGTCCTGGCCCGGATCGCCGGAGAGATTTTCAAGGGGCAGGATCGCAATGGAAGTGATCTCCGTTCCTCTATTCGAGTCCTTATAAAACCAGTTTTTGAAGGCAGCGTAACCGATGAGGGTAATGAGGCCTAATCCCAGTAAGACGGCGACCGGCACGAGTGAGGCGCGGCGTAATTTCCCCCTCGGGAGAGGGGATGGCTCGCTGATCCTGGGAGTCTCGCCGGGCGCTACCTGAGCGGTGCTCTGCTCCGGGAAGGCCGGGATCTCGGTTTCGCCAGATGGTTGGGCCGATGATTCGAGAGATTTCCACTGAAA
>Ga0070671_100005186_pt1 | contig 10380 bp, 14 predicted proteins | sample KBSS73metaG_FD_65341 | JGI IMG/M metagenome (GOLD analysis project Ga0070671, IMG submission 65341) | Switchgrass rhizosphere microbial communities from Kellogg Biological Station, Michigan, USA - KBS S7-3 metaG | ecosystem: Host-associated > Plants > Roots > Rhizosphere > Soil ... | reverse complement strand
GGGGCATGTTGAACTCGACAAAGCCCGGCGCCGCATGGGCGCCACGGCGTTCAGCGCGCAATATCAGCAGCAGCCCGTGCCTGACGACGGCGTCGTCATTCGCCGGGGCTGGCTGCGCTACTATGAAGTCGCGCCGGAGACGTTCGATACCGTTTTGGTCAGCTGGGACACTGCATCAACGCTTGCCGAGGACGCAGACTGGTCGGTCGGCACCGTCTGGGGCGTGTCGGAGGGCGAGATCTATCTCCTCGATGTCGTGCGCGAGCGGCTGGTAGCGCCCGACCTCCGCCATCGGATCGAGACGGCGCATCGCGAGACGAGAGCGGACATCACCCTGATCGAGGATGCGGATCTCGGCCGCGGCATCGCCCAGGATCTGCTTCGAACCTCGCGGTGGTGCCGGCCGCGGTTGGTCCGGCCGTTCATCGACAAGGTAGCGCGGATGCAGGCCCGCGCGGTGATGTTCGAGACCGGAAAAGTGCTGTTGCCGCGCGACACGCCCTGGCTCCAGGTCTATCTCGATGAACTGCTCGGCTTCCCAAACCGGCGGCATGACGATCAGGTCGATAGCACAAGCCAGGCGCTCGACTGGTTCCAGCAGCGCTTTGCCGGCGAAATGACACCAGATCGGCCATCGGGAAAAAGGCCCTCCGGCCGCCGCCGTCCGCCGGGCAATCCGGTTCACTCGTGAGGGACAGAAGCGGCGGGACTGGTGCGCCCGCCGCGTCACCTCTAGATCCTATACAGGACGATAGCATCAGCGGGCGTGCGGGTGAGCCGAGGTAGGCTTTCGGGGCCAAATGTTCGCGTCTTGACCCGCCCGCCAGTTTCCATTCTACTACGGAAACGGGCTTGCACCATAGCGAACTTACTGGTTGGTGCTGCCTGCGCTCAAATGATCGGCCGCCGCCTTGATCGCTGCTTCGAGGGATTTGGGCTTGGCAGCTGCGCTCACGCCTGACACAGAGTCGTTGGCGTTCTGCCTGCTTTGCTGAACCGGCTTGGTTGCGCTGGTGAACGCTCCGCCTTTTGCACCTGACGCGGCAATGGACAGCTTCTTGCGCGAGGGCTTGAGCGCGCTTGCGGCTTTCATCTCAACGGTTTCACTGCTGCCGGCCCTATTTAGCGCAACTATTCTGACTTTCGTGCCCGTCGCTGCTTTCTTTCCCAGTCCGAGCTTCTGGGCAACCGCGCGGCGAGCTTCCGAATAGCTTGGCGCGACCATCGGATATGTTGCTGGAAGGCCATAGCGCTTCCGATAGCTCTTCTCGGTCAATCCGTGCTGCGCCAGGTGGCGCTTCAAAGTCTTGTATGGCTTTCCGTCGATCAGGCTTAAAATGTGATCGCGCGAGGACAGGCTCTTTCGGATTGACACGGCGGGGGTGAATTCGCCCTGTTCCCGTATCTCTACCGGCATGACTTCTTCCAGGAGTGCTGCACGGGTAGTTTTGATAAGACTAGCGAGGTCTTCGCTAGGAACCATATTGTTCGAAACAAATGCGCTCAGCAGTTGAACGGTGAGCGAGGTGACGTCATTCTGATTTTCGTCTGCCATAATCCAGGCCTAGTGAAAAGAAAGTTCATCTCTGCGCGATTTGATGCAAGTTGTAAATGCAGGTCACGAACACAAAGCCAAGTCCGCTAGTCCTAGCTGAACTGATCTGATCATGCCGAATCACACCGTTTTGCCTTGCCGCATCCGATACTGACCGGAAAGCCTGAAAACCGCATCCGTACCTCCCAACCAGTGCTCTCCAGTCGGCACGAGAATAAGAATATGTTAAAGTAGCAAGGCGATTATGACGACCGCGCAGGCATTCACCGCACCTATGTGAGCGACATCGAACGCGGGCGGCGTAATCCCACCATCACGATGGTGAGAAGCTCGCGTGGCCAAGGAATTGGGAACACTTAATTGGCCTCGGAATGGCGACAAAGGGTCGCGTTCAGCTGGCACGCCGCCGAACAGGGCACCGCCTCAGCGTCCCCTGTTTGTGTCACTCAGATGGACAGGAGCCTGCCAAAAAAAGCGCGGTAGCGCTGCAATGCGATCCTTAAATCCTCAGTCGATACATTGTCGCCCCTGTCCCACTGACTTTCCAGGTCGGATCGCTCGGAGGCAAAAGTTTCGGCCAATTTTTTCATCGCAGAAGCGACAAGCGCATCGGCCTCTTCAACTGCACGCCGGGGTTCATCGACGAAACTTCCTTGGATTATAGCCCATTGAGTTTGAAGCCGATCAATGTCGTCTTGAGGGAGTAGAGGAGCAGGACCCTCGCTTTCTTGAATGGGCAGCGCGGATTTAGTTTCGCCCGCGCGCGCGAAGTCAGCCGTCGTCATTCGTGTGTCCCTACCCATCTCGGGTGTATTAGTATCAGACAACGTAAGTCTCCTTTATTGGAAGGACCGACCTCCTATGCCTTCGGGCTCAACTCCACAGCCCGATCTTCAGGTCTAGGCTTACTGGCGCCAGCCATTCACCCGACGACGCTACGAACCCAGTGGCTCTCGCGTCCTAGGATCGGCTAGCTGAAGCTGTGTTCGCGCGAGTCTAGTTCTGCTGGCGCACCTGTTTAGGAATGTTTGAGGCTTGAGGTAGTTCCTTTCTCTTTCTGCTTGATGACGTACCGCTAAACCATGGCGCCGACGGAAGCGGATTCACAATTTACGCTTGCGAGGGGTGTCGGGCGAAGCGCGCAAGGCCTCTCACCGTTAACCCTTTTTCCGATGAACTTCTTCGTGCTTAGAGATTTTCCTGCGCTCCAAAGCAGACGGAAATAATCGGCAAACCATGAACGAGAATGATCGTGCCCGCTTCAGGCGGCTAGCGGAGCGTAATAAGGATTTGGCTGCCCTTGCCGCCAATCCAGAGCTTCGCGCTGTGCATCAGGCCTGGGCTCGCTTCTATTTGCGCCTATGCGGAGGAGCGGCAGCATGATGCCGGCAGCGGCGGCAAGTGGCTGAGCCGCGGCTACCCTATGATTAAAGGCTTCGCTGCACCTCAGAAAGCGGGCGCGCCAACCCTTCGTATATTTCAGTTGCAGCGAAACCCGCAGCGACGAGCGCGAGAGCCACGAACACGCCAAATTGGAAAATTGCTGACCAGCGCCGGCTGTTCTCCAGTTGGCGTGCGATGCGTGCATCTGCATCCATCCTCGGCTGTGCTCGACGCTCATAGGAAGAACCAGGATCGTTTGCTGACTGAGGACGGGAAGCCAAGCGTGGTTCGTTGATTATCGCAGCGATATCGAGTCTGCCCTGCGCCTTGATCCCGAAAAACCGATCCTTTCGCCAGACGACTCGCCCTATAATTGTCTCCCGCCCACGCCGGATTTCTACATAAGCGCCGCGATCAGGGGCGCTGTCAGACGCTACGAGTGCGCCACCGGAGGACAGATTGTGGATGACCACCTCGCTCCAGGACGAGCCTGCTTGCATTCGCGCCGGGATCAGCACCGGCTGACGCGCCTCACGCGGCTTATATCCAATTTGAAGCGCTTTAAGCACGGACAGTTTCTCCCAGACCTCTGCAAATACATGTGCTTAGTAAAAACAAGCCTAACTATGTGAATGGGAATCGTGAAAGTGGTGAGGCATGAATACGCCACTCCTCCTGCGCCGGCCTGAAGGGCCCACCCTTTGAGGGTCAGGCGTCCGATCCGTACATTCGAATCGGTACCGTCACGATAGTCGCGCAGCGCGACCTAGTGGCGTTGAGCCATCTCGTTAGCCTGGTCGCGGCAGGTGCCGGGCAATTTTCGACAAATGAAAAGCGCGTGTCACAAGGCCGGCGGATGACTCATGCACCGTGAGGCAGAGCAATGCTATCGCCGGCTACTGACGAGTTCACAACCCAAATGAAGACGCATAGATGTCGATCACGTCGATGAGCAATCCGGAGAACACGGCAGATCAGCTTTTTCTGATGTTGTCTAAAACGCCCACGCGCGGGGTTTGCGGTAGGTGCCAAAAGGCCGCGCCGGCCGGCGTCGCTGATGCGAGCTGCCCACATCCGCCAAACTCGAATCCGCCGTAGAGCTCGTCGCGGTCGATGCCGATCCCGGCCAATGGAGTTGCACGTGGCCAATTGCGTGGCTGGCGTCGGTGATTATGGCTATCGCGCCTGGATCCTCGCCGGGCGCCTGGACGTTTGAAGCGAATATGCCGATTGACAAGTCAGGCCCCTCCGTTCTCCAAGGAGCAGAGCTTTGCGCGGGATGGAGGGGCTATTCGATCCTGCCCGCCGAGGTTCTAGGCAAAGGCGAAACGCGAGCGCGCCGGTGTTCGCCTGACTGCTGACGCGAAAAAGAGAGAGGAGCGGTGGGCATGAGGACAGTAGCCCTGAGGGTTTGCGGCGCGGTGCTGAGCGCCGCGCTGGCGGCCGGTGCTGGAGCAGCCGAACCGCCCGCCCCGAAAGGCGTGGCCCAACCTTTCGTGCTAAAGCAACCCCGCCCGCGTTCGTTTCAGGACCACGAAGGGTTCGTTTCACTGTTCGATGGTCGGACACTGGCCGGCTGGGATGGCGATCCCGACGTTTGGCGCGTGGAAAACGGGGCGATCGTCGCTGTTCGTCCGCCGGACCGGGCGATGAACAACAGTTATCTCATCTATCGCGACCTGAAGGCCCGCGACTTTGATCTGCGCCTGGAAATCAAGGCAACCGTTGGTGGGTCCGGCATTCAGTACCGCAGCCGCACCGGCCTTGCCTGGACCAACTCTGTGCCAGGCGCACCGCCGCCCAACCTGCGCTGGATGATGACCGGGCCACAGGCCGATTTCTGGCCGGCCAAGACGTTCGGCCGCGACCTGTTCAGCGGTCAAGTCTACATGGAGAACGAGCCCGCACGGGTGACGAGCTGGCGCGGACAAGTGACGCGGCGCTTCGCCGGCGTCGACCCCGAACTGGTGGGCACGATTGCTGAGGGCAGCAAGCTCGCCCTCAACGTTCGCCCGGACGACTGGAACGAATATGAGATCATCGCGCGCGGCCCTGTCGTGCTTCATCTCCTCAACGGCCAGCTTATGGCGGCGAGCATATTCGACGATCCTCAATCCCCCGACAATCGTGCCGGGTGGATCGGCATCGAAGCCGAGCTTAACCCGGCGCGGGTCGAGGTGCGGAACATCTGGCTACGCAAGCTGGACTGAACCGAGGCGCGGCACGCGTTCGTTCGACCGCCGCGCCTCCACTTACCGTCGGTCCTGAAAGCCCTGAGTCTGCATGCAGAGGCCACGTAGGCGGAGCTGAACCGGAACAGCAGGTTACGGGAGGCGAAATATGATTGGTGGGGCTGGGGGTGGCAGACGGACGGCTTAAGGCAGATATATGCTGCTATGGCGCGCGAAACAGGTCCGGTCGAGCAGGCTGCCCTTGGCTCAGCTTCCAGAGAAAAAACGCCCGCTCATCGCCGCGGCTTTTTAACGTTCACATGGAGCCTGGCAACGGTAACCGGGTGTTACCGCTGGCGCTCCGGACGCCTCTCTTCTGGAACTCGGTCGAGCTTCCTCAGCAAATCATCGAACGCCCGATCGCGGACAATTGGGAAGCAGCGGCGCGGTGACCGGCGCAACACGTCGATAACGCAGTTTGTCATTAATCCTATGTATTCCCGCGCGCGCATTCGCTACCTCCTCCTCTTCCAACATTTCGCGGCCGATGAGGTATCCAGGATTCCGCTTGCGACATGACATTGCCACTCACAAGGACTTGGCGGAATTCCAAGCCGCTTGACCGCTTTCTTTCAGGCGTTTGGAACGATGCTGAGCTGAGCTTTGTTTGCGGCTTAACCTCATGCCCAGGAGAGTGAAATGACGAAGATCGCATCAGCCATATTTGATAGCCATGCGGAAGCCGAGCGCGCGGTGTCTGAACTTCAGTCTGCCGGGGTGAGCGATAGTGCATTGTCGGTCATCGCGCAGCATGACGGCAAAACCACGACGCGCACTGGCGATGGCGATTATACGGATGATGATCACCGCAACCTACTGCGCGGTATACTCGGGGGCGGCGCTCTCGGCGCGGGTCTCGGCGTCGCTGCGCTGGCCATTCCCGGGGTAGGGCCGTTGGTTGCCGCTGGCGCGATTGCGGCCTCTGCGGTTCCCGGCGCAATGGCGATCGGTGCAGCTGCTGGCGCCGCTGCCGGCACTCTCAATGAAACGCTGAAGAGCCACGGCGTAGATGATGAGGACGTGGCCTATTATGATGAGAGGATCCGTGGTGGCAGCGTCTTTGTATCGGTGGATGGAGACGGATCATCAGTAGACGCAGATACCGCACGCGAGATCCTTTATCGCAACGGTGGGCACAGCTCCTCCCGTGCGAGATCAACAGCGCAAATCTGAGCCTCTCGGGAACAACGGTTTCGAAGAGCCGTTAAGATGAAGTCGGACGCGTTTTTGCCCCCCGCTAGCGTCCGAGAAGACAGAGCCCGTCCTCTCTCTTGTAGAGGGCGGGCTTTCGCCATGGACCACCCATCTGTAAAGTTTTGCCAGGCGCAGGCTGTCGCTCATGCTGCCCAAGCTGATGCAACCAACCTTCCCAATGTTCGTGCGATCAATCTCACGGCCGCTAGATCATGGCTGAGGGCTGCCCGCGCGCCGGCTTGTGGCCCGGCGCAAGCGGAACTCGGCTGCGGACCTTCGCCAATTGCTATGATCGTGGAATGAGCGTTTCAGCCTTATCGTTCAGGGCTTCGCGTCTTCCCCCAATCGGTCGCTCCGGCAGCCCCGAGCGCCCACGCCAGAGCTGACGGAGCGCCGCCGCTAAATCAGCTTGGCGGAATGGCTTCGTAAGGCGTGGAAGGTCGGGATCGATCCCTTTGGCATCCGCATATCCGGATATCCTCCAGCTTGAACCCCACTCCCGCTTCATGCGCGGGATTGATCTGCTCAGCGATAAAGGCACCATCTGGTTCGACGCGGACGACGAACAGCGGATCGGGCGTGTTTTCGAAATGCACCCGGTAAAACATGTCCGCTTCGCGCCTGGCCGCCTCGGCCTTCTCTAACTCCCGCGTCCTGGCCTCCACGCGGGCTTCAAGCGTGGAATTGAGCTCTCGTAGCTGGACTTCCGCCGCGTTACGTTCGATCACGAGCCGAATGCGCTGGGCCAATTCCTCCATGAACTCGATTTCTTCAGCGTGCCACTGACGCGGCAGGCGGCCACGCGCTTGGTCGATTCTGCCCTGACGTCGCCGATTGCGGAGATGCGCGGCCGGCTTGTCTCCAAAGACAACGCCTTTCCGCCGGTAGTCACAAAACCCTTGGTCGGTCTGACCGCGCCCTTGCAGCCACTCGGTGTTATGGTCGGCGCCGATGAACAGGAACACCTGTCCAAGGGGCAGATGCTACGGCGTTGCGTGCCGCGCGAAAAATGCAGCCGATTCGCTCCTTATGTGATAAGATGATTTATCATTGGATTCTCTGTGCAAGCATCCCATGACTGAGAGACTTGGACGCTCCCGCTTGCATGACGGGAGTTTCTCCCATGATCACTATCACGAAATCCAAGCCTCGAGAGGCGGATTGGGCGGATGATTTCGTGAGTGCCGTGGCGCGGATCGCCTACGCTGGATCGGTCCACGGCTATGAAAGAATTGTAGCAGCTAGGCTCTGGCGAGCCATCCATATTCGGCGAGACGCGAAGCTCACGGACGGAGCAAATGCTTCACAACAGTGGAACACAGTACGGGATAATGAACTCAATGGCGCTCTCGACGACTGGGAAAATGAGGGCGGTCGTTGCTAGCCGAACGTCACCTGCGCTGCGCGCCCTGTGGCGCCACTATCGACGGAGGTCAGTATGATCAGATCGCGACCTTACTCGGAAGCATTCAAATCTGACCCCTGCGAAAGCTACGGGCCCTTGAAGGGCTTATTTCTGGCTTTTTTTCCTTTGCTCTGGTTGGCGGGATGCGAAGGCCCCGCTGAGCAGGCGGGAAAAAAGCAGGATGAGGCTGCTGCAAACGCATCGGGTGTAGCTTATGAGGGCTCCGGCCCTGCAGAGAGAGCGGGTAAGGTGCAGGATCGAGCAAATAATGCCGCTCGAAAAGCCAGGCGGGCTTCTGCGGAAGCGCTGGAGGCCGAGGGAGAAAATTACCAGCGGCAAGCCGATGTTGAGGCCGAGGACCTCGAGGCGAAGGCAGCACAGTTACGCGATGCGGCGCGTGATCGGGCCAAGGCTCTTGATAAAGAAGCTGCCGCGATTGACCCATAAGCGAAGTTCGCAGTTCAAGCACGAACAACCACGTGCCGACATTCGCGGCAACCATGGCCGATGAGAGCAGCAGCGACGATTACCGTTCTGACAGCTCATCAAAGGCTTTGTTGAGATGACGTATGTCAGCTCGGGTCAAAAGATCACCACAAGCCACCTGATCTCGTGCAATAGTTAGCAGGTTCTCAAGATTCTTTAATTTTATCTGTGTTTTGTTCTGTACCAACGGCAGCTTTAACTGCGCTTTGATCATAACGGCTGCTAGATCCAAATGACTCTGGGTAGGGTTCATCGTGCTCTCCATCTTGTTTTCTATCCCTTTCAGAAATGTTCCATCAATTGATGAGAACAACGAGAATGATTGCAGCAATTAACACCAGAACTGCGTTAAGGGTGACCGCACGTCCCAACGTGTCATCGCGAAATAGATCAGCGGAAAATTGGAGGCTGCTGGTTTTCTGCCCAGTGGTGAGCCTCGGTGTCGGCGGAACGCTGGCGGCAGTGCCGCCCTCGTTCTCCCAAGTGTCCATGTCCGCTTTCAGATTGCGCTCGTTCTGCTGCAATAGGGCATGGGCGCGGAATGTTCGTTCCCGTGAAGCACCCAGTGCAAGCCCTTGCCGTTCAACCCGATCATGCAGAACAGTCTGCCGAAGTGGTAATGGGAAAGGTATGTTTGGTGAGGTGGACATGTCACTCTCCTCGTCGAGCGGGAGCGCGATTGTCTCTCAGTCACGGCATGCCCGCATAGGGTCGGAGCCGGGATGGGTTAGTATAACACGTTTGACCCGGACCACCTAACCTCGTTCTGGCGCATATCTGGATGCCACCTGAATCATTCGTCTTCTTCGCCCCGCTCTTCCTTGTCGGCATCTGCACAGGCCTCGGGGCCTTGATCCCGTTGCCAATCGGTGTCCCAGTACCCCCAAACCGCATCGTCGGCGTATTCCGCGACATTCCTGCCATCGGCAAACCTTTCCCCATTGATAGCGATCATCCTAGCCTTAAACCGCCGACAGAATTCTTCCTTCGTGATGCCACTCATAGCTACTTCCTTGCAGGTTCACGCCATTAGCAACGGGCACAATCTTATATCAGCAAGACTACGCTAGACGTGATCTGTTTCTCACGCCCGTCGCCGGGAGGGAGGTGGAGCTACATTCTATCCACCCATGATCGCAGTCCTTCGGTGTCAATCGAGCGTCCGCTACGGACAACTGCCTGTTTAGCCTCAGGCGAAAAGCGGCTGGGCACAGCCTATGGCCATCAGCACGCCGGTCCGCGGGTGAAAACGTCCGCCATCATCAGCGGTCGTCGAGGGACGGACTTGGGTGGATGCGGACATGGTCGATCTGCTGGCCGATCTCGACAAGCAGATCGCCGTGCTTGCCGCCCTTCGCTTCTACGTCTTCAGCGGGGGTGTGGGCCGCTGAAGTTTCTCAGCCGTCGTCCAGAAACGCCCGTGGGGGCGTCTCCCGCGCGCAGAGAGCCGTGGTCGCCCTTGGCCTCAGGCGCGAAGCCGCCGCGTTCGGGGGCGGCCACGAAACCTCAATCTACCGCAGAGCGGCGCCAGTTGGGAAGGTTGAGCGAGCGTTTCTGATAATCCAGAAACGATTGCGTGTGTCGTTCGGACTATTTTTGCGACATTCCCAATCGTGCGCCCTGTGAGCCTCGTATAGCGAATCATGTCAGCTGCAGCGGCGGTGGCGTGAACCGAAGCGCAGTTAACGCGGCGACACGGTTATGAACTCCTAGCTTGCGGAACACCGCATGAACATGCACCTTCACCGTGCTGGGTGAAATTTCAAGTTCGCGCGCAATCAACTTGTTACTATGACCGGATAGTACCAGCCTCATCACCTGCTGCTCCCGCTCTGTCAGCTCTGCAAAGAGTCGGAGGTTGAGGGTTTCTTTTACTTCGCCCTCATCGTCGCGTGGGCGGTGAGGATCGAGCAGGTTGAACGGAACGAAAATGCCATTTCTAGCTATGGTTTGCAGCGCTTGGGTAAGTTCGCTGCCATTCCCTATCTGCTTGGGGATAAAGCCCTGCGCACCGGCAGCCAGAGTGGACAGCGCCTCACGCTGGTCCATTCGCTCTGAAAATACTGCCACACGCATCGTCGGCTGATACTCGCGAAGTTTGCTGATCGCGGCCATGCCCTGAGCTC
>Ga0070671_100005182_pt1 | contig 10383 bp, 10 predicted proteins | sample KBSS73metaG_FD_65341 | JGI IMG/M metagenome (GOLD analysis project Ga0070671, IMG submission 65341) | Switchgrass rhizosphere microbial communities from Kellogg Biological Station, Michigan, USA - KBS S7-3 metaG | ecosystem: Host-associated > Plants > Roots > Rhizosphere > Soil ... | reverse complement strand
GACCACGAGGTCGCAGGCCAACACGATCTCGAACCCACCGCCGAGCGCCACGCCCTCGACCGCAGCGATGAGCGGCTTCGACCGGCGACGGCGGATGATCCCGTACTCGCCACCCCGCTCCGTCACGTAGTCGCCGCGCGAGGCCAGATCACTGCCGGCGCTGAAGACCGCCGGGGTCCCCGTGAGCACGCCGACCCAGAGGTCTGGATCGTCCTCGAGCAGGTTCAGCGCTTGGTCGAGGGCGTCGGCCAAGGCGCGATCCACCGCATTGCGCTTGTGTTCGCGCTGCAGCGAGACCACGAGGATTCGTCCGCGACGTTCGACACCCACGAGGTCGCTCACGTGTAGGCCGCCTTCAGCTCACGCTTCTGGATCTTGCCGGTGGCGCCCCGCGGGAACGGTTCGTCGCGCAACCAGAGGTGCGCCGGCACCTTGAACGGCGCGAGCACGGACGCCGCATGCGCCCGCAGCTCGTCCTCGGTGACGGACGCGTCGTGCTTCAATCGCACCACCGCGCCAACCTCTTCACCGAGCTGGGGGTGCGGCACCGGGAAGACCGCTGCCTCGAGGACCGCGGGATGGTCGAAGAGCGCCGCTTCGACCTCGAGGCTCGAGATGTTCTCACCGCCACGGATCACCATGTCCTTGGCCCGATCGACGATGTAGAGGAAGCCGTCTTCGTCGAAGCACCCTACATCGCCGGACCGCAAGTGACCGTCGGCGAACGTGGGCGCGGTGTCGTCCGGCCGGCGCCAGTACCCGGGAACGACGGTGACACCGCTGATCCAGATCTCCCCCGCCTCCCCGGGCGGGACCTCGCTTCCGTCCTCGTCGTGGAGCGTGACGTCGACGATCGGCACCGGTACCCCGCAACTGCGCGGACGAGCAACGAAATCCGCGCCACCGATCGAGGTGGTCAGCGACGACGACTCCGTCATGCCGTAGCCGGCGCCCGCGGCACGCCCAGGCAGCACTTCACGCAGCCGACGCACGACCTCTGGTGGCGTGGCAGCCCCGCCGCCGCCGAGACCGCGAAGCGAGCTGAGGTCGCGCGACGTGATGGACGGCGAATGCACGAGGTCCGAGACCATCGTCGGCACTGCCGTCACGCTCGTGACGCGCTCGTGTTCGATCACATCGAGTGCGACCTCGGGATCCCACTTGCGCATGAGCACCACGGTGCCGCCCGCCCAGATCTGGGCGACGAGCCCCGAATGACAGCCCGTCCCGTGAAACAACGGCACCGGCACCAACACGACGGGCGGTTCGGACGGGCCGGTCGGGAGCGGAACCCCCGCACGTCGAGTGCCACGCGCTTGCACGAATTGTGTGCTGACGACGTTGTTGCACATGTTGCGGTGCGTGCCGAGGACGCCTTTCGGACGGCTCGTCGTACCTGAGGTGTAGAAGATCGTCGCGAGGTCATCTGGATCGATGACGACGTCAGGCGCCGCGCCGGGCCGGTCGAGGAGCGAGGCCAGACCGACGATGCCATCGGGAAGCGGCGCGTCGGTCTTGCGATCGTCGAGCCGCGTGCCGACAAGCGCGATCCCGCACAAGGCGTCGGCGGCCTCAGCGAGCCGTTCGAAGCGCTCGCCGTCTGCGATCAGGACCTTCGGCTCGCTGTCTTCGAGCCCGAACGCAAGCTCCGCGCCGTTCCAGAAGGCATTGAGAGGCGCCGCGATGGCACCGGCGACGACCGACGCGAAGAACGCCACCGACCACTCGGGCAGGTTCCGAGTGGCGATGGCAACGCGGTCCCCTTTGCGGACACCGAACTCGTCGACGAGGGCCGCCGCCAGCCGCTGGACAGCCTCACGATGCTGCTCGTGAGTCAGCCGTTCGTCACCGAGGACCAAGAGGTCACGCGGCCCCGCCAGCTCGCATCCACGGTCGAGGATCTCACCGATCGATCGAGGCGCGCCCTTCCAGGCGCGCATCGCGCGGCCATGCACGGAGACGGTCTCGATCTCGAACGGCGCGCCCGGTGCCGTGAGCTCGACATCGATCTCCCGCACGGACGGAACCGTCATGACAATGCCGAATAGTCGAGCTGCCCGGTGACCATCGCGGCGTTGAAGCCGCCGTCCACGACCAGGTTGACGCCGCTGATGTACGAGGCGGCGTCGCTGCCGAGGAACGCGAGCGGCATCGCGACCTCGCGGGCGCTCATGAGCCGGCCCCCGGCCTGGGCGATGTTCCAGTCGATGACCCGGTCCGACATCGTCTTCCGGAAGTCGGCCAGCAACGGCGTGTCGATCGGGGCTGGGCAGACGCTGACGACGCGGACGCCGTGGGGACGCGCGACGGCAGACCATCGCAACGTCCAGAGCTGCACCGCCTCCTTCGAGAAGAAGTACACGTCGGAGTGCGCGGACTCGTAGACGTGACGATGCGCGTCCGTCCACGCAACCGCCTCGTCCCAGTCGTCGATTGCGAGGAGCTCGGTCAGCTCGGCCACGTGCCCCGCCCAGTTGTTGCCGGCGCTCGAGGCCGTGTTCACGACTGCCGTGCCCGGGGCCAGCTTCGGGAGCAGTCCTTCGGCGAGACGGCGCGGAGCGAGCAGGTTGACGCCGATCGTTGTCGGAATGCCGGCAGTCGCGTTCACCCCCGCGTTGTTGAAGAGAACGTCGACCGGTCCGTCGATCGCGGCGACGGCCACGTCGACCGCTGCCGGATCGGCGAGGTTCGTCTCGAGGAACACCGCGTGCGGACCGGTTGGCGCCTTGACGTCGAGGACCGTGACCTCGGGACCCCCGAGGTCCGCGAGCAGCTCGAGAAGCGCCGCGCCCACGCCCGTCGCCGCCCCCGAGACGACAACCCGCTTGCCCGCATACGAGAACGGGTTCGACATGTCCACCCCATGAAACTAGAACAACGTTGCTCTAATCATAGCCGCCTGTCGGGACGCTGTACATGCCGGCCGCCCGCCGATACGTCGAAGACGGCGCCCGTTACCGACCTGCATTCGCGCCGCGCCGACCCGCGGCGGCCAGTCACCCCTCGTGGGGCAGACGCATGCTGCGCGCGACGCGGTTCTGGAACTCGCTCCACGCCTCAGCATCGACGGGGCCCATGCCGAACGCCTCCAACATCCCGAGGCCGAGCTCAGCCGCCCAGGTGTAGAGCGCGGCGGCGGGAACGTCGAGATCGCGGTCGAGCTTGAGTCGCTCGCGGTTCGCCTCGTAGCGCTCGATCCAATCGTCGACGTGCCGCCGCTGCGCCTCTCGGACACGAGAGCGCGTCTCTTCGTCCGTCTGAGCCGCTGCGGCTGCTTGCACCAGAAGCGCTCGCAGATCTCGCCGCCGCTCGATCTCGCGACCAGCCATCGTGAGGTTTTCGACGTGGTCGACGGGAGTGCCGTCGGCCCGGTTGAACGACTCGAGATCCTGCTCGATCTTCGTCTCGAGCGCCTCGACGAGGAGCTCCGCCTTGTTCTTGAAATGGAGGTAGATGGCGCCCATCGAGACGGGACCTTCGCGGGCGATGTCACGCATCGACACCTGCCCGTACCCGCGGGTCGCGAACAGCTCGACCGCGAGGTCGATGAGTGCCGCTCGAGTCGCCTCGGAGCGGTCGCTCCCTCGGCGACCGGTTGGCTCCTGTGGCTCGGTTGCCGCCATCTTCTCGCTCCGTCTCTCGGGCGTTCGCACTCTACGCGGCAGCTCAGCCGGAGCCGCGCGTACCTGCGCCGGGGGTACGGGGCGCAGGTACGCGCGTTCTGGGCGGACCTAGCCGAACTTGTGGATCAAGCGGTCCGTTCCGAGCTGCGCCTTGTCGACGACGTTGCCGGTCACCGGCTGGACGTTCTTGGGATCGCAGTCGAACTGGACCGGCGTCATCGGGTCGACCTGCGTCCACTTGGTGCCCTTCGGCGCTCTACCGCGGCTGGTACAACGCTGTTCTAGCATTCCCGGAGCGGGTCGTCTACACCCCTAGAGAACTCGCGGGCTACAAAGGGTCGTGATCTTGAAGGTCATTCGCAGTGAATGGAGTCGCGCATGAGCGCCAGCACCGCCGTCTTCGACCTCTCCGGCAAGGTCGCCATCGTGACCGGGTCAACGAAAGGCATCGGCCGGGCGATGGTCGAAGGCCTTGCCGCCGCAGGCGCGAACGTCGTCGTGAGCTCACGCAAGCAGGACCTGTGCGACGAGGTGGCCAAGGAGATCGAGGCCGCCACGGGTGCCGAGGTGCTGCCGCTCGCGTGCCACGTCGGCGAGTGGGACGCGATCCCGAGCTTCGTCGAGAGAGTCGCAGAGCGCTTCGGTCGCATCGACGTCCTCGTGAACAACGCGGGGATCAACCCTGCATCCGTCACGCCGAGCGAGATGACGCTCGACTATTGGCGCAAGGTCTTCTCCGTCAACCTCGAAGGACCGCTTCGTATGAGCCAACAGGTCGCACCGGTGATGCGCGACGGCGGCGGGGGAAGCATCGTCAACATCGGCACGATGGCGGCGTACCACGCCGGCCCCAACATCTGCGCCTATGGCGCATCGAAGGCGGCGCTGAAGAACCTGACGCGCACGATGGCGATGGAGTGGGCGCCGTGGAAGGTCCGCGTCAACATGCTGTCGCCAGGGCCGTTCACGAGCGAGATGCTCGAAGGCGCGGCGAAGCGCCAGGAGGGCTATCTCGAGATGGTCGCCAGCGGCACGCTGATGAAGCGGGTCGCCCAGCCGTCGGAGATCGTCGGACCGGTGCTCTACCTCGCGAGTGACGCGTCGTCGTTCGTGACGGCCGACGACATCTCCGTCTCCGGAGGGATGATGAAGTGACGACGCGGATCTTCGCCAGGTGTCAAGCAGGAGCTTGCCGACACCTCTAGAAAACCCCGTGCATGGTCAACGGGGTCCGGTGGAAGACCAGCCTTGTCGCGCTCACCATGGCGTTGCTCGCGAGCGCATGCGGCGCGCGCGTCACGGACGCACAACGGGCGTCGCTCGACCAAGGTCGGGCCACCAACCTCGCGTCCGGACCGGCGGAGGCTGATGCAGCGTCGTCTCCGTCCGACGCCACAGGCCCGGGAACCCCTGCCGCGCCCGGCGCGTCGACCGGCGCTCCCGGCGCCGTGGCGGGTGCAACGGCCACCAGGGCGCCGACCGGCGGGAACGGCGGCGCGACGGACGTAGGCGTCACCGGCGACGCCATCACGCTCGGAACGGTCACGACGCTGTCCGGCCCGGTCCCCGGACTCTTCCAAGGCGCGTCGATCGGCGCACAGGCGTTCGCCGCGTACATCAACAGCCAGGGCGGTGTGTTCGGCCGCAAGCTCAAGATCAAAGTCGGCGACGACCAGCTCGATGCCGGGCAGAACCGAGCACAGACGGAGGAGCTCTCACACGGGGTGTTCGCGTTCCTCGGCTCGTTCTCGACCTACGACGATGCCGGACAACCGACGCTCGAGCGGCAAGGGATTCCTGACATCGGCTACGGGTTGACCGACGTGCGTCGGGCGTCTCCAGTGAACTTCTCGCCGCAACCGGCGAAGTCGGGCACCTTCCGCACCGGGCCGTTCCTGTACTACGCCCAGCACTTCCCCGACGCGGTGAAGGCAATGGGCACGATCTATGGCGACGTCCCCGCTTCGAAGGGCGCTGCGCTCGACTCCATGGCTGCAGCGCAGTCCGTCGGCTGGCACTACGTGTACCAGCGGGGCTACCAGCCGACCGAGACCGACTTCACCGCCGACGTCATCCGGATGCGCCAGGCAGGTGTCAAGGGCTTCTACACCACGTCGGCCGATCCGAAGACGCTCGCCCGGCTCTTCAACGCGATGAAGCAGCAGAACTTCCGGCCCGAGTTCATCGGCATCGGAGCCAGCGGCTACGACCCCGTGATACCTGCGATCGCGGGCGCCGCCGCCGAAGGCGTGTACGTCGACCAGCAACTTGCGTTGTACGCGGGGGGCGATGCAGCCACCGTTCCGGAAGTCGCGTTGATGAACCAATGGGTCCAGAAGGTCAAGCCAGGCTGGAAGCCCGACCTCTACACCGCGTTCGCGTGGGCATCCGGCCGCATGCTCGAGCAGGCGTTGCAGACAACCGGACCGCACCTCACGCGCAAGGGCATGCTCGCATCGCTTCAGAAGATCGACCAGTTCGACGGGAACGGTTTGCTCGCACCCTCGGGCCCCGCGTCCAAGCGGCAGGCGACCTGCGACGTGTTCATGAAGATCCAAGGCGGACAGTTCGTGCGTTTGGATCCCGCCAAGGGGTTCCTTTGCAACGGCACGATCTTCGCGAGGCACTGACCAACGAAAGGGGTCAGCCGTGGACGAGGTCGACGATGTGCTCGAGCTCGGCGTCCCTTCGTCGCCCGATGAGAACCCGACCGAGACCGAGGTCGTCGAGGACAGCCGCGACCGCGGTGGTCTCGTTGCGCCGCCCGCGCAATCCCACGGCGACGTTCTCGCCGACCGACAGGTCGTCGTAGAGGTCCATTCCCTGGAACGCGCGCCCAAGCCCGGCGCGCACGCGGTCGTGGGGCGCGAGCGCGTCGAGGCGCAACCCGTCGAGGCACACGGTCCCAGTCGCCGGCACGAAACCGCTGAGCGCGTCCATGGTCGTCGTCTTGCCGGCGCCGTTCGGTCCGATCAACCCGACGATTGCACCCTCCGGTACGGTGGACGCGGCGTCGCTGACGGAAATCGCGGCCGCGGCCGAGCGCGCCGGGTTCGCAGCCTTCAGTCTCACCGAGCATCCGATCCCCGGCGCGCGGTGGCTCTGTTCTGGTGGCCACCAGATGCTCGACCCGCTCGTCGCCCTCGCGCACGTCGCAGCTGCGACCGAGCGGTTGCGACTCCTCACGTATCTGGTGGTCGCGCCGTACCGGAACCCGTTCCTGCTGGCGAAGGCAGCGGCGACGGCGGATCGCCTCTCGAACGGTCGTCTGACGCTCGGCCTCGGCGCCGGGTACAACAAGAGCGAGTTCTACGCCCTCGGCATCGACTTCGAAGAGCGCAACGCCCTGTTCGACGAGGTCCTCGACGTGCTGCCGCTCCACTGGCGTGGCGAGCCGTCGCGCACGCCGATGTCGGGTTCGCTCGAGGCTCTGGCCGTGATGATCGCCGAGGTGCGTGACGCGGCGGTTGCCGCTGGGCGCTCGAACACCATCGACCTGTCGTTGTCCTACGACGATCACTCGATCTCGTCGCCGACGAACGATGCCGACCGCCATCGCGAGGCGTTCGCGGCGATGGAGGCGGCCGGGGTCACGTGGACGCTCGTCACGTGCGCCAGCGATGGTCTGCCGACGACGCTCGACTTCCTCGAGGCGTTCGGCACGACCTATCTGTTGTGAGTTCGTTCACGGCGGCCACCGAGGTCGTTTGTGAACGATCTCGCGATGTTCGGCGGATGACGGGCATCCGCTCACGAGCCGTTGCGCTGCTCCATCGCCTCACCGGTCAGGGCCTCGTCGTGCTCGCCCAGGCCAGGGACCTCGGTGGGTGCCGTGGTGTCGAAGGTCGAGTAGCGGGCCGGCGTGCGGATCACCGTGATGGCGCGGCCGTCCTGCACCGCCGGCTGCGCGAGGCAGCGCCGTTCGAAGAGCTCCGAGGCCACGACGTCCGACCACGTGTTGGCGCGGGCGACCATCAAGCCGGCTGATTCGAAGATGTCGACCCATTCCGCTGCGGTGCGGCCGCGGAGCACCTCGGTCAGCTCCGCCCGCAACGCACCTGCGTTCACCGATCGCGACGCCTGATCGACGAACCGGGGGTCGTCAGCGAGATCGGGTCGTTCGATCACCTCGACGAGGGTGCGCCAGTGAGCGGGCACGTAGGCAGCGAGGACGAGGCACCCGTCGCCGGTTTCGAAGACGCCGGACGGCTCGACGGCCACCGCCCCCCGCCCCGTGCGCACCGCGCCCGACTCGCGCCGCTCCGGACGATTGAGCTGGAGCGTCAGGTAGTTCGCCTGCAGGCTGCAGGCCACGTCGTACAGCGAGACGTCGACCCGGTTCACGACGCCGGAGCGCTCCCGGTGCAGCAGCGCCGCCAGCACTGCTTGGGCGAGCACGTGGCCGGTGGCGCCGTCGATGAGCTGGAACGGGATCAACCGAGGGGCCTGGCCGGCCGGCTGGCCGCTGAGACAACCGGCCTCCGCCTGCACGGTCATGTCGATGCCGGGTCGATCTTCCATCGGGCTTCCGCCGCCATAGGCCGACAACGACGCGTAGATGCAGCGCGGGTTCAGCGCAGCCACTCGCTCGGGGCCGAACCCCCGACGCTCCAGCGCGCCTGGGCGCATCCCCTGGACCACGACATCGGCACTGCGCACGAGCTCCGTGAAGACATCCGCGCCGTCGGAGTCGCTGAGGTCGAGCCGCACCGAGAGCTTGCCGCGGTTGTTCGGCGAGAAGTAGGGCGTGATGTGCTCGGCGCCCGGGATCGTGCTGATGATCCGGCGCGCTGCCTCGCCAGCCGACGGCTCGACCTTGATCACCTCGGCGCCGAGATCCGCCAGGACTTGGCAGGCCAGCGGTCCGGCGACGTTCGCGGTGAGATCGAGCACGCGAACCCCGTCGAGCGGTCGGGACTGCGAGGTCAACACCATCGTTCCTCCATCGACGCCGGACGCGCCTGGCGCCACGGTCGCACCTGTGCGCTCCGCCTCGGTCTAAAAGTATCCTCGTTTTGGCGCGGCGATCGAAGCCGCGGGCGGAGTCGGCTCGTCCGTTCTGCCGTGCGCAGAAGTTCGCCATGCGCGAGGTGGCGATCGAGCTGCTCGGGCTTCACGACGCACCGGCCACACCAACCGCGTAGCGGTTCGTCGATCCCGTCGTTCCGCCGTACGAGTCGAAGCCGTCCGACTCGCCGAGTTCGGCCTCCCACGACGTCTGTGCGGTCCCGCCGACGGGTGGCGGCCTCCTTGTCAGCAAGCTCATTCCCAAGATAAGAGTGCCCTCTATATCGCATAGGCTGTACGCTTCTCTGGACGTCCGGCTCGCGGTCTCCCCCGTCCCGAGCCGGACGTCCTCCGATCAGGAGGGGTGGTCATGACACAGCTCGATGGCAAGGTGGTCGCCGTAACCGGGGCGTCGAGCGGTTCGGGTTTGGCCATCGCGCGGCGCTTCGCCGCTGAGGGCGCCCACGTGGTGCTGTTGGCGCGCGGCAAGGAGCGCCTCGACGAGGCCGCCTCGACCGTCGGGCCCCGCGCCGTCGCCATCGTGGCCGATGTCGGCGACCCGGTGAGTGTCGCCAGCGCCTTCGACGAGATCGAGCGTCGGTACGACAAGCTCGATGTCCTCGTGAACCACGCCGCGATCTACCGACCCTGCGCTGTCGAATCGCTGACCGACTTCGAGATCGAACGCCAGCTGCTCACGAACCTGGCAGGCCCCGTGTACACGTGCCGGGCCGCGATTCCGCTCCTTCGCGCCGCCGACGGCGGCGACATCGTCAACACGTCGAGCGAGTCGACGCTGCACCCGTTCCCGCTCCTCTCGCTGTACGTGGCCACGAAGGCCGGCCTCGAGGCATTCGGCCGCGTGCTGGCCGAGGAGTTGCGCAACGACGACATCCGTGTCACGACGGTCGTGCAGGGAGCGACGAGCGGGGGCGGCAGCAGCTCGACGGACTGGGGGTGGGACCCTGACCAGGGCGCGGCGGCGATGGCGCTGTGGGCCGAGCGGGGACTCCTGTTGCAGGCGCAGGGGCGCCTGGGCGGCCAGGACAACGACGACATCGCCGAGGTGCATCTGTTCATCGTCACCAGGCCACGCCGGCAGAAGCTCGATACCGTGCACTGCCGCAGCTGTTGACGTAGGCGTCGAGCGGATAGACCTCGCCCGCTGGACCGACTGCTGGGACAGCGGCCCATCATGAAGATGATGAGCGGCGAGGACGACACCGCCCTGGTGCCGCAGCACTGACCGGTCCCGGATGACTCCGCATGGCGAGAGACGAGACTCCGGTCGGTGTCGTCCTCGCTCGCCCGCCACGACGGCTCCGTACGGCGGAGGTGTCCGCTCGCGGGCGCCTCGATCAGCGACATTTCGCCGCTCGACGCACGGGGCGAAGGCACGAACTCCCGCGGTTACGCCGTGGCGACACCGAAGTAGGCGGTATCGAGGACTTCCGGGGAACCGCGGAGCGCTTCCGCTCCCCGGCGACCGATGCCGTCGAGGTCCAGGACACATCCGGAACCGTCCACTGGGTCGGGCGTGCGCCGGGCAGCATGGGTGGGAACTCCTGGAGCGACCCGACCGGCAACTTCCCCGATACCGGGACATGGTCATCCATCCCTCGGCGAGATGACGCGGTACTGAAGACGTCCACAGGTCCTCGGGCTCGAGAAGGTAGCTGTCGCCGGAGTTGGCCCAGAGCTTGGACGTCATCTTCCCACCGCACGGTCACCAGCGGGATTTGCAAGGGATGTT
>Ga0070671_100005181_pt1 | contig 10383 bp, 10 predicted proteins | sample KBSS73metaG_FD_65341 | JGI IMG/M metagenome (GOLD analysis project Ga0070671, IMG submission 65341) | Switchgrass rhizosphere microbial communities from Kellogg Biological Station, Michigan, USA - KBS S7-3 metaG | ecosystem: Host-associated > Plants > Roots > Rhizosphere > Soil ... | reverse complement strand
CTTGGGCAGCCAGTCCAGGCCCTCGGGCGGCATGCAGTAGCTGCAGCGTAGGTTGCAGCGGTCGGTGACTGACAGCCGCAGGTTGCGGAGCGGGCGTTGGTGACGGTCGAGGAGCATTGAGCCTCTCGTCATTATCCGCCGATAACGCTGGCGAGGCTCCGCCTCGCCAGACAGTGTTGAATTCGCCGCCCTCCGGGCGGGCGGTTAGGCCAAGCCAGTGGCCAAACAGGCCGAAACGCCAGTGTTATCATCGATGTTCCCCATGCCGCGCATTCTCGTGACCAACGACGACGGCGTTCACTCGGACGGGATCCGGCTGCTGGCCGAGACGCTCGCCCCGTTCGGCGACGTCACCGTGGTGGCACCCATCCAGGAGGCGAGCGCCATCGGGCACGCCCTCACGCTGCGGCGGCCGCTGCGCATCGACACCATCGGACCGAGAGTGTTTGCCATCGACGGCACCCCGACCGACTGCGTGAACATCGCCGTCACGCACATCCTGAAGGGCAAGCCGGACCTGATCGTCTCCGGCATCAACAAGGGCTGGAACCTGGGCGACGACGTCACCTACTCGGGCACCGTGTCGGGGGCGCTCGAAGGGGCGCTGCTCGGGATACCGAGCATTGCCGTCTCCGCTCCCCGCGTGAAGGACGCGTGCGATTTCACACAGGGCGCCGTGGCGGCGGGGCAGGTGGCCGAGGCGGTGCTGCTGCGCGGCATGCCGCGCTTCACCTTCCTCAACGTGAACGTGCCGCTCGGACCGAGCAAGGGCTTCAAGGCCACCGTGCAGGCCAAACGCAACCATGTCACGGTGGTGTCGGAACGGATGGATCCGCGGCACCGGCCGTATTACTGGATCGAGGAAGGCGAGAACCACTGGGAGTTCCAGGATCACTCGGACTACCAGGCGGTGTCGGACGGCTACGTGTCGCTCACGCCGCTGCAGCCCGACATGACCGCCCACGGCGCGTTCGACTACCTCGATCAGTTGTCGCTGGTCGTGCCTGAAGTCCTGAAATCGTAGGCTCTTCGTAGGGGCCACCTTCAGGTGGCCCGTCCTCTAGTGCCCCTCTTCCCGGTGTTTCTTCTCGTACTCCGCCTGCGCCACGTCCTTGTCACGCTGTACGAGCTTGGCCCTCGCCCGGGCCTTGTTGAAGTTCAGGCTCCGCGTGTTCTCCGAGCTCACCGCCACGTGCGACAGCAGCCGTTCGAGCGTCTGGCTCTTACACGACGGGCACGCCGGCGTGTCGCCCGTGCGCACAAGCTGCTCGAATTCGTGGCCGCAGCCGCCACAGCGGTACTCGTAAATCGGCATACCGGGGACGGTACTCGGATGACGGCCGTGGTGCAACCGGCCGCAGGCGCACGCGCGTGGGGTTGCTTGCCGGCGCTTGCTCCGACTACACTTGAACGTTCGTCGGGGCGTGGCTCAGCCTGGTAGAGCGCTCGGTTCGGGACCGAGAGGTCGCTGGTTCGAATCCAGTCGCCCCGACCATTCCCTCACGGTCCTTTCGGGTTGCTTAGGTAACGGATTATTCCGGAGACATAGGTAACACCGTAGGACCAAACGGGTTCTCGATCGGCTCGAGTCGACAGGTCTCGTCGTCGAAGTACCCCAAATCGTAGTGCATGAAGGTGACGAGCCAGATGGGCGCGCCTACCTGAACATCCACACGACGGTGTTCCCCGGCGGAGAAATCAGGGGATTCCTCACGCCCGTGCCCGAGCCGCTCAGCGTACTCCTGCTTGGAACGGGCGTGGCAGGCTACTTCGTGAGGGCGCGCCGCCGTCGCGCATAGCGGCTTGCCAGGCTGATGAAGCCGATTGCCACGAGCGGCAGCAGCTCCGGCTCCGCCGCTGCCGTGGCGCTGCTCGTGCCGGTGGTCGTACCGCTGGTCACCTGACCCGTCATGCTGCCGGTCAGATTCCCGGTCGTTCCGCTGCCGGTCGGCGAATCGCCGTTCGTGAATTCACCCGTCGTGACCCCGCCGAGCGTCGTGTCGCCCGCGGGCACGAAGCCGTCGCCGCGAGGAACGCCGACAACCCCAACGCCGCCCGCGCTGCCGCCGAGGATGGGCAGAACGCCGAAGCCCTTGAACAGACGCTCGTCGATGTCTGGCGAATCCGTCACCGGTGGCACGTCTCCGGGTTCGAGGGTCGTCAGCAGCTCGGGCGCCAGCGGCACCTCGAGCAGATCGCCAAGGCTCGCCTCGGCCTCGGCCGCAAACGCGTCCACGGCGGCGTCGGGCGTCGGTGGCACGACGAAGTCGTCGAGCTCGCCATGCGCGGGCTCCACGGCGGCGACGCGCTCCGGTTTCACGCCGGATACGCAGTTGCCGCAACGGGCGCGAATTGTGGTGGTGCCGTCGGTCAGCACGGTCTCACCCGCCTTGAGCCACACGCGATTGCGAGTCCAGTAGGTGCGATCGCCGCGCCGGTACGACACGTGAGCGGACCGCGGCGCGGTGAGCGTGACCACACGCACGTCCGCGAGATTGAGGTCGCCATAGTGCGCGGCCACGATCGGGTCGCGCGCGATTGCGGCGCGCAGCTCTTCGATCGAGTACACACCGCCTGGTACAACTGAGCCGTTATAGACCGGACGAGCCGGGTGTCCGCGGAGTGTGACGTTTTCGGAGCGAGGCGGGGTCGGAAGTGAACTCGTGTCGGCGCCCAGCCACGGGGTGGCGTAGCCGACCACCGCGATCAGGATCACCGTCTGGAGCAGCGCGGTCAGCCAGGGAGCCGACCGTTTCATGGCTCCGTTGTGCGGTGCTTCAAGTTGCCCGCGAGTGTAGCAAGCGCTCGCTTTCACTAATATGGGACTGCGCCTAGATGGGACATCGCCTAGGTGGCGCGCGATGAGCGGGAGAGGTGCATGAACGGTCAGCGAGTGGATCTGCCGACGCCGGACGGCGTGCTGGACTGCTACGTCTTCGAGCCGGCCTCTGCCGGTCCGTGGCCGGCCGTGGTGCTCTACATGGACGCGTTCGGCATTCGCGCCGACCTCGACGTGATGGCGGCGCGGCTCGCCGACGCCGGCTACGTGGTGGCGGTTCCGAATCTCTATCACCGCTCCGGCACGTTCGCGCCGTTCGATCCGGCGCTCGTGGCTGCCGGGGGCGCCGAGCGGGATCGCTTCATGGCGATGATTCGCTCCATCGACGGCGAACTGGTGATGCAGGACACCGCCGCGGTGCTGAAGCATCTCGACACCCGTCGCACCGTGCGCCCCGGTCCGATCGGAACCGTCGGCTACTGCATGGGCGGCGGCTACGCGCTGCGCGCGGCGGGCGTCTTTCCCGATCGCGTCCGGGTGGCTGCCTCGTTTCACGGCGGGTCGCTCGCCACGGATCGCGCCGACAGCCCGCACCAGCTTGCGCCGGTCATGCGGGCGCGCCTGTATGTCGGGGTGGCCGGCATCGACCCCGGCTTCACCGACGAGCAGCGCCAGCGCCTCGACGCGGCGCTGAGAGACAGCGGCCTCGATTACGAAATTGAGATCTACGAGGGCGCCCAGCACGGCTTCGCCGTTCACAACCACCGCGTCTACGACCGCGCGGCGTCCGAACGGCATTGGGAGCGCCTGCTGGCGCTCTTCCACGCCGAGCTGCAGACGAACGAGCCGCCCGCCCGGAGGGCGGGCAATCAAATGCTGTCCTAGCGAGGCGAAGCCTTTTGACCAGACTCGAGTCCAGGGCGCAGCCTTGCTAGGTATAAGCTTTGGCGCGTAGCAGGAGGGGATCATGAAAACTCTTCGCATTGCCGGTCTCATCGTTGCGTGCTTCGCGATGACGAACGCCGCGATGGCTGAACCCTCGCAGCGCGGACGCGGCGCCGCCGGGCCCTCCTGCAGCACGCTCGCCTGCGACGTGCAGGGCGACTGGGAGCGCACGAAGAACCTGCTCCTCGGTCTCGTCAACGCGATGCCGGACGACAAGTGGAGCTTCAAGCCCACGCCGGCGCAGCAGACCTTTGCCGAGCGCGCGCTCCACGTGGCGCAGATCGATGTGGCGCTCTTCGGCACGCTCGGAAGCAAGACGCCGGCGCCGATGATCAACGCCAAGGCGGCGACGAAGGCCGAGGTCGTCGCGGCGCTGATGGCCTCGTTCGACTACGGCGCCGCGGTGATCAAAGAGCTCAACGACCAGCAGCTCGCCGAGCGGATCGCGTCGATGCCCTTCCTCGGCCCGAGCACGTCGCGTCTGAAGGTGATCTACTTCTCGATGGAACACACCAACGATATCTACGGTCAGCTCGTCGTCTACCTGCGGTTGAACGGCATCACACCGCCGGCAAGTAACCGAGCCTAGGGAGATCTCATGCGCAACCTTCTCATCACGTGCATGGTCGCGCTCGCCGCGTCGCCCGCCGCCGCGCAGATGTTCAGCCGGCCCACCGACGCCCCAACGGTGTCGGCCGTCGGTCAGTCGTGGTACGAGCTGCGGGAGCCGATTCTGTACGCCGGCGAGGCGTACTACCCGGCCGGCGCCAGCGTCTTCTTCAACGCCAATCAGATGGTCCGCACCGGCCACTACAACGGCGTGCCGCTGTACGCGGATGCGACGCGCGATCCGTACAGCGTCGTCTACGTGCCGATCGGCGGCGGACAGCTCAAACCGTACGAACGGCTGCGGCGCGGTGATCTCGCCGGCACCACCGGCACCACGCTGCCGTCGTTCCCGATTGCGCTGCGGCCCGACGGTCCGGTGACGGCGATGGCCGCCGGAGCACCGACGAACCTGCCGCTCTCGGTCGGCGCGATCGGCGCGTTCACGCCCGAAGTGACGCCGCCGGTGGTGTTCGTGCCGGCGGTGTCCACCGCCGCGCCGGCCTGCAGCTGCGAGCAGGCGGCGGCGACCGCTGCTGCGGCAGTGGCGGCGGTGCCGCCGGTGCCCACGGACCGCGTGGCGGTGCTGAGCGTGCGGCGGCCCGACAACAACGATGGCGTGTGGGTCCGATTCGACGGCGCCACCTGGGTGAGCACCGGCGTGGCCGAACCGCTCACCACCGCGTTCACGCAGGTGGGCGAGCTCGCCGGCTTTCCGGTCTACCGCAAGCAGGACGGGGGCAGCGTCATCTATTTGGAGTCGCGCGGCGGCGTCCTGGCGCCGTACCGGCGAAAAGGATAACGACGGGCCGCCTGAAGGCGGCCCCTACGTACTGGACGCAATGCGCACGGCGCCTCGCAGCGGGGCGTCGCGCGGGTCGTTCTTGTAGTAGACGCGCTCGAGGAACAGCCCCGACGCGGGCGCGGTGAGCGGCGCCACCGTGCGGGGATCGGCGTCGAAGAGCGCCGCGGCATCGTCCGGCGCCATCTGGCCGCGCCCCACCTCCACTAGGACGCCAACCAGCCGCCGCACCATTTTCCACAAAAAGTGCGACGCCTCGACGTGCAGCACGATGAGGTCCTCGTCCTCGTGCACGTCGAACGACTCGAGATGCACGGTCGTGGACTTGGCGCCGGGATCGTCGTCGGAAAAGGCGCGGAAGTCGTGGAAGCCGACGAACACGCGCGCCGCCTGGCGCATGCGCTCGGCGTCGCAGTCCTCCTTGACCCACCACACGTACGGCTTGGCGAACGCCGTCCGCCGCCGCGCCACCTGATAGATGTAGCTGCGCGCTACCGCGTCGTGCCGGGCGTGGAACCGGGGCGCGGCGCCGTCGATGCGCAGCACGTTGATGTCGGAGGGGAGTGCGTCGTTGATCCGCCGGCGCAGCGTCTCGGTCGGAAGCTGAGCGCGAATCTCGAGGTGCGCCACCTGGCCGAGTGCGTGAACGCCGGCGTCGGTGCGGCCCGATCCGTACAGCTCGAAGCGCTCCGAGCCCGTGGCCTCCCGGATCGCCTTCTCGATCTCTCCCTGGACGGTCCGGGCGTTCAGCTGCGCCTGCCAGCCACTGTAACGCGTGCCGGCGTATTCCAGGGTGAGCTTCAGGCGCACGGGGTCACCGGCGCCGCATCTGCTCGAGGGCAGTGCCGAGCGCGCGGATCTCCTCGCCGTACTTCGCCCAATCGCCGGCGCGCTGGGCGGCAATGGCGCGGTCGTAGTGCGCTTGGGCCTCGGCGGCCCGGGCATCAGCCCCCGCCGCCGGGGCGGCGCCGGCCGTCTGAGGCGCGGGTGGTGGCGCGGACGTCTGCGTGCCACCGGGAGTCGCCGCCGCCGGCGCAGAGGGGGCGCCGCGGGCGCCGAAGATCCGCGCCAGGCCTTCTTCGAGCGTCTCCTCCATCACGATCTGGTTCTGATACGCGACGATGACGCGCGTGAGCTCGGGGATGCGGCCGCCCGACGCCTTCAGATACAGCGGCCGCACGTAGATCAGCGACTCCTCGACCGGAATCACCATCAGCGTGCCCCAGATCACCTGCGAGCCCTGCTGGTTCCACAGCGTGATCTGCGGCGAGATGGTCTGGTCCTGGTTCATGCGCGCGACCACCTGCCGCGGTCCGAAGACCAGCTTCTGTTTGGGGAACTCGAACACGCGCAGCTGGCCGTAATGCTCGCCGTCGCTGCGCGCCACCAGCCACGCCGCCAGGTTGTCGCGGCGCCGCGGTGTATAGGGCAGCATCTGGATGAACTCCGCCTCGCGCTCGCCAGGCAGGCGCATGATCGTGTAGTAGGGCTGCATCGGACGCGCGTCGCGACCCTCGTCGGTGGTCGGCACCTCCCACTGATCCTCGCGGTTGTAGAACACCGCCGGCTGCGTCATGTGGTAGGTCGCGTACACCCGCGCCTGCAACCCGAAGATGTCCTCGGGGTAGCGGACGTGCTCGCGAATGGCGGCGGGCATCCGGTCCATCGGCGTGAACATCCCGGGGAACGCGCGGCCGTAGGCCGCGGCAATCGGGTCGCGCGTGTCGGCCAGGTACGCGGTGGTGGTGCCGTCGTTGGCGTCGATCACGAACTTGACGGCGTTGCGGATGTAGTTGATCCGCCCGTTGTTGACCGGCGCCGAATACGGATAGCGCGACGACGTCGTGTAGGCGTCGTAGATCCAGAACAGCCGCCCGTCGGCCAGCACCAGATAGGGGTCGCGGTCGAACTCCAGGAACGGCGCGATGGCCCGCACGCGTTCGCCGATCGCGCGGTTGAACAGGATCCGGCTCTCCGGCCCGATGTCGTCGCTCAGCACCATCTGATAGGCGCCGAAGCGGAAGGCAAACAGCAGCTTGCGGCCGAACGACGAAAGCGGCACGCCGCCCTTGCCGGCGTACTCCTTGAAGACGTTGTCGTCGCCGCGCGGGTAGTGGAACTCGCGCGTTTTCGTCTTGACGACGACGTAGTCGCTGGAGAACTCGCCGTAGTAGATGCTGGGTTCGTCCACCGTGAACGGCGGGGTGGTCACCGGCGGCAGATCGCGCACGAACAGCACCGGCAGCCCTTCGCTGGTCACCTGGTTGACCGGTCCGAGCGTCAGGCCGTAGCCGTGGGTGAATGTCAGGCGCTCGTTGACCCAGGTGCGGTTGGGCAGGCTGGCCGAGTTGAGCTCGCGCGCCGACAGCATGACCTGGCGCAGCCGCCCGTCCACCCGGTAGCGATCGTTGTCCACCGAGCCGAACTCGTAGTAGGTGCGGATCTCCTGGATCTGCCCGAAGGTTTCGAGCAGCGGCTGGTGATCCCACAGCCGCACGTTGTCGAGCGTGGCGGCGTTGCGGCCGATGTCGCCGGCCGTGAGCAGCGCGTCGCCGGACAGTTCGCGCTCCTCGGCGCCGTCGAGGCCGAAGGCGCGGCGCGTGGCGTCGATGTTGTGCTGAATGTAGGGAGTTTCGCGGGTCTGTTCGTTGGGGGCGACGATGAAGCGCTGCAGGGCGGTGCTGTAGAGTTCGCCGCCCACCGACACCACCAGATACAACCCGATGGCCACCGGAATCGGCCAGTTGCGTGAGGTGTACGCCTGCACGATGGCCAGCACGGCGCCGACGAGGCACACCGCCGCGAGCAGCAGGCTCGCCGGCATGCGGCCCATCACGTCGGCGTAGCTGGCGCCGAAGATCAGGGGGGTCGGTTCGAGCAGATGCTCCGCGCGGTTCAACCAGGCTCCGACGGCCAGCAGCACGAAGAACACGGCGACGAGCGACGACAGGTGCAGCCGCACTGCCCGCGTCATCGACAGGCGCCGTCCGAAGCCGGATGCCAGGCTGCCGGACACCAGGTACAGCCCTCCGGCCACGAGCGCCGCGAGCACCACGAGCACCTGACCGAGCCCGCGAAGCACCTGCCAGAAGGGCAGCGCGAAGACGTAGAAACCGACGTCGAAGCCGAGGATGGGATCGGCTTGACCAAAGGCGCCGCCGTGGCGGAAGGTGAGCCAGAGGGGCCACTGCCCGGCAGCAAACAGCCCGATGAGCACGGCCACCACCGTCATGCCGGCGAGAACCATGCGCTGCACCTGCTCGCGCCCCGGCAACTGCACTTCGAGCCCTTCGCGGGTCACAAAGGTAGGACGCCGATCGCCCATCGTCGCCACGGCGATGCGGACGTTCAGCGCGAACCAGGCGACGCTGACGACCAGCGCGGCGATGAAGAGCAGCGACTGCGCCCGCAGGATGGTGGTGAAGACCTGCTGAAAGCCCACCTCACCGAACCACAGCCAGTCGGTGTAGTAGCGGACGATCTGCGGCATCGCGAGCGACAGCAGCAGCAGCGCGGCAAGTCCGGCAACCCGGCTGAATCGAGGCATGGGCACCCTTGGCAGCCCTACAGGCCGCAACTACGAACGGCCGGCGTACCGTCGGCTGGCTGATTGAAGCTCGGACTGGATCTCATTAGCAAGCGACGCCGGCGCCACCACGCGCGCCAGCGGCCCCCAGCCCAGGATCCAGCTGCGCAGCGCCCAGTCGTGGCACACCCGCATCGACAGGTAGACGCGGCCGCCCTCGGCCTCCTTGATTTCCTGCGACGGATGCCACACGCGGGCGCGGACGTAGGGGGCGATGCGCGCTTCGAATTCGATCTCCACCGGCGCCGTCGGCCCCGAGTAGACGCCGAGCGAATTGCCGAACACGTCGTCGGCCAGGTCCCGGTGCGGCGTGAAGGTCTGCTTCTCGAGCGACACCGACACGATGCGGCTGACGGCAAAGGTGCGCACGTCGTCGTACTCGGGCACGAACGCCAGCAGGTAGAGCTCGCCCTGGGCAAAGGCGATGCGGTAGGGATGGATCAGATAGTCCTTCTCACGCGCGCTCGACACCGAGTGGTAGCGCATCATCGCCACCCGGTGATGCAGCGTGCCTTCGAGCAACCGCGCCATCGCCTCGGCCTGCGCATCGTCGCCTCCGGGCTTGGCAGGGGCGGGCTTGGCCGCCAGTATGCCGGGCATGGCATCGAGGAACTGTCGCATCCGCGGCGACAGCATCTTCTCGATGCGCGCGAAGGCCATGGTGAGGTCGCGGCGGAACGGGGCACCCGAGACCGACTCGAGGAGATTCCGGCTGAGATACAGCGCGCACAGTTCGGCCAGCGTGAAGCCGGTCTCGAGCCCCTTCAGCACCTGGCCTTCCAGGCGCCAGCGCACGCGCCCCTCGGCGTCCTTCTCGTCGTAGAGCGGAAAGCCCGCCTCCTGCAGTGCGGCGAGATCGCGCCGGATCGTCCTGGTGGTCACGCCCAGTTCGTCGGCCAGCGCGTCGATGGCCACGCCGTGGCGCGCGGTCTCGAGCGCGTGCAGCACCTTCCACTGCCGGATGACTTCCTGGTTGCGCGGCACGGCCCTACCGCCCTTCCTTGGCGCGGCGGATCTCGCGCCGGCGGTTGCGGTCCGGCGTGCCGGCGGCCTGCTGGGCGGCGCGGAAGACGCGCTCGGCGCGCCGCATTTCGATCTCCTCGGGCGTCGGCTTGGGCGTGACGTCGTCGTAGAGGGCGCGCGCCTCGGCCTTCTTGACGTGCTGATCGATCAGGATGCGCACGATCACGTCCTGATAGCGGCCGAAGCCGCGGCTGATGCGGATGCGGTCGCCCTCGCGCAGCATCCGGTGCGGCTTGGCGTGTTCGCCGTTCACCTCGACCTTGCCGCCCTCACACCCGCGCTTGGCCTCCGAGCGGGTCTTGTAGAGACACGCCACATCGAGCCACGCATCGACGCGCATCGGCGGCCGTCAGATGAGGATTTCGATCTTGCCCTTGGCGCGGAGCCCGGCCACGAAGGCCTGGGTTTCGCGCTGGCGGTTCTGGTTCTCGATGAACTGCTGGACCTGTGGTCGCACCTCGTCGAGCGGCACGGTGCGCGCCGTCTGCTTCTCGGCCACCTTGATGATGTGGAAGCCGAACTGGGTCTCCACCAGATCGCTCACGGCGCCGGGCGCGAGCTTGAACGCCACGTCGTTGAACGGGCCCACCATCTGGCCCGGCTGGAAGTAGCCGAGGTCGCCGCCCTGGATGGCGCTGCCCG
>Ga0070671_100005180_pt1 | contig 10383 bp, 6 predicted proteins | sample KBSS73metaG_FD_65341 | JGI IMG/M metagenome (GOLD analysis project Ga0070671, IMG submission 65341) | Switchgrass rhizosphere microbial communities from Kellogg Biological Station, Michigan, USA - KBS S7-3 metaG | ecosystem: Host-associated > Plants > Roots > Rhizosphere > Soil ... | reverse complement strand
TTGTCCTCGGTGATCGTCCACGAGCTCATCTGCGCCGGAATGAACGGATACGTGATGCCGGCGGACGATGCCTCGGCCGCGTTGCCGTAGTCGCGCACGCCGTAGATCGATTGCGTCGCGGTGTTCGCGTCGGCTCCGCAGCCGGCCGGCGGCGTCGACGTCGTGCGATCGCAAAGGCCGAGGAACTTGCCGGTGCCGAACACCCACATCGGAAGGTTCGCCGCGCGATCGCGCATGCCGACCGGCATGACCGAGATCGGCATGCGGCCGACATCGGTCGTGTTCGTGCCGTAGCTCTTGAACATGAGATCGACCTTCCAGCGCGCGGACGACGCGGCGGAACCATCGCCGCAGACCATCGTCGTCGACGGCGGATTCGGCGCGGCGACGCCGGTCGTGCAGCCCGAGAGATCGAAGCGCCAGAGGTTGCCCGCAAGATCGCCCGCGACCGCGATGTCGTCGACGAAATCGGAGTTGAGATCGTACGCGGCGGCCGTCGAGAGGCCGAAGGTCTTCGGCGGCGCCGGCTGCGTCGCGGTGCTCGTGTTGATCTGGGCGAGCCTCGCGCCGGTCGCGAGGTCGATGACGAAGAGCGACGTGCGATTCGCGGCCGCCTCGCCGCTTGCCGGATCGACCGGCGTCTGGTTCGGCAGCGGGTAGTAGCCTGTCGCAAGCAGCACGACCCATTGGCCGGTGCTGAGACGCGCGATATTGGGATACGCGTACGTGTAGCCGAGGTCGGTGTAGTTCGGCATCGTATTGTCGATTTCCCAGAGCACCTTGCTCGACGCGTTGGCCTCGGTGATCGCGGAAGGATCGGTCACGTCGATCGCGAAGATGCCGCGTCCGCCGAGACGCGACGAGCCGACCAGCACGGTCTTCCACTGGCCGCCGATGAACACGTCCTGCACGACCGGCGTGTTGTCGACGGTCACGGTCGTCTTGTAGTACGAGTCGTTCGTGATCTTGGCGAGATGGCCGTTCTTCATCATGAGGCCCGGCACATAGGCCCAGCGCTCGGTGCCGTCGATGCCGTTGAACGCGTGCAGCATGCCGTCGTTCGAGCCGACGTAGACGGTTGGCGCTCGCGCGCGGTTGTTGAGGACGAACTGCGCGTAGCTGCCGGAACCCGGCTGGCCCTGCGCGTTCGGCGTCGCGGCAACGGCTTCGAGCGAGCCTGCCGGGAAGTTGTCGCTGAAGCCGCCGGTCGGCGCCGAGACATAGACCGGCTGCGAGTTGATGATCGCACCGAGCACGGAGCCGCGATGGCGCAGCAGCGGTGCCGTGCGCTCATGCGTGGTATCGCCGCGCAGCCAGTCGAGGCGGATCTGTCCGTTACCGTCGCAGCCCGCCGCGACGCCGGTCGGCGTTGCGCAAACGAGCGCCGAGGCCGGATCCTGGTTGAGCGCCGATTGCTGAGCGGTCGAAAGGTTGCCCCAGCGGAATGCCGCGCCACCGTTCGCGTTGGCGTTGTCAGTGAAGATCACGCGCGTGTTCGGATCGCGTGGCGCCGGATTGCCGTTGCTGCCGACGCCGGTCGAAAGACAGAAACCGCCGGTCAGGATGCAGCCCGCGTCCCAGCGCGTCTGGCCGGGCTCCGCAGTGACCGGATCGAGATCCTTCTTGAGGAGCTGACCCGAATAGTCGGAAAGATCGTAGCCCGCGAAGTAGCCCTGCGTGCCGGCGCTCAGCGTCGACATCGTCGCCGACAGCGACGTCGAGTTGCCGCGCCGCGACAGGATGTTGTTGATGATCTCGGTCAGGTGCTGCACGAGCGAGCCCGGATCCGACGCGCTGAAGTACGAGCCGCGACTGTTGACCGCCGCGTGCCAGGTATCGTCAATCGCCTGTGGCGCATTGCGCGCAGGGCGCGGCCAGCCGGTGATCGCGGCCGAGTTCGTCTGGCCTTTGCGCAGCTTGCAGAGATCGTTGTTCGGATTGGTGCAATCGACGTCGTTCGAGAACTGGAGGTTGCCCGCGATGCCGAGCGTGACCATGAACTGCACGACATGCTGCCAGGTCGCCGGGTCATTGGTAGGGTTGTAGTAAACCTCGTGGTTCTCGAGGATCGGATGGCCCTGCTGCAACGGGATCGTGTTCGTGACGCCGGTCGTCTCGTCCGGCGCGTAGAACGGAACCGTGTTCGCAAGATCCGTGCGAAGGTCCTTCGCCCAGTAGAAGAACGCGATGTCGGCGATGGACGGATAGCAGTCCGTCGAACCGTCGCTGCTGCAGCCGCCCGTCGGAGACACCGGTACATCCCAGAACACGCGCGACTCGGCCTCGCTGCGGCTGAACGGCATGCCGTCCGGCAGCGTCGCCGGCGGGTTCTGCACGCCGAAGAAGCCGCTCGGCGTGCTCGGGTTGCCTTCGTTCCAGTAGCCGTCCGTGACGAGCATGTGGAAGTTCTGGCGGCACGACAGCTCGCGACCCGGCGGATTGCGCGTGTCGGGCTGGAAGTACGGGTCCTTGAGGTCGGTCGAAGCTGCGCGCCGGAAGAACTCGCCGGCACGGATCGTCGCCTGGCGGTCCGGCGTGCTGTTGCTCGCGCCGACCTGGAACAGGAAGCTGAAGAAGTTCGCGCGGTAGTTCGGCGCGGCGGTCTGCGTGTCGTTGAGATTCGTGATGATCGTGTTGCTGTTGATGCCGACGTTCCACGAATTGCCGCTCGGCCAGATCGTCTGCCACGCGACGCGGATGTTGTCGCCGAACTGGCCGAACGTGCGCGACAGCGCCGTGCGCGTCATGATGTTGCGCGTGCGGTAGTACGCGTACCAGTTCGCGAAGTTCTGCCACTGGTTGACGCTGACGCCCTGGATCGTGGCGGTCGTGTTCGGGATCGCGATCGCTTCCCAGTTCGCCGCCGTGTACAGCGTCGTGCGGCCGGCGGCCGTCGGGTTGCCGAACGAATCGAGCGGGATCGTGACGGAGCTCTTCAGGCGGTAGTAGTACGGACCGCCGTTCGGATAACGAACGCCGAATGGATCGTTGTGCGTCGCATCGAGCGGGCTCGTGCCCTGACCGCACGTCCAGCGACGGTCGGTGCCGGTGCAGGTGCCGGCTGCATTGAACGTCGTGCAAGTCGTGTTCGCGCCGGAGATGCGCGTGCGACCGCTGTCATTCGCGCCGGCCGCGCTGTTCGGATTGTTGTTGTTGCCGATCGTGCCGGTCGGCGTGACGGCGTTCACCGGACGGTGCGTCGCGATGCCATCGAGCCAGACGGCCTGCAACGTGGCGTCCGCGGCCGGGAACGACGTGCCGTCCTCGAACACCGGCGGCGTGTAGAGCACGCCCGGGTTGTAGTAGACGCCGTTCATTCCCTTCGCGTGGAATGCATCGAGGACGTCGCCGATACGACCGGCGCAACGCCAGGGGCCGCTCCACGTGCCCTGATCGAACGGGCGGAAGTCGCCCATGTAGTTGCTCGCCATCGAGCCCGAGTCGTCGAACGTGACGACGATGTTCGGGTCGACCGAGGCATCGAGATCGGGCGGTGTCGGGCTGAGATCGACGTCGCCGGGCTGGCCGACCGCCGCGAACACCTGCGACATCGAGAACGCAAGCGACGCGACGATCAGCGCGGTGCGCGCGGATCGGAGGGCTCGTTTGAACGAAGTACGCATGATCGTTCCCTTCCCGCAGGATCAGTTGCCGGGATTGAAGTTGGTGATGGAGTTCGCGCCGAAGACGCTCTCCGCGGCGCGCATCAGCGAAGTCGAAGCACCCTGGCTTCGTGCCGTCACGCGATAGAGATGTACGCTCGGCGCGCCGCTGCCCTGGGCTGCAGCGAGGATCGCGCCGCCCATGTTGCCGCTGCCGCCGCCGGTGTCGAGGCCGAGGTCCTCGATCATGTAACGCGGCTGGCTGGCGAGATTGCCGGTCACGTAGTTGCCGCCCTGCGTCGATACATCCTGGTCGTAATCCTTCGCGCCGTCGCTTGCGGTATCGAGCCAGGCGGTCGACGTGCGGAACTTCTGCACGCGCATATCGACGATGCCGTTCGTGCGCATGTAGCGGCACGGCTGCGCGCCGCCGCCGGCGCAGGGTGGCATCGCGATGCCGCCGCTGGCCGTGTTCGAGCGCGCCGCGGCGGCCCACAGATCGACCTCGCCGCCACGCAGGCCGCTTTCGGTGCCGATGCCCGCGAGATGCGAGTTGCGCAGGCCGCCCGTCATGCGCTCCTGCAGGATCGACGTGCTCGAGGCGGTCACGCCGAGCAGCGTCAGCAGCAGGAGGAACACGAGCGCGACGAACAGCACCGCGCCACGCTGGCGGCTCGGGCGGGAAAGATGTTGCATCGGGAAACGCATCTCGTGCTCCGTAATCAGTAGTTGCTGTTGCGCGCGGCCACCATCGAGATGAACTCGCGGCGCATCATGCGGCCGGTCTTGGTGCCGTTCGACACGCCGTTGTAGAGCATGTCGGCGGTCGGACTCGCAGGCGGCGTCTGCAGGTTCGCGTTGTCGACCGTGTAGCGATACGTCGTGTCGGCGAGCGCGAGGTCGTACACGTTGTCGACGCTGTCGAGCAGCATGTTGACCTGGATCGACTTCACGGCACGCCAGAGGCAGCGCGGCTCGACGTTGTTGTAGATGCTCGTGTCCCACTGCGGCGGCGGCGGCGAGCAGTTCACCGGCAGCGCCGGCGGCGCGGCCGGCGTGTCGCTGTTCGAATCGACCTGGCTCGCCGTGAGGTAGCGGAAGCTGCCGTCGCGGAACTGCACGCCGTACGTGAAGTCGAGGCGCTCGACGCCCTGCACGATCTCGTCCGGCGTCGCCGAGCCGTTGACCTTGCGCATCAGCACCGGGATGAGCCGGCCCGGCTGATCGGGATTCGGATCGGTTTTGTACTGGAGGTAATACGTGACCGTGATGAAGTCGCGGTCGAAGTTGAACACGCGCGCGTCGAAGCTGCCGGTCGAGTTGCCCGGCTGGAGCGCGGCGGGGTTCAGAAGCGAGTTCGGCGTCAGCGTGTTGCCCGAAGCGGTCGTCGCGAAGATCTGGCCGCCGCCGCAGCTCGTGATCAGCGCGCGGTCGCCGGTGACGAAATTGACCGGATCGTCGACCTGGGTGCCGCCGACGATGGTCGGCCGAAGCTGTATCACGGACGTCGTGCCGGAGCCGACCGACGTGTACGGCCAGCCCGTGCCGCGCTGGTAGCGGATCGTCAGCACATCGCCCCACGGCACGCGTGCGCCGGCGGTCGTGCCCGCGGCGGGAATGCCGTCGGGACCGGCCGGGTTCGGCACGTTCGGCGTGCACGCGCCGTTCGCCGCGCACTCGTAGCCGCGCAGGAACGAGACCGGGCTCAGCGGATAGACCGTACCGGCCGGATGGCCCGCCGGCGCGAGGCCCGAGGTGCCGCCGCTGTCCGGAAACGCCTTCGACGAGGTCACGTTCGAGACGCCGTTCGAATTGACGTAGATGCCGGCGCCGGGATACTGCGGACCACCGGTGCCTGCCGCGATCCAGCCCTGGCTGTTCTTGGTGTTGCAGTACTGCGCACCGAGCATGCGAAGGTCCGCGTTCATGCGGATCATCGCGTAGCGGCCGTTCTCCTGCAGACGCGCGAGCGAGTCCTGCACCTTGTTCGTCTTGCTCGTCGCACCGAACAGCGTGACGATGCCGATGCTGAGCAGGAGGCCGAGCGTCAACGCGACCATGAGCTCGATCAGCGTGAAACCCTTCGGCAAGGCGCCGCGCGCGGTTGCGTAGCTCTGCATGTCGATCCTCTTCATGGCGCGAACGCCCATGCGAACGTCTGGGTCTCCGGCGCCTCGTTGGCCGTCGCGCCGTCCTGCGAGCGATCGAGCGACGCCTCGGACCAGCTGATCACGATGCGGCAGATGCCCGTGTAAGGCGCGCCGGCGGCCTGCTCGGCCGGCGTGACGTCGACGGTCGCGTCGGGCGCGCAGTCGATCACCGCGGTCGCGTTCGGCAGCTGATCGCCGAGCTGGATTTCCCACTGCGCCTTGTCGCGCGTCGCGACGTTCTGACGCGTGCAGGCTGCGCCCGCCGGACAGGGATCGGTATCGCCGGTCGTGCCGGTGTAGGTGCCGTCGTAGTCGCCGGCCCAGACGCGCGGCGTGTTGGCGCGCATGCGATCGCCCATCGACTGCGCGAGGAACGAGGCCTGCGTGCGAAGGTAGGCGGAATGGTTGGTCTTGACCGAGATGACGAGGAGACCCGCCATGCCGAGCAGACCGAGCGAGAACACGAGGAGCGCGATCAGCACTTCGAGGATCGTGAAGCCGCGCGGCCGGGAGTTGATCTGCATGTTGGACCTCAGCATCCGGGCGCCGGCGATGTGGAGGTGTCGCGCCGCGAGACGATCTCGCCGCTCGACTGGATATGGATCCAGCGCGACTGGCCGGGATTGCTGTCGGGACGGCAGATGTTGATGTCGGCCGTGACGACGGCGCCCGCCGTGCCGTCGACGAGGTTGCCGACCGGGCCGAACACGATGCGCGTGTTGCCGCCGTTGCCGTTCGTGACCTTCGTCGTGACTCCGTAGCCGTTCGCGACGGCGGGGTACTGCGAGATGACGACGTCGGTCGGATCGCCGAACTGGTGATTCGGCGCGGCTGGCGGTGTCGCGGCGTCGGCCTCGACGTGCCAGCCGGTGCTCCAGTTGGGTCCGGGTCCGATCACGGCGACCCACGCGCCACGCTTGGCGGCTTCAGCGCGCGCGGTCGCGAGCGCGCCGACGAGGTCGTTGGTCGTGCTCGTGACGTTCATGCGCCGTCCGATCTCGCGAAAGCTCGGCAGCGCCGTCGCGGCGAGAATGCCGACGACGGTCACGGCAACCATCATCTCGATGAGGCTGAAGCCGCGGCTTGGTGCGCGCGTGCGCGCTGCATCGACTGGCGCTGTATCCACTGCTGGCATCGATCCCCCTGGCCTCCCGCGTGGAAGACACAGTGCACGCTAGAGCGCGCCAGCGGGCGGAACAAGCGAGGTTTGCGTACTAGGTAGGATTTCGCGGACGAGCGGCAGACCCCGCCGGCCGGCTTCAGGCGACGACGCGCAGCCGAAGCTCTTTCGGCAGCGCGAACGTGACGTCCTCAGGCTCGCCGTCGAGCTCGCGAACCTGCGTCGCGCCCCACTCGCGAAGGCGTGCCAGCACCTCGCGCACGAGGCTTTCCGGTGCCGATGCGCCGGCCGTGACGCCGACGCGGCGCCGTCCGTCGATCCATTCGCGCCGGATGTCGCCGGCGCCGTCGATCAGGAACGCCGGCACGCCCTGCTTCTCGGCGAGTTCGCGCAGGCGATTGGAGTTCGAGCTGTTCGGCGAGCCGACGACGAGCACGAGATCGCATTCCTGGCCGAGCTTGCGCACCGCGTCCTGGCGGTTCTGCGTCGCGTAGCAGATGTCGTCGTGGCGCGGCCCGACGATCGCCGGAAAGCGTTGCTTCAGCGCTTCGATGACGGCTTTCGTGTCGTCGACCGAGAGCGTCGTCTGGGTGACGTAAGCGAGCTGCGCGGGATCGCGCGGCGCGATGCTGTCGACGCACTCGGGCGTCTCGACGAGGTGGATTGCGCCGGCATTCGTCGCGTCCCACTGGCCCATCGTGCCTTCGACCTCGGGATGGCCCGCGTGGCCGATCAGGACCACGTCGCGGCCGGCCTTGCCGTGGCGCGCGACTTCCATGTGCACCTTCGTCACAAGCGGGCAGGTCGCGTCGAATACGCGAAGGCCGCGCGTCGATGCCTCGCCGCGCACGGCCTGCGACACGCCGTGCGCCGAGAAGATCACGGTCGCGCCGTCGGGCACTTCCTCGAGCTCGTCGACGAACACGGCGCCCTGGCCGCGAAGCTTGTCGACGACGTAGCGGTTGTGCACGACCTCGTGACGCACGTAGATCGGCGCACCGAACGTCTCCAGCGCGCGCTCGACGATCTCGATCGCGCGGTCGACGCCGGCGCAGAAACCGCGCGGATTGGCGAGCAGAACGTCCATGCGTGAATTATGGGGTGCTTTCCAGTGTTTTTCGACCGCCGAGCCCGAGCACGATCAAAAGGACCGCGCCGACGCAGATCGCCGAATCGGCGACATTGAACGCGGGCCAAGACCATTGCTGGTAATAGACCTCGATGAAGTCGGTCACGTGGCCGAAGCGCAGGCGATCGATCAGGTTGCCGAGCGCGCCGCCGATCACGAGCGCAAGCGGCAGCGCCGTGCGCCACTCGCCGCGCGCGGTGCGCCGGAGCCAGACGAACAGCACGCCCGAGACGCCGATCGCGAGCGCGGTGAAGAGCCAGCGCTGCCACCCGCCCGCGTCGTGCAGGAAACTGAACGCGGCGCCCTCGTTGTAGGCGAGCGTCCAGTTGAGGAAGCCGGGGATGACCGCGTGCGGCGTGTAGGGCTCGAGCGCCGCGATGGCGATGTGCTTGGTGAGTTGATCGAGCGCGATGACGAGCGCCGACAGCGCGAGCCAGATCAGTGCATTGGGTGTCGGACGCATGCGTTAAATCCGTCGTTCCCGCGAAAGCGGGAACCTAGCGACTTTCGGTCGCCGAAGGCGCTGGGTCCCCGCTTTCGCGGGGACGACGTTCCGGAGGGGCGCTCTCGTCGTCAAAACCACCGCCGATCCTCGCCGGGCCCTTCGACATTGACGACGCAACGTCCGCAGATTTCCGGATGCGCCGGATCGACGCCGACGTCGGCGCGGTAGTGCCAGCAGCGGATGCACTTCGCGTGATCGGTCTTGCGCACCGAGACCCAGGCGATGCGTCCGTTCTCCTTCAGCGGATCGACGAGCGCGGCCTCGGGCGGCGCGTGGCCGTCGTCGTCGAGCGTCAGCTCCGACACGATGAAGAAGAAGCGGAGCTCGTCGGCGTACGTCTCGACCTCCGCCTTCAGCTTCGCATCGAGATAGAGCGTGATCTCCGCTTCGAGCGACGCGCCGATCTCGCGGTTCGCACGCATCACTTCCATCTGCTTGGCGGCGACTTCGCGGATCGCGAGGAGATCGGCCCAGAACCTGCGCTGTTCCGGCGCGCCCTGCGTCGCCTTCAAGCCGTCGTACCACGTCTCGAACAGCACCGACTCGCCGCGCGCGCCCGGCATGTGCTGCCAGATTTCCTCGGCCGTGAACGAGACGATCGGCGCGAGCCAGCGCACCATCGCCTCGAGGATGCGATACATCGCGCTTTGCGCGCTGCGCCGGCCGCGGCTCTCGGTCGGCATCGTGTAGAGCCGGTCCTTCGTGATGTCGAGGTAGAGCGCGCCCATCTCGTTCGTGCAGAAGTTCTGCACGCGCTGCACGATCTCGGGGAAATCGTGGCGCGCATACGCCGCCACGACGGCCTGCTGCACGTCGTACGCCTGCTGCTCGGCCCACTGGTCGAGCATGAGGCATTCGTCGACCGGCAGCAGATCCCTCGCCGGATCGAAGCCGTCGAGATTGCCGAGCAGGAAGCGCGCCGTGTTGCGGATGCGCCGGTACGCATCGGACACGCGCTTCAGGATTTCATCGCTGACCGCGATCTCGTTGCGGTAGTCGGTCGACGCGACCCAGAGCCGCAGCACGTCGGCGCCGAGCGTATCGACGACTTTCTGCGGCGCGATCACGTTGCCGAGCGACTTCGACATCTTGCGGCCCTGCGCATCGACCGTGAAGCCGTGCGTCAGCACTTCATCGTAAGGCGCGCGGCCTTTCATCGCGGTCGACGTCAGCAACGAGGACTGGAACCAGCCGCGATGCTGATCGGAGCCTTCCAGATACATGACCTTGTCGCCCGGTGCCCGCGCGAGGTTCGCGCGCTGGTCGAGCACGCAGAAATGCGTGACGCCCGAGTCGAACCAGACGTCCAGGATGTCGGTGACCTTCTCGTACTGCGACGCCTCGGCGCCGAGGAGCTCGGCCGGATCGAGCGCATACCATGCATCGACGCCGTCCTTCTCGACGCGCTGCGCGACTGCCTCCATGAGCTCGACGCTGCGCGGATGCGGCGCGTGATTGGTCTTGTCGATGAAGAGCACGATCGGCACGCCCCACGTGCGCTGGCGCGAGATGCACCAGTCCGGGCGGCCCGCGACCATGCCCGCGATGCGCTCCTCGCCCCACGCAGGAAACCACGCGACGTCGTCGCGGATCGACTTCAGCGCCGCCTCGCGCAGGCCCTCCTTCTCCATGCTGATGAACCACTGCGGCGTCGTGCGGAACGCGACCGGCGTCTTGTGGCGCCAGCAGTGCGGATAGCTGTGCGTGATCTTCGCGTCGGCGAGCAGCACGCCGCGCTCGCGCACGAGCGCGATGATCGCGTCGTTCGCCTTCCAGATGAACTGGCCGCCGAAGATCGGCGTCGACGGAAGGTACACGCCGTTGCCGCCGACCGGATTCAGCTCGGCCGCCGGGTATTTCTCCACCAATCCATATTT